>JAANMU010000067.1_pt1 | contig 122422 bp, 105 predicted proteins | sample 7279701 | NCBI WGS metagenome assembly JAANMU01 (sample SAMN14094539, study PRJNA606508) | bioreactor metagenome | isolation source: A lab-scale SPAN reactor treating ammonium-rich wastewater day 57 | place: Ireland: Galway | collected 2017-03-13
GGCTCCTTTTTTGGTTTGGCGACCCCGTCCCTATCGGGACGGAGAAGGAACCGCCACTTTTCTCAACTCAGAGATTCAACAGCTTCCGGGACATTCCCCTCCCACCGGATCTTCCTGAGAAATACCACTTTCTATGGGCGCCCATTGTATGGCGCAGCAGTTCGCACAATCGGCCATTGTCTCGGGAAGATCTGAGGATTTGCAGGATCACGAATTAGAGCGGATCCTTGTTTCCGGCAGAGAAGACACGGGGTTATCGAATCGGTCGCTCCAGGTGTTCCTGCTCCTCGATCCGCAGGCACTGCCGGTGTGCAAGATCGGGCCTGTGTTTGGTCCGCTGATTCCCGTCTGTCGTGAGTTGTCAACAGACGTCAGAACTTTTGATCTTCTCTAAATGCATTGGGCGGGCCGCCACTCATCGAGTGCAAGTTATGGAAAAACCACTGGGCGCGTCGTAAGGTCGTTGGGCAGACGGGACGGAGGGGGGAACCGACTTGGCTATTCCTGACTATCAGACCGTGATGCTTCCACTGCTGCGCTTCGCTGGGAACCGCCAGGAACACTCGCTGCGCGAAACGATCGATGCCCTGGCTGTCGAGTTTGCGCTGAGTGACGACGAGCGCAAAGCGCTTGTCCCCAGTGGGCAGCAACGGATCTTCGACAACCGTGTGAGCTGGGCGCGCACATATATGACTAAGGCCGGTCTGCTGCAGAGCACTCGCAAGGGACACTACGAGATCACCCAGCGGGGCATCGATGTTCTTGCAGTCAACCCAGCCCGGGTTGACGTGAAGTTCCTCATGCAGTTCGAAGAGTTCGCCGAGTTCATGACTCCGAAGGGTACCCAGCCGCGGGGCACTCCCGCAACTGCACCCGCAAAATGGGAGCAAGACATCACCCCGGAGGAGGCCCTGGAAACCGCGTATGGCCGGCTGCGCGATAGCCTCGCACAGGAGATACTGCTTCAGGTCAAATCGGCCTCGCCTGATTTCTTTGAGAAGCTCGTCGTCGAGTTGCTTCTCAAGATGGGTTATGGCGGCAGCCGTCAAGACGCCGGCCGCGCTATCGGCCGCAGCGGTGATGAGGGCATCGACGGCATCATCAAAGAGGATCGGCTCGGGCTTGACATCATCTACATCCAGGCGAAGCGTTGGGAGGCCAACGTCGGCCGTCCTGAAGTCCAGAAGTTCGCAGGTGCCCTGCAGGGGCAGCGCGCCAAGAAGGGCATCATGATCACAACGTCGTCATTCTCCTCAGACGCGCGTGAGTACGTCTCGAAGATCGACAACAAGATCGTCCTCATGGACGGCATCGAACTCGCAAACCTGATGATTGATCACAATCCTGGCGTCAGTCCCATGGCAAGCTACGAGATCAAGAAGCTCGACACGGACTACTTCACCGAGTAGGGCTGCTTGCCCAACAATGAGATCGGGCTGGTTCGCTTCGCTCGCAGCTCATCTTACAGACGTCACGTGATTACACGCTCCTCCGTCACGCACACGGAGTCGAGGATCGGCGATGAACGTCGCCTCTTGACACCCACGCGGCAAAATCCATAAAACCGCTGCTAATTCATACACTTACAGCGACCTAATCGGAAAACCTTCGACTAGCACCATACCCGGATTCGCCCGCCATGCTGATTCCCGAGGCTCTGCTTGACTATCCGCGCCGATCAGGACGGGGAGTTTGACCTGGTCTGGTTCGCGGGCGGCATTGCACGGCTCCCTTGCATGAATGCAAGGCCTTGCGGGAATGCAAAGTTTCTCCGGACGTCCCGCCCAATTCGATCTATCGATCCTTCCGTTTTCATGGGCGGCATACGACTTGCTGTCTCCCTGCTTCGCCAAGTTCTTCCTCTGGAGACAACATCACGATGGATCGTTCACAACGCCAATCTTTCGCTCAACCCCGGAACCTCGATCTCGATGACAGTGAGCTTCACCTCGCCTCAGAGGGATCGATGTCCGGAGGTGAGTCCCGCACGGGTCAACTCACCGGCACTCGCGCCCTCATGCTTGCCGTCCTCGAGGACGGTATTCGCAGCTATCTCGGAACTTCAAAGCTGCTGGTACAAGATGCAGAGTACTGGATCTTCTCGCACCGGCGGTATTCCCCGTTCGCCTTCCCCGTCGTCTGCGAGATCCTCGGTCTCAATCCCGATGCCGTGCGCCGTACCCTGCGCCGGATGAAGGATGACAATGTGTCGCCACGCCAGGCAATCCCTCGTGCCCGCCAGAACGTACGCGTCCCCGGACGCGTACACCCGCGCCGCCACTGATCTGATCCCACAACACTCCGCCGGCTTACTTTACGCCTCTCGCACGACGTAAAACCGTCTTCCTGGATCAAGGCGATCCTGATCCGGCAAATGCCGGACCGGAACTCCGTGGTCAGTCGCCAGTCTCGCCGGTCCGCTGACCTTCAACGTTACTCACCCGCACGCGAGGTGCAAAAACGCCTCGTCCGATACGAGCTGCCGCCGTCTTACGGAGCCGGTGGTTCGCATTCGCCGAGTAACGGGCGCTCATCGGGGATGTCGCCGTCACACAGCCCCGTGCAGGTGTTTTCGATCAGGCCCGTCTGCAGGAATTGCATCGCCTGCCGGATCGTCGCAGGCGAGCTCACGTGCCGTGAATGTGGGTCACATACGCCACTGGAAAATTGGTTTGCCAGCGGCGGCAGGAACTGCTGGTGGGCAGGGTTGAGGACGTCGAGTTCACCAAGGTCATGGAAAATGACGGCACTCGGTACCGGCCCGGCAACGTCCGGCATACCTTCCAGTCCCTGCTGGATCGACCCGGCCAACACCGGCAGATTCAGGGATCGCGCCGCGATCTCCGTGCAGACATTCGGCGCCGCACCGTCGAGCCATGCAGCCGCGTAGAGCAGTTGTTTGGGTTCACCAGCGCCAGGCAAGGGATCGGCCGTAACATGATAAATCGTCCCCACGGGCTCGGCCGCAGCCCACAATTCGTTGAAAAGCGCAATCCCCAGAGCGACGTGCATCGGGTCGGTGACCCCCACGCCCTGAAGCAGATCGTCGAACTGCGCAAACGGCGATGCTCGCTGCAACATGCAGGCAAAGTTGGCGGCCGGAACATCCAGGACATAACGATGGATGTCCGGCGTCAAGGACGCCAGATAGGTCCCCATGATCCCGCCGAGGCTGACACCGAAGTAGCCCAGCTCCCCTTCCGGCCCCGGAAAGAGCCCTCTGCCATCGGCGCGCCGGAAGGCGGGCGAGCGGTGGAACAAGCCCCTCTTCACCATCCGGGTCAACACCAGCGTGTTGACCATCCCCTGCTGGAGGCGTGCGATGAAGGCTGGGATGTTGTGCAACTGGCTCTCCCCGAGGCCGAAAATCCGGGCTGGAATCCATCCGAGGTCCGATGAGGCAAGGCCACGCCAATCCGTGGCCACCGTGATCTGGCGCACAGGCACTGCACGCGACACGAAGGTCGGAAACACTTCGGCAAAGAATTGCCCCGTGAGAAAGGCGCCATGGCCGATCATCAGAGCCTGCGACGGCTCGGAGCCGGCCGGCTCCAGAGCACACGGAATTGAAACGGTGAAAGGCGCACGGATCGTTCCGTTTTGTGCAACCTTTCCTTCAGCATCGAAGTTCACCCGTGGCACGGTTGAGTTGTTGATGGGACCGGTGAGAAAGAGCGGGACATCGAAATAGCCGTTCACGACACGCCACACCGTCGTATCCGGCCTGGCACAGTCGTTCTCGGTGATCTTGTTTACGGTAAAGGTCACCCGGTCCGGGTCTGCCTCGACATCGCCGAGCCAGGCATAGGCGAGATCCCGCATCGCCAGCATGACACGCTGCAAACCGGCATCACTCGCCACAACGAAATCGAAGGCAAGCACGAGATCCGCCCGTCCGATACCCGCCTGGTCCAGAACGGGGAAAATTTCCGTCTCGAAATGTTCGCGGCGCGACTCGATCCGTGGATCTTCCGCCGGCAGAGCATCCCGAAGAAGCCGGAACGGTTCCTCGGGTTGAACCAGGGATCCATCGGGCGCCACCAATCTGCGGACGGCAACGATGTAGCGATGCCCCGGTGTCAGAATCCGGGCTGGACGCAAAAAGGTGATGCGGCGTGCTGGATCGGCGGCGCGTGCATCATTCTCGATGAAATGCAGGACACGCTCGCCCGTATCGGCATCGAGAAGGACCGTCGGACTGTCCACTTCCAGGGAACGTCCATCATAGGTCCGGGTGTGAATCCATGGCGGTCCTGGCGGTTGGCCACAGCATTGCGGTTCGAGCAGACGCGATGCGCCCGATGCGGCCGGATCGACGCCCTGTGGGAAATGCATCAGGATCTGGCTGCCCGGACTGAAGCCGTCGAGGTCGTCGAACATGGATGCGGGAATTTGCGTGGGACCATTCACGCGGGCGATGCCCGATTGTGGGATGCGGACGGCATAGCCGGTCGGCGTGCCGGCCGATTCCAGAAAATGACTCGATGGGTAAGGAAGGAGGCATTCCGCCGCATTCAACACCTCACACTCTGGCGCCAGGGCCGGAGGCACGGTCGTGGTGGGCACGGCTGTAGGCTCTTCTGTAGCGGTGGCGGTAGCCGGCGGAGCGGTTGCTGTGGCACTCGCCGCCGGTGGAGAGGTGGGAGACGATGTGGCTGTCGAAGAAGCGGTTGCAGCCGGTGGGACGGTAAAGGTTGTCGTCGGACTAGCGGTGGGAATTTCCGTTGCCGTTTCGACCGCCGTCGGGGATGCGATGACAGGCACCATCTCGATGCTGGTGCCGCAACCCGCAAGCCACAAGGATCCGCAAAGGAACATCAGAACGGACAGATGGCGTGCGACGCGACAGTTCAAAATCATCAAAGCCCCCCTTTTTTCAAAGGCACGGCAAAGCCGGTGGTGGCAACTTCTGCCACGATGCGCCGGAATAGGAAACGGCCGTGGGGCGCTCTTTTCGACCGAGCGGGATTCGCTCATTCAGCGGCCTGGCAACATTGATTCACGCTGACGCCATTCCAGTAGCGGGTAAACGGAGAGGGGGGGATTCGAACCCCCGGACCCGTGAGGGTCACACGATTTCGAGTCGTGCCGTTTCAACCGGGCTCACGCACCTCTCCGTGCCTTGAAGAAGGCCTGCAATAGCTCCACGGATTCTGCCGCGCAAACCCCTTCGGTCACCTCCATCGATGCCACAGGATCGAATGCGCCGGCCCGGTAGAGCGCGCCGGTTTTCGGTTCACGACAACCGAAGACGAGCCGCGAGATCCGTGCATGGAGCAGAGCGCCGAGACACATCAGACAGGGTTCGACGGTGACGTAGACCGTGCAACCCGGCAGGCGGTAGTTCTCGAGTCGTAGGGCTGCCTGGCGCAATGCCAGCACCTCCGCGTGAGCCGTCGGATCGCAATGCGAAATGGGACTGTTGGCGCCTACACCGAGAATCTCTCCGTCCTTGATGACCACGGCACCAATCGGTACTTCTCCCGCATCCCTCGCACGTTCGGCTTGCAAGAGGGCGACTTTCATGAATTCAACATCGATGGCAGATCCGGATTCATCCTTCATGTTCATCGAGGACATCACCTACGACACCATTTCAGGATACCCGGGCTGCAGTGGCCCATAGCGAATCAGGGGAGTAACCGTGCGGATTGGAGACGAAGTGGTCATCATGAGCGCGCCGGGACGGTTTCGCATCACCGCCCTTGAAGGCGAGGAAGTGAACCTCGAAAATGAAGAAGGGGTGCGAAAGACCGTGCTGAGGAGAAATGTCCGGGTCCTCCTCTCCGATAAAGAAAAGGCGAACGTATGAAGGCTCCTTTCTCCATGTCACTCTGTGCCTGCCTTGTATTCGGCCTTGCCCTTGCGACTCCGTTCCCTGTCCAAGCGGACGAGAAGTGGCACAACAGCACTACCTCCGGTGTCGAAATCGACGACTCGCTTCCCCCTCTTCCTCAGCCCAGATACCGGGGGCACTTCAAATCGCCTCCGACCGGATATGACCCTTCACGCATCCGGCGATTCTGGCATAAATACCGCGTTCCGCGTGACGAAAAGCCCGAAAAGCCTCGCAAGCTCAAAGAGGAGTAAGACCTCATCGCGTCTGGACGGCAGCCAGCTTCGACAAGTAGAGACGGAACGCTTCCAGGCTATCCGGGCAGAAAGCTTCGACCTGTGCCCGTTCGATGATTTCGTCGAGATCCTCCCAGTTGCCGGACTGGATCTCGCTCGCCTGCAGGATGAACGGGCCATCGTGCATACAACTGAACGCCACACCGAGAACACGATTCTGTTCCGTCTCGTAGCGGAGAGGAAAAAGCCGGCGTAACTCCGGAGAGGCCACGCCCAGCTCTTCCTCCAATTCCCGCGCGGCCGCACCTTCATAGGTTTCCGCAGAACGCAGCACGCCACTGACCGTCACATCCCAACAGGCTGGATAGATGTCCTTTGACGCAGTTCGCTGATGAACGAAGAGTTGTCCGGCCCGATTGAAGACGAAGACGTAGACAGCCCGGTGCCGCAAGGCCCGCTGTCGCATCTCCTGGCGCGACACCCGGGACACGATGCGGTCATGCTCGTCGACAATGTCGACCAGTTCACCGCCGCTCATGCCGAATCGCCGCTGCGGCCACTCTCCGCGGACAACTCATCGACCCAGAGGCTCAGCGCCTCAAGGAATTGCTTGCGCAACAGGCGTTGCCGGGGGATCAGCTTCGAGAGCAGCTCCTCTTTGAAGCGCTCGGGGTCTCCTTCGGCGACCAACTGATCCTCAGGGACTACACTCAACACCATCGGTCTCAGGCCATCCCAGTCCTCGTTGACGGGGAAACCGAATTCTCGCAGGTGTTGCGGCCAGGTGGCATCCACATCGATCCATCGGCCATCGATCTGGACCTGCAGGTAGTCGTGCAGGTCGACGATCTCGTTCTTGCGCAACATCGCCTGCAGATTCTCGGGAAAACCGATCGGCGACTCATTGAACCGGTGGCGGCAGACCATGTGCCGCACCGGCAATTTCATGCGCCGGTACAACTCGCCCAACACGTAGTGTTTCCCCGAACAGGAACCACGCCCGAGGCGCAACACCTCAGCAGGATCCCGGCTGGCCGGATACGTATACGGCAGGTCACGGACCTGTTCGAAGACCCGAATCCGCGCCTCCACGGGGGTGGCGCCGCGCGTCCATTCGTCGATTGCTTTGTCGAAAATGTCGGTGGTCATTTCGGCTCAGAGCGGATGGCATCCTGAGGTGTGTGGGCCGAGGTGCGCTGGGTGAAGCGTGCTTCGACGGCTCATTTGCGGCACTCTATGTTGGCACATCTGCAAGGTCAATCATGCGCGGCAATGCGATCTTCAACGTTGCACGGCGTAACGCTCCGCTTCCTCCGGCGTGTTGACGTTCCGAAAGGATTCATCAGATCCGGCGATGCGTGACATCTCGGCCTCGGGAACGTACGTGACGTCGATTGCCCGCAGAAGATCACGAACCGCGCCGCTGCCTGCCTGCAGGATGCCGGCAATTTCGGTGTGAATGCGCGTTGCATAGAACGCATGCAGCGGCTCCACGTCACCATCCCACCAGGGCACCACGGCATCCGAATCATCGAGGCGGCTCTGCAGATGCCGGATCGGTTCGACACGCAGAAACGGCATATCGCAGGCGACGACGAATGCCCAGGGAGCACGCACCTGCATGAGGCCGGCATGCATACCGGCCAGGGGGCCATGCGACGGGAACCGGTCGTGGGTAATTTCGACATCAAATCCAGCATAGCGCTCGGGCGAATTGCTGACGATGACGATCTGTTCGCAGACCTGGCGCAGCACTCCGACCGTGCGCGCCACGACGGTCTGCCCGCCGACGGTCAGGAAGGCCTTGTCTGTCCCACCCATCCGGCTGTTGCGCCCGCCAGCCAAAATGACTCCTGCCACACCGGTCACGATTTCTTCTCCCAAGACGCCCTGGATGCGTGACCTTTCACCTCGTTCCCGTGAGCACCGGGCGCGAGGATAAGAGGCGCGACCGACTCAGTCAAGAATCCCGCAGCCGGTGGGAACAAATGGACTCCGGCAGCATCGTCGATCATGCTATTCAATCCGGCACGCACGGCATGGAACGTAAGAGACTATTCCTTCGGCTCGGAGATCGGGTCGTTCACCGCGACTGCAGACAGTGGGGCGAAGGCATCGTCATCGAAGAGATGACATCGCGTCTGGAAGGCGGGACCTGCCTCGTCCGCATTCGCTTCCGCGATGGCAAACAACGCACTTTCAACAATGATCTGGACCACGAGATGTGCTGCTACTACCTCGGCCTTCGCCGCTCTTGCGAGGAACCCGAGAACCTGCCGCACCGCCCGTCCAGCCAGAGGCGAATCCGCTGACGCTAAGCCCGAGCCGTGACCATCTCGTCGCGCGCGATTGCCTCGGGCGAGAGATAGCGTTGGATGAACCGCCGGAACGATCGAATCGCGGCATCAGCGTCCTCGAAGACGGCTTCCCGGACCCACTCGCCGTTTACCCAGCAATCGAACGACGGGGCTTCCCCCAGTGTCAGTTCAAGCACCCGCTCGCCGATCGGAGTGCCTGTCACCAGGAGTCGCAGCGACCGCCCGCAATCGATGAGAACCCCGCGGGCATAGCGCGGCAAACCGACCAGATTTTTCACCCGCTCCAGTTCGCGCTTGGGAAAGGCGGTCTCTGGCAGACGCAGATAACTCCACTCCCCTTCACGCGGATCCGCATCGATCAGGACCTTGAGATTGTTGTCGGTCAGCCGATCCCGCGCCGTCTCCTGCTCGAAATCGTGTGCCACCTGGAAAAACCCCATCCCGGCAGGTCCGGCAGGACGTTTGTTGCAGCGCTTTTCATTCCCACCCGTGTCGACCCACCACTTGCTCGAGGCGGACTCGTCCTCGACCGGTTTCTCGTCCACCGGCCTCTCCTCGTCTGTCGGACGTTGAGCCGTCACGCCACCAACCGCCGCATTTGCGCCCGGTACGTTTCCAGGGAGACCCCGCGAGCCATCCGGAAGGCAAAGAGGTTCGCCTTTCGTTCCGCGTCGGCCCAGAACACGTAGTGGCCCAATTCATGGTAGACGGCGTCGATCCACTGGCGCTCCGAGTTGTACTTCCGCCCCTTTTTCCAGTTCTCCGGGTGAACCAGATGAATCTTGCCGTCCTCATACGTTTTTCCGGCCACGCGCCCCCAGTCGAGGTACTCGAACCAAATGATCTTCGGGCGTTTCAGATGGTAAAACCGGCAAATCGCGCCGATGGCCCGGTTGAAGTCCGCCTCGTGATGGTCTCGAAAAAAACACTCGAGATTTCGCTGGATTACACGTCTCTGGCGTTGTGATGGCAAGATCATCCGCATATCGATTCTCCGCGACGACCAGTCTCGTTTGTACTGGCCGTGCCGGGACGTGTCAACGTAAGGAATCGGCACACCGCCGCGCTGGCCGAATTTTCCGGCCTCCGCTAGGATGTTGATCCTATGTACCCCGTCATTCTGCAGATCGGCCCTCTCACCATCTACAGTTACGGTTTGATGATGGCCATTGCGTTCCTGACCGCCGGCTATCTGACCAGCCGCGAGTTGGGCCGCCGGGGACTTGATCCCGAGTATGCTTCGAGTTTCGTGTTCTGGGCCGCCATCGGCGGCATCGTCGGCTCACGTTTGCTGGCCATCCTCGGCGATTGGCAGGAATTTCTCGCCAACCCGTGGGGCAGCATCTTCACGGGCGCAGGGTTTGTCTTCTACGGGGGACTGATCGGCGGCTTCATCACCGTCTCCGCGGTCATCATCCGCAACCATCTCCCGTGGGGTGTGGTCGTCGACTGCATCGCCCCCGCATTATCCCTGGCGCATGCCATCGGGCGGATCGGTTGCCAACTGGCGGGCGACGGGGACTGGGGGCGTGAGACAGAACTGCCGTGGGGGATGACCTACCCGAATGCCATCGTCGGCTGGCACTATCCGCCCGGCGTCCGGGTTCATCCGACACCACTCTACGAATTTGCTGCGTATACGCTGATCTTCGCCATCCTCTGGTCGATTCGGAAACGGCCCTATCCGCCCGCTACTCTGTTGTGGATGTATTTCGTCCTGGGTGGAACGGCTCGCTTTCTGGTAGAGATCGTCCGCATCAACCCGGCTGTGATGTTCGGACTCTCCCAGGCTCAATGGATCGCCATTGCCTTGATCGTGACGGGGGTGTGGCAACTGGCACGGTCGAAGCCGTGGGCCACCCCGGGTACGGCACAGCCAACGCCGGTCAAACGATGACCCGGTTCATCCCTCTCATCGTTCTTGCCGCCGGACTCGCTGCGGTCATCACCTTCGTGCAGCAACGAAGTGCACGTACGCGCGGCGGCTTTCAGGCCTACGATTTCACCCTCCCGGATCTCGATGGCAACACGGTGCGCCTGTCAGAACACCATGGCAAGATCGTTTTTCTCAATCTCTGGGCCACATGGTGTCCCCCATGCCGTGAGGAAATGCCCGCCATGGAACGTTTGTATCAGCGTTTCCGCCACAAGGATTTCGTCATCCTGGCCGTCAGCGAGGACACCGACAGCACGGCTGTGCGGAATTTTGTCCAGAGCATGCGCCTCAGTTTCCCGGTTCTCCTGGACCCACAAGGCGCGCTTCCCGGCCGTTACGGCATCACCGGCTATCCCGAAACGTTCATCATCGATCGCAACGGCCAGGTGATCCAGCACATCATCGGACCCGAGAACTGGGATAGCGAGAAGTCGATTCGATATTTCTCGGAACTGCTCGAAAAGCCGCATTCCGCCGAGGCGGAGCGTGCCGCGCGGTAAACGCAGCGCGGCGTGGCGCGGCGGGCCGTCGTGGAGCATCGCCGCCGCCTCGATTTTGCAACTCGCAGTCCTCACCTGGCCGCTGATGAGCCAGGCGGCGGACTCTGAGACGCCCCGCCAGACGTTCTCGATCGACTACATCGTGACGATCCCCCATGCAGGAGCGACAACGGCGCAGGTGCGCTGGGAACTGGCGGGGATCGAGGAAATCGAACGGTTGACCCTCCGGTTTCCGGACACCGGCGCCAGCGAGATCACCGGCTCCGGGCAGTTGGTACGGCACGACAACCATGTGGTCTGGACACCGAGCAAACCGTATGCGCACCTTTCCTACACGATCGAACTCAACCACGTTCGTGGGACACAGCATCGTTTCGACAGCTATGCCACCGACTCCTGGATCGTGACCCGGGCCCGCCAACTGTTTCCGATCATCCACATGGAAGCAAAAGAGCGGAACGGAGTGACCCCGAAATCGCGGGCACGGCTCATCTTCCGCCTGCCGAAAGGCTGGCAGAGCATCGCGGCGCTCCCGAAGGAGGCGCCCGATGTCTTCCGCCTGGCGGACCCCGCGCAGATCCTCGACCGCCCGTTCGGCTGGTACGTTCTGGGGCATTTCACCGTCGATCGACAGGAAATCGCCGGGATCATGGTGAGTATTGCCCGTGTGCCGGGCGTCACCTCCGACCCGGCCGAAACATTCCGATTCCTCGGAGCCACCCTGCCCATGATGCAACGCATCCTGACATCGGCCCCCGAGCGCATTCTGATCGCCAACGCGCCCGATCCGATGTGGCGCGGTGGCATCAGCAGCCGGAATTCCTTCTACATGCACGCGGGCCGCCCCCTACGCACGGCGGACAGGACCTCTCCCTACCTGCATGAGTTCTTCCATGTGCTGCAACCATTCCGGTCCGCGCCCGACAGCGACTGGCTGATCGAGGGCCTGGCCGAATTCTACTCCCTCGAGTTGCAACGCCGCGCCGGCCTACTGGATGAGCGGAAGTTCTTCAAGGGACTTCAGCTTTTCGAACGCTATGGGTTATGGAATGTCGATCTGCGGCGGCAACGCGACAATGCGGCAACGAACAACAGTGCTCCGCTCGTCCTCTACTCCCTCGACCAGCGCATCCAGCGGGCGACCGCCGGCCGCAAACGGCTCGATGACGTGGTCCATGAACTGGCACGATCCCGAACCTCCGTCGACACGGCGAAGTTCCAGGATCTGGCAGGCAAGGTGGCCGGCAAGAAATTCACGAAATTCTTCGAGCGCCACGTCATCCGCGGTGAGGCGCCAAATCTGCGAGAAGCGCAGTAACCAGCCTTGCGGGACCACGTTCCGGTGAACCGATTATGGTAAATTTCCGAAGCACGGCGGAATGACGCAATGAACACCATCGGATGGGAACTCGCCACGATCATCCTCCTGATCCTGGCAAACGGATTTTTCGCGGCAGCAGAGATTGCCATCGTGACAGTCCGCCAGAGCCGGTTGGCGCAACTGCTGAACGAAGGCCACCAGGCAGCCGCTCTGGTAGTCCGGCTCAAGGAGGACTCCGGCCGGTTTCTGGCAACGATGCAGATCGGCATCACACTGCTCGGCTCGATGGCCTCGATCCTGGGGGGTGCAATCGCCGCCACCCGGCTGCCCGGAGCCCTGCGAGCCGTTCTGCCCCCTTCTTTGCAGAATTGGAGCGAGGTCATCACCCTGACGATCACGGGCATCCTGATTTCCTATGTCTCCCTCGTGATCGGCGAACTGGCCCCCAAGTCACTCGGCCTGCGCCACAGCGAACGTTTCGCCTTCATCGCCGCCCGCCCGATTCTCGCCCTCTCGCGCATCGCTGGACCGCTGGTTCGCATCCTGACCCTTTCGACAGATGCGGTGCTTCGCCTTTTCGGACAACGCGCCAATGCCGGCGAGGCCTTCATCTCCGAGGAAGAGGTCAAACACATGGTCCGGGAAGGGGCACGGCACGGCATCTTCGATGAGGCCGAGCGGCAGCTCATCCACAGCGTTTTCGAGTTCACCGACACTTCCGTGCGCGACGTGATGGTCCCGCGCTCCGAAATCCACGCCGTGGACGATTCGACGACATTGGATGCGGTTTTGAATCTGCTCGTCGAAACCGGCTTCTCACGGATGCCTGTTTTCCACGATGATCTCGACCACATCATCGGCATCGTCCACGTCAAGGATCTCCTCCGCGAAAAGGCCAAACCGCAGCCGGCCACGCTGGCCAGGTTGACGCACCCCGCCTTCTTTGTCCCCGATTCCATGCAGATCAGTGATCTCCTGCGAGATCTGCAAAGCCGCAGGACGCACATGGCGATCGTGGTGAACGAATTCGGAACCGTCATCGGCCTGGTGACGATCGAGGATCTTCTCGAAGAGATCGTTGGAGAAATTCGCGACGAATTCGACACAGACGAGGAACAGGACGTACAGGAAATGCCCGACGGATCGATCCTCGTTCAGGGATCATTTGCTCTTGCCGACCTGCGTGAGCGATTCGAAATCCCCTTCGAGGAGAGTTCCGACTACCGCACGGTGGCAGGCTTCGTCCTGTCACGCCTCAAGAGGTTTCCCAAGGGTGGCGAGGCGATCGTCGAAGGGCCGTTCAAGATGACCGTGGTCGTGCTCGATGGTCGCCGGTTGCGCAAAATCCGCATCGAAGGCCCGATCAAACGGAAGGTCAGCCCCTCGGCCTCCTGACCCGGCGCATCGATCAGAACATCGTGCCGATGCTGAAGTGCACGGCACCAGGCGATTCATCGTGGCGGCGGTCGAGCTTGAATCCGTAATGCAATGCGATCGGGCCAACCGGCGTCGTATACAGAAGCCCCAATCCCGCCGTCTTCCGGAACTCGTGGGCGCTGATCCTGTTGTCCTGCAGGTAAACACCGCCACCGTCAGAAAAGATGACGCCCTGGGCACCCAGAGCGAGCGGAAAACGCAGTTCGGCATTCAAATTGAGCGCCAGATCGCCGCCGAGCGGATTGCGCTGGGAGTAAACGACCTGGCCAAATTGATCGAAGATCGGTGCCCCGCGAGGACCCACTTCATTTTCAGGAAACCCGCGCACAGTGGATCGCCCGCCGAGAAAGAATCGTTCCCGCAAGGGCACGACCGTCCCCGGCTCCATGGGCTTCACCCAGCCCGCACGCACGGCATAGACGAAGGTCAGGCGGGAACTCACCGGCAAATACTGGCTATGATGGGCCTGGATCTTCACCCACGGAACGTCGGAGTCCAGCGCCGCAGGGGCATATCTCACCCGAATCGAGTCGAACACACCACGTGTCGGCGCGAAGGGATCGTCACGGCCTTCGTAAATCAGGTACGGACCGAAACTCGTCGTATCGAGCCACCCCTCATCGCGTGGATTGAAAGCGAGCACGTCGGGTTTCACACTGAAGATGCGCGCTTTCTCCAACTGCAGTTCGAAACCCGCTTGCAGACCCGGGAGGATCACCCGATCGATCGCCGGCATCACAGCGGTACGCTCGATGCTGAACTGATCGATCGAGCGTGTGGCCCGTTGGACCACGATGTTGGCGCGCAAATTCCAGAGACTGCCGGCGATTCGCGGCTCACGCCAACCCAGGTCGCCGAGATATTCGTTGGGCCCGATCTTTTCCCCCGGATCGAGCGCCATGTCGGCGCGCAGACTCAAACGCCGGGCCCGCCCCCCCAGGTTATTGTGGCTCAGTTCCGAAAAACCGCGGAAACCATCGCGCGTATTGTAACCGGCACCGAACTGCACGCTGATCGGAGGGCGTTCGGCCACACGCACCACGACGTCACGATGCGATTCGCCCGGCTCTTCAGCCAAAGGCTCGAGCGTAACACCACGGAACAGGCCCAGCCGATAGAGGTTGGTCTGGGCAACCACCAGGTCCTCTGCACGCAGGATGTCGCCGGTTCGAAACGGCAATTCGCGCCGGATCACGCGGGCCCTGGTGTCGTAGTTGTCCCGCACGACGATCTGGCCAACCCTCACCTGCTCACCAGCCTCAGCGCCAAAACGCACGTCGGCCAGGGATTCCTCTGGCGACAGCACGACATCGCTGTGCACCGAGGCATTGAGATAGCCTGCATCCCGGAGGGCTTTTTCCAGCCGCTCGCGGTCCATGTCGACTCCGGCCTGGTCGAGCGGCTGGCCGGGATGCTGGCGGAGCGGCGGAAGTGCTCCAGACAAGGATTCGAAACCGCGAAGATCGATGCTGCGCACGATGGTCTGGGTGCCTTCCTCGAGGACCACGACGACATGGATCTCGTGTGTGTTCGGGTCGGGCACGATTCGGTAGTTCGTGATCTGCGCGTCCAGGAATCCGTAGGTCCGGTAGAGAAACCAGAGCCGCTTCAGGTCCTCGTCGAATTCCTCCTGGAGAAAAGTGCCCCGCCGCCACGGAATCCAGGTTGAGGGCCCTGTCCTCATGCTGTCGCGCAGCACCGACTCTTCCACACCATGGCGGCCTTCGAACTCGACGGGCGCAACCTGGAATCGGCTACCTTCCTCGATGGTGTAGGTTACACGTTTCAGATTTTCTTCGGCGCCCAATTCGAGTCGGACGCTGACCATATAGTAACCCGCTTCGTGGTACCGGCCTTCGATCCGCCGCTTCAACTCGCGCCAGGTCCCGTCGGTGACAACGACACGTTTCTCGATATCGATGAGTTGGAGCAGTTCTTTGTCCTTGAACTTCGTATTCCCCTCGAAGGACAAGGCAAACCGCGGTCCCGGCTGAACCACGACACGGAAGGTGCCGCGCGTGTCGTCCGAGGCCTGCCACGAGGATTCCGCCCTCCCCTCGTAGAAGCCAGCCCGGCGCAACGCCGCCTTCACATTGCGTTCCGCCAGCCGGAGATCCTTGCGCCGGAAACGATCGCCAGCCACGACACCAATCGTCTTCCGCAATTCTTCATCCAGTCCCGCCGGCGCCCCTTCCAATTGGACCTCGGCCACCCGCAGCGGTTCGCCTTCGTTGACACGGACAATCAGATCCAGCTCACCAACATGGCGCTGGCGTACCTCCATGGTGATCGAGGCATGCTCGAACCCCTCCTGGCGGTAGACGCTCCGCACGCGCTCCAGGGCGCTTTCATAGTACGAACGGTTGAACGCCACCCAATCCTGGAGGCGGGAGGCTCGCGCCAGATCGGCTGTCCCGATCGAGTGGTTCCCTTCGAACCGAACGCTCGCGACGATCGCCTGCCGTTCCAGCCGAACGATGAGATCCACCTCGTCGTTCACCCGGCGGGGTTCGATTTCGATTTGCGAGAAGAGTTGCGTTTCTTCCAGGCGTTGGCGGATCTCGTCCAACTTTGCGTCATCATAGCGACTCCCGGCACCGAGACCCACCAGGCGGAGCACCTCGGCACGATCGACATCCCCGGCGGTCTCGATGATCACCGAACGCACGCCTGGCAAGTCCGGCAACTCCGTGGCACCGGCGGAACACGGCAGCGCCAGGACGAGGCCGAGCAGGATGGCGTTACGGCGTATCCAGGACATCGCGCAACTCCACCGCCTGCGAAGCCCAAAGGAAGGGGACTCGCCGATAATCGAGGCGAAACTTGATGTCTCCGCCGAAAGCGCCAGCATTGGATCGCGTCTGGCTCTCCCAACTGGTGATGAGGGAAACACGTCGTGTCCAGCGATACTCCAACTGCACAGACTGCCGGGCCTCGATCCCGAAACTGGTCCAGACCAGAGCACGAAGTTTGTCAGTCAGATCCTTTCCCACGGACACGCGTGGCTCGATGGCACCGGTGTCGCGTGCCTGTGTTGCCGTCACTTCGAACCGATCGACCTGCAAGAAGTCCCCGAGTTGTCTTTCCACGCCGCTGGTCGGCAACAGAGCCAGGGCAGCGGCCGTTGGATTGAGGGAGGTATTCTCCCGCTGTGCCTGCGCCCAGGTCTTACCGAACGTCACCAGGCTGAGAACATCGCTTTGCGAGATACCGGGGTCATCCGAGGAGAACTGGACACGCGGATTGTCTGCGGTGCCGGTCACCATCACATTCACCAGGTAATCGGTGTCGGGTGTCGTAACGCGGCTTTCCGCCATGATGTTGAGATTCGGATTGATCCGCTGTGGATCTCTGAAATCGATCGTGCCCCAGGTGACGCTGAAGGTGCGGCCACGGGCGGCCACCTCCGCATCCAGAATGCCGATACGTCCCGTCAACTGCGGGTGCGCTGCATTACCGCTGAGGAGCAGATCCAACCACATCTCCGCTTTGGCGATATTGTTCTCGACGAAGACTCCGCCGTGGGAGTAGATTTTCACGTTCAGTCGTAGGGGGAGATCCTGTGCCCTGGCGATCTGGCCGCGTGGCCGCAACTGTTCCTTGAGCCACTCGAAAAGGTCATTCAGTTCGATGTTGCGATCGTAGAGCGCATTGATCACCTCGATGTCGCCCTCGCAATGCATATCCGACCACTCACCCGAGAGCGCGCCACGCCCGCCTAACCGCCCTTCCAGATTGTCGGCCAGGTTGAGGCCCACGTCCTGGAGTCGCCAGCGCAAATCCGGGCCGCTGGCAAGGTCGATCGTTCCGTCGGCATGGAACGATCCGCCACCGGCGCGGCCGTCGAGCGTATCGAGTCTGATCCGGGACCCGGCCAGAACCAGACGCGCCGTCATGTCTGTGAACGCCACCGGCAGGCCGACGTCCAGCACGCCGTCATCGAGCCTCGCATCTCCGTCCAGTTGCCAGCCATCCGCGCCATGCCGGACACTGATCTGGAGGGAAAACGGACCTCGCGCAGCGGTGATCGGCTCACCCCACAATTCGAGGAAGGTGAGATCACCGGCGCCTCGCGCCCGCACAGCCATCCTGCCGTCCAGTCCTGCACCGCCCTCGAGACGCAGTTCCGTCGGACCACTGTGTAATTCGAAGGATCGTACGGACAGAGTTTCCCCCTCCAGGGCCAACAGCACCGGCGCCTTTGCCCGGATCACATAGGCATCACGCCGCAGCTCCAGTTTTGGAATGGAAATCTCGCCACGTTGTAGTTTCAAGGGAGACAGGGTTCCTGCCATCTCCGCCGATCCGGTGCTTGTCACCTCCACCCCCGCTGCAAGGGGTATCAGGGAAGCCAGATTGGAGTCGGTCCACGACGCTGTCGCCTCGAATGGAAAAGATCCTTGCGGGCGCAGGCGTGCCGTCACCTCGATCCGATCCTGTGGAAGGGCGCCGCGCAACGTCCAGCGCTCCGGCTCCAGGTTCGCCTCCAGGTAACCATCACCCATTTCATGCTGATGAGCCACCAGCGAGTTCCCTTCGATCCGCACGGTTCCGACAGGAGAGTGAAAAGGCCCCGAAAGTTGCCCTCGCAAGACGGCAGCGCCACGCACCAGGGGTTCCGCCTTGCCGGCGAACTGCGCCAGATCCACGGGTGAGCTTTCCATGACGAGGGTTCGGATCTGGAGGCCGTCGCCATCCCCTGTCATGTCGAGAGATTCATTGCCGGCATGGCGCACACCCAGCCCTGCCTCCCATTTTCGCTCGCGCATGTGACCGCGCAGGCGCACCTGGGCAAGCGGTTCATTCAGGAGTCGCAACCCGTCGATGGTCAGATCCACATCCCCAGATGCTGCCGCCCATGTTCCGTGCGTTGTGGCCATGCCGTTCAGCACACCTCCGCCCAGCGGCAACGACATCCCTGCCACGGCATTTACGAGCGGAGCCAACAGATCCAGGTTGAACGTCTGAGCCCGCAGGGTGACATCATTGGCGCCAGTGGCGTCGAGCGCGACGCTGCCCGAGGCTTGCAGTGTCCCATCCCGACTCGCGATCCGTAACACTTCGATTCGCATCCTTTGATCCGAGAAGGCCAGATGTCCGGCGATCTGCGGGATCGGATACCCGGCCACGATGAGCTTCTCGGCATCGACCTGCAGATCGGCGAGGGGATCATCGGGTGTTCCGTCGAAGCGGGCCTCACCACGGGCCCTGCCACGGATGCCCAATTCCGCAGCGCGTTCGGGCATGACGCCACCCAGGGTGGCCAGATTTGCCGCTTCGAATTCCGCCCTGCCGGAAAATATCTCTGGACCGATCGTCAACTGCACGCTGGCGCGATTGGTTGCACCCTGTTCAGCACGGCCCGAGATTTCCGCCACATGTGGCAGGGCACGCACCTCGGCTTGCCAACTTGCTGGAGACTCTTCGGACTGCGGGCCATACGCCGTCCCGTCGCCTCTGATCCGGAGATCCAACGGATCAAACTGTCCGGTCAGACGCACCACGCCGTCCATCCGTGTGGGAAAATCAACAGGGGCGCCAGAGCGCAACAGAACGTTCTGTAAAACGACGCCCGCGGCACGAAATTCTCCGGACGCCGGCACTTCATTACGCACGGTCAGCCGGAAGCTGCCGCTCACTACGCCGCTATCGCCGTTGATGAATGCACGGTCGAACGACAGATCCTCTCCGTGCCTTTCGAAACGGGTGGTGAGGTCTCCAACTGGCCGGCCCGCAATCGCACCATTGGCCAGGTGAACGCTGGCACGCACTACAGGGTTCGCAAGGTCGCCTTCGAGTCGCCCCTCCGCGGCTGCGTGTCCGTTCAGAAAAATCAGTTCATCGACAAAGGCACCGAGGATTTCCGTCTCGAAACGAGCCTGCGCCCGATGGAGTCCGGGCCCCTCGCGGCGGATATTGCCCGTAATTCCCTCTCCCTCGATCTGGCCGGAATCGACGGAAAGGCCGTCGTTCGTGTTCCAGCCGCCTGACACGTGAATGGAATGGACTCGCAGGACTGCACCCTTGCGTTCGAAGACTCCGCCAACCAGTGTGAGCTCTCCCGCAATGGCTGACGGCGAACTCGATTCGGCGCGGACTCCAACAAATGACAGATGTACTCCCGCCACATCTCTGGGATCATAGGGGAATTGCAGATCGAGACCCCGAATGGTCAACTCGGCCACACGAAAGGCGGGAATCGACGGAGGGACGTGCGGGGCGTGTGTGACAGGTACCTGCTCCACACTCATCTCCATTTCCGGCAGTTGGGTCAGATCGATGCGGACTTTTTCCAATGCGGCCGAAATGACGGGACGGCGTTCTCGAATACTGGCCCATGGGTGGACGGCAACGGAGAATTTCGAAAGCGCCACCCGTCCCGAGCCTTCCCCGCATTGCGCGTCACCGACTTCCACGTTCATTCTGCGAAGACGCCAGTCGATCGAGGCAATGGAACACGGCAGGGAAAGGGCATCGCTCAATCCCGCAGCGATGCGAATGCGAACCCATTCGTGCAGAGTCCCAGACGCCAGCCAGGCTCCCGCACATACGAATGCCAGGAACAAGAGGATCAACAACGCTGCAGACCTGCCGAGCCGCTTCATCATCCACGCCGACGCCCCACAATGGCTGGGTCGCGTTCCGGGTGCAACTTCGCCCGAAGCCTGCTACCGGCACGCGTCGAGATGAAATCCATGATTGGCCTTGCTTGCCGACTCCTGATCGCCCTGCTCCTCGTTCTCCCGAGTGCCTGCTCGCGCGTCTTTGCGATTCAGGGCATACCTGACACCTTCGCAAGTCTGGCAAAAGCGGTCAAACCGGTCGTCGTGAACATCTTTTCGACCCGGGTGGTACGCGTTCAAGGATCCACGGGAGATCCGGAAGAAGACTTCTTCCGCCAGTTCTTCGGCCAGGCCATGCCCTACCGCGCACAACGGCAACAGAGCCTGGGTTCGGGCTTCGTCTTTTCACCCGACGGATACATCGTCACCAACGCACACGTGGTGTCTCAGGCAGAGCAGATCCGTGTCCGACTCTCCACCCGCGAGGAATACGACGCCCGATTGATCGGCATGGACCCCAAAACGGATCTGGCGCTGCTGAAGATCAACCCGCGCCACGAACTCCAGGCCGCCCGGCTCGGCGACTCGGAAAGTCTCGAAGTCGGGGACTGGGTCATCGCCGTCGGCAATCCCTTTGGATTCTCGTCGACGGTAACGGCGGGTATCGTCAGCGCAAAGGACCGGCAGATCGGAGCCGGTCCCTATGACGACTTCATCCAAACGGATGCGTCGATCAACCCGGGGAACTCCGGGGGGCCGCTGCTCAACATTCGCGGTGAGGTGGTCGGAATCAACTCCGCCATCTACAGCCGCAGTGGCGGAAGTGTCGGTATCGGTTTCGCCATCCCTGTCAACCTGGCCAAGAAAGTCGTATCGGAGTTGCGTGACCGCGGTCGTGTCGTACGCGGCTGGCTCGGCATCAATACCCAGGAGATGTCGCAGGAAGTGGCGCTCTCCTTCGGTCTTCATCCGCCGCGCGGAGCACTGGTCGCCGATGTTGAATCGGGCAGCCCGGCCGAGGAGGCGGGCATTCAGCGTGGAGACATCATCCTCGCATTCAACGGCTCGCCGATCGAGGAAGGCCGCCATCTGCCGGCACGCATCGCAGAAACCCCGGTCGGCACCACGATCACCTTGACGCTGCTCCGCGATGGCATCGAGAAAGACATCCAGGTGGTCGTACGGGAACAACCCGGCTCACAGCCCAGAAGAGTGGAGTCGGCTGCCTCGCTTGGACCCTGGGGGATGCGCCTGACCGATCTCACGCCAGAACTCATGCGCCGCTTCAATATTCCACGCAGCGTGCGAGGCGCCATGATCCGTGACATCGTTCGCGGCGGACCGGCCTCGATTTCCGGCCTGCAACCGGGTGACGTGATTCGCCAGATCGACCGGCGGCCGGTCACATCGGCACGCATGGCACAGCAGATCCTCGATCGTGCAGACACGCGGGTCCTGCTCCTGATCCAACGGGGTCCTGCATCGGGTTATGAAGCAATAGAGCGGGAGGGCTCGGAAAGTCAGAAATGATTTCGGCGCCCCGTGGGTCCGGACGTATCACAGAGCAGAGGGCGTACTGAGGGCGGTTCTATTGTCCCTGACCATGCGATCGAGCAATCGCGACACTTCGCAATGAATGCCAGGGGAATCGCTTGCGCGCGCGCCGTTACCGCGACACAAAGAGTCCCAGGGAGTCAATGATGGGTCTCTTCGATAAGCTGCGTGGCGAACTGGTCGACATCGTCGAATGGCTCGACAATGGCCGCACGACACTGGTCTGGCGATTTCCGCGCTACCATAACCAGATCAAGAATGGTGCGCACCTGATCGTGCGTCCCGGCCAGATCGCCGCTTTTGTCCATCGCGGTGTCCTGGCCGATCTGTTCGAACCGGGGCACTATGAGCTACGCTCCGACAACTTACCGCTCCTCAGTACACTGCAGGGTTGGAAACACGGCTTCGACAGCCCCTTCAAAGCGGAAGTTTATTTCGTCGCTACCCGCCAGATCACGGATCTGAAATGGGGGACATCCAATCCGATCCTGCTCCGCGACGCCGAGTTCGGCCCCATGCGCCTCCGCGCCTTTGGCACCTACGCGCTCAAAGCCACCGATCCGCGTGCCGTCATCCGGGAACTGGTGGGTGCCGATCCGGCTTTCGAGGCGGACGAAATCCACGAACTCCTACGTTCCATGATCACCGAAGCCCTGGCCGACGTTCTCGGTCACGCGAAGATCCCCGTCCTCGATCTGGCTTCGAATTATCAGAGCCTTGCTGCACTCGTGCGTCAGAACGTGAATGAGCGCATCGACGGCCAATACGGACTCGAGCTGCCACAGTTGCTCATCATGAATCTGTCCCTCCCGGAAGAAGTGGAGAAGGCGCTCGACGCGCGGACGAGTATGAATCTGGTCCGCGATCTCGATGCATTCCAGCATTTCCAGGCGGGGCAGGCGATGACGCTGGCAGCAGCAAATCCGTCGGGAGGCGGCGCTACGGAAGGTGTCGGGCTCGGGCTGGGGTTTGCCATGGCCAATCGCCTGATGCAGACACCGCCACCGGCCCTCACGGCAGCGGCCTATCACATCGCTGTGGGTGACCGGAGTACCGGGCCATTCACACTGAGCCAACTGGCAGAGGCCATCGCCGCCGGACAGGTGCGACCGGACACGCTCGTGTGGAGCCCCGGCATGAGCGAGTGGGTTGCCGCAGGCAAGGTGGCACAACTGGCATCTTTGTTCTCTCCGGTGCCGCCGCCCATTCCGCGATGACGCGGCGGAGGACATCGAAACGATGAACTGCGCCAACTGCGGGGCGCCGCTCCCGCCCACTTCTCACATCTGTGTGTTCTGCCGTACACTGAACGATACGGATCTGCACGGCATCACCACGCAGGGTGGGTCCAGTCCATCGCAACTGATCTGCCCACGATGCGACAAAAACCTGGAAAATCTTGTCATTGGAGAATCGCCCTCATTCGCTGTCGAACGCTGCCCTGAATGTCTGGGACTGTTCTTCGATCCGGGCGAACTGGAGATGGCTCTGGATCACTTCGTCACACACGTTTACGACATCGACTTTCAACGCATTGGCCAGTTGTGTGGGGATGAGCGTCGATCGGGTCAATTCGACGGCGAGGTGCGTTACCTGAAGTGCCCGCGTTGCCGGACCCTCATGATGCGGCGCAACTTCGGTACGCGTTCGGGAGTCATCATCGATACCTGCAAGGCCTGTGGTGCCTGGCTCGACGGGGGTGAATTCGGCCAGTTGCTCCGTTGGGTCAAGAGCGGCGGCAGAATTCTCGACCAGCAGCGCAAGCAGGAGGCAGACCGTGAGGAAGAACGCCGGCAGGCTGCGGAAAAGCGCGAAGAGGAATTACGGAGAATGCTGCGTGAGGAACTCGAAAAGCTCAGTGCCCCACGATCGGAAAGTATCTTCAGCTCTGCATGGCGAGCTCTGCGCAATCTGATTTCCTGAAGCGCTGGAGATCATCCGGCGACCCACTCCGGTCGGGTTTCCAGCAGATCCAACAACGCGTCCACCAACCGCGGACTTTCGGACAGATCAACAGTTGGCGCAACCCGCACCTGCAGACCCAGAGCCTGCACGGCCGCCGCATCCTCGGCATCGGCCTCATCCAGAACGTACGCATCGATACACCCGGCGTATCCGCGAGCGACCGCAACCGGATGGTGCTCGACGCCGGCGGAGCGAAGGAGTGCGGCCCGCGCCCTGGCACGCCGGAGGTCTCGATCGAGAACGAGCGGCCGGCAATGCGCCACAGGGCTGATTGCCACGGTGGGTCCGGTCCGCTTCTGAATAGCAGGCCGCACCTCCCCACAGGCAAGGATCGGCCCAATCGACGCGACGGGGCTGGACGCCGCAAACACCAGAAGATCTGCGTCAAGGATGGCGGACAGGACTGCCTCACCAGCCACGGCCTCCTCGATTCCCCGGTAGATCACCCCCTCCACCTGGGGCTCGGCCCCCTCTCGCACCAACCATTCCTGCCAGGCCAGCGCGCCATTGGATGTGCGAATCCACGTACGTACAGGCATATCGGTAACAGGCAGGACGCGTGCCCGTATCCCCAGTTCTGCGGCAAGAAGCCCTGTCACCTCAGTCAGAGATCGCCCCGATCTCAGGAGATCCGTCCGCCTTCTGTGGTGCGCAAGATCACGTGCTCCGATGTGAAACCAATCCGGGCCGGCATCGAAAGGATCAAAACGATCTCCGCGGACACCCCAACCGCGCTCCTCATCGAACAGCCCCGCCAGCGCATAGAGAACCGCATCGGTATCGGGGCAGATAAGCAGTCCGTTGATCTCCCAGTCGTCCCCGACATTCGTCACAAACGTCGTGTTGCTCTCCAGACCTGCTTTCTGGAGAGCCAGTGCCAGACGCGCCCCGCCAAGACCACCGCAAAGCACCGTAATGCGCAAACGCATCACTCCCGGAAGCGCTCGGCGGCGCCAGTCCTACTCGCACAGCCGGACCGAACAGTCCGGATAAGGGATGGAAGAGGTCACGATTCTGCGGCTGATCATGTGCCGCACAGAAGAGCAATCAGACGTCCGCCACTGCACCATCTGTGACCCGCAGAATTCCACCCAACATGAATTGCGCAGCGAACTCCGCCGTTCCTTCGACATCGATGCGGCGTCGCGACAGCATGTGCCGTCCCAGCTCGACGGCAATCGCGACGGCCGTGCGGGCAATCCGTTCCTTATCGAGGCGCGGAATGATGCCTTCCTTCTCTTTCGCCTCCAGATCGGCGATCAACTCCTCGATGGCGGGTTCCACCGAGCTGCTCGTATTCAACAACTGCAGTTCTCCTGCGTTGCGATGCAGCATGGAGACCAGGGTGGTTTCTTCCGCGTACAGGCGAAAGCAGGTGAGAAACGACACGCGCAACAAATCCTCCAGCGTCGTCGCTCGCATACGCGACTCACGTACGCGGGCTCGTACGCGTTGCGAGAAATCATCCAGGATGGCACGCAGAACCGACTCCTTGTCGGGGAAGTAATTATAGAAAGTGCCCGTGGCGAGATTGGTGCAACGGATGATGTCACGCACGGTTGCCGCACCGTATCCCAATTCATAGAAAACCTTGCGAGCCGCATCGAGAATCGCCTCCCGATTGCGTTTCAGGTTCTGCTCCCGTTTTCCCGGCAACCTCTCTTGCCGGCTGCGCGGCCGCTGTCGAGGTACGGTACAGAGCGCCGCAGTTCTTTGATTCACGCGTACATTCATCTCAAACTGCCGGCTGTGAAGACTCCCGGCGCATCGGGTGCGAATGCATCGAGGAGAAATCTCTCCTGGGGTTTTTCAGAAGCGGTTTTGGGAATCTCCGCCACCACCTGGAGGTACGAAGGAACGAAATTCGGTTCGAGAGATCGACGGCAATGTGCAAACAGAGCCGCCGGATCGAATGTGGATGCATCCAACGGCACCACGGCGGCAACGACATCCTTCTCACCCGGTGCACCGGACGCTGCCGTCACTCCGTAAACGAACACATCGATCACCGAGCCGTGCTCGGCGATCGCCTTCTCCACGAATCCCGGGTTTACGAAATCACCGTTGTGGCGGATCCCACCGCCTTTACGGAAATCGAAAAAGAACCAACCGTCTGCATCCGTGTGTCCGATATCGCCGCTCCGTAACCAGCCTCCACGTGTCTTCTCTTCCGACGCCTTTTCATTTCCGTAGTACTCGACACGGGCATTGGAACCGGCCGGCCGCGAACAGATCTCTCCCAATACCCCCGGTGGGCACTCCATGTCATTGTCGTCCAGGATCTTCATTTCCAGCCCTGGGGCCGGCTTGCCGAAAGAACCGACGGGTCCCTGCCCGATCGGTTTGAAGGCGAGACCACCTTCGACCGCTGCGTACCACTCGAATACCTGGAGATTGAAGCGCTTTTCGAAGGCCTCCCAGATCCCGGCCGGCATCCCCGCACTGGTAACGAAACGCACCGGATTGTCGGCATCATTGGGCCGAGGCGGCTCGCTATAAATTGCCGTGGCCATACCACCCAGCAGGGAGAAGACCGTACAGCCATGTCTGCGGCAGACATCCCACAGGCGCGACTTCGTGAACTTGCGGCTGAAGACTGCGCGCAGTCCCATCACGAGAGACGGCGCCAGAGTCACCGCCTGCGCATTCCCGTGTGTCAATGACAAGCCGGTGTACGGGCGGTCTTCTTGCGTGTAGCCCGCGATCATTCCCATCGTGGCGGTAAGACCGAACCGATCGTTCGGAAACACCACGCCTTTCGGATCTCCGGTCGTCCCCGAGGTATAGATGATCTGTAGCGGTTCGGAGCCGGTCTGGAGGCGGATCTCCATCGGATCAGCCGGTTCGGCAAGAACGGCCCGCATGGAGTCAGCGCGCTTCGTCTGAGAAACGAGGCTGGCATCGACTCCTTCTCCCGTCTCCAGGGCCAGAATCCAGGTCAGGTTCGGGCATTGGTCGAGGACTGTCATGACCTCCGCCAGACAGTAATCCGCACAGACAATACCGCGACAGCCGGAATTCGACAGCATGAAGGCAAGCTTGCCGCCACGCATGCGTGGATCGAGCGGCACCATCACGGTTCCCGAAATCGAGGCGGCAATCATGGTTTCCACGTATTCCGGATGATTGCGCATCATGAGACCGAAACGCTCGCCAGGCTGCATTCCGTAGCGAACCAGGGCGGCAGCGATACGATCCGCGTTCTCCGAGAGCTGCCGGTAGGTACGAACTTCGTCTGGCGTCGCTCCGTTATCGAGACTCAGATGCTCGAAGGTGAGTACATCGAGGTCGGGCCTCGTCCGCGCCTTTTCGCGAACGATGCCAGCAAGAATCATGGATTCGTTCATGATCAAAACTACGGGTCAGATGGTCAGGATCGAAACACACATGGCGGCAACGTCCAGACCGATGTTGCCACCGCCATTTTGTGCCAGACCAATTCGCGCACCGGGCACCTGCCGCTCCCCGGCACGTCCCTGGAGTTGCTCGGTGAGTTCGACGATTTGCGCCGCGCCGGTGGCGCCAACCGGATGTCCCTTGCGCAGCAGACCACCCGAAGTGTTCACCGGCTGCCGCCCACCCAGTTGCGTCACACCGTCCTGTACAAGACGGCCCCCCTCCCCTTTCGGGCAGAGACCGAGATACTCGTAGGCGAGAATTTCGCCGGGAGCAGACGCATCGTGCAATTCGACGAGACTCAGATCGGCGGGTCCCACACCGGCATCTTCATATGCCTCACGCGAGCAGACCTCGCCGCAACCGTCTTCATCCGGCCCATGGTCCCATCCCGAACGGAGAACGGTCGAAACGATACGGACCGGTTTGGAGATCCCAAGCGCCTTTGCCTTCGACTCGCTCACCAGCACGACGGCGGCCGCGCCGTCGCCGATCGGTGAACACATCGGTCGCGTCAACGGCTCGGCAATCATGGGTGCAGCAAGCACATCTTCCACACTGAGACGCTCACGGAACTGAGCACGCGGATTGAGGCTGCCATGGTAGGAATTCTTGGCTGATACCATGGCAAACTGTTCCGCCGTCGTACCGTACTGCTCCATGTGGTGGCGTGCCACCGCTGCGTAGATGTCCATGAACATCGACCGCTTCTCACCGGCACCGGAGGCACCGGCGCTGCCGCCACTTTTGGCTGCACTGGCCTGCAGGCTTGCCATGATCGCCTGCATGAATTCGACATCGACGGCGCCCGAAAATGCACTGAAGCTCTTCTTGCGGTCCTCGCTGTAGAGCTTCTCGACACCCAGAGCGAGGACGACATCGTAGGCTCCCGCCGTAATCATGGCTGCCGCCTGGTGCACGGCAGTCGAACCACTGGCACAGGCATTTTCCACATTCACCACGGGGATGCGACCCAGGCCGATCGAGCGGAGGATCACCTGTCCGCGGATGCACTCCTGACCCGTGACGAGACCTGCCGCCGCATTGCCCACATAGGCTGCCTGAATGTCCTCGAGACGGACTCCTGCATCGGCGACGGCTGCCTGTACCGCTTCGGCGCCCATGGCCTTCAGTCCGGTCTCCAGAAACTTTCCGAAACGGGTCATGCCGACTCCGGCAACAATGGCTTTCTGGCGCATGTAGGATCTCCTTTTTCTCTGTTTGGTCTGTGCTCCGCCGTTCTGTCGCCTCTCAGATCAACCCGTGGCCCTTGAGGCCGAGGGCGACCTTCAGATACTCCAGTTCGGCTTCACGCCACGGCAGCGGTGCGGGCGTCTGGAACATCCGATCCCGGGTCAGTTCCTCAACCACCTCTTCAGAGCGCGGGAACGGCGTATCGTACGAATTCATCTGGAAGAGCTGCTCGAACGGCAGACGCGGCCGCTGTCCTCCGGCCTCCGGACTCTCTGCAGGATAGCCTACGGTCTGCAGGAGGAGAACCCGGCAAGTGTCCGGCATTCCGAGGCCAACACGGATCTGTTCCCCATAGGGCGTTCCCAGACAGCACGTTCCAAGGCCCTGTTCGAAGGCCATCAGAGTCGCCTGCGCAATCCCCTGGCCACAATCCAGGTCATTCAGGCCAGGTTGTTTGAGCGATTCGCGGATCCCTTCGAAAATCGGAATGAGCTGGTTTTCGAGCGCGTCTTTCTTCCCTTCTCCAAAACCGAGGGCTCCCGCAGCAAGAAGTTCACGCAAGCGGTTCGACTGGTCATCCACGGCCGCCGACTCGACGTACCAGACGATGATGACCGGAGCGATACGGATCTGCCATCCGGCAATCGGCGCAAGCAGCGCGTCGACAGTGGCCTGTGGGGCGCTGTCCCGAAATACGACGAGGGCTCGCAGACTCTGAACGTTACCCCAATGCGACGCGATGCGCGCCGCTTCCAACATGCGCTGGATCTTCTCCGGCTCGACGGGCTTGTAGGGCATCAAAAATCGGATCGAACGCCGGTTACCGATGACTTCTCTCAATTCCATCATTCCTCCTGTACTCATCCGGAAGGTTTCTCAGTCTCAGCCGAGTCTTTCGGCTGCCACCAATCCAAGCATGTCGTTACAGCCATCTTCGATGAGTGAAGCACGTGCATCGCGCAGGAGCTTCTCCACTGGGTACTCGCGGCTCAACCCATTGCCTCCAAACACCTGGATTGCCGTGTTGGCGACATCAAAGGCGGCCTGCGTACAGAATGTCTTCGATGCAATCGAATATTCGAGCAGAGGGGGTTGCTGTGTGGAATTGTAGACAAACACCCGCCGAGCCAGCGAACGAGCGGCCTCGGTGAGTTGGAACATGCGAAACAATTTGAGCTTCACCGCCTGATGCTGAATGATCGGCACACCGCCCTGCACTCTCTCCTTCGCATACTGGAGCGCGTGTTCGAAAGCGGCACGTGCCAGACCGACAAATGTCGTACCCATGTAGGCATTTGCCATCGTCAGGGTCCGTTCCACAACGAACTGGTAGACCTCGGAACCGACGATCATGTAGTCGGCCGGAATCCTCACCTCATCGAAAAAGATCTCGCCCTGATTCAGTGCACGCTGGCCGATCTTGTTGAGAGGCGCACCTCGCGATACGCCGGGCAGATCCAGCGGCACCAGCGCCACGCCACCATCACGCAGGCCGTGGCTCGGGTCGAGGGTGCAGAAAAGGGTCGCCACCGTCGCGATCGTGCCGTTGGAAACCCAGGCCGCTTTCTGCCCCCGGATGATGTAGTGGTCTCCGTCGCGTGTGGCGATGCAATCCGCCCGGATCTGAGGGCTTTCGAAGAACGGCTGGTTGAATGCCAGCACGTCGCTGCCGTGGTGTGGTTCGGTGATCGCCCAGCAACCGATCTCGGGATGTTTCGGATTGGCAAAGCGTTCGATCAGATCATCCCGCATGAGCATGCGGGCAAACATCGCCGGAAAGCCAGCCACACCGAGACTGATCGCCAGGCCCGAATCACCCCAACCGATCTCCTCATTGATGAGCGCGTGCAGGCGAGCCAGTGTGGGCGTACCCATCAATGCCGGATCTTCATCAATCTCGTGGAGCTTCAACTCCCGGTACTTCGCATAGACATCCCAGAGGATGGACTCGCGAGAGATCACATCAGCCGGGTCGGCCAGACGATCCAGCGCCTGGCCCGCCGGCCTGAGCACCTCGCGAGCAAACTGGTGCACAGTATCCCGGATGGAGTGCTCGTCTTCACTCAGTCCGACCTCGATATCAATCAGGCCCATCGTCGCCTCCTTCACGGAAAAATGATCGCAGTCACATGACGGAAGTTGACGCTTGCGTCAAGTTTTTTCGACACGCTCATCATTTGAATGTGCCACGCCGCAATGAGCGGCGACCTCTCGCGGCCAAATCCGCGATCGTCAGACCAACCCACAGAGGGCGGATGGGTTGAATCCGGCCAGCCGGAGTGCGGCTGGAAAGTACGTCACGGGAGAAAAAAGGCGCGACCAGACCTCGTCTGGCCGCGCCCTCATCCTACCCGCGCCGTATGCTTCCTGCCCCCGGGCTCACCCGCAAGATTGCCCGCAGGCCTTGTATCCTGATCGGCAGTTCTCGGCACCGCCACGAGCCCCCGTCAAACACGTCTGGCCGCAAGCAAGAAACTGTCGCGCCACCGACTGCAGGCAGGCGGATCGATCGCCTCTCAGCAGACACATGCTTCCCGCCGCATAGGCACGGTTCGCACAGCCCTTGCCGCAAGCCTCGACCTGCTGGCCGATGTCGAGCGCACAATGCCGCAGGCCGTCGACACATGCCGTCTGGCACGGATCAGCCGGACACGATGAACTACAGCTTCCGAACGCTCCGAGACATGCCTGTGCACCCGGCAAGACGCCATCCTTGCACGTATTGGCGCATTGCAGCGCCACGGGAGCGATTCCCATCAGACACGAGACCGGATTGGCGAGTGACAGACAAGGAGCTGCCGCTTGCGTCAGGTCCGCGGCGCATCCTTCCGCACAGGATACACCTGCCTCAGCCAGTGGAGTCAGACACTCCGCACCCGAATCCACACAATCATCGAGGCAGGATGGCGCCGGACGACAGGCAGCGACGCAGCTCTCCGTATCATCCCGACAAAGCCCCACACCTTCTCGGGAATCCTCCAGACAAGCGGACGTGCACTGGCGAAGTTGTCCCACGACTTCCAGGAGACAAGCGGCCCGATTGGGTTGTTTAAGACAATCCGCAGCGGCGGCGCGCCGTGATGCCAGGCAACTGCTGGCACAGTTCCGGGCAGAACCACCCACAGGAGCAAAACACGTACGTGCGTTCGCCAGACAGCTCGCTTCGCACGAATCAGCCGGCTTGCAACTGACCCGACATTCTTTCAGCCCGGAACGGATCTGCTTTCGGGCCTGACGGAACGCGTCCCGGCAGCCGCCGAGGCACTGGCGCACACTGGTCTCGCCCGTACAGGCCAGCCTGCAACTCGCCAGCGCAGCACGACCCTCCTGTACCGCGGCGTGCCGGATGCCGCCGCACGCCACCTCACACTCGCCGGCCACGACCGGACGCGGCATACCGAAGCCGAACAACCCGAACAGGGCAACAATGACACCCGCCGTCTTCGCATACGAAAGCATGGATTCCTCCTTTTGGACCCTACGTTGGCCCGACGGCCCAACGAACCTGACTACGACGAAGACGAGAGGATCGAAAAACGCCGGACGTGCCGGACCTTTTATCCATCATGTAGAGCCGCCACGCAACCAGTAGAAAGTACCCCGCCGCAAGAACAAGAAAGCGTAGCCCGATTCGTGGAGAACGCCTTTGGCCACGCCAGAAATGTCAAAGGTCGTCGTAGTAGGGTAGTTTCACCTGATCCACTTTTGCCGACCCGCCCGAAGGTGAAATGTTCATTCCACCCACCATGGCCAGAGTGATCGGTGAAATGACCGACGGGTCGGTCATGACATTCACACAAGCCGGTTTCCCGGAGGCGAACGCGCGCTCCAGGGCGGGCCGCAATTCTCCCGGTTCCACGACCCATTCCGCGTGGCAGCCAAACCCCGCCGCCGCAAGGTCATAGCGCGTCGGCGCAAGGTTCGTCGCCACACGACGGCCACTACCGAAGATCAGATCCTGGCCATGTGCAGACATTCCCCACTGCGCATCATTGTTGATCACGGTGACGACCGGCAGCCCGTGGCGCGCCATGGTGTCGAACTCCGAAAAATTGAGTCCGACCGATCCATCGCCCACGATACACACGATACGCCGCCCCGGATGAGCGATACTCGCAGCAATCGCAAAGGGCATCCCTGTCCCCAGACAACCGAGATAGCCGTGCGACATCCACCGCCCACCTGCCCCGACCCGGGCAGCCATTTCCACCCAACTCGCCGTCTCTCCGCCATCAGCGGCAATCACTGCCTCGGGGCCTGCCGCCGTTACAACCTCGTGTGCCAGCCGGTACGGATGGATGGGTCCCGTCTCCTTCTGTAAGGCATCGGCAAACATGAGATCCGGGAAATCCGCTGCCTGCCGGACGATCTGCTGCCATGCCGTACGGTCTGGCCAGGATTTCGATGTTGAAGCGCCTCGCAGGGCACGTAGTGTCTCGCGACAGTCGGCCACGATGGCCAGATCGATGTCACGGTTGCGGCCGATCTCCTCGCCCACCACATCTACCTGGATGAGCCGGCTCGCAGCGAGATAACCACCTCCCCGGCCACCGGTGAAAAGTCCGAGCCGTGTTCCCAGCAGCAGCGTCACGTCAGGCCCCGAACCGGTCCGCACAAGGGTCACGATATTGGCCAGACTCCGCCCCGCCAATGGATGGTCGCCCGGCACGAGGCCGTGTGCCTTACCGTTCGAAAACACCGGAATCCCGGTCGTCTCGGCAAATGCGAGGAGTTCCGCGCCGGCCTGGGAAAACCATGCGCCACCCCCTGCAATGATGGCAGGCCGTTCGGCTTCCTGCAGCATGTCAATTGCTTGCTCGACGGCTTGCAGCGAGGGTGCAGGCGATGCCTCGGGCCGGATCCGATGGGGAAAAATCACCTTTCCCTCGTCGACGCGGCCGAACAACACATCGATCGGAATTTCGAGATACACCGGTCCTGGCCTGCCGGTCGTGGCGGTGCGAATGGCCTGCGCCAGAAGTTCGGCAATCCGGTGTGTGTGCGTTACACGATGCGCCCACTTGGTGATCGGCCGCATCAATTCGAGTTGGTCGAGTCCCCCCTGGAGTGGAAGAGTTTCGGCATCACGCAAAGGCGCCGCACCACCGATGAAAAGGGTGGGAATGCAGTCGAGATATGCATTGGCGACGGCCGTGACGACATCGGTCACACCGGGTCCGGCCGTAATGATGGCTGCACCGAGGCGTCCGGTGGTGCGTGCCCAACCATCCGCTGCGTGCCCTGCCGCCTGTTCGTGACGCGTATCGATCCAGCGGATCTTGCGGTCGTGGGCCGCCTGGTAAATCGCGTCGAGGTGCCCGCCGTGCAGTGTGAACACCTCATGGATGCCTTCCTGCTCCAGCACCCGCACGAGAATCTGCCCGCCATCGATGTGCGCCATCGAAGCCTCCTCTCTTTCGGCCCGCACTCGTATGTCAGAGTGCACGGACAGTCGAGTGTCGAGAATCCTCAGAGATGTGGGGAGGAATCGTAACCGTCAGCCAGGAGCAACTTCCGACTTTGCCTTCCATGCCCGGAGTAGCGGTCGATCATCGTAGTCCCACGGATGGAATCCCGGACGAAAGTAATCGAGGAAATCAGGAACCGCATGCCGCAGGCCACCCGGGGAAACGAACAGGAAACCGAGCATGTCGAGCCAGGCATCGAGACGGAGCGCTTCGCCATCACGTTGCAGAAAGCCCCGGACGATCCGCCAGGTTTCGAACCCGAAGAGATTCGCAATGAAAAAGTACGCCAGGCAGCGTTCGAGGTAGGTGCCGCCCACGGCCTCGAAAACATCGAATGCAACCGCCTTGTGTTCGATCTCCTCTGCCGCATGCCAGCGCCAGAGCCGTGCGAATTCCGGATCGGCACCATGGAGAATGTCGGGGTCGCGGAGGATTTGCCGGCCTAGCGTTGCCGTGACATGCTCCAGGGCCACGGTAACAGCCAGGGCCACACGCGGCCCATTGAACCAGGCACTCTTCTGGTTGCTCAGCCACTTGTAAGCGGCAGAGAGATCGCGTTCCGCCAGTTCCTCGATCCGCTTGAGATCGTAGTGCTTCTGAACCACATCGTCGTAACCGATATGCTCCTTCGTATGCACGGCTTCCTGGGCAGCGAATCGGCGCATTTCCTCACGCAGTTGCGGATCTTTGATCTGTTCCTTGAACGCCATCACCGTTTTGATGAAAAACCGTTCACCCGCAGGAAACACCGGTGAGAGTGCGTGCAGCAGCAGCGTTCGGGCACGTCCGTCGAGCCAGCGCCGGGAATGCTTCGCATCGAGTCGCAACTTCGGGCGCCGAACGATGATCTCCGGCCGCGGCAGATCGAGATGTTTGCGCGCGGAAGTCTGATGTTTTGGGCGGGGGTTGGCCGGGCGTCGAGAGCGAACCTTTTTTGCAGCTTGCATACTGCGCGTTTATGCGGCTTCTCCCTGCAAGACAAGCAAGACGGAAACGAAACGCCCGATTCGCTGTCTGAATGGACGATCCGCACGTGGCTGTGGCTCTGCCGGCGCCCGTCCGCCCGCGATGCCTACACACGATCAATCCGGATTGGCTGATGACGGAGTGATGGTAGACTCGATTCAGAATGACAACGCCGGTGAAAAACCTCATCCATCTTCTGGTGCTCTCTTTCATCCTCGTCTCAACGGGTTGTGGCGACGGCAAAAGGTCGGATGCGCCACACGGCCGGACATTGAGCGAGACCTTCGCGGTGAACACCCATTATGCGGCAGGCAAGATGATGGATCGCGCCGCACTCGCGCGGTTGCGCGCTGCCGGAGTGCGCGTCTTACGAAACGACATCACCTGGTCTGCCATCGAAAAGCAGAAGGGTGTCTATGATTTCGAGACGACACTGGTCGACGAACTCGTCGAAGCCGCCGCTGCAGAAGGCCTGGAACTCCTCTTCATCCTGGACTTCGGCAACCGTTTGCACGGACCTGCCAGTGCGGTGGTCGACGATTCTGGCCGTGCAGCCTTCGCCGCTTTCGCCGCCGCTGCAGCACAACGATACCGCGGGCGCCGTGTCTCCTGGGAGGTGTGGAACGAGCCAAATCTCGGATTTTTCTGGTACGGATCGGGAGCGCGGCCGAATGCGGAGCTTTATGCCGAGCTTGTCAAAGCCACGGCTCCAGCCATCCGCGCGGTCGATCCTGGCGCCACGGTCGTCGTAGGCTCCGTCTACACCGGGTTTCCCGAACTCGTGCCCATGGTCGGCGGCATCCCGGGCATCGAGTTTCTGCAACGCACGTTCGCTGCAGGTGCCCTGGAAGTCGCGGATGCCGTAACCTTCCATCCGTACCGGGCCGAAGCGCCGGAAACAGTCGGCGAAACGATCGATACGCTACAGCGGATCATGGCAGCCGCCGGTCGAACGGTGCCACTCTGGTGCGGCGAGTGGGGCTACCCCACATACGATCCCACAGCACCCGCTACAGGAATCAATTCACTCCCGGCGGCCAGTCTCGACCGGCAGGCATCGTACGCCGTCCGCATGCTGCTCAACAACTATCGCCTCGGCTTGCCGCTCACGGTCTGGTACATGGATCGCGATGCCCCCCACCCCGATCCTGGGAACATGGAGGACAACTTCGGCTTGATGAACGATGATCTGAGTCCCAAGCCATCCTACACGGCCCTGGCAACGGTGAATCGTCTCGTCGGAGATGGCACTCTGGCCGGCGAACTTCCGCTCGGTGAAGGCCGATACGGGCTGGAGTTCGACACACCGCGAGGAAAGATCACGGCACTGTGGGCCGTCGAACCGATCCGTTGGACTTTCCACTACGAGAAAGCAGGTGCCCGCGTGATCGGGCGCGACGGCGATCTGCTGGACAGCGGGGCCGCCGGCTCAACACAGGTGCTGACCGTGCAGCCAGACCTCGGGCCGGTGTATCTCGAAGGTGGCGTGACCTTGGTCAGTGCGCATGCCGCATGAGAGTGCCCATAGGGGGATTTCCGAGGGGCGCTCAGCTACGCCCTGCGTCTCAATCGCCTATTGGCCCGAATCAGCCTCTGCTCGTCGAATTTGAGGATCTCCCTGTCGTAGGTGAACAGGCCATTCACCTCACCCTCGACATCGGTGGTCTGCGTGTAAACGGCTGCCGTCAGTCCACGTTGCACGAGAAGGCCAAGCTGCTCGACGAGCTTCTCGTAGTGCGCCGTCAATTCTTCACTCGACGTGAACTGCCGGTAAGCAAAGGCACGCTTCGGCCAGCGGCGTCCCGGCACATCGAGTCCGAGGCCTCCCCACTCACCGAGTACCTCAGCACGCCGGGAATCGAGCTTGCGCGGCATACGGGGACCGGGATGGTAAACATGCACATCGCGCAAATCGCCGGCACCTGCGTCCACCCAACCGCTGACGGCATCCACCAGGCGTGCCGGATCGAGTTGTTTCACCTGCGCGGCATAGGCGGGCGCGTCAAACTGCCCCCAGCCTTCATTGAAGATGACCCAGGCCACAACCGACGGCGCATGGGCCACAAAGTCGATCATCGCAGTCAATTCATGTTCGAAGATCCGAACCGATTGCGGCGTACGGCGAATTCCCTTTTTCCCGATCCAGCGTGTTGGATCGATGTTGCCAATGCCGCCGATCGGTATCCCCAGGGTCCATCGGTCGCCATTGGGCATGTCCTGAAACACCAATAGCCCGAGGCGATCACAGTGCCAGTACCAGCGCGCCGGCTCCACCTTGACGTGCTTTCGCACCAGATTGAATCCAAGCCGCTTCGTCTCCTCCAGATCGAAGCGAAGAGCCGCGTCGCACGGCGCGGTATAGATTCCATCCGGCCAATAACCCTGGTCGAGCACGCCATGCAGGAAGATCGGCTCTCCGTTCAAGTGAATCCGCAGGATCCCTTTCTCATCGCGGCGCAATTCCACGTCGCGCAATCCGAAATAGCTGGAGACAGAGTCGAGCTGGCGGTCCCCGCGCAAGAGAGAGACTTCCAGATCATAGAGAAAGGGATCGTCGGGCGACCAACGGCGCGCCTCAGGGACCGGCAGGATCAGCTCATCACGCGCCGCCGCTACCGCGGTCGTCGTTTCTCGCCCTCCAGCGCGAACGACGACACGGATCTGTTCGTCGCCGTGACAGCCTGCGAGCACGGCACGGATTGACAACCGGTTGCCGGCAGAACGCAAACGTAGAGATTCGATCCTGTCGAGCGGCACCTGTTCGAGCCAGACCGTCTGCCAGATTCCCGAGGCCGGGCTATAAAAGAACGGCTTCTGAAAGAGGTTCGGGCGTCGCATCTGCTTGCCGCGCGGTTGTGGACCGTCATCCGAGGGATCCCAAACGGAAACGACCAGTTCGTGTTCTCCGCCGAGAGTGCCGGCATCGAATGAAAAGGGATCATAGCCTCCCTCATGAACTCCGAGCGGGCGTCCATCGAGCCACGTCTCGGCACGCCAATCGACAGCACCGAAGTGGAGGATCCAGGTATGTCCGGCGGGGGCCGGTGGTGCCTGGACCCGGCGGCGGTACCAGATTCGATCGGCTGCGGTAATACGCCGCGCCACACCAGAAAGAGCCGCTTCCACGGGGAACGGCACGAGGATTTGCAGATCGAATTCCTCTGGTCGCGGGTCATTACGGGGCCGGATGGCACAGTCGTAGAGACCGTTCAGGTTGATCCACGGCGTCGGGCGCTGGAGTTGCGGGCGCGGGTGTTCCGGATGGACCGAATCGGGATCTACGGACGCAGTCCAGCGAGTAGGTAGCGGGCATGGAGCGGCGGCATACGACATACATGAACTCCCAGGAAATCAGTTCTGCGGTAGGCTAGGGGCATCCCACCGGCGTGGCTGATGCGGCCAGCGCCAGGGTGTGCCACACAACCGAACCTTCCCCGTTGTCACACCCATGTCCCCTGTGCTCTTTGTACCTTCATGCTCCATCTCGACCGCCTCTCCATTGCCGACTCCGCTCTCCTGGACCAGGAGGAGCGGAGTACCACCCACATGCATGTGGGATGGGTCATGATCCTCGACGGACCGCCGCCCTCATACGATGAGTTGCTCAGTCATGTGAAGGCGCGCCTGCCACGGGTTCCCCGCTACCGTCAAAAGCTCCTCTATCCGCCGGCTGGGATCGGCCGTCCTTTCTGGATCGACGATCCGCGTTTCAATCTCGAGTACCATGTCCGCCACAGTGCCCTGCCCTCACCTGGCTCACTCGAAAAACTCGAGGCTTTGAGCGGGCGCCTGTTTTCGCAGCGTCTGGACCGGTCCAAACCTCTCTGGGAGCTATGGCTGGTCCAGGGACTGGCACACGGCCGTTTTGCCATCCTCAACAAGGCACACCGCGCCATGGTGGACGGGATCATCGGAATGGACCTGACCACCGTCCTGTTCGACACGAAACCCGAGCCGTCACACAGTTCGCACCGGCCGGCGCCATGGATTCCGCACCCCGAACCCACGCCGGTCGAAGTCGCAGTGGCAAGCGTTCGCGATATCCTCGGTGCACCGCGTACACTCCTGGAGAGGCTGGGGCAAATCGTGGCATCGCCCGACACGGCGATGGCGACGCTCGGGCAATTTGCCGAAAACGCCTACGACCTGGCGGCGGCTTACATCGCCCCACCAACACCCACGTCATTCAACGTACCGATCGGGCCACACCGTCACATTCACTGGCAGCGCTACCGTGTGGCTGATCTGAAGGTGATCAAAGATGCGTTGGGGGCGACGCTGAACGACGTATATCTGGCTTGCGTTGCCGGAGCTTTGGCACGCTGGTTCCGGCGTTGCGGTCTGACGACGAGCGAGCTCGACCTACGGGCTGCCGTGCCCGTATCGTTGCAACGCGGTCACAATCCCCAGCCAAGCGAACAACGTGTGGTGCAGGTCCTCGCACCCCTTCCTGTTGCTTGTAATGATCCAGTGGAACGCGTGCGTATCGTCAGCACTGCACTGCAGGACCTGAGGCGGAAGCGGCGGGCGCTTGGTGCGCGTAACATCGCTGCCATGCAGGAGTTCGCACCCCCCGCGCTGATGGCTCAGGTAGCCCGGCTGGGCGCCTCTTCGCGGTTGTTCAATCTCGTAGTGGCGAACGTCCCAGGACCACAGTCACCGTTATATCTGATGGGTAGGGAAGTGCAGCAGATCGGTCCGGTCGGTTTCCTCGTCGACCGCAGCGCGCTCATGTTCCTCATGGTCAGTTACAACCACATGCTCGAAGTCGGCCTGATTGCCGATCCGGACGTGGTACCCGAACTCGATGTCATTGGCGGGTATCTCGACGATGCCGTCATCGAGCTGCGGGATGCGACGATCGGTGAGCCACCACCGCAAAAGACCGCCCGGCAAAAGGCACGACGTCCTGCCGCGAAGAAAGGAGCGCGCCGATGAGTGGGCAGCATATGGATCGACTCTCGACCACCGACGCCTCCTTCATCGTGCAGGAGCAGGGTCCCTCTCACATGCACATCGGCGGGGTGGTGATCTTCAAGGGACCACCGCCTGCCTACGAGGACGTCCTGCGCCTGATCGAATCGCGGCTTCATCTGGTACCCCGATATCGCCAGAGATTGCTGGTTCCCCGGTTCGAGATGGGCCGGCCGTTATGGGTCGACGACAGTCGTTTCAACCTCTCCTACCACGTACGCCATACCGCCCTGGCACCCCCGGGTACCGTTCATCAATTGCAGCAACTGACGGCACGCGTATTTTCCCAACGGCTGGATCGCTCCAAACCGTTGTGGGAAATCTACATCGTCGAGGGGCTGGAAGGCGGGAAGTTCGCCCTGGTCAGCAAGACACACCACGCCATGGTGGATGGAATCTCCGGGGTGGATATCGCCACACTCCTGTTCGACCTCTCACCCGAGACATCTCCGGTAGAACCACCTGCCGAAAAGTGGGAACCACGACCACTGCCCTCTGAGCTGGACCTTGTGGAGAGCCTCGCCAGGGACGCCTTGCAGGTCGTTCGCGACTTCGGCCAGACCACCGCCGATGCCGTACGGCACCCGGACCGGGCCTGGGCTGCCGTTCGAGAAAGACTGGAAGGTCTGGGTGAGGTTGTCTGGACGGGACTGAAACAGACTCCGGACTCGCCGCTCAATGGTCCGATCGGGCCACACCGGCGTGTCACCTGGGTCCGTACCCCGCTGGCAGACTTCAAGACGATCAAGAATCTCGTGGGCGGCACGGTGAACGATGTCGTGCTTGCCGTGGTCTCCGGTTCTCTGGCGCGATGGCTTCGCCAGCGAGGCGTGCGTACAGAAGGGCTCGAACTCCGGGCCGGCGTCCCCGTCTCGGTGCGAACACACGACGAACACAACCAACTCGGCAACAAGATCACCCTCATGGTGGCGCCGGTCCCTGTGTACTGCGAAGATCCGCTGGAACGGTTACGGATCGTACGGGAATCGATGCGCGATCTGAAAGAATCAAAACAGGCGCTGGGAGCTCAGGTGATCATCGGCTTGGAGCGTTTTGCACCTCCCACCCTGTTTGCACAGGCCTCACGGCTCCACTTCTCGCCGGTATTCAACAACCTGATCATCACCAACGTGCCGGGGCCGCAGTTCCCCCTTTATCTGCTGGGCCGGGAAGCTCTCGAGATGGCGCCCGTCGGTTTCATCGTCGATGGATTCCGCTTGATCGTCGCCCTGGTAAGCTACAACGGTTCCCTCACCTTCGGACTGATGGGAGATTACGACACGATGCCGGATCTGGAACAAATCGCCACGGGGATTGAAAAGGTCCTTGCCGAAACTGTCGCGGCAGCGAAAGCAAGCGCAGAAGCATGACAGGACGATCGAACGAGCCCGGGTGTTCGGTTCGACAAGCTCGTTCGGACAGATAATGACTCGCCATTGGATCTGGGCGTGTGATATAGGCCGCACCAACGCTCAAATATGGAAATCAATGGTATTGCTCATATCTTCCTGACGGTCAGCAACTTTGCGGCGTGTCGCGAATTCTACGCCAAATTGCTGCCTTTTCTGGGGATGCACCCCGTCATGGACATGGACGGCGTCTTTTACTGTGTGGGGGGGCGCAGCGGGCTCGGCATCGAAAGCGCTGCGGCTGAACACCGCGGCAAGCGCTTCGTCCAGCAACGTGTGGGCCTGCACCACCTCTGCTTCCGCGCTCGCAATCGTGAGGATGTCGACACTCTGTATGCCTTCTTGAAGGAAATCGGTGCGACGATCGTGCACGAACCGAAAGACGGACCCTGGGCGCCCGGATACTATTCGGTCTTGTTCGAGGATCCGGATGGTATACGGCTCGAACTGAACCATGTCCCCGGCAAGGGACTCCTGGCGGACATCGACCAATAGGCAGACGGAACGACGTGGACGGCATCGGACGAATCTCTGACCTGAATGAGCGCCGCGCCGAGGGCATACGCAGGGCACGTTCGCGTAGCGCCATCACCGCACAGCGTCGTTTCCAGGCATTCGTGTCGGAAGTGACAGGGAGTATCCTCGCGGCTCCGGGCGACCATCTCGATCTGGGGATTCAACGAGGAATTCGTGCCGTGGCCCGGCTCGCCCGCGCACCGCGAAGCTGGATGGCAATTGTCAACAAAGGCAGCGCCTACGGTCCTCGCTTTCGCGAGTGGTATGCCCACGGTATGATGCCACTGCACAACTACGTTCGGGGTATGCCGGAGGATGCGACTCCGTGGTTTGCCGAACAGTTCCGGGCTCTGAAGAAGATCCGGCTGAAAAGCCGTGCCGACCTGCCACCGGGAAGCGAACGGGAACGGATGCTGTTGGAGCGGATCGGTATCGAGGCGCTCGCAGCGGTTCCGATCACGGCGGGCGGTCCTCTCATCGCTGTCGGCCTGGCGGCACACGCACCCCGGCTGTGGGATGAGGACACCATGACGGCCCTCACTCTTCTGGGCAGTTCGGTGGCCAATATGCTCGAACGCCGGCAAACAGAACGGAAACTCGTCCTCAAACGAGCATGCCGCCAGACGTTTTTCCGGATCCTGCCCTATGTTTTTTTCCGCGTAGCTTCGGACGGCACCGTCGCCGATTGCGAGATCGGCAAACAGAGCGACTACCGGCTGGCACCAGAGGAAGTCGTGGGCCGTTCCATTTTGGAGCTGTTTCCGGATTCTGCACGCGGGATCTTTCAAGAGGCTCTCTCGCAGGTCCTACACGATCGCCGGTTGACTTCCTTCGACACACGGGTCGAAACCGGAGTTGGTTTGCGGCCATTCACGATCTGCGTCATGCCGCTCCTGGAAGACGAGGCTCTGGTTACCCTGCAACTCCTTTCAGATGGCGATGCCTGATTGGGGAAGTGACACCAGGCCAGCAAGTCACTGATTCTTTTCACAGCCTCCCCTGCGGGAATCCATGCGGCGCATGAGGGGCCCCGTCACGGCAGGGCAACGGCCGATCGGGCAGATCCTCGAGCCCATTGTTTCGGCCACCGCGACAAGGCTCACTTCGAAGACGTCCTTCCGCCACGCGTCATCTGCCACAGATCGAGCATTTCGTCCAAGCGCTCGGCGGGAATGTCCCCCTCTTCGACGAGGATCTGCCGGATCGTCTTGTCCTCCTGCACGGCACGCTTGAAGACGCGCGCCGCTGCATCATAGCCCAGCACCGGCGCCAGCCCGGTCACCAGCGACACGCTGCGTTCGGCGTACTGCCGGCATTGTTCCACATTGGCCCGGATCCCCACGATGCATTTTTCGGCAAAGACGCGCGAGGCCTTCGCCAGTAGATCGAGATTCTGCAGGAGGTTGTAGGCAATCACAGGCATCATGACGTTGAGGTCGAGATTGCCGTTCAGATCGGCCACGGCGATGGCCGTGTCGTTACCGATGAGTTGTGCGGCAACCATGTTGATGGCCTCCGGAATCACCGGATTCACCTTGCCGGGCATGATGCTCGATCCGGGCTGCGTCACCGGCAGCTCGATCTCCGCCAGACCGGTGCGCGGCCCCGAACTCAACAGGCGCAGATCATTGGCGATTTTCATGAGGCCAACGGCGATGACCCGTACGGCGCCGGACAGTTCGAGTGCGGCATCACGATTTTGCATGGCCTCGAACGGATTGTCGGCACGCCGGAACAAATGACCCGTGAGGCTGCGCAGCATCACGATCAGACGTGGCGCGAATTCGGGATGTGCATTCAGGCCCGTACCCGCAGCAGTGCCGCCGATCGCCAACTCCGACAGGTGCGTGCGCGTACCTTCAATCCGAACAATGCCGTGGCGGATGACCGAGCCATAGCCCGAAAATTCCTGCCCGAGTGTGATGGGCACGGCATCCTGCAGATGGGTGCGGGACGACTTCACCACGGTGTCGAATTCCACGGCCTTGTCGTGGAACGCTGCCTGCAGACAGCGCAAGGCCGGCAATACATCGTGTTCCACACCATCCATGGCCGCGAGGTGCAGCGCCGTGGGAAAGACATCGTTGGTGCTCTGGCCCAGATTGACGTGGTCGTTCGGGTGCACGCGCCCCCGGTTGCCACGCGGCTCCCCGAGGAGTTCCAGGGCACGTGTGGCGATCACCTCGTTGGCATTCATGTTCGTCGAAGTGCCTGAGCCGGTCTGAAAGACATCGACGACGAACTCGCCGTCCCAGCGGCCGTCCGCCACCTCACTCGCGGCGCGCTCGATTGCCTCGCCGACGTCCGCTGCAAGCAGCCCCAACTCCCGATTCACCCGCGCCGCGGCCTGCTTGATCTGTCCGATCGCCCGGATGAAACGTCTGGGAAATCGCAGCCCCGAAATCGGGAAGTTCTCCACCGCGCGCGCCGTCGATGCGCCATAGTAGGCATTCTCCGGTACACTCATCTCGCCCATGGAATCGCGTTCCACACGCATTCGTTCTGTCGCCATTGGTCTTCTGCCTCAATTCCTCCCGGACTCGTGTTGCGGAACCAAAGTACCCGCACGAAGCAAAGCGTGGAAGTGAGACAAGGCACGAATCCGCACGGCGGCATATCGACACCCGCCGCGGCCTGACGCTAAGGGAGGACAAGCGACGCCGGCCGGACAGACGCCGCAACTGACAGACGTATTGTCCGCGCGGGCAAAAACCACAAGAAGGGAAAGTGGCCATGCGTGTGATTCCCGTACCGCAACTGTCAGACAACTATGCCTACCTGATCATCGACGAGGCGACGGAGAAAGCCGCAGTCGTCGACTGCGCGGAGGCAGATTCGATCCGCAAAGTGGCACAAGAAGAAGGCGTTGAGCTGGTGGCCATCCTGCCGACACACCACCACTACGATCATACCGGAGGCAACCTCGATCTCCTGCAACATGGCCCCATGCGCGTCTATGGATTCACCGGGCAAGCCGGACGGATCCCCGGTTGTACCCACGAAGTGGAGGACGGCGCCACGATCGAGATCGGAACTCTACGCGCACAGGTCATCTTCGTTCCGGCGCACACTCTGGGGCACCTGGCCTACTATTTTCCCGTCGAGGCAGCGGTTTTCACTGGCGATACTCTGTTCGCCGGCGGTTGCGGGCGTCTTTTCGAAGGCGATGCGGCAATGATGATCCAGTCTCTCGAAAAGCTCCTCGCCCTGCCCGACCACACGCAGATCTATTTCGGACACGAGTACACGGAAAAGAACCTGCGTTTCGCGCTCACCCTGGAACCGGACAATCTCGAATTGCGCCGCAAGCATGAGTGGGCCGTGGCACAAATCCGTGCGGGCAAACCGACCACACCCACGACTCTCGCCTCAGAGAAAGCGACCAATCCATTCCTGCGTTGGCGGAACGTTGAATTGCGTGACACTCTACGCCGGCAATTTCCCGATCTGCCACTGGAAGATATCGCCGTGTTTGCGAAGATTCGAGAGTTGAAAGACAGTTACTGAAGGAAACTGGTGACCAGCCGCTGGACAACCACCCGGACATCACAGGAGCGCCATCCAGGACAACGAATCCGTCCACACACATTCGAGCAGCATATTTGGATGATCGTGGATCTGCGGTTGTCTCGGTCATTGCCAGACGCATAATGCATGTTCAGGACCAAGGGGACGAATGCTCAAGCCACGACAGTACGAGGAACTCGAACGCGTGATCGACGCCACGGCGGCGAGCTACAACGGCAAACACGAAATCGACAATCTGGAAACTGCCGCGCTGCCGAACCGGCGTGTCATCATCGACGCTCTGAACCATCTCAAACATGCCATCTTCATGGGTTTCTACAGCACGCGCCCCCTCAGCCGCGGCAACCTTCGCTACAGCCTCAGCGAACATCTCTATCCGGCCTACGACATCCTGGTCGAACAGATCGGCCGGGTACAGGTGTGGGAACAACGTTGTGCGCGCCACACGGTGCCACGTGACCCCGACTGGGCAGAGCAAGTCGTACTGCGACTGTTCAAGAAACTGCCGGAGTTGCGCAGTCAATTGAATCTGGATGTTCTTGCGGCGTATGCCGGTGATCCTGCCGCGCACAGCATGGAGGAGATCGTGTTCAGTTATCCGGCGATCCAGGCGATTACCGGACACCGTATCGCGCATGAACTCTACCGGGAACAGGTTCCGATGATCCCACGCATCCTCTCGGAATACAGCCACAGCGAGACCGGAATCGACATCCACCCCGGAGCCAGGATTGGCCGTGGTTTCTTCATCGATCATGGCACAGGCGTCGTCATCGGCGAGACCAGCGAGATCGGCGACAACGTGAAGCTCTACCAGGGCGTCACGCTCGGTGCGCTCAGCCTGCCCCGCAGCGCCGACGGTAAACTGGTGCGCAACAGCAAGCGACATCCGACCCTGGAGGACAACGTCACGATCTATTCGGGCGCCACCATCCTGGGCGGCAAAACCACCATCGGCAAAGGCTCGGTGATCGGCGGCAACGTATGGATCGTGGAATCCGTGCCCCCGAACAGCAAGATCACCTTCGACGCAAACCGGCTGCGTCCCTGAAATGGCTGTGCCACATCTCGAGGAAATCGCCCGATTCGCGTCGGAACGCCGTTACCGGCCGGCCACGGTCGAACGCTGGCTTCGCCTCGACGCAACCGATGCAAAGGCCCTCTTCGGTCTGGCCAGCGAGCTGCGGCTCGGCGAAAATCAGTTGCGCGATCTATGGGAGTGGGCTGCCGAGATTGCAGCCCGGGACGGGTCGTCGATCGCCTCCGTGTTCGCATCGGAAGCAATCACCTCCTCCCGCCTGCGAGACGCCGGCCGCAACGACAAGCTGAAATCGATCAAAGAAGCACTGCGGCGCCTGCGCTTCCCACAACTCGCGGCAGTGGAACGACGACTCAACGAGCTGATCGGAACACTGGATCTGCCACGTGGCATGCGCGCCGCCCTGCCTGCTTTCCTCGAAGGAGATACGGTTCGTTTCGAATTCGAGGCGGGCAGCCCAGCCCGGTTGAAAGAAGTGGCTGAAGCCCTGGAACGAATCGCTGGATCGGACGCCTTTGCCCAGATTGTGCGTTTGCTAGAGGAAGCGCCGTGATACGCTGGCAACCGGAGTCGGTATGGATCGAATCGAGTGAATCCGACTCGGCTGTGGCAACGCTCGTGCGACAGCGCCTCCCACAAGCACCCGTGCACATCGTCGAGGACATCCGCCTCGCCGAAACCTCCCGTTTTCACGAGGGGAAGCGCCGACTCGTGGTGCAGCGCCACCGCGGTTCTTTCCTGCAGCATTGCCCCGCCGGAACGCCGGGCCTGGTCTGTTGCAACTATCTGGTGATGAGTTTTGCCTCGAACTGCCCGTTCGACTGCAGCTACTGCTTTCTGCAGGATTACCTGGCCAACAATCCGGCAATCAAAGTCTTCAGCAATCCCGGCGATGCATTGACGGAAGTCGACAAGGTGTTACGGACTCACCCTGCCCGCAACTTTCGCATCGGCACGGGGGAACTGGCGGACAGCCTGGCACTCGACCATCTCACCGATCTGACGCACGTTCTCGTTCCCTTTTTCGCCGCACACAAGAACGCAACCCTCGAACTGAAGACGAAGAGCGACAACATCGGCAATCTCCTACAACTGGACCCTGGCAACCAGGTGGTTGTGGCGTGGTCCGTGAACGCACGAGAGATCATGGCGGAGGAAGAGCCCGGCGCTGCAACACTGCCGGAGCGTCTTGCCGCAGCGCGCCGGATCCAGGCTGCCGGTTACAGAATCGGCTTTCACTTCGACCCGTTGGTTGCCATCGAAGGCTGGGAGGAAGGTTACCGGGACACGATTGCTCAGATCGCCGCGGGAGTCGATCTGCATCGAGTCGCCTGGATCAGCCTCGGCAGTCTGAGACTCTCGCCGGGGCTCAAGAACCGCATTCGCGAGCGCCCCGGCGGTAGTAGGGTCCTGCATACGGAATTGGTGCCCAGTGGAGACGGCAAGGAGCGTGTGTGGCGGGGCGTGCGTGTCAAGATGTATCGACGCCTGATCCAGTGGATCCGCGCACTCGAAGTCGAAGTTCCCCTGTACATCTGCATGGAACCGGCGAATGTGTGGGAAAAGACCTTCGGCGAGGTCCCTTCCGATCGCCTGGTCGCACAGCGCATCCTGAACCTGACGCCATGAAGAAGCGCGGCGTCCCAGCGGAATCGGTCAAGAGCGAGAGTCCGGCTCCTTACCGGAAGCGGGCTCCGAACCACCATAACGGAGCCATCGGTGTGTTCGATTCGGGAATCGGAGGACTCACCGTCGCCCGGCAAATTATCGAGATTTTACCCCGGGAGCACGTCGTTTACCTGGGAGATACGGCACGGACTCCCTATGGTTCGAAATCAGCCGAGACAATTCGCCGCTATGCCCTCGAAAACGCGCGCTTTCTTGTCGACAAGGGGATCAAGCTCCTGGTCGTTGCCTGCAACAGCGTGTCGGCCGTGGCACTCGACACACTGGAAGAGAATCTGGCGATTCCGGTCGTCGGGGTGATCGAACCGGGGGCCCGCGCGGCGGTCGCCCAGACACACAATCGCAAGGTAGGAGTGATCGGCACAGAGGCGACGATCGGCAGTGGCGCCTACACGAAGGCGTTGCGACGGCTTGATCCGGCACTCGAGATCTACACGCGGGCCTGCCCCTTGTTCGTGCCGCTGGCGGAAGAAGGCTGGATCGACAATGCCGTCATGCGCAGCGCCGCAACTCTGTACCTGACCAGCCTCAAACGAAGTGGTATCGACACCCTCGTTCTCGGCTGTACTCACTATCCGCTGCTGGCACCGGTGATCGGGGAGGTGATGGGACGCAACGTGACACTCGTCGATTCGGGGAACACGACGGCGCTGGCCGTACGCGATCTCCTGCAACGACGGCGTATCGAGCGCCGGGAAGGAACAGGATCGGTAAGTTTCTTTGTGACGGACGTGCCTGACCGGTTCATCAAGGTCGGTGCCCACTTCATGGGGAACCACGTCGAGTCCGCAGTCCGGATCGAGAGGTGACGGGCCGGCAGCAAAAGAGGGAGCACCATTTCCTGCAGCCCTCGTCGCCATGACTCTTCCAGACCAACGGCAAGATGGCATCGCATTCCGAGGTTTACCCGCCGTCAAGGCAGGAACTCATCCACGCTGGCCACGACACAACCGCACTGCTAGGGATTTGCCGATTCGCTTATGCTCAATCTGATAAAGAAGATTTTCGGCACGCAAAACGAACGGGAGCTGAAAAAGCTGGCCCCCGTGGTCGAGAAGATCAATGGCTTCGAGCCTCAGATCGCGGCTCTGAGTAACGAAGAATTGCGTGGCAAGACGGCACAATTCCGCGCGCAGATCCATCAAGAAACGGCGCGCGAGCGCGAGGCGCTCGAACTGCTCCTGAAGCGCCAGGAGGAGTTGGCCGACCATCCGGCCGACGATCCGGACGAGGCAGACAAACTGCGCCAGGAAATCGAATCCGCGCAGAACGAGCTGCGCTCGGCCGAAAACAGAGTGCTCGACGATATTCTTCCCGAAGCCTTTGCCTGCGTGCGTGAAGCCTCGAAACGCACCACCGGTTTGCGGCACTACGACGTCCAGTTCATCGGCGGAATGGTCCTGCACCGTGGCTGCATTGCGGAGATGAAGACGGGAGAGGGCAAGACCCTGGTGGCAACCGGTCCGCTCTATCTCAACGCCCTGACCGGCCGCGGTTGTCATCTGGTGACCGTCAATGACTACCTGGCGCGGCGTGACGTGCAATGGATGGGACCGATCTTCCACCTGCTCGGTATTTCCGTGGCCTCGATCGTGCATGAGGCGAGTTTCCTGTTCGACCCAGACTACATCGTCAATGACTACCGGATGCTCAATCTGCGTCCGATCGAGAGAAAAGAGGCTTACGAGGCCGACATCACCTACGGAACCAATCACGAATTCGGCTTCGACTACCTGCGCGACAACATGAAGTTCACGCTCGACGAGTATTCGCAGCGCGAGCTGAACTTCGCGATCGTCGACGAGGTCGACAACATCCTCATCGACGAGGCACGCACACCTCTGATCATTTCCGGGCCGGCCGAGGAGTCGACCGATAAATACTATGTGATCAATCGCATCATCCCCAGGCTGAAGCGCGGCGAACGCAAGGAGAAAAAGAACCCCGACGAGCGTGCCGAGGAAACGGGCGATTACTGGATCGACGAAAAAGGACGCACGGCCGTCCTGACAGAACAAGGTGTGGCCAAGGTGGAGCGGATGCTCAATGTCACCAACCTGTACGATCCGCGCCACATCGACACGCTGCACCACGTCAATCAGGCGTTGAAAGCACACGCCATCTTCCAGCGTGACGTCGACTACATCATCAAGGATGGACAGGTCATCATCGTCGACGAGTTCACCGGACGGCTGATGCCCGGCCGCCGCTGGTCCGATGGCCTGCACCAGGCGGTCGAAGCCAAGGAAGCCGTGCGCATCGAACGCGAGAACCAGACTCTGGCGACCATCACCATCCAGAACTACTTCCGCATGTACAAGAAACTGGCGGGCATGACCGGCACAGCCGATACCGAATCCGTCGAGTTCCAGAAGATCTACAAGCTCGATGTGGTCGTCATTCCGCCCAACAAACCGATGCGGCGTATCGACCACGCCGATGTCGTCTACAAGACGGAACGAGAGAAGTTCGACGCCGTGCTGCAGCACGTGGTGGACTGCCATGAGCGCGGACAACCTGTTCTCGTCGGCACCGTCTCGGTCGAGAAATCAGAGCGCCTTTCCAAGTTGCTGAAGAAGCAGGGCGTCAAACACAACGTGCTCAATGCAGTGAACCACGAAGCGGAAGCCAACATCATCGCGCAGGCAGGCCGTCACAAGGCCGTGACGATCGCAACGAACATGGCCGGCCGCGGCACGGACATCCTGCTCGGAGGAAATCCCGAATTCCTGGCGCGTTCCGAGATGGAGAACGAGTGGATCCAGCGCAACGCCGCCGGTATGTCGGAAAGCGGCGGCCAACGCTACGAAGATGTTCTCCAGAAACTCCGTGACAACTACGAGGAAGCCGTACAGCAAGCCTACAAACAGTACGAACCCCTCTGGAAACCCTACGAAGAACAGCAGGCCGATGCCCTGCACCGGCTCACCGAAGCACACCGGATCTATCTCGAAACCGCATTCTGGAAGACGCGCCACGACCTGGACGTACTCACCATCCGGTTTCGCTCCGAAACGAACGCAACCGTCGCGGCGCAATACGCGACGGCTGCGGAGGCGTACAGCGAGGCCATCCAGGAAGTCGATCGCGTGTGTGGCCCATTCTTCGGGGACGAAGGCCAGCAACGCTTCCTGCACGCACTGAAGGATCTGCGCGATGCACTCGGAGAAACTGAGCGGGACGGCGGCGCCACGACCCGCCTGCCAGCCGTCCAGACCGCGTTCGAGCGCGCGCGGAACGAATACGAACGCGCCATTCAGAAAGCTTTGACGAACACCAGTGGAGACGGCAGTGATTTCGCCGAAGCCGAGAAGGTGTTCCGCGATACCGAACGGGAGTTCCGCGAGGCGGAAACGAACTATCTGGAGAACCGCAAGCCCTACGAGGACGCCGTCGCCGAAGCACAACGGCAGTACGAAGAAACGCGGCGGAAATATACGAAGGTGGTCGAAGATGTCCGCGAGGAGATGGAGAAATCGCCGGACACGATGAAATCCCGTTACGACGAGGTCCTGACACGCTTCCAGAATCTGTGCGCCGAAGAGCGGGAAAAAGTGCTGGAAGCCGGCGGCCTCATGATCATCGGCACGGAACGCCACGAAAGCCGGCGCATCGACAATCAATTACGCGGCCGCGCCGGCCGCCAGGGAGATCCGGGGGCCTCGCGCTTCTTTCTATCCCTGGAGGACGACCTGTTGCGCATCTTCGGAGCCGAGCGAATCCAGGGCATGATGACGCGCCTGGGCATGGAAGAAGGCGAACCGATCGAGCACCGTTTCATCACCCGTGCCGTCGCCAACGCGCAGAGCAAGGTGGAAGGGCACAACTTCGATATCCGCAAACACCTGATCGAGTACGACGACGTCATGAATCAACAGCGCGAAATCATTTACGGACGTCGTCGCGACATTCTGGGCCGCAACAACCTGAAGAACGATGTCCTGGAGATGGCGGACAACGTCGCCGATGCCCTCGTCGAACGATATACGAGCCGGGACACCGCATCGGACGAATGGGAGTGGCAGGCTCTTGACGACACACTCTTCAAGACATTTGCCATGCGGCTCGATGTCCCCGCTGAGGAGCGGGAACGCTTGCGCGTCGAGGACCTCCAGCAACACGTCATCGATAGAGTCCACGCCACCTACGAGGCAAAGGAACAGAACTTTACGCCGCCGGTGATGCGACACCTGGAAAAACTCGTGCTGCTCCAGACCGTCGACACACTCTGGAAGGATCACCTCCTCTCCATGGATCACCTCAAGGAGGGGATTGGCCTGCGCGGCTACGCACAACAAAATCCACTCCAGGTCTACAAGAAAGAGGCGTTCGATCTTTTCGAGGGCGTGATGGGCCAGTTGGAGTCCGATGTCGTCGAAAAGGTCTTTACCGTCCAACTGGCACGCCAGGAAGACGTGGAACGGTTGCAACAGCAACAACAGCGCCCGCAACCCCAACGCGTGGTCATGAGCGGCGGCGGCGCATCGCCAGCACAGCAACGTCCCAGGTCTGTGGTCCAGGAAGAAAAAGTCGGACGGAACGATCCCTGTCCGTGTGGCAGCGGAAAAAAGTACAAGAAGTGTCACGGCGCGTAACGCACCGGAACGCCTGCGGCAGCGGCTACACAACGTTCACGGATCGTGCCGGGACCGACCGCCAGCCGCTGAACGACTGGCGGCGGCAGACTCTCAGGTACGGTAATCCGAGTTGAATCTCACGTAGTCGGGCGTGAGGTCGGAAGCGATACGAAAGGCAGATCCTTTCCCCGCGTGGAGATGGATCGCGAGTTGGAACTCGGGTTGCCGTGTGACCTCGGCCGCCTCGTTCTCCACGGCGCTGACCAATTCCTCGCCCCGGTGGACGACGCGTACGTCGTTCAGGTGGATCTCGATCTTGTGAGGGTCGAAAACGGCGCCGCTGTAGCCGAGGGCGCAAATCACGCGCCCCATATACGGATCTCCTCCGAAGAATGCCGCCTTGCACAAGGGCGAGCGTGCCACAGCATCCGCTGCGCGCTCCGCTTCGCGCACCGTGCGTGCTCCCCGGACACGGATGTCGACCACCCGCGTCGCACCCTCCCCATCTTTGACGACCATACGGGACAGCCTCTGCATGAGACGTGAGACAGCCCGCCCAAATTTTTCGAAATCCTTCGATTGGCCGTGGATCGACGGATTTCCCGCAAAACCGTTGGCAAGAAGGACAGCCGTGTCATTCGTGCTCGTGTCTCCGTCAACGACAATCGCATTGAAGGAGTCAGGAAGCGCCCGGGCGAGGGCCTTCCGAAGAGCTGGCGCTGAAACGGCAGCATCGGTCATGACGTAGGTAAGGTTCGTGGCCTGGGGCACGAGGCGCATCCGTGGCGCGATCATCCCTGCCCCTTTCGTCATACCGGCCAGAGTCACGGAACGACCGCCCAGGGTGATCCGCTCCACATCGAACTTCGGAAACGCATCGGTCGTCATGATGCCTTCGAGCGCCGAGTGGAAGCCGTCCGCTGACAGAGCCTGGCAGGCAGCGCGAATTCCTGCCTCGATCGAGGCCATCGGCAGCGGAACTCCGATGCGTCCGGTCGAGGAGGGGATCACCAGTGTTTCGGAGATCCCCAGCTCGCGCGCCGCCAGGCGGCACATCGTTCGCGCCGCCAGCAGACCGGCTCGTCCGGTAAACGCATTGGCATTGCCACTGTTCACGACAATGGCCTGCAGCCGCCCTGCGCCAGCGCGCTCCAGCCCTACCAATACGGGCGCTGCCTTCACACGGTTCGAAGTAAACGCCGCCGCGACATGGGCCGGTCTCTCGGAAAACAGCACCGCCACGTCTCGTTGGCCGCTTTGCTTGATCCCGGCCTTGACCCCGGCAAAGCGAAACCCGTCCACCCGAATGGGTGTCTGCACAACATCGAGCTTCATCACGGTGCGCCTACCAGAAGTCCGCACTTCTTTGAAGTCACGGCCGTCGCCTCAGGCGTGCGTGACCCACACCAGGGCGGCCCGTGGGGACTCGGGAACGCCTCAGGCCGGGATCTGATCCGACTCGCAGCGAGTACATCTCCACAGGGCTGAACGCCTTTTTCACGCCAAAGGGCGCCTGGCCCGCCGCTTGCGGTGCGCGCCGGTCAAACGAGCGTGCACGCGGTGTGAGGGTTCGACAAGACCCGGCGCTGGCGCACAGCCAGAAAAGGAGAGGACCCATGCGGATCAAGACAATCGATGTTCAGAGGAAAGCCCAGGGAATTCGTCCCAGCCAGCGAATGGACAGAACGAGAGCCGGCGGACAGGCCACCCGTATCATCCTGGCAGCGGTGTACCTGCAACTTGCCCTGATCATTCCGCTCATGACGCCGCGAAGCTCCCACGCCTACAACTGTAGCGGCCGGGACTGGGGGACCATCACAGTAGGCCTGTCGAACTACCTCGCCGGCGAAACGGCGACGTACACGATTTCGACCACAGTGCCAGCATTGGATGGGTGTAACCTGATCGCGAACTCCCAGATCACCCTGATTTTCCCCGGAACCACTTCTGTCGAAGGGATCTCCACCGGAACGTTGAACGGCTTCCTCATTGGCAACTACACGGTCAAATCGGGAAACATCCTGGCCTTCGTGTCACCGATCGCCGTCGGCAATGGGCAACCGGTCGTCATCGTATTGCACCACGTGGTCAATGACGGCACGCCCGGAGCGAAGCAACTGACGATGTCGGCCAGCCCCGTTCGCACCGGCTCCACCGGTACGACCACATCGTCCGCGTTTGCCCTTGTCGTTCGCACACCGACCCCGACAGAGACTCCCATCCCCACATTCACACCCACCAGGACACCGACACGCACGGGCACGGCGACACAGACCGCATCACGCACCACCACCGCCACCATGACGCGGACGGTAACGCAAACGATCAGTCCGTCACCCACGATGACACGAACGGCCACGCCCGGATTGTGCGTCGGGGGCGCCAACGCGAACCCCTGCAGCCCCGGAGGGGGTCCCGAATCCACCGATTGCATTTTCGAGTGGCTCACACGACCCATCCCCTTCCCTGATCGGAGAGGCGTGCCGAAGACACGACTCCGCTGTTACGAGGGCGATCCGCGTTGCGATGCGGATCCGGATCTCGGCAATGCTGCGTGTCATTTCCAGATGAAGTTCTGCGTCAACAATCAGGACCCACGCCTCGGCAAATGTGTGCCGTCAGACGCGCAGATCTTCGAAGTCAAATTCCCCAATCCGGCTCGTCTCGGCGACAGTGCGGACGTCGAAAACCTGAAGACACTCGAGGAGCAGGCGGGCATTGCCGGATTGGGATTGACCATCGTGCGCAAGCACGCCCGTGTGTTCGTCGGGATGGAGAATGCCACACCCAACCTGTGCACCGACAGCTTCGAAATCGTGGTACCGCTGCGCCGCAACCGCAGCGGACGTCTCCTGAAGCGGTCCAAGAAACTCCGTGTCGAGACCACCACATCCTACGGCCGGAAAGACACCGACAATCTACGGTTGGAGTGTCATCCCAGCACCTGTGGAGACGGGATCGTGCAAGGCGATCACGAAAACTGCGACGATGGAAACAGGATCAATGGCGATGGGTGCGATCAGGGCTGTCTGGCGGAGTGATCGAGTGCATGCTCATAGACTTCGAGATCGGCAGGCGAGAAAAGGACGAACCGCACCAGGAGGATTTCGGGGTACTGCGGTAACAACGCCACGGCAACGCCGATGGCGATCTCAGCCGCCTCTGCGATCGGATATCCATAAGCGCCCGTACTGATGGACGGAAACGCCAGGGATCGAAGCCCATGTTCCGATGCGATCTCGAAACAGCGGCGGTAAGCGCTGGCGAGCAACTCGGGCTCGCCGCGCTGGCCGTCACGGTAAACGGGACCCACCGCATGGATCACATGGCGTGCCTTGAGCTTTCCACCACCGGTGATTCTTGCGTCGCCAGTCGGGCATCCCCCGAGAGCACGGCACTCGGCCATGATCGCGGGACCGCCGGCAGCGTGGATTGCACCGTCAACGCCACCACCGCCACGCAAACCCGAGTTGGCCGCATTTACGATGGCATCGGTGTCCTGTTCCACGATGTTCCCATGGATCAATTCCAAACGAGCCGCGCCGATCTTCCGTTCACGCACTGCCGGTCCACTCCCGCCAATTTCGTGGATTTGTCCACCTTCTTTTTCGATATTCGGGATTTCGCCCGCCCCGGAACGACCACCCACGCTCCCGCAGTGCCCGCGAAGAGATGGAGATCCCTCCGCGTACATCCAAAGAGCGCGGGTGGTGGCTCTTCCTGTCTTCTCAGTTCACCAGGGGGAGTTCGTGGCCGTCGGACGGCCGATCTCCCCACAAGACACCGATCTTACGGTACTGCTCCTCGGTGCGCTCGGTGATCAGGCCAAGACGTTTCAGGTTCGGTACCACCGTATGCATATAAACCTCGCTGTTGATCTGAGCCCACTGCGGCAGGCCGTGGAGCATGGTGACGACGGCCTCCGGATCGAGACCGTACGTCGGGGCCGCGGTGCGCAGAAAATCGAGTTGTTGGTTCGCATTCAATGTTTCGAGAACGTTGAATGCGAAATCCTCCATCTCGATCATTTCTTCCGGGGTTGCGGTCTTGACCACCTGGCGCATCTGCAACACGCCAAACGCAGCATGTCGCGATTCATCGATCTGCACACGCCGAATCATGTCTTTGAGGAGCGGATTCGAGGTTGCCCGGGCGATCTGATCGAAAATGCCGACGGCCATTCCTTCGAACAGGGTCTGCATGCCCAGTGTTTTTAGTTTCCAGGTGGGCGCTTCGAGCAACTTGTCGAGCAGGATTTTCAGGGTGGGATCGATCGGATGGATCTGTCCCATCTTGCGCTGCAGAAATTTGGCGATCACCTCGACGTGGCGCACCTCATCGATCACCTGGGATCCAGCGTAGAATTTCTGATCCATCGTCGGGCAGGTGTTCGTGAGCTGGCCGCACAACTGCAATGCCGCCTGCTCTCCATGCAACAGTTGGGACATCAGGTGAGTGAACTCGTCGAAGGCCGCCTCCCGGCAGGTTGCCTCATCGGCCCCCATCATGGTGAGAAGGGTGGGCATCAACAAAGCGTTCTCGCGTGGCATGAACCACTCTTCACGAGGAAACGGGATCGACCAGTCGATATCTGTTTCGGCGTTCCACTGCCCTTTCTTGCCACGCTCGTACAAGGCACGCAGCTCTTCGATTTCGCTGCCGTACTCCCAGGTCCAGTGCAGATCGACCGGCACATCCACATCGATCCTGCGGCGCAGAGCGGCGATTTCCTGTTCGTCAACGAAATCCACCACTTCGAAATCACCCAGCTTTCGCCGGTGCTCGGCAAGGAATTTTTCCATTCAGAACCTCTCTTCTCCGGATCTGCTCCCACGTCTGCGTTTGTCGGCCATCAGGCCACCATGCAGGAGCATCTTGACTTCCTGTTTGCGCTTTCGGACCGCCTTGGCCGAAAACAGAGACTGTCCGGTAAGCTCCTCTCCGAACTCGCCGGACGCGAAATGGTACACGATCAGGCCCACCAGGCTTTGCATCATATGAGGAACATCGGCCGTGCGAAACACGCCGCGCTCCATTCCCTCCCGCAGCAGGCACTCGGCACGTGAGAAAAGCCGGTGTATCGCCCGGTCGACGCGCTGCTCCTCCTCGCTCTCTCCCGTGAGGTCGTCATCCTCGAAGAGAGATCGCAGCAGCAGGCGCGCAGAATTACGGTGTTCGGCAATGGTATCGATCAGGGCATCCAGCCACCGATCGAATCTCTCCACCACACCGCCTCCTGCGGCCAGGGCCAGAGCGGTCCGCTCATCGAACAGATCGAGGATCCGGCCTACCACTGCCGCATAAAGCTCGGTCTTGCTGCGAAAATGGTGGAACAGGGAAGATTTGCCCAGCCCGGCCGCATCCGCCACCTCGCGCAGACCCACGCCGGCAAAGCCCCGACGCGCGAAAAGCTGCTCTGCCGCGTCGATGATCTTGTCGCGCGAGGCGACTTCCAGAACTGCCGCATGTGCCATGGGGCGACCGCTCGTTCGGAACTACCCGTCCGATCGGCAGGTTGTCAATGCAGCCGGGCAACGCCGCTATACTCGAGTGGAGGGTCATGATCCCACCGGTACAGATCCCTCCTCCGGCCCTTGCAGCCGTTTCCTACCAAATCCTGCCGATGCTCCACTTTGCGCACGCCGGGTGATCGGGTATCGTGTCCTTCATGAATGTACGCGACCAGGTAATCGACCTCTGCAAGGCGGCCCGCTCGGCGGCACGTTTCGTGGCCAACACGCCGACGGACACCAAGAATCGTATCCTCTGCCTCGCGGCGGAACGGATCCAGGCACGGACGCCGGAATTGCTCACTGCCAACGGCCATGACCTGGCCGACGCAAAGAAAGCAGGGCTTTCCGGAGCACTCCTCGACCGTCTGACTCTGAATGAATCGCGCATCGCCGCCATGGCACAGGGAATCCGCGAAATCGCAGCCCTCCCCGATCCCGTAGGTGAAACGATCTCCACATGGTTGCGTCCGAACGGCCTGCAGATTGCCCAGGTACGCATCCCGCTCGGCGTGGTCGGTATCATTTATGAATCGAGACCGAATGTCACGGCGGACGCAGCGGCGCTGTGTCTGAAATCGGGGAATTCAGTCGTGCTCAAAGGCGGATCCGAGGCGTTTCATACCAACTGGGCCATTGCAGATGTCCTCTCGGGCGCCGTCCGCGAACAGGGCTTGCCTGCCGCCGCAATCCAACTCGTTCCGACGCGGGACCGCGAGGCCGTTCAAGTCCTGTTGAAGCAGAGCCAATTCATCGACGTCATCGTGCCACGTGGTGGCGAGAGCCTCATTCGAGCCATTACCGAAAGTTCGAGCATTCCCGTCGTGCAGCACTACGCCGGCATCTGCCACACGTATGTCGACGAATACGCAGATCCAAGCATGGCGGAATCGATCTGTTTCAACGCCAAAGTGCAGCGTCCCGGTGTGTGCAATGCCATGGAGACGATGCTGGTCCATCACGCCATCGCCCCACGGTTTTTACCCGGCATGGCACGTCAACTGCGCGAGGCCGGCGTCGAGTTGCGTGGTTGCCCGCGCACGCAGGCGTTGATCGAAGGCATCAAGCCTGCGACCGAAGACGACTGGCGCACGGAATATCTCGATCTCATTCTCTCGATCAAAGTGGTCGACTCGCTCGACGAGGCGATCACCTTCATCAACACCTACGGGACCGGTCACTCCGATGCGATCATCACAAATCACTACGGAAACGCCCGGCGATTCCAGAAAGAGGTCGACTCGGCGGCTGTCTATGTCAACGCATCGACGCGCTTCACCGACGGCTACGAGTTCGGTTTCGGTGCAGAGGTGGGCATCTCGACCAACCGGCTTCACGCGCGAGGTCCGATGGGTCTGCGTGAGCTGACCACCTACAAATACGTGATCTCGGGCAATGGCCAGGTGAGAGGTTGACTCGGCATCCCATTCCGGCGGGAACGGCATGCCACATCGGCATTCTCGGTGGCACGTTCAATCCGATTCATTATGCCCACTTGCACAGCGCAGAAGAAGTTTGCGAAACGCAAGCTCTCGACCGCGTTCTCTTCATTCCTTCCGCCAGCCCGCCCCACAAAGAGGGCACTCATCTGGCCAGCGCCGAGCATCGTCTGGCGATGGTGAGACTCGCCGTCGCAGGAAACCGCCGTTTTCGGGCCTCGGCCATCGAACTCGAACGAAGCGGGCGTTCCTACTCGGTCGATACACTACGCTCGCTGAAGGAATCCCGCCCGCGGGCGCATTTCACCTTCATCATCGGACTCGATGCCTTCAGCGAGATCGGCACATGGAAGGAATATCAGACATTATTTGGCCTGTGCGACATCGTCGTGACATCGAGGCCGAAATACGAAGTGCGGCATCTGCGTAGTCTGCTTCCGGTTGCCGCACGGAGAGACTTTTGCTACTCGCCCGATACGACAACACTCGTGCACCGATCAGGACATCGCGTACGTTTTCAGAGAATCCGTGACCTGGACATCTCAGCCACGGACCTGCGTGAACGAATCCAGGCCGGACTCTCGATCCGTTACCTGGTCCCCGAGGCGGTCGTTCGATACATCGCCCGCCATCAACTCTATCTGCGGAGGCCTGCTGCGTGGTGACACGTGACGAAAGTCGTGAACGGGCCCTGTTGTGTGCCAAAGCGGCGCTGGACAGAAAAGCCTATGATCTGGTGATCCTCGAGGTCGGTGCGTTGACCTCCCTTGCCGACTATTTCATCGTCTGTACGGGCCGCTCCGACACACAGGTGCAAGCGATTGCGCAGAGCATCGAGGAGGCGATGAAAAAGACCGGCGAGTTGCCGCTCGCCGTGGAAGGCTACCAGCACGGCCACTGGGTCGTTCTCGATTTCGCCGACGTCGTCATCCATATCTTCTTCGAGCCGGTGCGCGAATTCTACGACCTGGAGCGATTGTGGGCCAAGGCGCCCCGGGTGGCGCTGCCCGAACCCTACGAGACGCAGGCGCGCGATCTACGCCTGGCAAACCAGGCACGATAACGCGGTGGGCCACCGATGAAACGCGCGATTCTCGTGGGCCTGGCGATGGTTTGCCTGGTGATCTACCTGGTTCTCCTCAATGGGGAATCGGTCGATTTCCGCATCACCCACACAAGGACCGTCCACTGGAATGTGGGTGCCCTGATCGGTGGAGCCTTCGTCATTGGAGTCCTTACCACGCTGGCAATCGTGGCCGTCCAGGCTGGACAACGCGCCCTGCGCGTCTGGCGTACAGGACGCAGGGAAAAGCGGCGGACACGCATCGATCAATGGGAAGAGAGTGGCGAACAACTCATCTGGAACGGCGACGCACAACGCGGCCGGGCACTATTGCAAAAGGCCTGGGTCCGCCGGCCGGAGGACTCCCGGGCCGTATTGGCCCTTGCCGCCTCGTTCTGCGATACGGGCGAGTTGCATCGCGCCCGAGGTGTCCTGTTCGATGCCGCAGCACAGCACCATACCAATCCTGATCTCCTCATGGCGCTGGCCAGGGCGCACCGGTCTGCCGGGGAAATCGGACCCAGCATCGAAGCTCTCGAACGCTTGCGTGCTCTGCATCCCCGCGCACCGCGTGTCCTCAAAATGCTCCGAGATACCCTGATCGAAGTCGGGCGTTGGGGAGAAGCGGCACAGATTCAAGACTCCTACCTGGCCGAAGTGCGCGACCCACAGCAGGTCCTGTGTGAACGTGAGCTTTTGATCGAGTTGCGCTACCTGGCAGCACTGGAACTGACCGATCCTGCTGCGCGCCTGACAGCGCTGGAAAATCTATCGGGCGGCCGCAATGTTGCGGCGCCCATCCTCGTCAGCCTTGGTGATTGCCTGATCGAGTTGGGCCGCCCCGACGAGGCATCGGCCGTGTGGGAACGCGGCCTGAGATCGACGCCTCGCAGCGTTTTCGTCGAACGGCTGGCCGGACTCGCGAGCGAGACGCGACATCGAGATCGTATTCGCAGTCTCCTCCGCAAAGTGCGCTCCGGCACCGTGAACAACGACCACCTGTGTGCCGCCAGCGCAATGCTCCACCTGGCCGATCGCAACCCGGAAGAAGCGGCTCGTGAACTGGAGACCATCCAGGGAGACACGGAACGTTCTGCGCACTATCAGCGAATCTGGGCTGAGGTTTACCGGCAACGCGGGCAGACGGAACAAGCGCTCGCCGCCTATGCGCGAAGTGATGGGATGGCAGACCGTTATGAATGCCGGAACTGCCATCACACATCGGCCGTATGGGTGGGGTTTTGCCGCCATTGCCGGGGATGGGACTCCTATCGTTCCGTGCTCGATATCGGAGCCTGACGGGCGGGGTTCTCCCTGGCCTGTGAGTGTGAAGAGAATTCCCGTCCAGTACATTGAAGACTCCAACGATTGACCGTCCGGAATCTGGCGTTGGGTAACCGATTGCCAGCATCGCCACGATCTACGGGGAAGTGCCCTTTACGCTTCAGGCCGCTTCGTGAGCGGCCCGTTTCCAGCACAGATTCCGCCGCTACCCGCACTCAGAATCCTTCAGGGCTTCTTCCTATTTGCAGGAGAATGCAGACCTAGTGATTCGCATATTCGTGACAGACCTCACTAATTGAACTAACATTTGTCCTAATTCGAATGGAACATACATCACGGCACAAATCTTGTTTGCATTTGCCCTATCTGTTCGGGCGCCCATTTCGCAAGGATGGGTAATCCAACTCCCGAGCGGACGAGGAGGACAACTTCATGGCTGATTTTCTTTCGGGATATTCCATTCAGAGCTGGCTGGAATCATGCCCCCAGGGGTATCTGGACGGGACGGAATACGGCCACCAGCCCGGTGACAAAGAGCCGGAAATTTTGCTCGAGAACCCGGTTCTGCATGAAGAGACGATCCGCTCGACCGTGCAGCTCGTCGTGGGAGAGCGGTGTGCCCTTTCAGCATCGTCCGGTCTCATCAACGCGGCGCCAGACGAAGCGAGCAAGCGATTCCTTGCGACACAGACCCTTGACGAGGCGCGACATGTGGAGATCTTCACGCAGCGTTTGTTCGACCTCGGTGTGGCCAAAGCGGACCTGGAATCCACGATTCAGCGTTACGCGAATCCCAATCTCGTGAAATTTGCCGAAGTCCTGCTGGAGAAGGTCGACAAAAAGGACTTCATTGCCGGCGTCGTGGGGCAGAACATCGTACTCGAGGGCATGGCCTTCAGTGTCTTCGAGATGCTCCATGCCCTCAGTGAGGCCATGAATCCGAAATTTGCGCGCACACTTTCTGGCACGATTGCCGATGAGCGCCGCCACGTCGGCTTTGGAGAAAACCGGATCGGTTCGCTCCTCAAGGAGAATCCCGAGCGCAAGGGCGAAATCGAAAAGATGCAAAAGGACATGTCCTACCACATGCTTGCGACCTTCGCTGATGCGTTCCGCAACAATCCGATGCGGGCCGAATTCGACAGACTCGAAAAGACACTGGGAACTCAAGACATCCAGGCGAATTATCAAGGTGTGGACCTGGCCCGGATGCAGCCGGAGGACATGGAACAGGTACTGGCGGACACGGTCCTCAAGGAGTTCAAGACCCGCCTCGGCAGAATCGGACTGGAATACCAGACGCCGGCTCGGCCGTAGTCGTATGGCAGCGAGGGGCAGCATGCGATCCACGGAGGTCCACGACCTCGATCCCGAGGAATTCATCGAACAGGTACACTCCTTCGAGTTCTGGTTCGAAGCGGTGGAGGGGTATCTTGCCGGCCTCACCTATGGCCACAAGCCGGAAACTCAAGACGTACCCTTCGAGGAAGGGGATCGAGATCGACTCGTCAGTGTCCTGTGCAACTACTGTCTGGGCGAGACGGCCGCGCTGGAAGGCTCGAGCGGTCTGATCGCCATTGCGCCGAACCGGCCGACAAAAATTTTTCTTTCGACTCAGGTTGTCGACGAAGGCCGCCACCTGGAAATCCTCCTGCACAGGTTGCGCTCGCTGGGCGTGAAGGATCCGGAGGCGGAGGTGGAGCGGCGAGGCAATCGCAGCCTGCAACTCTTCCGCCGCCGGCTGCTCGAACTCGTTGCCAGCAAGGACTGGGAGGCGGCGATCTTCGCCCAGAACGTCATCCTCGAAGCGCTCGAGTTCGCCGTCTTCCAGCACCACATTCGCGAGGCCGATCCGATCACGAAGGAAATCCTCACCGGCATCGTGAAGGACGAACGGCGCCACATGGGCTTTGGCGAAAATGAACTGGGACGCCGCCTCCAGGCCGCCCCGCACACCCGCGTCAGGCTGGGCCAACTGAAGAAGGACATGGACCATCTTGTCCTGGACACCATCGAGGAGACGGCACGTGATCTCAACGTGCCGTCTTCCGAACGGGATCAACTCGGCCGCGCATACGTCGAGGCCACAGAACGCCTGGGGTTGTTAGGATGACCGATCCGCTCGAAGTGCTGGAAGAGGACGAGCGCGAGGATTCCCCTCGCCGGAGGTATGTCCTCGAAGAGACCGGCTTCGATGAGGTCCCGAAACGGTTTCGTAAATTCTACCGCAAATCACGTGGTCCCGGAGACACGCTGGCGCCGAACGAGGTCGTCTGTCCGGTCTGCAAGGTCATCATTCGCTCCACGCGGGAACTACGTCCCGGCGATCGGGTCTACTGCATGCCCTGCATGTCGAGATTGATCGTCATACGCGGCGAATCGGGTGGGCTCGAAGCCACTGTCGCCTACTGAGCGGCGAATGCCGCCAGGCCATCCGGAACCGAACCGAAGCGATTGTGAGAGTTGGAAGGATCGTTGGTCCGCCAACTCTCACGGTCGGGAAGTGGGAGCCGCAAACTTTCAGGCCGCTGCCGCTGCTTCCTCCAGGTGATCGACGCGAGGTCCCGCGGTGAGCCATACAGAGGCTGCCCGGCGGCCTGCCGCTTGCATCGCGGCAAGCACCTCCCGCTCGAAGTAGAGATAGGAACCAGCGTTGAATGTGTTGTCGCGAGCCGGACGGACGGCATCATACAGAGTGACGGCGCGGTACGAGCCGGTATCGAGGTTCGCCAACCGGTTCCTCTCGAGGAGCAGCTTGCGGTCGACGTTGTACGCGTTCTCGAGAAAGCTGTCCACGGTGCGCTCGACGGCCTGGCCAAAATGAGCAAACGGACCACCCTTGGGATCGGGAGGCTCGGTCACAAGGACGGTAATGATTTCTTCCGCTCCGAGGGCGACAACCGGCGCCAGCGGTGTATTGACCAGCAAACCGCCATCCCACAGGAATTGGGACCCCACACGGACGGGTGGAAAGAAAAGCGGAATACTACAACTCGCCAACACCATATCGACAGTAATCGCATCGACCAGGTGGTAGTCAGGTGGCCGGGTGTGGGGAGTTTCTTTGGTAACGAAACGGACGACCTGGCCCGTATGTGCGTCCACCGTGTTGATCGCCAGATCGACGCCGCGATCATTCGGCACCGTTTCACCACCGAACGTATCGACGAGCCGTTCCCGCAATGCGCTCGTATCGGCAAGAAACGCCTCTCGGATCCCTTCGAGAAGATCACTGACGAGTTCAAAACGAACCGTCAGCAGGTATTCCACCAGGAAAGCCATCCATCCCCCGGGCTTGAGGGGAAGATGATTGCGTGCACGCTGCAGAAATGCGGGCCAGCGGCGGCTCGGCACCAGTCCGTGAGCAAATTCTCGGGCGGCAAGACGCGCCACGGTCTGTCTGGCCGTGTGAAAGAAACGGGAACTCACGGCAACCGGCGGATTGTCGGCGATGTTGTTCCAAAACGTCATCATCTCACGAGGCGTTTTGCCTGCCGCAATCAGAGAACTGTTGATGGCGCCAGCGGATGTCCCGGAAAGTACGGCCGGCCCCTCGGCAAACCGTGGATCCTGCAGGAGTGTCTCATACACCCCCACCTGAAAAGCTCCGCGCGCTCCTCCACCGGAGAGCACCATCCCCAGCTTGTGTGATCGTCGCTTAGAACCGCCTTTCTTTTTCAAAGCCACTTTACACCCCCATCCCACCCGACATTCCTACATCCCAAACTGCTTTTGCAAGCCCCTCAAACGATTTCGACGCCCGCGGAAAAAAAAGGCGGTTCGCTCTCGCGAACCGCCCTGAAAACTCGAACATCGAGAAATCCGCCTCAGTGGCGCGCCAATTCGTCGTCGATGATCGCCTTGAACTGCTCGAACGGGTAAGCGCCCTTGAGCGCGCGTCCGTTGAGGATGAAACCAGGAGTGCCCTGGATGCCAAGCGATTGCGCTTCGGCCGCCTGTGCCTTGACGATATCCGCGGTCTTCTTGTTGTCAAAACAATCTTCAAACTTCTTCTGATCGACCTTGGTGCCCTTGATCTGCTCGAGGGTCTTCTCCTTCAGATTCTGCGGATTCAGGTCCTTCTGGTTCTCGAAGTAGTAGGAGTAGATCTTCCAGTAGGCCGCCTCGTCTTGCTGTGCCGCACACTCGACAGCAATCGCTGCCGGCTCGGCCCACGGGTGGAAGCTCAGAGGCAGATTCTTGTAATAGAATTTCACTTTGTCGCCGTACTCGGTCAGAACCTGCTTCTCGATCGTATTGTAGCCCTTCGAGCAGAACGGGCACTGGAAGTCCGAATACTCGACAATGACCACCTTGGCATCCTTGCCACCCTTGAACGGAACGCCTTTCAGATCGATCTTTTTCATTACCGCTGCAAACGGATCGACCGTCAGGTCCTCCAATTCACCGAACACTACGTAACGGCCATCGGCCGACATCGTAAACGGGACTTTCTGGTTATTCGCTTCCAACGTGCCCGCCTTGGCGCCCGCGATCTTGGAATCCGTCAGGGGCGAAACCGTCAGGTTCACATTGGGCGGAACATTCGCCTTCCGCTTGTAGTACTCGACGAGCTTACTCGTGTCCTGCGCATGGGCGGCGCTCACCAGCCCGGCGGCCATCAGCACTGACACACAGACCGAAAATTTCTTCATCGACGCTCTCCTCCACTCGTGGAAAATTCTGGGCTTGTTAGCACGCCCATTTTATACGTACAACCAGATGACGCGCGATGACCGCCATCTCTTCAAGTTCAGAATCTTTTCGGATACTTACAAGAGCCCCCTGATGGTAACGCGGCCACCTTATATCGCCCGATAACGGATCCTGCCATCGACCTCCTCACACGCAACGCGCCCTTCGAGCCGCAGGAATTCGAGGTGCGCAAGGGACTCGAACGTGGCCGGGAACTGCACCTGCAGAGGCCCGTCGATCCCGAAACCCCAGGCCTCGCTGGCAACCTCGTAGGCAGTCAGTGCGCGGTTCCGGACGAGATCCCGCATCTCCCGTAATCGGTACTGGTGATGCCGGATGATCTGATTGGCACGCCGGCGATGATCCGAATAGACGCCGCCGTGGGCCGGCAGCACAAAATCCACCGCAAACGGCTGGACTTTGCGCTGCGATGCCAGAAAGTCTCCCAATGGATTAGCGGAGCCACCCGGGTAATATCCCACGTGGGGTGTGATCCTCGGGAGAAGATGATCACCAGCAATGAGCACCCGCTCGCCTCGCAGAAACAAGACACAATGCCCCCCGGTGTGACCGGGCGTCTCGATGACCTCCAACTCGAACTGACCGATTCTCAGCACCTCGCCGTCCACGAGGAAATGGTCCACCTCCGCGGGCTGGTATAACTGCGCCCAGAAATCGCCTGCCGACGGCACCATGCCCCATCGGTCCATCGGAAGGCCGTGGCGTACGAAAAACGCCATCGTCTCATCGGAGAACCGTCCCGGCCGATAGTGTTGTTGTGCCTGTTGCGCTTCTCTCTCGTGCATGTACACCACGGCTCCGGTGCGTTCCTTCAAGACCCCCGACGCTCCAAAGTGATCCGGGTGGTGGTGCGTGGCAATGATGGCGCGCAACTGCCCGGGACGGCACCCCGCCAACCGCATCGCGGCTTCGATCGAATCGAGGCTTTCAATCGAATGGATGCCGGTGTCGACGAGCGCCCAGACCTCCCCCGAGTGCAGTAGGGTGACGTTCACGATCGTTGGCTTCATCGGCAACGGGAGGTGAACGACAAAGATCCCCGGTAGGATCTCGCGCAATTTCGTATCAGCCATGCAAGCTGCCGTGGCTTCTATTCGTGCAGTCGATCCGAAACGCTGAAGGACAAATCCACGGTCACACGCCAGTGCATCACACCGCCATTGTCGACCGTCGCCTGGATCTCCTTGACGCGCACACGGCGAATGTTCTGGATGGTCACCGCGGCACGCGATACGGCGATGTTGACGGCTTCCTCGATGCTGCTGGCGGAAACACCCGTCAGCTCGATCGTCTTCTCTACCATGGGACCTCCCTGCTCCAGGAGCGGACGCTAGGGCAGCGGTTGCAACCAGTCAAGTAACCGTCGTGGGGACGCTTCCGCCAACCTGCTTTGCAGCGACCGGCCGCTCGATGCCGGTTTTCAAGTGCTGCGCTTACCCGAGGGAGAGGAAGGACTGACGGGCCAATTCGAAAAGGCCCGTGGGAAACAGTCCGATCATGACCGTGCTCAGCGCCGCCAGCACGAGTGTCGCAAATAGATACGGGCGGCTCGAAGGACGCACGATCTCGACGCCACCCTCCGTCATGTACATGCGGACCAGGACGCTCACATAGTAGTAGACGGATACGAGACTATTCATGACGCCGATGAGGACGAGCCAGATATAGCCGGCTTTGACTGCCGCGCTGAAGATGTAGAACTTGCCGACGAAACCCGCGAGCGGCGGGATGCCTGCCAGTGACAGCATGAAAATGGCCATGACCATTCCGAGAAACGGGCTGCGGATGCCCACCCCGGCGTAATCGTCGAGGTTCTCATTCAGCTCGCCACGACGGCCCAGAGCAACGACGACGGCAAATGCGCCAATCGTCATCAGCGTGTAGGCGATCAGGTAGAACAACAACGCACCACCCCCGAGATCGCTACCCGCCACCATCCCAACCATCAGATAGCCTGCATGCGCGATGCTCGAGTAGGCCAGCATCCGCTTGATGTTCCGTTGCAACAGAGCGGTTACGTTCCCGACGGTCATCGTCAGAACGGCCAGGACCCACAACACGCCGGTCCAATCCGCCGACATCACCGCCAGGGTCGACATCAAGACACGGGCAAAGGCCGCAAACGCCGCCGCCTTGATCCCAACGGCCATGAGCGCGGTAATCGTTGTCGGCGACCCCTCGTACACATCAGGCGCCCAGACGTGAAACGGTACGGCTGCAATCTTGAAACCGAATCCTACGATCAGGAGCGCCATGCCGCAGATCAGGAGCGTCCGCTGATCGCCGGTCACGGAGGCCGCCATCTTGCCGACCGGTTCGAGCAACGTCGTTCCAGCAGCGCCGTAAACGAGCGCGATCCCGAACAGAAGAAAGCCCGTCGCAAAGGCACCCAGAAGAAAATACTTGAGTGCCGCCTCGTTCCCCCGCACCTGGGATCGCCAGATTCCAGCCAGTGCATAGGCAGCGATCGACATCACTTCCAACCCGAGAAAGATGACGATCAGGTCGGTGGCCGTCGCCATCAGAACCATCCCCAGCGTCGAGAAGAGGAGCAACGAATAGTAATCGCCGGTACGGATGTCGGTCACCTCGAGATAATTCATCGACATCAAGAGAGTCAGACCGGATCCGAGGCAGAACAAAAGAGTGAAAAACAGCCCGTAGCGATCGAGTGTCACCGCTCCCGCAAAGCTGGTGATCTTCGTGTTCCACAGCGTGACGCAGACCACCGCGGTCACCACGAGACCAACGATGCCGAGCCAACCCAGTCCATCGCGGTCGGGACCCTCCATCCACAGATCCGCCAGCATCGTCGACAGCGCCGTACAAGCAATCAACAATGCAGGCAGAATGGCAAGCCAGGAAATGTCCGGAGGAAGGATCGGGTTCATCGCGCCGCCACCTTTTCGAGCTGACACATGCCAGCGGCTGGGTCCTCACATCCCAGTTCTGCCGCGGCCAGTTTTCGCTCGAGTCGATGGAGCGTGGCCTGGATGGGAGGTTCCATACGATTGAAGAAAGGCGCCGGGTACATGCCCATCACGAAGAAAAGAAGAATCAGCGGAGCAAAGATGGCGATCTCTCGCCGCGAAAGATCGGCCAGTCCATGGTTTTTCGGATTTTCCAACGGTCCGAACATCACCTGCTGGTACATCCAGAGCAGGTACACCGCACCGAGGAGCACACCGGCCGTACCGGTCACCGCCGCCAATGGATACGCTTTGAATGCACCCAGAAGAATCAGAAATTCCCCGACGAACCCGTTGAGCCCGGGAAGACCAACCGATGACAACATGACGACCATGAAGACACCGGCATAGATGGGAAGCTGCGCCCAGAGTCCGCCGAATTCCTTCAGCAACCGGGTGTGACGGCGTTGGTAGATCACGCCGACCGCGAAGAAGAGCCCGCCCGTCGAGACACCATGATTCAGCATTTGATAGAGGCTGCCCTGGACGCCCTGCACATTGAGCGCTGCCATACCGAGCATCACGAATCCCAGGTGGCTTACCGAAGAATACGCCACCAGGCGCTTCAGATCGGGCTGCACGGCACAGACCATTGCACCATAAATGATACCCACCACGGCGAGCGCGGCGATGTAGGGCATGGCCTCGACGGCGGCCAGCGGAAAAAGGGGGATCGCGAAGCGCAGGAACCCGTAGGTGCCCATCTTCAGGAGAACCGCGGCCAGGATCACCGAACCGCCCGTCGGCGCTTCGGTGTGCGCGTCAGGCAGCCAGGTGTGCAGCGGGAACATGGGCACCTTGATGGCGAAGGCGATCGCAAAGGCGGCAAACAGCCAGCGCTGTGTCGCCAGCGGCAGATCGAAATCGAGCAGTCTCAACAGATCGAAGGAATATTGACCCGCCATCTGTTGATGCACGATCGCCAGATAAATGATGGCGACCAGCATCAACAGGCTGCCAGCCATCGTGTACAAGACCAGCTTGAGGGCCGCATAGATCCGCCGCTCGCCGCCCCAGATCCCGATGAGGAAATACATCGGAATGAGCATGACTTCCCAGAACACGTAGAAAAGAAAAAGGTCGGTGGCGAGCAGCGCTCCGAGCATGCCTGTCTCCATGAGCATCATGAAGACGAGATACTCCTTGATCCGTTTGTGGATGTCCCAGGAGTGGAGCACGATCAACGGCATCAGGAAGGTTGTGAGCAGCACCAGGAACAGGCTGATGCCATCGACGCCGAGAGCGTATTGAATCTGGAAATCGGGAATCCAGGCAACTCGCTCGACGAATTGGAAGTCTGGGCTGCCGGTCTGAAACTCGGCCAACAGGAACAAGGACAGGCCCAACGGCACAAGAGAAAAGACAAAGGCGCTACGACGCAGGGCATCGTGCTGGTCTGTGCGCATCACCATCAAGATGAACGCACCAAGCAACGGCGTGAAGATGATCAGAGAGAGCAGCGGCATGTCGTGCAACCCCGAACGTGGCGCTCAGCGCAACGCATAATACCCCAGGAGAATCACCGCCCCGATGAGCATCGAAACGGCATAATGCTGGACATTCCCCGTCTGCCAACGTCGCCACAGACTCCCGTTGGCGGAAACCACCCGCGCCGTGCCGTTGACGATACCATCGACGACGCCGACATCGAAGACGCGCCACAACCAGTTCCCGAGCGCCATATACGGGCGCGCGAAGATCGCGTCATAGAGTTCGTCGATCCAATATTTATTGTAGATCAACTCGTACAGCGCCTGGACTTTGGCGGCGATCCGGCCAGGCAGGTCCGGCTGCGCCACGTAGAGAAAATAGGCCAGCCCCACTCCGATGAATGCGACCAGGGCCGAAGCGCTCATCAACGAATATTCCAGCCACACCGGCAAATGCGCCGGCTCGCCCGCTGCGGCAAAAACGGGGTGCAGAAAATGGTCGATCCTGTTGCCCCAGGCCCACATCTCCGGCAGGCCTACATACCCCCCGATCAGCGACAGGACCGCCAGGATGGCCAACGGGATCGTCATCGACCGGGGCGACTCGTGCAAGTGATGCCTCGTGCGCTCGTCCGAGCGATTGTCGCCCCAGAACGTCATGAACACCAGGCGGAACATATAGAAGGACGTCAGACCAGCGGTCAGCAGACCGATCCCCCAGAGGACAGGTGAAGTCTCGAAGGCTGCCGCAAGGATCAAATCTTTGCTGAAGAAACCGGCAAGGCCCGGAATTCCGGCAATCGCCAGAGTACCGACGACAAACGTCGCATAGGTGACCGGCATATACTTCCGCAGGCCGCCCATCTTGCGCATGTCCTGCTCACCACTCATGCCATGGATCACACTGCCACTGCCGAGGAACAGCAATCCCTTGAAAAAGGCGTGCGTCATCAAATGGAACACGCCAGCGCTGAAGGCTCCGGCGCCAACCGCCAGGAACATGTAACCGAGTTGACTGACGGTCGAATAGGCGAGGACCTTTTTGATGTCGTTCTGTGCCAGGCCGATTGTCGCTGCAAACAGCGCTGTCGCCGCGCCGATCACCGCGACGAGGAACATCGTCTCCGGAGCCAGAAGGTAGAGGAAGTTCAGCCGGGCAATCATGTAAACACCGGCGGTCACCATCGTGGCGGCATGGATCAACGCACTGACCGGTGTCGGACCCGCCATGGCGTCCGGTAGCCAGACATACAGCGGCAACTGGGCCGACTTTCCCGTAGCACCGAGGAAAAGAAGGAAAGTGATCCAGCCCGCGACTGCGGGCGACAAATGCCCCGCATGTGAGGCGATCTCCTGGAAGCTCAAGGAGTGTGGGCCATCCCCAAGGCTCCAGAACAGGAGGAAGATGCCGATGAGGAATGCCACATCACCAATGCGGTTGACAATGAAGGCTTTCTTGCCCGCCGAGGCGTTGGCTTCGCTGCTGTACCAGAAGCCGATGAGCAGATACGAGCAGACCCCCACGCCCTCCCAGCCAACGAAGAGAAGCGTCAGATTATCCGCCATCACGAGCACCAGCATCGATACGGTGAACAGGTTCAGGTAGGCGAAATACCGTGCGAAGCTCGGATCGTCGTGCATATAGCCGACAGAATACACGTGGATGAGAAAGCCGACGCCCGTGACGACCATCATCATCGTTGCCGACAGGGCGTCTACACGAAACGCTGCATCGACCTGTAACGATCCGACATGCAGCCAGGGCCAAAGCGTCTGCTCGAGCGCCAGACCTGACGGACCCATCAGGATCTGCAGGAAGGCAACACAGGACAGCAAGAGGGAGCCAAGAACAACTGCCGGAGCGACGATGCCCACAACTCCCTTCCCAAGCCGATTCCCGAGGAATACACAGAACAGGACCCCCAGAGCGGGCAGCGCCGGAATCAATCCGAGGTAGGAAACGCCGTAGGTGATAGTTTGTGTTGCAGCCTCGTGCATGAGTTTACCAGCGCAGCAGGGTCAATTCGTCGGCGTTCACGGTCTCACGATTGCGGAACACCGAAATGATGATGGCGAGGCCCACCGCAGCTTCCGCAGCGGCAACGGTCATCACGAAGAAGACGATCACCTGCCCGTCCATCGAATGCAGGTGCCGGGCGAGTGCCACGAAGACCAGATTAACGGCATTCAGCATCAACTCGATCGACATGAACATCACGATCACGTTGCGTCGAATCAACACGCCCATCGCCCCGATCGTAAAAAGCAGGGCTCCCAGCATGAGGAACCAGTGGATAGGCACGGCATTCATACGAGATTCTTCTTTGCGAGAACGACCGCGCTGATGATGGCCACCAACAACAAGAGCGAGGTGATTTCGAAGGAGAGCAGATGCCGCGTGAACAGCCGCTCCGCCAGCAAGACGGTGCTGCCAAACTCCGGTGGTGTCGAACCAACCATTCCGCCCCTGTCGGCCAACGGCGCACCGTGCCTCAATGCGTGCGTCAGGCCCAACAGAAACAACGATCCGAGAAAAAAGGCGGCAGAGCGCAGACCCACACGCTTCAATGCCTGAGGCTCGTGCTGGAGATTCAGCAACATGATCACGAACAGAAAGAGGACCACAATCGCGCCCGCGTACACGATCACCTGCAGCGCTGCCACCAGTTGCGCGTCGAGAAGCAGAAATTCCACAGCCAGCAAGAACAGCGTCAGAACGAGGGAGAGGGCCGAACGCACCGGACTACGAGCCAGAACCACCCCCAACGAAGAGGCCACCAGCAAAACAGCCAGGATACCGAAGACGATCGGATTCATGCGCGCCATTCCTGAAAGGCAAGGATCACGATCGCCGTGATCAACAGATTTGCGAGTCCTACCGGCAACATACCCTTCCAGCCGAACGACATCAGATGGTCGTATCGCATCCGCAGCAACGTCCAGCGGATCAGAATCTGCAACCAGCAGAAAAAGAACACCTTCAGCATGAACGCCGCCAACTGCAACAGGACAATCAAAATGTTGGTGCCGAGAATCGCCGGGAGCCCGATCGTCAGGCCACCCGGGAAAACGAAACCGGCAGAAGTCAGGAACGGAACCTGCCAGCCACCAAAGAAAAAGGTGGTCAACAGCGCCGAGACGAGTGCAATCTCGGCGAAATCTGTCATGAAAAACATCAGGTACTTCATGCCCGAGTACTCGGTGAAGTAACCGCTGACCAACTCGGACTCCCCCTCCGGCAGATCGAACGGAACACGTTTGCTCTCGGCGATGCCGGCAGTCAGGAAAAGGAGGCAGGCCAACGGCTGGTAGACGACACCCCATGCGGGAATCCAGCCGCCGATCATGTGGCCCTGTGCGCGTACGATTTCCTGCAGATCGAGCGAGCCATACGTCATCACCACTGCCACGACCGACAGGCCCATGCCCAACTCGTAGGAAATCATCTGGGCCGATCCGCGGATACCACCCAGCAGCGAAAGCCGGTTGTTTGATGACCAGCCTCCCAGCACGACACCGTACACACCCATCGATGCCATCGCCAGGATGAAGAGCACCCCCACATTGAGTTCGGCTGCCTGCAGGTTGACGCTGAAACCGCCGATGCGAAGCACGTCACCAAACGGCACCGCGGCAAACGCCACAATCACCGGGAACAGGTTCACACACGGTGCCAGAGTGTGGAGAAACCGGTCGACCCCCGCTGGAATGACATCCTCTTTGACGAGAAACTTCAGCGGATCGGCCATCATCGTGTTGATCAGCCCTGCCCCCGCAAATCCGAAGATACTGGCGCGATTGGCTCCGACACGATCCTGAATGAGAGCACTTCCCTTACGTTCCACCCAACCGAGAATTCCGGCCAAAGGGAGAAGGAGGGAAACGGAAACCACCGCCTTGATGGCCGAAATGACGATTACAGTCAGCATGAATCCGGTCTCAGTCCCATTCGAGGGCGCGTTTGCGCCAAACGTACAATAGTCCCAACGCCAGGATGGCCATGAACACCAGCATCTCGGCAAATCCGAACCATCCCAACCGCCGGAACACGGTCGCCCACGGATACATGAAAACCACCTCGATATCGAAGACGATGAAGAGAATGGCGACCATGTAGAATTTGACCGAGAATCGTCCCCAGGAGCTTCCGCTGGGCGGATTGCCGCACTCGAACGCCTCACCCTTGATGGGCGTCTCCCGGCGGGGCCCCAGCAATCGCCCCGCGAACACCATGATGGTCACAAGGCCACCCGCCAGGGCAAAGTTCACCAATACCGAGAGATACTGCTCTGTCATGCGTCGTTATCTCGAGGTTCACGCGCGCGCTGGATCATACTGCCACCCATCCAACCCGCCCCGGATCAAGCTCGGTCCGAAGTAGGCGATGCCCCCCATTGAGTCAAGCGGAGCCGCCGTGCCTCGAGCGCCAAAAGGCTTCACGTATACGCGCAGTTTCGCTTATGACCGCAGACCGTGCCGGAACAGAGCGGCAAACTCACGCCGGCGGTTCAGCATCAAGGCGAATGCCAGAGCGATATAAGTGTAGGCAAAAATGTACCGAATGAAGGGATCAGCGAAAAAGAGTTGGGCGACGAACAGGACGAGGAGAACCACAGCCTCATAGGTCGCCAGACGCAGGTCGCAGATGACGGCGATCGCGAACAGCGACTGCGCCGCTGTCAGAAGGATTTCTTCGGTCTGGCGCGCATCCAGGTGGAGTGCGCCTACCTTTCCGAGGGCCAGGCTGTAGACCAGCGGCAAGGTTCCCACGAGCAGCGTCCACTGGTTCACCTTCGAGGAGACCATGGCACCCATGCCAGCCTGCGATGCTCCTTTCAGTGTCAGGATACAGGCAATGACCACCTCGGGAGCCTCGCTTGCCAACGGCGCCAACCACTGCACGAGAAGGAACTCGTCGATCCCCTGGCGGTGCCCGAGATGGACCAACGCCTCCGCAAACGGCTCGGCCGAACTGAGGATCACTGTTGCGGAAAAAAGGAAAAAGAACACCACGAGACTGCGACGCCCTCCCACCGAAAGGCGCGAAATCGCCAGGGCCGGACCGACCAGATTCGGTTCGTCACTCTCTGCCTGCGCCGTGCGCCAGACATAGACAGCGAAGATCGACACCAGGACGAGTGAGTCGAGAAGGGAAATCGTTCCACGCAGCGGAATGGTAAACGAGTAGATCGTTGCCAGGCTCAGAAAAACCAGTTCCACGGATCGGCTGTCCGGCAGAACCAACTCCCTCTCCCCTGTCCGCCAGCGGTTCAGCAAAATGATCAAGGGCCATGCAATACCGATCAACAAGCGGTTTGCACCGGTCATGTTTGCCGTGGCGTACGCCGTGTATCCCGGATGGCTAGCCGCCTTCCATGCGAAATATAGGTCGACCGCATACTCAGGGAGAACAGCCACGAAAGCGAGAAAGGCAAGCGCCAGCCCCTGAGAAATATCCATCTCCGCGACCTCGGCTCCCCAGGTCAGCAGAAACGCGCCGCCAAGAATGGCCATGCCAAACAGCAGGGCATCCGCCCCATGGCCGATGTGTGATCCGGTCAGACGCATCACCAAGGCAGGGACCGTCGACAGTGCTGCCAATCCAATGAGAGCCCAATAGCGCGCCATGCAGGGGGTCCTTCCTTAGAGCCGGGTATCGAGCCATGCAACGGAGCCGATCCGTCGACTCCACGGTGCCTTATCCGAGTTCGATCTCAACGTACGCCCCGGCTTCGGCATTCCAGCGAAATGCCTTCCAATCGACCACTTCCCCGTTGCGTACCGAAAATACCAATTGTACCGCTCCGGCGTAGCTCGGATCACCGATCCAATTTGCCGCTGCCGCCCTGTCGTGCTCCGAGAAGTACGCGTCGTGTTCCGGATGGGAGTGATAGACCGCCAGGAGTCGGATCTCCCCCCGATACGCGCTTTCCAACAAAGGTTCCACCTCGGCGTAACGCATCGCATAAGCCGTCGCAGCAGTGCGGGGAAACTGCTCGGGATCCTTCGCGTTCAATTCGTTCTGGACATTCGTGACGCGCACCACATCCTGCTTGCCACCACGCTGAACCACCATTCCACAGCACTCTTCCGGATACGTCTGGCGTGCATGAGCCCGCATCGCCTCCATGGTTTCTTCCGTAAATTCCACTCTGGACTCCTCTTCGCAGCTCGAACCCGTCCGCAGAACGGTTGAAGCAAGAGATCAAAATCATTCGACCAAAAGAAAAACTCGTCCTCCGACCCAAAGACGCCACCAGGCCCGAGCAACGGCACATGGTGAAAAATGGATATTCGCAGTTCGTCAAGATGATGACGAACAGGCGCCACGAAAACAGCCGGGACAGATAGGATCCGAATCCTACCGATTGAAGACCGATCTGCGAGGAAACCCCCTTTCCTCACGCCATGGATAGTCTCTGAGTGCACCAGTGCACACGACAGCAGAATTGACCGCCCCATCCGCCCGTGGAATGAAACGGCAGTGGATCTGCGTATCGTTTCCTGGAACCTGCACGGGCCTCCATTCGCTCCCCGGCCAACGGAGCGCTTCCATCGGGTCGCCGGCCATCTCCTGCGACAGGCAACCGCACCGCCAGACCTCGTCATGCTGCAGGAGGTCTGGTTCCCGGCACAAAGCGATCTCTTGATCGAACGGCTCACCGCCCGGTACGAGCCAATCGACACACCACGCACCTGGTTTCCCGGACGGGCCGGAGGGCTCCTGACGTTCGTTCGCCGCGACAGTGGTTGGACCGTGAGCAACGCGATTTTCGAACCGTTCGCGGCAACGGCTCCAGCCATCCGTTTCTGGGAAGGAGACGGTCTGGCAACGAAAGGTTTTCAACGTATCGAACTGAGCCGGGGCAGCGATCGCCTCATCTGCATCAACACACACCTCCAGGCGCAGTATGGCCCTCGCCACTACACGGAAGTGCGAACCGCACAAATCAGGCAACTCGAACGGGCCGCCCGTACACTCGACAGCCACCTGCCGATCCTGGCCGGTGGCGATTTCAACACACGCCCGCAGGAGGCTCTTTATTCAGAACTCTCCAGGACATGGACAGACCTCACCGTGGGACTGCGCCACCAGTGCAAATGCGGCACGGCTGTACCAGGCGATGATCCTCCGGAATGGATCGACTACCTGTTCCTGCGGCGCAGCTCTTCCTGGACGGCCCACATCGCACGGGCAGGACGCATCGAAAATTCAGGGAAAGACGATCCCTACTCCGATCACGATGGGCTGGATATCGCGGTTCGGATCGATCCTGCACCCGATCTCAAGACAGCGCTCGACGCCGCGGCTGCACTTGCCATCGGAGGCCCATCCAGCCGCCGGCAATGGCTCGGTGGATGTGCCCTGCTGGCGCTCGGACGTGTGCTGCGTCTCTAAGCACCTGCAAGGCAGGACTTCTCGCACGCTCTGTTGCCGCTGTCTCGCGGGCACAACATTCTGAGGCCGGGCGACGCTTGCTTCCCATCTCCTCCGGGTTGAGATTCATACATCCGAAGACATACGGTGTGACCGTACGCGAAGGGCTGTAAACAACCATGAAAATCGTCGTTCTGGATGGCCATACACTCAACCCGGGAGACAATCCGTGGACGGCACTCGAAGCGCTCGGTGAATTGACCGTCTACGACCGTACCCCACCCGATCTCGTGGTCGAGCGCGCCCGTCCAGCCGGAATCGTACTGACAAACAAGACCAGGTTGCCCGCCGGCGTACTCGCCCAACTGCCGGCACTGCGTTTCATCTCCGTGCTGGCCACCGGATTCGACATTGTTGATGTCAGAGCGGCACGTGCACGCGGAATCCCGGTCTCGAACGTCCCGGTCTACGGCACGGACTCGGTGGCGCAGCATGTTTTTGCCCTTCTACTCGCGCTGGTACAGCGAGTGCACGAGCACGACGAGGCCGTCCATGCGGGCGAGTGGACTCGTTCACCCGACTTCTCCTTCTGGTTGCATCCCCCACTGGAACTGAGCGGTTTGACGATGGGAATCATTGGATTCGGCCGGATTGGCCGCCGGGTCGCCGAGATTGCCAGGTGTTTCGGAATGCGGGTCGTGGCGGCAGGATCAGGCAGAATTCCCGAGGCTCTGCCAGCGTATGTTTCCTGGCAGGAGTGGTGCGATGTCTTTGCCAACGCGGATGTCCTCTCCCTCCACTGCCCGTTGACTCCCGAAACCACACACCTCGTCGATACGGCACGCCTGGCATGGATGAAGCCCTCCGCCTACCTGATCAACACCGCACGCGGTGGTCTCGTAGAGGAAAACGCGCTGGCATGCGCCCTTCAGGAAGGGCGGCTTGCCGGCGCCGCTGTTGATGTCGCTTCGGTCGAACCCATCACCGCCGACAATCCACTTCTACGCGCCCCCAATTGCATCATCACGCCGCACCTTGCCTGGGCCAGTCTGGCGGCAAGACAGCGTCTTCTGGCTGGCACGGTCGATAACGTGAAAGCGTTTCTGGCCGGCGCACCGATCCATGTGGTGAACTGAGTGAGCATGTTTTCTCCACTTCAGAATTTCAAGAACACGGTGGGTTTTTATCGCCATGCACACCTTGCGAAACGACCGGCGGAATGCGGCGGTTCGAGGAGACGCGATTGACTCCTGAGCGCCGTATTCTCATCAAAGAGGTCAACTGGCTGGGCGACATGGTGATGTCCCTTCCGGCCATCGCGACGATCCGTGAGGCACGTCAGGCAGCGCATCTCGCCGTGCTCGTCAAACGCGAGCTCAGTGGCTTTTTCGACGGAATCTCCTGGATCGACGAGGTGATCCCCTACCAGATCAGACGAGGCACGCACGGGATCCGCGATCGTTTCGAATTGTTGCGCCGGCTGCACAAGCGAAGCTTCGATACCGCGGTGCTTTTACCCCGCAGCTTCGAGTCGGCGCTGTGGATGGCTCTGGCGCGGATTCCACGCCGGATCGGTGTTGCGGCCGAGGGCCGTCGCTGGCTGCTCACCCGTCCCCTGCAGGTCGACATGAAAGACCCGATGCGGCATCAGGCGCTTGCCTGGCTGGAAATCGCCAAGAAGGGATTCGAGACGACAGGAAGCATCACGAAGATCGGACTGGCGGCGGCGCCGAGCCATCTCGAATCCATGCGACAGTGGCTTGCTGCACACCGTCAGGGGAGTGGGCCTTTGATCGCACTGGCACCCGTGGCGGCCTACGGCCCGGCCAAGGAGTGGCCTGCCGAATCGTATGCAACTCTCATCGATCGCCTGGCAACTTCCCGGATCGAGAGCGTCCTGGTCGGAGGCCCATCAGAGAGAGACAGGTGTGAAGCGCTGGCGAGGCGGTGCCGGAACACGCCGCTCGTCAGCGCCGGCCAGACAGGAATTGGCGAACTCATCGCCCTGTTATCCCTCTGTGACGGTTTTGCCGGCAACGATTCGGGTGCCATGCATCTGGCCGGGGCTCTGGGTATCCCGACCGTGGCGATCTTTGGATCCACCAATCCGACTCGTACGGGGCCACTCGGACCCCGAACGTGCGTGCTCTACGATCCACCAGCTTGTAGCCCGTGTTTGCAACGGACCTGCCGGTACGGGCACTACGAATGTCTTACCCGAATCACGCCTGCGGCTGTGGCGGCAGCTCTCGAAGCCCTGCTCACGCGCTCCGGCACCGGCCATTCTCCTGCCAGCATCGTGCCGTCACGGTGACAACTTGCCGGGGCAGGACCGGACCTGCATCCTCGGCCAACCCTACGGCAGTTTCTTTCCCTGCGACGCCTGGACGATCGAGTACCAATCGGAACGTGACAGGTGGACACGAAATGCCTGTACGCTGTCGCGCAACCGGCCGATGTCCTGTGTTCCCAGGATCGGGATGATCCCGGCCGGGTGAACGAGAAGGAAGGCCAGTGCCACCGCAGCGCGAGGGACCCCTTCTCTCTCCGCCAGACCATCGAGACAATCGACCAGAGCGGCCAGTCGCTCCCCATTCGTCTCACCCAGGGCGGCTTCTCGGCTCAACCCGAGTTTGCCGCCGCCCAGTGGACCCCAGGCCAACGGCGTCACCTTGCGCCTCTGGCATTGGTCGAGAACGCCATCACGCAATGCTTCCAGCCACCAGGCACTGATCTCGGGCTGGTGTGTCGCGATCGGGAATGGCAGGTACTGCTGTAACGCCTCGAATTGTGCAGACGTATAGTTCGAGACTCCGACCTCCCGGATCTTGCCGCTCTCACGCAGTTCGTTCAGCACTGCGGCAATCTCCTCGGGATGCGACAACAGATCGGGGCGATGTACCTGATAGAGATCGATCACCGGAACATTCAGCCGGCGCAGCGAGCCTTCCACGGAGAGACGGATGTGACGGGAACTCGAATCGTAGGGCACACCTTTGATGATGCCGCACTTGGTGGCGACAACCATCCGTTCACGCACATGGGGCGCCTCGGCGAGCACCTTCCCGAACAATTCCTCGGCAGCACCATCGCGGCCGTAGACATCCGCATGATCGAAGAGGTTGATCCCTACTTCCAGAGCCGTTTCGATCTTGGCACGCGCCTTCGCGACATCGGTTCCCGCAAAACGCCAGCAACCGTAGGCGAGTGGGAAGACCCGGAGGGAGGTCCTCCCGAGTGGCCGTGCATCCATCGTCGGAGAGAGTTGATCCATCTTCAGGGGAGCTACCAGAATCCCGGTCGAACGAACAGTCCCACGGATCAGCCGGATCGACCTTGAAATCGGTGGGAACTCGACCCACAACAACCGGCATGAGCACCGATCTGATTCGCTACGGCATCATCGGCGTTGGCATGATGGGCTGGGAACATATCCTGAACATCGCCCTCACACCGAACGCTCGGGTGACGGCGTTTGCCGACCCGCACGAACCGAGCCGCCAGGTGGCGCAGACCCTCACCGGGGCAGAAGCCACGGCCTACACGGATTACCGCCAGTTGCTGCGGGAGGCACCCGTCGATGCCGTCGTAATCGCAACTCCCAACTACACGCACCACGAGGTGTTGCGTGACGTCTTTCGCACGAACAAGCACATCCTGGTGGAAAAGCCGCTCTGCACCACCGTGGAGGATTGCGAACGTGTCGTCGATGCAGCAGCCGTGCACTCCGGCGTCGTGTGGGTCGGCATGGAGTACCGGTACATGCAAGCAGTCGCAGCGCTGCTCGACGCCGTGCGGGGCGGGCAGATCGGCCACACACGCATGATCTCCATCCGCGAGCACCGTTTTCCCTTCCTGCCCAAGGTGAACGATTGGAACCGTTTCGCCCGTAATACCGGCGGTACCCTGGTCGAAAAGTGCTGCCACTTCTTCGATCTGATGAATGTCATCGCGGCGCGCAGGCCGGTACGCGTTTATGCCTCCGGCGCGCAAGACCTGAATCATCTGGACGAACGGTACGGCGGTGAGAGACCGGACATCCTGGACAACGCGTTTACTCTGGTCGACTATGCAGGCGGAGTACGCGCCATGCTCGATCTGTGCATGTTTGCGGAAAACTCCCTGCACGAAGTGGAAATCACGGTGACGGGGGATCTTGGCAAGGCACAGGCCTTCGAGCCGGATCATGAACTGGTGCTCTGCAAGAGGGATGGCTCGGCGCACGAGCGTCGCTGCTTCACCGCCGACGCCGCAGCGCTCGCTGCAGGAACCCACCACGGCTCCACCTATTACGAACACCTCGCATTCCAGGATGCGGTGCGTAACCGCAAGGCTCCCACGGTGAGCGCCGAAGATGGCGCACTCGCCGTTGCCCTCGGCGTCGCCGCGGAACAGTCGGCTCGTTTGCACCGTCCCGTCGACCTGAGCGAACTCGGCTTCTGAAGAAAGCTCAGAGGACCTGGATCGTTCCGCGGTCCCGCGTGGGGCGCTCTTCCGCCCGCGACCCGATGCGACTAACACACGAGACGTGTCACCACGTCGCGACACCGAACTGATTTCCGTCCTCCTGCCGGCCTTCAACGCCGCCGCCACACTACCCTTGTGCCTGCGTAGCCTGCAGCGGCAGACGGAAATCCGTTGGAGGTGCGTCATCGTCGACGACGGATCTACCGATGACACCGCAGCCATCGCCTGCGATTGGGCGCGTCGCGATTCTCGTATCGAGGTGATGCGACGCCCCCACTCCGGCCTCATCGCAGCACTCAACGCTGGCCTGGCCGCCTGCCACGGCCAATACGTGGCACGCATGGACACAGACGACTGGATGCATCGCCAGCGCCTGCACGCCCAGAGAGAGCTTCTCGACCGTGACCATTCCCTCGTCGCGGCCGCATGCCACGTGCGCACGTTTCCGAGAGCGCAGCTCACCGCAGGCTGGCGTTCCTATGAGGCTTGGCTGAATCACATGCGCTGCCCCAGCGACGTGCGACGCGACGCCTTCGTCGAATCGCCCATCGTCCATCCCACTCTCATGATCCGGCGTAGCGCGTTGAACGAATTCGGCTACCGCGACCGTCGCTGGCCAGAGGATTACGATCTGGTTCTACGCCTGCTGCGCGCCGGCCACTCCATAGGCATCGTACCACACCGCTTGTTGGGCTGGCGTGACCGGCCAGAGCGCCTGACACGGACACACCCCGCCTACTCCATCGAGTCGCTCACCGCCTGCCGGGCGTATTTCCTCAGTTCCTGGTTTCTCTCCCACACCGACCGCTACATCCTCTGGGGTTATGGCGGAACCGGCAGGACGTTGTGCCGCGCCTTGCGTGAGCACGGCAAAAGGCCGGAATACATCATCGAATTGCATCCCGGACGTATCGGCAACCAGATCCAGGGCGCACGTGTCGTCTCACCGGACCTGATCCCCTCGCTACCCCGGCTCCCGTTGATTGCATCGGTGGCGGGCGAAGAGGCGCGCCGCCTGATTCGACATGCCCTGGAAGGAATGGGCTGGACCGAGGGAAGGGATTTCGTCTGTGCAGCCTGAGGAAGTAATCTGGCGCATCGCGCCCCAACCGCGACGCCCGTACTTTGAATTCCCCGTGTTGGCCACCTATGTAGCCGAGCGCTCATGACGAACGAACGAATCACAGATCCAGACCAGGGTATCTACCGGGGACGGCGCATTGCGCGGCGCTTTCTCTCTCCCGACGGCATGATCGTTCTCGTCGGCAAGAGCGCCTCCGACAACGATCTGTTGTCGCTCCAACTCGGCGCGCCGGAGGATTTCTGGATGCACGTGAGCGGCGAATCGGGCTCGCATGTCGTGGTGCGCAACCCAGACCGCCTCGATCGCCTGCCTCGCGACACCCTGCGTTTCGCCGCGGGACTTGCTGCGGGCTACTCGAAGGCACGCAACGCCAGACGCGCCACCGTACACCTCGCCCGCTGTGTGGACATCAGCAAGCCTCGCGGCTTCGAACCAGGCAAGGTGCTGTTGCGGCACTACGAGAGCGTCCATGCCGCACCACTGCGAGGCGAAGACGTCTCGAAGGACCAGACGCCGCCGTAGGATCTGGAATGGCAGCACAATCATCTGGTTTAGATTCGGTGGTGGGTTTCAGCGTCCGGTGAAACGTGGTTCGCGTTTTTCCAGAATCGCCGAGACGCCCTCGCGCGCATCTTCCGTCTGGAAGGTGAAGCTCTGCTGGGATGATTCAAAATCCAAGGTCTCATCGAGTGAATGCTCCACCCCACGGTAAATCGCCTGCTTGACGAGTTGCACGGCGACGGGGCCGGCCGCGGCAATTTCAACTGCCAACGAGCGGCTGGCTACCGTCAATTCCGCCGCCGGCACCACCCGGTTCACCAGGCCCAGACGTTCCGCCTCCTGGGCGTCGAAGACACGGCCGGTGAAGAGCAGTTCACAGGCGCGCGACGTTCCAACCAGGCGCGGCAGAAAGAAGGTCGCTCCCATCCCCGGGTGGATACCGAGTCTGGAGAAGGTCAGCCCCATGCGAGCTTCGGAAGCTGCGACACGCAGATCACAGGCCAGAGCGAAACACAGCCCTGCGCCGATCGCATGTCCGTTGATGGCCGCAATGGTCGGCTGTGGCAGATGCCGTAAGCAGAGGAAGCGCCGATAGAAGTCGCCCGGCGAACCATGCATGCTCGGAGCATCGCCTGTGACGGACAGACCTGCATCACGCGCGAGCATGCTGAGGTCGCCTCCCGAACTGAACGACCGGCCGCTGCCCGTGACGATCACCACCCGCACATCCCGATCATCCTTCAACTCATCGACGGCTCGAACGATTTCTTCACCCATCGCCGGTGTCATCGAATTTCGCGTCTCGGGGCGATTCAGCGCCAGTGTTGCGATGCCGCCTTCCCGCGTCACCAATATGTGTTCGTATGTCATATTTGTAAGCCTCCGGGATTCGAAAGGATCGTAAACGTTGGATCGTCGATGACGGGGACCATATCAACCGGCGCTGATGCGCTACCCGGTACTCAGTGCGGTTTCGAATCGACCTCGATCAAAGTAGCTGCGCACGCCGCGCAACCGGCCGGCATCGATTTCGAGGATAGAGACCCCTCTTGCCGGTGGGCGCTGCTGTTTGGTGGAATTTACCGCCTGCCACTCCACGGTGACAGATCGGCTGTCGCCACCGACCCGAACGGTGCGCAGCTCGATTCCGGGGAACTTCTGCCAAAGACCCGTGAGATATCGGGACAGCAAGGCCCCCGACCACGGCGCCGGCAGATAGGGATCCCTGTACTGACAGTCGGCCAGGAGCGGGGCCATCTGTGTCCAGCGCCCGCTGTTGAAGGAATCGATCCAGGCAGCAGCCCAGCGCTGCCGATCGATCGGCCGCAGAGGATGTTCCGCACACCCGGCCAGCAGCGATGCGAGGGCCAGTGCAAGGACCAGATGCCGGAGAGATTGTACAGCGCGGGTCACAGCAACCGCCTGTGGCGCCGGCGCTCGAGTTCTTCCGTCAGGCGGCGCACATCCTGAGCCCGATCGCGGGAGCAGATGAGCAATGCGTCCGGACTATCGACGACGATCAGATTCTCTATGCCGATCAAAGCTACCAGACGCCCCGGCGAAAAGACGATACTGTCGCGCATCTCCAACGCCACCACCTGACCGACCGTGGTATTGCCGTCACGATCGACCGGCAGGATTTCAGGCAGAGCCACCCAGCTTCCCACATCGCTCCAGTCGAAATCCGCTCGCACCACGGACACAGACACACCGGAGCTGCGGTCGAGGCTGGCCGGCTCGAGGATCGCGACATCAACCGAAACATTGATCAGCTTCCGATAGAGTTGGCGCAGGCGCGCAGCAGGCTCCGGCCCCTTCGGGTGTGGTAACCATACGCCTTTCAAGGCGCGGCCTGTCTCCGGCGCGAAACAATCGACCGCATGCGCGAAAGTCGATGCCCGCCAGACGAAGATGCCGGCATTCCAAAGGAAAGTTCCGCGCGCCACAAAACGGCGCGCCTCGGCCAATGACGGCTTCTCGCGAAAACGACGTACGGCATGTGCGCCTGTGGCGCCGGCCCCACGAGGCCTTCCCACCTCGATATACCCGAAACCGGTTTCCGGGCGGGTGGGGGGAATTCCGATGGTCACGAGGGTCCGATCATGGCCGGCAGTATCGAGCGCACGGCACAGAGTAGTCTGAAAGCCCGAGACATCTCGAATCACATGGTCGGCTGGGGTGACTACCACCTGCGCATCCGCGTGACGCTGCAAAATCCATTCGTTGGCAAGGGTAAGACAAGGCAGTGTGTTACGGCCCACCGGCTCCGCAAGAATCTGCCCGTGAGGAAGCTGCGGCAACTGGCGCGCTACTTCCGTGGCATGTTCGACACTGGTCACCACGAGCATTCGGCGCCACGGCACCAGGCGGCGCAGGCGATGCGCCGTCTCCTGCAGGAGGGAGCGGCGGCCACCGAGGCAAAGGAATTGTTTGGGGGTGTGCCGCCGACTGCGCGGCCAGAAGCGTGTGCCGTGACCACCTGCCATGATCACCGCATACACGGGCAGGTTTGTACTCTCCGTGGATCGTGATGCCACGGTAACGCGGCCCGATCGCTTACCGCCGGTGAACCCGGGTGTGCGTCCCATCGCGTCTCAGCCGCAGCTCTTATCTGTATCGATCAGGCCAAGGTCCTGAAGTCTTGCCAGCGTATCTTCCCAGCCTTGCACGTGCACCGCCGTCACCGGGCATGGCTCTCCCGCGGGCCACTGAGCGATGAACTCGAGCACCGCCGCGTCGTTCCCGCCCTCGTGCAGGGCGTCTCCAAAATACGTCAATGCCACAAACCCTTCATCCAGGAGGACTCGAAGCGGATGTCGTTTGTCGTAGTCCTGCACGACGATGTCGAACGAGGTTTGCCCACCCAGCGCCACGCGCAATCCCTTCTCCTGCCACGGAGCACAAAGATCACGCAGGTATTCCATCATTCGGCGGCGATACGCTGTGCGGCGATCAAAGGCAACGAACGCTTCACGGTTGAGGAACGCCTCGGGTGTCATCTCCCCGGGGCGGCCCATCGGCGCAAGGTTGATCATCGCGTCCCGATCGATCAAACGAGTCCCGATCACCTGGACTCCACTTTCGCTCAGGGAAAACTCCGGCCGTTCCAAGGCCGCGACCAGACGCTGCCACAGCTCCGAGTAGCCCGCCGGCCCCAGATGATCTCGCAGCCGGAACGAATCGATTGGATCGATCCGGATGGTTTCACCAAGGTGGCAGCGAATGCGATTCGCCCCGTTGCTGACAAAGGCATCGAACACACCACGGAACCCAAAGCTGTGCAGAGGCTCGACGAGCTGCTGCTGCACCAGTGGCCAGTCACTCCCTGCGGCCAGATGGAAAGGCGTCGACAGATTTTTCAGCCCTTCGGCCATGGCTCGGGAGATCGGCCGCCGGGGCGCTGTCAGTGTGTTGTCGACATCGAAGATGAGAACATGCATGGTACTTCAAAAGGCAATTCACATACGGGCACGCGATCCGTCAATACGCATGTGCCGGAACACCGGGGTTCCGCTCACCGATATTCCACCGTTGCTTTTTGCAGACAGACTCCGGTCCCTGTGATGACCAGATGGAGAAGGTAACGGCCGGTATCCGTAACCGAGCGGGCTGCCACGACATCCGCACTGCGTATCTGGGTCTCAGATGAATCGAGGGACATGGGAGTCACAGCCATCAACTCGTTTTTCTGTCCCTGGACATCCAGGCGAAACAGCGAGAGCAACGCGAATGCCTCTTCGTCTGCATCATCCACAGCCGCGCTGATCCGTTCCACATGCGAGCCAGCCGGCAACGGCACCGGCGCCACGAAGTAACCGGCGCCATGCGTCATACAGAGCCGTCCCAGACCGCCCATTTCGATGACAAATTGCGCACCACTGCTGCTGCTTTGAAAAGCGTAGGGCTGGATATCGATGCGCCGCAACTCCTGTGCGGGGAGGGGTCGAACCACCCCCATGAATCCTGCCACACACAGGAGCAAGAGCCATCCCGGCCACCCGGGACGGTGACCGTATACCGTTTCACGGTTCATGCGCAGAGCGAGGTAGCATGATCGACCGGAAGATCGAAGCATCGAGTGGCACACCCGTGCCGTTCCTCCCTCCGAATCAACCGGGAAACTGCGGTCTGAAACAAACCGGGTCTGGGAGCCACGACCGCAATATGGTTTAAAAGGCCACATGGCGCTCGACGAATCAGGAGGAGGGATTTTCACGGGAGAACGGCTGGTGACCGACGAGGCGCTGTTCTCTGCCGACCTGGCACGGCACCTGGTGGCTTATCAGTTTGCGCAGGAACTGGTACGGGGGAAGAAGGTGCTCGATGCGGGCTGCGGCGACGGATATGGAACGGAATTACTTGCCCGGACCGCAGCAACCGCGTTGGGGGTCGACCGTTCGGAAGAAACAATCGATGTGGCAAAACGGCGATACCAGCGACCCAACCTCACCTACAAGGCATGCAACCTCGATCATTTGTCATCCCTGGGCGAGAAATTCGATGCCGTTTGCCATTTTCAGGTGATCGAGCACCTACCCGACCCACGGCCTTTCCTCTTGCAGGTACGGCAAGTGCTGACACCTGGCGGAATGTTGGTGCTCACGACACCGAACCGGATCTTCTCCTATGTAGAGAATCCGTACCACGTCCATGAATACCTGGCCGACGAATTGCGCAATCTGCTGGAGGAGATCTTCGTCCACGTGGAAATGCGAGGAGTCCGCGGCAGTGAACGGGTCATGCAGTTCGAACGAGCGCGTGGCGAGCAGGCCAACAGGATTCTAAGGCTCGATCCACTCGGACTGCGTCGCTTCCTACCCAGAGCAGTCATTGAATGGGCCTACGCGAAGCTGGCCCGGCTGGTTCGCCGCCGCATCGCCAGCGGTGGGAAGTCGATGCTGCAGATCTCACCGGAGGATTTCCAGATCAGCGATTTCGCAGAAGAGTCGCTCGATCTCCTTGCGATCTGCCGCTGTGCATGACCCGCCATCGCGCGTCACGCAACTCCAGGATCAAATTCAAAAAAGACGTATTGCGCTAGAGCCGCCCAGCCTGTAACCACCTGCACGAAATCAAAAAAAGGGGGGGCTTCCAATGCAGCCGAAGAAATTCATCTATACGGGTCTAGTCGCGTCTATGAGCCTGGTCTTTTCGTATGCGACGGTTGCCGAAGTGCAGTACTGCGTGGGCGACTGTGATGGGGATGGCGCCGTCACAGTAGAGGAGATCGTTCGTGGCGTGAACATCCTGCTGGGATTTACAGACCTGAGTGCCTGCCCCAGCTTCGACATGAATGGAGATGGCAAGGTCGAGGTCGATGAACTGATCATTTCGATCAATCACGCGTTGGATGATTGTGTCGTCGCGCCGACACCCACCGCCACGAGCGAAGTAAGCCCTACACCTACAGAAGAGCCATCCCCGGAGCCAACCCCGACCGCGGAAGAAACTCCCGTGGCCACTGCGACACCAGAGGAAACCCCGGACACGACGCCAACCCCAACAGCAACACCAGAGGAAACCCCGGAGGCGACACCGACCCCGGAGGATACTCCCGCCATCACGGCAACTCCGGGCGAAACACCCGACGCCACACCGACTCCGGACGAAACGCCCGAAGCCACTCCGACGCCTGTCGAAAGCCCGGAAGCAACACCAACAGCCCAGGAAACCCCCGAGGCTACGCCTACTCCGGAAGAAACGCCGGATTTTACGGCAACTCCGGAAGAAACCCCCGAGATCACCGCTACACCGGAAGATACCCCCGAGCCCACGCCAACTCCGGAAGAAACTCCCGAGATCACCGTGACTCCCGAGGAAACCCCCGAGGTTACCGCTACACCAGAGGATACCCCCGAGCCTACGGTAACTCCGGAAGATACTCCTGAAATCACCGTGACTCCCGAGGAAACTCCTGAGGTTACCGCAACACCGGAAGAATCGCCCACCCCCGAGGTCACGGAGACTCCGATCGAGCCGGAACCTACCGAAACCCCAGGCGATCAATCTGACGCCTGAACGCAGAGTCGAAAGGAAGTTTCAACAACGCGCCCGGACCGGGTTGGGGTAGTTCCGTGCCCCAATCGGCATGTCCGGTTCGATCGGAAGAAGGCAGAGCGATCCGAGCAGCCCGCACACCTGCGTCACGAAATCGCACCAACAGTGCCTCCGGAGGCGGGCTGCCGGGCAAGGCCGTGACACCCCATCGATCACCACGGGGGTGTCACGGCTCAGTGGATGATCGGCGCACGAATCCGAAAAAAGATCTCGCGCGGCGTGCCGCACATCGTACAACTCATACGAGCGACACGCATGCGGGTGTCGCCCACGATCACGGCAGCATGCTCCTCGAGGCGTAAGGGACCGCCACACAACGGACACGGTGTCGCCTCGGCACGCACATCCACGACGGCCGCGGAATCGACCACCAGAGGCTGTCGCGGCGTGGCGCCGGGCGCCAGTTGCGCCAGACGCTCGAGATCCCGCATCAACTCTTCCCGCGCCGATGCCGGCTCACCACGATCGCTTCGTGCCCGTCTCTTCTTCCGCATCGAACATCGCCATTACAGCGCAAGAACTGCAATCCAGCATCGCCAACCGCACCCAGGACATCGGATCGACCGTCCGATTTAACCCGATTTGTACCGTCAGTGCTCAGAGCATACACCGTCATCGCCGCGCAAGGCTGTGCCCAGCACAGGTGCTCCGGAAAGCAAAGGCGCCTGGCCATTTGCCTCCCCATCAGCCCACCTCGCTCGACCCGGCCGAACCGAAGCCAGGGGGTGTCTCCCCCAGAAAGTAGACATCATGATCGGGACGCGAACCGGGCGTATGAATGTTGAGCAGCAGCAATGAGTCGTCACCGGTGACGAACCCATGCGTCGTACCGGGAGGCAGGCGCAGGAAATCTCCGGGTTGCAGTTCGTGATTCACTCCATTCAGCACCGCCGAACCGCGCCCACCGAGCACATAGTAGATCTCTTCGGCGATTCGGTGGTACGCGATGTTCGTCGTACTGAAGGGCTCGATTCGCACCCGGTATGCGGTACACGCAGCCTCGTCTTCTGGCGAAATCAACGACTCGATCCGATAGGGCCCGAGCCGTTCGGGCAACAGGGCTGGCGCATTGGCCGTAACATGCAACAATCGTAGAGTTTTCGTCATTCTCCCTCTCCTCATCCCCCGGCGACGCGATGCTTGCTGTGATGCCACACCTGGGCACGACACCCCGCTTCTCGCAACTGCGAAAGAGCATCCTCCGTCCACGCGAACATCGACACATCTCCTCTGGCAAACAAGTTGCCTTCCCTTTCGTGCCAGGAGGACCAACACGATGAGAGAGGCAATGTTCTGGAAAACCCAGGCGGATGGCCGTGTCCTCTGTACGCTGTGCGCACTGGACTGTCGTATCGCACCGGGGCACCGTGGCGCTTGCGGTGTCAGGGTCAACGTCGATGGCACGCTGCACACCCTGGTCTACGACAAGATCATCGGGCGTCACATCGATCCGATCGAAAAAAAACCATTCTTCCATTTCCTCCCCGGCAGTGAGGCCTATTCGATCGCAACGGTCGGCTGCAATTTTCGCTGTTTGCACTGCCAGAATTTCGACATCTCCCAGGAACCGAAGAAGAAGGGGCCACCCATCCACATCAATCCGGCCGAACATCCCGAAATCCTCTGCGTTTCCCTGCGTGAGGCAGAGGCACGCATTCCGGGCGAGCACACCACCCCTGCAGAAATCGTTGCCGCAGCACGGCAGAGTGGTTGCCGCAGTATCGCCTACACGTATACAGAGCCGACGATCTTTTTCGAACTCGCCTATGATACGGCCCGGGTGGCTGCCACCGAAAAGATTGCCAATGTATTCGTAACCAACGGTTACATGGGGAGAGAGGCACTCGAGACGATCGCACCCTACCTGGATGCCACCAACATCGACCTCAAGACCTTTGATGACTCCGCTCACAAACGCATGACGGGAGCTCGCGTACAACCGGTGCTCGACAACATCCGAGCCTGCAGCCAGCGGGGCATCTGGGTGGAAGTCACCACACTGGTAATTCCCGGCCACAACGACTCCGATGCGGAGCTCCGCCGGATCGCTGAGTTTCTTGCCAGCGTCAGTCTCGATATTCCGTGGCACGTTACGCAATTCTATCCCACATATCGGCTCTTGGATCGTCCTCGCACTCCGGTCGAAACACTACGCCGCGCACGCGATATCGGTTACGAGGCAGGGCTACGATACGTGTACGAGGGAAATGTCCCGGGTGAAGGCGGAGAAAACACGTACTGCCATTCCTGTGGCGCACTGCTCATCCGCCGCCACGGCACGCATCTGTTGGCCAACAACCTACACAATGGAAGCTGCCCGAAATGCGCCAGCCCGATTCCCGGCGTGTGGCAACATACAAAACGCGGTATCGACCAGGGATAATTCTTACATCGGGATGCCGGGTTGCGTGAAAGTCACTTCGCTTATTTTTTCGGCATGGACCCAGACAGGCGCAGCATCCGCACTGGCGGGCCGCTCCACGTGCCCGCGCCGCAATAAACGGCCATACCGCCGGCGACACGAGCGTTTGTTCCGCGGCGAAACAGCGCCAGTGACATCGATACCGGCTGGCCGGCGCAGCGGCCACCCGGTACGGCGGGTGAAACCAGACGCGCCGTGTACAGCAGGCCATCCGATTCGGGGAAATCGAATACTTTCCCCGATCCCTCCAACATCACGCCGGCTTTGGCCACTCCGCGAGCGTCGCTGAGAGTTACCTTCGCCGTGACCTCATCACCGATCACACCGAGAACGACATCTGCCGTCCACCGGATATCGAGGTCGAGCCGCGCTGCCATTTCGACTCCGGGCGTGCTGCTCGGCGCCGGCGTGGAGGTCAGCGTCGGAATGGCTGTATCTGTAGAGGTCGCGGTCGGCGACGGACTGGCCGTATAGGTCGCGGCGGCCGGCGTAGGCGGGTGTGTGGGCGTCAGTGTCGGCGTCGAACTGGGAACGGCCGAATCGGTTGGAACCGGGGTATTCCTGGGTGATGATGCCGGTGTCCGCACCGGCGTGGGCGATTGCGGGATTGTAACGGGCCGAAGGTCGGTGCTGCATGCAGAAACGAAAAGCAGCAGCGCCCCGAGGGCGATCGCCGTGCGTTGCGGTATCTGGTTCATCGTGTCACCCGCGGACTCACGTTCAGCCGGTTGGCCCAGGCAACCGCATCGTCAAGCCGGCCTTCGACCAGGTAGAAAACCCAGGTGATCCGATCCGCCGCAGGAGCTGTGTCGTCGCTGAACGCCACATCGCCACCTTCTGATGTAACGGTTGCGGCGACGTGGACCTGCGTCGTTTCCTTGATCACGAAGCGGTCCGAGGTGAGCCCGATCAATCCGTTGGCCAGCGCCATCTGAAAATGATCGAAAGAGAAATCGCGTCGCGGAAGAGAAACCGGCCGTGTCTCATCGAGCGCCGGGCAGTAGACAATGTCCGCCGAATCGCCCGGGAACGTCACGGACAGCGGCTTTCGCTCGAGGGCAGGAGAAAACCGGATCTCCAGACGCGACACGCCGGGAGCATCCCGGGTCCACTGCTGCTGCCATTCCCGCCCTCCCGCATCGACCTGAATCGCCACCGGTGGCTCGATGGGCGAAGGGGGCATGACCGGCGCGACTTCTGACGCTACGGAGTCATGGGCAACGTCGATCTCCAGGGACGGTGCTCCGAGTGTTTTTTTAGCTCGTTCCGTCGCCTCACGCGCGATGCGCAGCGCCTCCGTGGCGTGGGCGATCCCATATTCCACCTCGCCACGGAAGGGGTTGATTCCAGACGAGTCGGAAACCTGGGACAGATAAAGCATGCGCCATGCATCGTCCAACGTCGAGCGGTCGTCACCTGTGGCGCGCAGTGCGGTCTCGGCGACGACCATTTCCCGGTGCGCCATGGCCTGCAGCGTGCGAACATCGTTGTCCCTTTCGTCGTCACCCCACAATCCACTACCGCCCAACCACTTGCGAATCCCATCGGTGCTCCTGGGCTGCCAGGTGCCATCGAGCAGCGCTGGCGGCGTGGCAGGTGGCACTCCGAGGCCACGCAACTCATCGACGTAACGGCCGACTGTGGTGATGGCGTACCCCTGCGCTTCGAGATTCATCAATCGGGTCTCGTACCGGGCAACGCTTCGTGGCTTGTAGACAAACTGGTTGGTGAAGTAGGGATCCATATCGCCGGTGGCGAGCAACTCTCCATCGTCGAAGAAGGTCCAGTCCATGTTGATCTCGACGTCATCACCGGCCGCACTCACTGTCTTGCGAACACCCTTTGAACCGATGACCATGTCGATCCCGCCGAGGCTGTAGTAGGGTTCAGCATCGAAGTCGCCGTGTTGGTAGATGAAGAGGTTCTTCGGCCAGACGAGGGTACGGTAACCCCGCTCCGCCATGGCGCGCGCCATGCCCGTCCCGGCCTGCCCTTCCTGGGCAAACACCGTCGTTGCGAGGGGAATGCCATACCGCTCGAAGGTCTGCTTCGTGAGTTGCTGGGAACGCTCCCAGTCTTCACGCGGAAACGCGAGGAAAAGCTGGTCGGAGTAATGGAAGCTCACCACTTCGGCCTGACCGCTCAGCGCGAGCTGCCGCAATTTGTCGAGCACACCTGGATGCCGGGCGGCAAGAACGTCGAGAAAGTAGCCCTGCAATTCGAGATTCACACCCCATGCCGGATGGGTAAGATAGAGGTCGAGGACAGGCTCGAAGCTCTGTGTGATGATTCGATCTTCCACGCCCACATCGTCCAATTCCCAACTCTTTGTCTCGGGCGAATCGGCAGGAAGCCAGGTGACAAACCCCTCGAGGCCGCCCGCCACATATTGGATGTTGAAGTGAAACATCGACAGCGCGTAGCGGCGGACCTCGGCGGCGCCTGCAGGCCCCGCAGCCCCCTGCGCCAGAAGAACCAGGGTCACCCCGGCAACCACACATCTCATCAGGATTCGGCTACCACGTCTCATCATCATCGGTGGCCCGCTCTATAGGGCCACCAGAAATCATCCGTCAACAAGACGGGCAGGAAGACCCTGCTCTGGGCTACCGGCGGTATCCCCGGGCACATCGGAATCACTTCATTCGGAGCGCAGTCTGATCTGAGTGGCGTTCACCTGGCACACCACGCCGCACGCGGGCATATCGCGAACGACACGGCGGGTTCGCCGAAAGACCGCATCCTGAAGTGGATACGGATGTACCGCTGAATTGATCGGGGTACCCGATCAACCGCGTTCTCGAACACCTCTGCGAAAGAGTTGTCCCGGCCATCCAGGCTAACGGCGACCCGCGCCGCGCCACACCGGTAGTCCATTGTCATCGCGCAGCATAAGCGACTGCCCCCCCTTCTTGACCTCTGCTGCGATGATGGCTGGCTTCTCACCGTACAGGATGCGCGAGCCGCGAACCTCGATCTGATCCCCCGCGGCAATCTTCATTTCCTGTTGACTCAGATACCATCTGGGCGCCAGGTGGACTGCAATCTCTCCCGAGTCACTCTTCAAAGTCAGATGAATCCCCGCACCTGCCTTTTTCCGTCCCCGTCCCCCACCCTGCATCTCGTCGATATGCACGACCTCGCCGCGTATCGTTTCGACGGTCTTTGTGTCGTACATCTTCCCGCCGGCAGCCGGACCGCGGGTATTTCCCCACCGGCCCTGCGCCTGAGAACCGGCCGCAAGCCACAGGGTCAGGAGCAGCGTGAGCGCCAGAGTCGTAATGGTCTTCATGGTTTCCGAACCTCCCGCTTTCTTCCCGGAGCAAAAATTGGCACTGCGAAATGAGCCGGGCCCTCAGAATCCGATCGCCTCGCTGGAGACTACGCCGTTGCGCAATCATCGGCAACACGGCAAATCGAGGGCAGCGCCGGCGGGACCTGCGGGGCGGATCCACGCATCTGCCACTGGCCATAACGCAGGCCCTGGCGTGAGCTGGGCAGCGGCTTTAGCGGAACATGGCTCGCAGAATCCTGTTGGCCCCGTGTGAAACAAACCGAGGATCGAATCGTGAAAGGCCCTGCGGTGATCCGTTACCCGACTCCAGCACCGGACCAACCGCCGGCGGACCGGGAACGCATACGCTTTTTTTCAGCCGCCGACGTCAAACGCGATTGCCGTGCACAACGCTTGCGTGGCGTGCGCAGGATCGAGTGCGTTCAGTACCTGCTGCAGTGCAATATGGTCGTAGGCGACCCCCGCATGACCGTCAAAGTCGATTGGACAGAGATTCTGCAAAACGATGTTGGTGACGTTCTTGCCCGACAACTGCTGCGACTGCCAAGGCGTGACGATCTGATCATAGATCGAGGAGATCACGGTGTATTTCACCCCACGGGCCGTCAAACCTCCGGCGTGCAGATCACGGAGGAAAGCGGATCCCTGTTCCTGGTCGAGACAGGCGGGACACACATTCGCAAGACCTTCGTGCACGAGTGACGAGACACCAGGGATAAAGCCCTGAATCTCGGTAAGCCCGGCCAGAGTCGTACCGCCGTTCGAAGGCGCGAGCGCAACCAGATGATTCACTTTCGCCGCACCACCCAGATTCTTGATGTAGTAGTGAGGCATCATACCGCCCTGAGAGTGTCCAACCAGGTCCACCTTCTTGGCACCGGTGGACTGCAGCACCTTGTCGACGAAGGCAGCCAATTCCTGCGCGGACTCGGCAATGGGCCCGAGGCCATAGACCGTTCCCAGTAACGGTGGGCCGCCATAGTTCAGTGTGAATACGCAATAGCCATTGTTGTAGAGAAGCGGAGAGAGAGCGTTCCAGTTGTTGTGCTGATTGGCCATCGTGCCATGCACGAGGATGACAGGGTTGGGATGATCGCTGCTCGGCTTGCACGTCCATCGGTTGGCACCTGGCGGTGGACTCTCCGGATCCAGAACTCCGCCAAAACCCGAAGCCACCGAATACACGACCGGCAGTTCGCAACCACCCTGCGAGTTCGTCGCACCGACCAGCGCCACCCAGACGGTTGCGATGATCAACAGTCGTAGGCCTGCCATACCTTTTCCGCTCATGTTCCTTCTCCTCACGCGGACCGCACGAAAACGCCTCAGGATGGTCAACCGTATCGCACCGGACCAGATGTGAATGGATTCCACGCGCGCCTACAACGATGGCAGGCGCGAGTCAACCGCTCGAACACCACCGCTCGAACACCACCAAAATTGGCCCTTCGGCCACTTCCACCATCAGGCCCGGATCGGATACCGGACAAAGTGGGAATTCATTCCGGTAGAACGCAGGATTGGGTGCGATTCAAGGGACATCCCGACCACGCGCTTCCTCACTGGAGCGGAACTTCGTCTCGACGATGTCTCGCGCCCGATCCAGGCTCAGTTGAGGTGGGAGTCCGAGGTAGATCGATACGAACACGCCCTGGCGTGTCGTCTGAGCTTCGAGCGCAAAGATATTGGCATGCAGATGTCGAAAGACATGGTAAGCCAGTGCGTAGACGAGACCTGCCGCGTCGAGTGTGGTTTCGTGTCGCAGCAGGTAGACACCCGGGCGGCGCTCCAGCAAAGACGTCCTTCCGTCTTCGAGTCTCGGCAGGCGGGTCGCAGAGGCGTCATCGATGTGACGTCGCTCACGGATTGCCGTCTCGATCCCTCGTAGCAGTTCGCTGCCAGGAGCTTCGTCCCCTGCTGCAAGATGGAAAAAGTCGAGCGCCAATCCGTAATGACGTGCCGAGAAGAGGTGCGCCTGCTCCAGATTCCATCCGTGCTCCCACAGTTCACCCGAAATGCAGGCGGCCAACCCGCGGAAGTCGCGCGTCGCGATACCAACGATATTCGAAACGCCGCTGCGCAAGAGCATCGCCTTGGGAGCCGTGTTCTCCGGATCCTCGGCAAGCCGTAACAGATGGGGACCGAAGGTCGCGGCATAGCTGCGATAGCTGCCACCAAAGAAATCCGGCCCGAGGTCTTCGAGAATCTCCAACTCCGCGGGGGAAAAACCGAGATTGATCAAATGTCTGCGCGAATCGGTGCCCGGACGGAAATGACGCAGCGTCTTCAGATACAACTCGTCGATCCGAAACCAACGCGAGGGAGCGTCCTGGCGTGATTCCCAATCGGCGCGATCAGCGCACGTGAAAACGTATAAGCTACGCAACATCCGTTCGTCGCCACACAGGGAGGCAAACTGTCCGACCAGCATATCATCCGTCAGCCCTACCGCTGCTCCCTCCAGAAAGGCGCGACGATGCTCAACGAGAAATCGTGTCAGCCGCAGGGTTTCCTCAGAGAATTCACAGCTCGCCCGGTACCGATCATAATAGGAGGCGAGAGGCACACCCGAAAATCCAGAAGCCAGCCGTTCATGCAGCGGCAGCTTCATGTCCCGGCGGCGCTCCAGATCCTCCCGTGTCAGTGGTAGACGTTTCGTCGTCAGCGCCAACTTGACCGCTGTCAGTTCATCGGGATCCAGGAGAGCGGCCTCCACCCGCGGATCGAGGCTGTCCTGGGTCTCGCTTGCGCTGCGATCCACGACAGCCCGGCTCAACGCATCCCGGCCATCCTTCACCATCTGCTCCAGAACCTCGATCTTTCGGCGCGCGATCACGCTGCGCAAGGCCTTGCGCTCGATCATGACGCGACCGTCCATCGAGGTTTCGAAGCGGGCGTAACCCGGAAACAATCGCTCCAGAGCGCCGTCGAACTGGGCGAGGAATTCCAGGGTACGAGCCAGGCTGCCCCGCGGCTCATAGAACAGGGCCGAGAGTTCCGGTACCGGCGTCATCCAGTCACCCGCATCACGAAAGGTCGCTTCGAGTTCGGCTGGATCGATGGGCACACCGTAACGCTGTGCCGCCAGGAGCAGACCCAACGCCGCACGGCTTCTCGCCACCTCCGTCAAACCATCGGTCGAATGGGTGTGCGCCAATCCGGCAAGACGGTAAAGGATTGCGCCATCCGCACCGACAGGCCGGCCCGGCGTCAATTCGCGAGCCAGGACCGACCGGGCGAATCGCGCCACGCGACGTCGTGCCGAAAACAGTCTCTCACGCACCAGATTGTCGAACTCGAAGCGTGATACCTCATCCGTTCCCGGACCGAGCCATTCTCCAAACGACGTGAAATCCGCGAACGAGAAACGGTCCTCTGCGTGGTCCCCCGGAGCAGCACGCTGTGTTCCGGCCGGCCGGCGCGAATGGACAAAACAGCGCACTCGCAGGAGGAAATAGTAGGCGTCGAGATCGCGCGGATCCTCGAGACGGGCGTAGATCTCGTGGCTGTGCTGGAAGTGGCGGCCAGCCATCAGCCAGATCCCCGCGAGAAACACGCGCAACGCATCGTGTTTGATATCGAAGCAATCGAGGCGCTCTACCTCGCGTGCCGCACGGTCCCATCGCGCTCGCCACATGCCACGTAAATGCAAGAAATGTTCGAACGGATCGTATGTGGCACGGATACGTTCGAGAAAGCGTGTGGCAAGGCCTTCCGGATCGTAGACGGGTCGCAGGTCGAGAAATGAATTGAGTTGCGTGCCGGTCAGGCGTGATGCGTCGTCGAGTTCGAACGGGAAGGGCTCGAAACGGAAGCCGTAGGCGTCCTGGAAGGATCTGGTATGCAGAACCTGCCGCTGCAGCTCGGCAAGAAACCGGTTGTCATCGAGCACATCGTCGAACAGGAGCACGAAATCGAGGTCCGACCGTGGTGTGACTTCGCCACGACCGGTACCGCCGATCGCGGCCACGGCAAACGGCCGGTCGTAGGGATGAGACCGGTGTTCGGTCTCGGCCCAATGGCGTACCAGCTCACAATGGATCGCCGCACGCTCCGCCACGATCCGGGCGCCGTCTCGAAACGTCGGCCGGCGGATGTCGGCATCATTTGCCGCTATGAACCGCTCGAACGTCTTCTGTGGCGTCGTTTCGGCTAATGCCGCGCGGATCCGTCCAACGATCCCCGCATCCTCTCTATCGAGGGCGGACGGTTCCCGCTTCGAAGCGGCTTGTTCCATGATCTGCAAACACTTCCTCTATCCGAGTCATGCATCAGCCTCGCCCGGAAGCCAAGGGGAGAGCCTGAGATCGAGATTGGCGACAGTGATCCCGCCCCTTCGATGCGGCCCGGCAAACGGGCGGGCGACGTCATCGGTTATTTTACGGCGCGAGGGTAGGGGCCCTGCTGGAGACCGATTGGGGGTAAACCGTCCGGACCCATCCCCACATGCATCGACTGAGCGGTTGGCCGGCACTCCGAATGGGTAGCCGGCCAACCTGGCAAATCGAGGTTCCGTTTACCGGCAGATCAGAGACAGTGTGGCGACCAGATCGCTATTGCCAATCGTCGAAAGAGAGAGGTCGAGCGCCGGAATCGAGAGATTCAGCTTACCCGTGCTGAGCACGCCCGCGTCGATATTGGCACAGCCGTAGGGCACACCCGTGGACGAATCGGTCAGATTGGTCGCTGTGAGCCCCCAGGGATCGGTATTACTCATCGCGTCAAAGACCGTGCCCGACGCTGCACCCGTGGTCACGATACCGCTGATCGACAGATCACCCGCGGCTTCATCCAGAGGCGTATTGTCCGCCGGACAAGCTGCGGCCGGATCGTTGAGTATCCGGATGATGAGTTGTTCGCTCAACTTCATGCCGCCGGCAGCAAACGTCCCCGAGGTCGTGACGCGCAGCGGTCCGTTGCAGACACCGGGATGGAGATCCGTCGGACCCTCCAACGACGCGGTCGAAAGCAGCCCTCCGGGATTGAGAAATGTGTCGTCGCACTCGGGATCCTGCGGATGTCCGCCATTCAGACCGGGAGGATTGGATGTATCGTGATCCCACTCACCCACCGCGTCATAGCCCGGCGCTCCGCCATCGCAGTCGATAAAGCCACTGCCGTCACTGCCGGCACGCGGACAGATCTTGATGAGCCCCATCACCACCACGCCGTTGAAGTGAGTGCCACTGGCCGGAATCGTGATCTGACGAATGCCGTCTTGATCTTGTGACGCAAATTCCCACGTCTGATATCCGGAGAGCGAGACATTGAGAGTGAGGCCCAGTGTCGTCACGATCCGCACCGCGGAATATGCCGCGCCGGCACGCAGGTTGCAGGTTCGGCTCAAAGGCGCCGGTGTAAATGTAGCGGATGGCGTAAAGGTATCGGATGGTGTGGAACTCGGCCCCGGAAGCGTCGGCGGGGGTGTGGGAGATACGGTGGACGTCAGCGTGGGTGTGGGCACTTCCCGCTGGCAGCCCCGATCACAACCGTCTCCATCGACACGATTCCCGTCGTCACAGCTTTCGTGGTCTGCCTGGATCTTTCCGTCGCCGCACGTGCTGGGCCGGCATTCCAGGCGCAGTGCATCGGCGTCGACTCTGCCGGTTGAATTGACTCCTCGTGTACGCAAGCGGGTAAAAGAGCGAAAAACACGCCCCTTGGGCGTCACTCGAAGCGGAAGTTGCACAGCAATCGGCCCCGTACACGCATTGCGCGTCGCGTTCGGCGATCCGACGTAAATCTGGACACCCTTACGGGCAACCGTCATGTGCAGGCCATCTCCGCCGGCCTGATGTTCGAGAGCCAACAGGTTCGCTTCGTCGGCTGGTTTCATGACCGCCCTGGGGCGCGGTGCACGCACTTCAAACACCTTCACGTCGGAGGGGCTGCAGGAGCTGAAGCGCGGGTCTTCATTGTTGATACACATCCGCAAATGAAAAAGGCAACTGTTGTTCTGGAGATCCACGTCGAAATCACAGCGAGGATCTCCCTCATAACAGATCAGTTTGTTCTTCGGGAAACCGGCACGTGTCAGCAGCGGCATCGGTTCAGTCAGCCACTCCATCATGCAGTCGGTCCGTCGGGCACCGCCCCCGGGAACGCAGGGGTTCGTTCCCAGCGGCCCTGTACACAATCCCGGTGTAGGCGTTTCGGTGAAAGTCGGGCCGATCGTCGGAGTGAAGGTCATGGTCGGGGTGGGTGTTCGTGTCGGGGTGAACGTCGGGGTCGGAATGATCAGAGTGAACGGATTCGAAATGGTGGTGCCGATGGAACCGTTGCGCACCGGACTGGCGGTTATGGCCAGCGTTTTGCTGCCCGGCGTGGAGTCGTTGGTGACATGGTTCAGAACGATGGTGACAGCACTGTTGTAGTTCACGGCAACGGGGGAGACGAAAGTCACCGAGTCGGCCACCTTCGAAACGAAGTTGGTAATGGGATTGCCATTGAGTGTGCCACCCGTAATCGACGCTGTCTCGGAGGAACCCGGCAGATCAATGGTGATCCGCGACGAAAGGGTGAGATTGCATCCGTCCCGCGCCGGCACGGCGGTCGTGATCGTGTAGGTGCTGAGACCGGTCACCACGGTGCTGGAGAGGCTTACATTGATCGTCTGCCAGGGCGAACCCCCGCAGTTGTAGGCCGCTACTGCGTTTGGCAGCAGGGCAATGGCAGAGAGGAGCAGCATCCCGGCAATCGCCGGGTGCCCCACACGCCTCCGACGGCACCGATCCGCTCGTTTCATGACATCCTCCACGATGATGTCATTTGTACAATGCGCCGGTACAGTATGACAGCCGTATCTTTTCAGTGTGTCTTCATGCGGGGCTCCGGGGATCGGACTGGTGTGGCAGATCCGGCCTGCAACGCCTCACCGCGCCCCTTGCCGGCGAATTTCGGCTGCCCGCCGTTTGGCCTTCTCCCACATTCGAATGTAACCTTCGGCCGAGCGGAAGAGCGGTTCCAACTCCTGTTTACTTACGCCGTCACGCAAGACATCTTCAATCTGGTCGGCGAGTAGACCGATGTGCACCAACCCTTCGGTGTTGAAGTCGAGCACACGGTTACCGACCCGGGGTTGCAGGAAGGTGACATCGCCGGCGTAAGAAGAAAATGGATACGTCAAAGGGTCGGTCTGTGGCACCCGGCAATCGCTGCGCGGACCGAATCGCGGGCCGGTTGCACCGGCAAAGCCGTTGAGATCCAGACCGAAACCAAGCCCGGGATATCCACCGTTCTGGCGGATGGTTTCGAGGCGGGACTGGAAACCATCATCGACGCTGCCTTTCCGGTTCTCCGATCGACAATTCGAAAATCCGGAGGTGGAGATCCCACCGAGAGCATACAGGCGCCCGTGGTTATCACGTCCGTGCGTTCCTGCCGCCGGATAGTCATTCGCCTCGAGGATCTCGTAGAGCCTCACGTAGGATCGGCGCGGGAAATGATCGGCCTCGATGATCATTCCCTTCGCCATCATCTGATGAACCAGCGACTCGCCGAGTGTCGTCATGCCGTGCGCCTGACAGAGATCGGGTTCCGAGCCACCCCCCTGCATCAGTTCATCGATGATCGTGCCGAAAGCCGTGATCGGATCTTCGTAAAACTTGCTCAGGTGCAGCGGGGGCGGCGATTCATAGTCCTGCCTCGGCTTGTTGATACCGGGAAAGGTCATCCGTCCTCCATCGAAACCGCGCGGCACGTTGTCATCACAATCGGTCGTGAAGTCGGCCCACTGGCCGGTCTGGATGAGGTTGCCGAGTTCGATGAATCCCTTCATTCCATCACCTGAAGAGAAGGCGTTGTCGTACTTGTGTACCGGGAACATGACACGCACGCCGCGCTCGTAGACTTCATCGAGCCGCTCGCGCACCATGGCTTCCGTACAGCGCACCTCGCCGTCAGGCGGCGTCAGCGGACAATCGAGCACGTTCGACGTTTCGATCCCGAGAAGGACCGCCATCTTGCCGGACTCGATCACAGACCGTGCCTCATCCGGGGAACGGACGATCCGGAACCAGCCTTTCCCCGGACCACCCTCCTGGGCATCGATGTAGTCCTGCATCCGATAGGCCTCATCGAGTTGGCGATCTACCGCCGTCATATCCTTGCAATCGTACCGGATCGGCTGGAAGCCGCCCTTCCCCAGCAGGTCACAGATGATCTGATTGCTAACGGCATGCAGGACAACCAACCGCAAACCTCCGAGATAAGCGCGTTCGAGCCACTTGTAGTACTGGACCTGGTGTGTGGCACTGAACGGACCACTCGGCCAATCCGTGAAGCCCGGGTACCCATCGGTATGGTGGTTGAACATCGGTAGTTGTCTGGTGAACATCATCCCCACGAAAAGATCGATATCCAGATCTGCACCGTTGTGGTCATACCCATAGCCGAAGAGATCCTTGCGGCCTTCTCTTCCGTGGAATTTCTCGCAACTCGGTAGCGCGTGCTTCACACCGAGCGGGTGAAAGGGAGCGCCGTGGAAGATGCCCCACCCGCCGAATCCAAAGTTGGCGAGGATATGGGAATGCGCATCGACAAAGCCGTACACTGCGCCATCGTCGAATTTCGTAACCTGCACCCGACCTTCCGCCCATGTGTTTTCTTCGGGGAACTCGGCACAACCCGAGTATGGCACCAATGACAGATCGGCAGCCTGCGCGGCGTCACCGAGGCCATCCCGCGTCAGGTACTTCCCATTCTTGCGATGTCGCAGGCGATAGCGAGATCGATCCCGCTCGGACACCTGCAAGTCCCACTCGCCATTCGACTGATAGTGGTCCGTCAGAGTGGTTATGTCCGAGGCGAGTTCGGTGGCGCGCTGCAAGTTTGATCCGTCGGAGACGAGGTAGCCAGAGTCGCTGTCGTACAACAGGTATGTACCGAGCGCCGACGGCTTCAGGAAAAATGCCGTCTGGGCAGAGGTCGAAAACGCGTAGCTGGTATCACCCTCTCGGCCGAGGTGCTCCGCGCCGGCAGCAATCAGAAAACAGCCATTGGCAGGCTGATGGACGTCGGCAGTCTGTCCCGCACCGGTTCCGCTCGCGGGCACAAGCGCATACTCATTCCCACAACCACAGACAGCCAGGAGCAACAGCAGAAAGAAGCGCAACCGGATGCTCCGGCCCTTGGATGCAAAGCGCATGAATGTCCTTTCCCCACATCGGAGATACTCGGGCAATGTCGTTGCCATGCACGGTCGTGCCGCACCATCTGTCATCGCCGATCAAAGATTGCCGTCCCTAACACCCCGATCACTGCGCCTTCAAGCATCGTGTGCAAAGGGGCATTTTTTGTGCTCCAGGCAGCCGCCCGGGTCACCAGGCCGCCACGGACCCGGCGCCGGTGCGCGCTCACGGGGTCGAATCCGGCCTGACACCGGATCTTCGTCATGCGCCGGGAATCATCGATGGAAGTCGCTTCAGAGGGCCACGTCACAGGGGATGTGTACACAAAAGGTCGATCCCGCTCCCGGCTCGCTGCGCAGTTCGATCGTGCCCCCGAGAAGCTCCACCATGCGCCGCACGATGTGCAACCCGAGGCCAAGGCCGCCCTGGCGCACACTGATGGACCCGTCCGCCTGGCGAAATGGTTCGAAGATCACCGCCTGCTTATCCACGGCAATACCGATGCCGGTATCGGCAACCACGATCGACAAACCATCATCGTCGAGACCAACTTCCACATCGACCCGCCCGGCAGGAGTGAACTTCATCGCATTGCTCGCCAGATTCCTCAGAATGAGGATCAGTTTGGAAGCATCCGTCGAAACAATCGGGAAATCCTCGGCAATCCGCCACTCCTGTTCCACCCCGGGCTTTGTCCATAGATTTCGCACCTCGGACTCGACATGGCGTACCACCGAACGCAAGTCCACCGGCTCACGGTTCACCTGCAAGGCGCCGGATTCGAGACGGCTCAGATCGAGAGTGCTGTCGATCAAAGTCAGAAGATCGACTGCATTGCGCCGGGCACGTTTGAGGACTTTCGCTTGTTCCGGGGCCACGGTACCGAGACCACCTTCGAGCAACATGTCATTGTACCCGATGATCACATTGAGCGGGGTACGCAGCTCATGTGACATCGAAGCGACGAAATCGGATTTGGCGCGGTTGGCGTCTCCTAATTCTTCGACAAGACGGGCGTTTGCCATAGCCAGGGACGCGAACTGTCCGATCCCGCGTGCCACGAGAGTCTGGCGCACGGTGATCGGTTCCCCTCGCTGGATGTATCCGACGGTCTGCAAGCCAACGATCTCTCCTGCGTGTCGCAATGCAATGTAGATGACGTGAGTAATTCCGATGTCGGTCGCCGCGGATAACAAAGGCAGCGATTGCAGATCATCCCTCCCGAGATCGATCACATGCACATCCTCGGAGCGCATTGCATCCAGAATCGGCGCGAGGAATTCGCGCGAAACCGGCAACTCGTGCATGAGACCAAAGAGATCGTACGAGGTGCTGTGACTGGCTTCGAGGGTGAACGCCAGGACGTCCGGGCGCCAGATCCAGACATTGCTGTAGTCGCCTTCGAGGAGTTCTGCACTCAAGGCGCACAGCCGGCTGAAAAGGCTTTGCTCGTCCAACAAGGCGGTGAGTTCCCGTCCCACCCGGACCAGGCTTGCCCAGACTTCTGCTTCTGCCTGCTGGAGGCGGAACAGATTGGCCGCTTTCATCGCGACCGCGAGTTGGTGCGCCACACCTGTGAGCAGCGTTCGGTCCTCCGGCCCAAACGGGCGGTGCGAAGCGCGACAGGCCACGATCGTTCCGAGATGGCGTCCACCCACCTGGAGTGGGCTGCTCATGATCGTCATGCCCCAGAGACTCCGCAGGATCGGCTCGGGAAATTCCTTCCAGACGGCCTGCCTGCTCGCCTCGTCATCTCCCACGATCCACGACCTGTCATCGGCCGAGGGCGGGTAGACGAATGACTCAGCCCCTGGATCTCGTGCGAGTTCGGAAGGAAACCCGAAGTGTGAAATCACCCGTGAACGTGTTTCATGCGCTTCACAGCGGAGCGTAAAGACGATGTCACAGGGGAGCGCAGCGGCGGTCCGGCGTTGCGTCCGGTCGAGGATCTCCGCCAGATCGAGTGTCCCTGCGATGTCCTCCGCCAACCCGAGCAGTGAAGCCTTCAACCGCTCGGCATTGACGCGTGCCGTGACATCGCGCACCGTGATCTGCATGGCCGGAGGATCGGCATTCGGCAGTGGAGCACCGGTAATCGCCGTCTGGATCAAGTCGTCATCCCGGCATCGAAAACGCACATCGACGGAGGCGCGCATTCCCAGTTCCGCCTGAGAGAGAAACTGGCCAACCGTCACCTGGTCGTCCGCAACCACGAGGTCGCGTAGCCGCGCTCCGACCAGGTCCGTCGCACTCGCGTAATGCAGCATCGAGCCCAGGCGCGGATTTGCAAAGCTGATGCGACCGTCCGATAGAACGAAAACGCCGTCGGGGGAAGACTCCAGCATGGCGCTCAGATGGCTTTCGGAGGTGGCCAGTTCCTCCCTCCCCCAAAACGCCTGGCGTCGCGCTCGCGTCAGCGTCACCGTGCCGACGCATGACAAGACCGCCGCGATCAGGGGACCCAATGGCTGGTGCAGACCTCCATAGGGTTCGACCCCCGCTTCCGTCCGAATGAAGAGCGCCGTCCAGAAGGCCAGGACGGCAACACCGGCCGAGACACCCTGCGCTCGGATCCCCCACGGCAGAAACACGGCTGTGGCGACGATCTTCAGACTGACGATCAGCGCCGTGCCCGAACTGGTTCCCTGGGGATGAAGCAGCCGGATGGCCAGAAACAGGCTACAGACGATGTCGGCGGCGAGGATCACCGCAACCGGTCTTCCCCGCCGCCGGGCGATCGTCCACCAGGCCACCAGCGCAACCGTGATCTGCGACAGATAGAAAGCAAAAGAAACGATCGAACCGCCTTCCAGCACGAACTCGCTCACGCCGTAGAACGCGGCAGTGCCAGCCAGGGCGAGACAGAGAAGCGGCGCCGCGTCGGCCACCTCTTGCTCCCGCTGCGCGTTGAATGCAGCAGTTCTGTCCGGTTTCATTATTTCGTTACGCATCGTGATCACCAGTTCTTTTCATGCGGACGCAACCATGGCAGGCGATCAGGGTCAAGTAAGGAGACTCATAACCGAGAACGCACAGGGAAGACCCTGGGTTGTGCCGGACAGGCTCCACGGATCGGATGAAGCAGACTCCCTCTTCCCAAAAACCGGCGATGGTGTCAGTAACCGGACATGCCCGACACTTCGACCCCGCACTCCGCCCAAAAGCTCCGTGTGCTCGAAGTTTGCCGCGAGTACCTCATGCCCGCGCGGGTGGCTGCGTGGGAAAACCTCGGCGTACCACTGGTCATTGGCCGGCGTGAGGGATACCACATCTGGGATATCGATGGCCATGAATTGCTCGACGTGCATCTGAACGGTGGCACGTACAATCTTGGCCACCGCAACCCCGAACTCATTGCCGTGCTGCGCCAGGCACTCGACGAGCTCGACATCGGCAACCACCATTTCCCGTCGGCCGCACGCGGCGAGTTGGCACAACACCTGGCCCGGCACACACCAGGTGACTTGCACTACTCGGTATTCGTCCCGTCGGGAAGCGAGGCAAACGACCTGGCCATGCGCGTCGCCAGGCAGGCCACTGGCCGCCGCAAGATCGTGGCACTCGAAGCAGCTTTCCACGGCCGCACCGGGCTGAGTGCGAATGCTGGTCAGGACGATATGGCGCGCTATTTCCTTTCCGATTACCCAGAGGAATTCCTCAAGGTTCCGTTCAATGATCTTGCAGCCATGGAACAGGCTCTGGCGGGTAACGACATCGCAGGCGTCCTGATGGAGACGATCCCCGCCACCTACGGCTTCCCCGTTCCCGCGGACGATTACCTTCGGGGTGTAAAGACCTTGTGCGAGAAACACGGCAGCCTCTTCATCGCCGATGAGGTACAAACGGGACTCGGCCGCACAGGCCATCTCTGGGGCATCGAGGCCTGGGGGGTCCATCCCGATATTCTGGTCGTTGGCAAGGGACTCTCCGGTGGCCTCTACCCGATCTCGGCCGTGGTGATGACGAAAGAGGTCGGCCGCTGGCTGCACGAACAGGGCTGGGGCTACGTATCGACGTTCGGTGGCGCAGAACCCGGGTGTCGCGTGGCATTGCGCGTGCTGGACATCTGCGCGCGTCCCGATGTCCTGGCACAGGTGCGGCACATCAGCGAAAGCCTTGGCGCGGGGCTCGATCAGTTGCAGGCACGTCACCCGTTTTTCACAGGCCGGCGGCAAAAGGGACTCGTGATCGGTCTCGAAACGGGGAGCAGTCTGGGTGGCATGCAACTCTCTCGCGCACTCTATCGGCGTGGTGTCTGGGCGATGTTCTCGGGCTTTGCCCCGTCGGTTCTCCAGTTCAAGGTCGGCCTGCTGGTGGATGACGAGTACTGCCGTGTGCTGCTCGAACGGCTCGACGCAGCGCTGACCGATATTGAAAGCGAGATGGCACAGTGAACTTCATCGAGCTTGCCAACGAGGAGCAGGTCGCCCGTCTCCAGCGGCTCGCTGGCAACGCGCTGCGCGCCTGGCCGCTGCGGGATCCACAACTGGCGTTGATCAAGTATCGCGAGAACGCCGTTTTCGAAGTGCGCACCGATGCCGGACAACGAGCCGTGCTGCGAGTCCATCGCCCGCGCTACCGGACCGACGGCAACATCCGCAGCGAACTTGCATGGATGCGATCGCTCGACGAATCGGGAATTCATACACCACAGGCCATCCAGACCTCAGACGGTGACGTTCTCGGCATGGGCGTGGCCGAGGACGTTCCAGAACCACGTCAATGTGATCTCATGGAATGGGTGGAAGGCCAACCGCCGGGGACGCTCGAAGGTGGCGTGGTCAGCTCCGAGGAAGGCATACGGGAACTCTACAGGATGGTGGGATCCTACGCGGCGCAGATGCACGAACATGGCGCAAGTTGGTCCAAACCGGCGGGATTCACACGCCCGTCCTGGAACCTGGAGACCCTCGTCGGCGAAAATCCCACGTTCGGCAGATTCTGGGAGCTACCAGAACTGAGCGACGAACAAAGAGACATTCTCCTGCGTGCCAGAGATCAAGTCCGCCGCCGGCTCTCGGAGCTAGGCGGCGATGACGTCCTGACACACGGGGATCTCGTGCCAGACAATCTGCTCGTCAGCGGCAAGGATGTCCGGATCATCGACTTCGACGATTGCGGGTGGTCCTGGATCGCCTTCGAAATGGTGACATCCCTGTTCCCGCTGCAGATCAGCGGTGGACTGGACACGGGCCAGAAGGCGTACCTGGAGGGCTACCGAAGAGTGCGCGCTTTTCCGGAGCATGAACTCGAGTACCTCCCTGACCTCATGCTCGCCCGAGGCCTGAGCTACCTCGGCTGGCCGGTCGGCCGCCCGGAGATCGAATCGATCCGCGTCATGGTGCCCTTCATGGTCGCCATCATGACGGAGGCCTGCGCGACCTACCTGACGTCGGTTGAGAAATGAAGCCGCCAGACGACGAGCGCGATCCCGCCGGGTGGAAGCCAGGAAACAAACGTCGGATCTGACTATCGCCGGTGGCGGTCCACCGTGCCGCTTGAAGCGGCGGCGGGGATGTCCTACCGATGCGCACCAGTGCCAAAAGGTTTGAACCCGACGAAGCGCAAGAGCTCTCGTGGCCCCGACTCGCGGGCACCGGAAACGAAGGCAACAGCGTCTTCCCCTGCGACGCCACAACCATCACCGCAACTGAGCGCCCGAGGGTCCCGTCTGGCGCTGTTGTTGTTGGTGATCCTCACCGCACTCGTCTATCTGCCGGTGACTACCGGTGACTTCGTTCGCTGGGACGATCAGTTCTACGTCGAAGAAAATGCACTCCTGCAAGACACCGCAGGGTTGGCCAAGATCTGGAATCCGATCTCGCGCGAGGCTCCACAGTTCTACCCACTTCTCTTCACCTCGTACTGGATCGAATACCGTCTCTGGGGACTCAACGCCGCCGGGTACCATATCGTCAACGTCGCTCTCCACCTCGCCAATACAGCCCTCGTGGCAGCTCTCTTCCGAGCCATGGGAACGAATCCCTGGGTGGCCCTGGGCGGGGCGGCCCTATTCGCCCTACACCCGGTCCAGGTCGCTTCCGTGGCCTGGATTGCAGAGCGCAAGAACACTCTTTCCGGTCTCTTCTACCTGCTGTCCTTTCTTCTCTACCTGCGCCACCGCAAGCGAGGGGATCGCCGCTCCTATCTGCTCTGTCTTGCCGCGTTCACAGCGGCGCTGCTGAGCAAAACGCAAACGGCAACACTACCCATTTCGCTCGTGCTGGCCGACCTCGCACTCCAGCAAATCGGCCGGGTGAAACGGATTCCTTTCGCGCAGTTGGTAGCGCGCCTCACGCCCATGCTGGCCCTGTGCGCGCTCTCGGGAATCGTGACGGTTTATTTCGAACAGGAAGCCCACACCCCCCGGTTTGCCGCCGTGGAACGAGTGCTGATCGCCGCCAATGCAGCCTGGTTCTACGCCGGCTCGTTCTTTCTGCCGATCCATTTGTCACCGATCTATCGCTCCTGGCAGATCCAGCCGGCACAACCCGCCTGGTGGATCGCAGTTGTCGCCTGGATGGCGGCCGCGGCGGCCCTGGCCTTCGGTTGGAAGCGAATCGATCCGCTGGTGCGCTGGAGCCTGGCTCAATTCTATATCGTCCTGCTGCCCGTTCTGGGATTCATTTCGTTCAACTTCCAGGTCTATTCCTTCGTTGCCGATCACTTCATGTACCTCGCCTGTATCGGTGGCGGGCTGGGCATGGCGCTGCTCGCGGAACAGGCCGTCCTGCGCTTCGGTGGCGATATGCAGACCCGGCGCGTTCTGACGGCATCAGCGTGCGCCGTCCTGGCTGTGTGCGCGGCACAAACGTTCACCGAGACTACGCACTGGCGGAACAATCGCACGTTCTGGACGAGGGTACGGGAGCGCGACCCGGGCGGTTTCCTTGGACCGTTCAACCTCGGCAACCATTACCGCCTGCTCGGCGATTGGAAACACGCCGTGGGCTACTACCGTGAAGCCGCGGCGGCACGCCCTCACGTGGATTACCCGTTCCGGCGCTACATCGAAGCGCTACGGAATTCCGAGGGACCGCAGGCCGCCCTTACCGTCTGTAACGAGAAACTCCGCCTCAACCCCAACTTCGCGCCCGCCTATCTCGAAAGAGCGAAGAGCTACGAAGCACTGGGACGCAGCGAGGAGGCAAACCGCGATTACGAGCGCTTGCGGAGGCTGGAAAACCGCTGAAGCTGGGTGCGCACAGCAAACGACCGGTTTGCCGAAGGAAAGCACCCCGATTCCGGCAAACCACGACTGGGGAATCCCCCGTTCCATCTGATCAAAGCGATCCCGCATCTGCGGCGTCTCACCCCGGCCCCTTGGAATCTGACGAGAAGCGAGAACCGAATCGTGAAGCATGCATCCTGGCTGGCTTCATAGGATCTGCGGCACCCACTGCTCGGACCACCGCCTCTCACCCCTTGTAGATCGTCTGCGAGGGGAATGCGAAATCGGAACCGGCCGCTGCGACAAGGTCCATGATCTTCAACAGCAGTTCTTCCTGCACGGCAAGGAACTCGTTGAAATCACGGGTGATCACGTAAGCGAAGATCTCCACATCCAGCGAGTAAGCACCCAGGCGCACCAGGCGGACCCGCGCCGGTTCGGGGTGGACCTTCGGGTGCGAATCGAGCAATTCCTTGAAATCCGCGATGATCTTGCGGATCTGCGCAGGTGTCGTCTCATACCGCAGGCCCACTGTGGTTGAGAAGAGAATACGATCGCGTTTACTGAAGTTCTCGAGTTTGAGTTGCGAGAACTCGGCATTCGGAACGCTGACCAAAGTCCTTTCCGGGGTCCGGATCCGGGTCGATCGCAGACCGATTTCCTCGACCGTCCCGGTGCGGTCGCCGAAACGGCAGAAATCACCAACCCGCACCGGTTGATCGGCAATCAGGGTGACACCGCCGAACAGGTTCTCCACCGTCTTCTGTGCCGCCAGAGCGACGGCCAGCCCGCCGATGCCGAGCCCCGCCAGCACCCCGGTCACATTGACACCGAAGTTCTGGAGGACGGCGAGAAAACCCATGGCCAACAGCAGGATCTTGACCACGCGGCGGCCCAGCGGCACCGCCGATGTCGCGGAGTGCTGGCCGCGTGCGTTGAGTCGCTGTTCAAAGAGCCGAGCCATCAAGTCGGTGATCCGCACGAGCGCCCAGACGAGAGCGGTGACCAAAAGCGCCTTTTGCGCAGCGCGCAGGATCAGAACCGCCTGAATCTTCAACGCCAACGGCGCCGTCAGTGAGGCGAAGAGCAGGATGAACACGATGAGGCGGAACGGTCCCGCGTTCACCTCGAACCAACGTTCATCCAGTTCCACATGTGAACGCCGGACAAGGGGTCGCAGCAACCAGATCACCAGCTTCGATATCAACCAGGAAAGCGCCGCACTGAGCAGCAGGGCCAGAGCCAGACCGATCCATTGCCACAGGGCAAGGCCCAGGAAGCTGGCCTCGAAAAAGACCGGCGGTAGGTACTCACCGAGTTGCCCGTTATCCATCGTCTTGTACACATCGGGGATCTGAGCCAGCGTTGTGGCTGAAATCCGCCAGACCTTGATACCCTCGGGTCCAGGACGCTGATCGAGGTAGAGGGGGATTTCAAACTTGTCGCGCGTGATAATGCCGGCGAGATCTCGTCCCGCACGCAGGCCATCATTGAGATCCCCATCCGCCTCATCACTCAACTGATCGAGGTTGACCCAAAGAGTATGGTCGAGGACCTCCTTCAACTCGCGCGCCAGGAGGACGCCGCGCCGGGCCCGCACCGATGGTGCAAGTCCTGTCAGATCAAGATATTCAGCCGCTCGTTCGAAATTGGCAGCGTTCGCTGCCTCCAAATAGCCGCGCATCGCCTGGCGCGGCGTAACGGCATTGATCTGTGCATTCGCCACGGATCCGAACGCCCATGCCACCGCAAAAACAATGATCCATGCCTGCCTGCGAACTCGCACCTGCCCTCCCGAAACTGACCAGACTCGCGCCATCACCTCACGCTGCTGGCGGCGCCACACGGTGTTCCAACCACGCCGCATCCAATCAGCGGCTGCGTCTGCGCTCAACGGGCGCTTTGTGGGAACGCGAAGGCGGAGATTTCGTTCCGTGAGCCCGTGCTACCTCCGCCGCGACCAACGCTGTCACCGAGTTACGTGCGAGCACCTCGATCACTCCCGAAACGATTGTCTTCGCCAGCACCCTGCCGTGTAGCTCCAGATCGATCAGTTCGCCAATCCTGCGGCCTTGCGCGGCAGCGTAGAAATCATCGAACCACGAAAGCGCAAGTGTGCGGGATAGTGCCTCCACCTTGTCGCTGTGAATCAGCTCACGGGCCAAACGTTCGGCCTGGCTACGCTGGTAAGGAGACTGTGAAGCGACAAACGCGGAAATACGTCCTGCCATGAGCTGCCGCACGATCGTACGACTGAGATTCTCGGCGATTTTCTGATTTCGCGGGCTGAAGGCGAACGTGACGATGCGATCCTGCAACATCGGCAGAACGGCACGGATGAACGACTTGATCTGATCTTCGAGCGAACGCATGGCGAAGACGCCAAACAACGGATTGATGCGTTCATTGAACGCAAGGAGGGAAGTAAATACGAGATCCGTCAGCATGGCGCCGACAAACTCCTGACGGACCAGGTTTTCCATCGCCTGGCGCAGCTCCGCGGGCGCCTCCGCATCAGGCAATACCGACGCCTCGATCTCACGTGCCACCCGCTCGCCGAGAACCTGCCGCAATGATCCCGGATACTTTTCAAGCCGGGCGATACTGCGCCGCTGCAGGTCAATGACGAGATCGGCCAGAATGTCCCGATCGAAAAGCCGGGCGGGCATCGCGCGCAGGGAACGGCGCACCTGGCGGACGTCGATGACCTCGCGAACGCGCAGGCGCCCCAGGGCAGCCAGTTCGTCGAGCACCACAGATTCCAGGCGCTTGCGAAAGTCCGAAGAGCGCAAGCGGGCTTGCCAATATGTGGCGTCATCCCTGGAGGATTTGGTCACGGATCGGGGCATGCGAGACATTCTCTTTGAAGCGGATCAACAACAGCAGAAATCGGCCGTTGGCACATCCGGCGGAGTGGAGCGAATGATCGTACAAGCCTGGCCTGTCCGGAAAACACGCCCTCACATCGCCGCCTTCATCCACACCACTGCTCCACCATCTGCGGCGTCACAGCCCGCCGCTCAATGATTTCCCGGAAAAAGAAAGCACTCTTGCGGGGGCGTCGGTCCAGCGTTTTCCGATCGATCTCGATCAGACCGAATTTCGGGCCGTATCCGAAGTTCCACTCGAAGTTGTCCATCGCCGACCAGTAGAAATAGCCCCGCACATCGACTCCGCGCCGGCGCACCAGATCGACCTGCGCCAGGTGATCCGCGATATAGCGCACACGCACCCGATCGTCGTCATGGGCCATACCATTTTCGGTAACATAAACGGGTAGCCCTGTGGCGGCGGCACGTTCCAGCAGTGGACCCAATCCTTCAGGGTAGATTTCCCAGCCCATTTGGCTGAGCGTACGGGCCGGATCACTCATTGCCGGACCATTGGTACGTGCATCGTAACGGGTGCGCGTGTAGTACTGCACACCGACGAAAGTCGACGCCTCCCGTAGTCCCTCTATCGGCACCGGAGGACGACCGGGGTAGGCAAACACACCGTCTCGAAGAGCATCGAACATCACACCGTTGGTCTCCGCGTCCCGTCGCACCGCAAGGGCGCAATCTCCGGCGTCGTCGGGTCGTAGTGGCTCGTGCGCCACGACGGCCAGGGTGATGCCGATCTGTGGCATACGCCGGGCATGTGCACGAATCGCACGCGACATCTCGGCATGGACTCGGAAGAAGTTCAGCAACACGTCAGCAGCAACCGCAGGGTCGGCAAGGCGCGGGGGAAAATACGCGTAACGATAACCCAATTCGGCCACGATATTGGGTTCGTTGATCGTGCACCAATTCTGCACCAGATCTCCGAACTCACGGGCCAGCAACTCGGTGAAACGCACGAGCCGAGACATGTCGCCGGCCGCTGTGTAGCCACCCTGCTCGATGAACCACCTCGGCGCCGTGAAGTGGTGGATCGTCAACCATGGCTCGATGCCCAGTTCACACAACGTGGACAGGACACGTCGATAATGCTCGATCTCCGCCTTGTCGAAGTGTCCCGGCTCCGGTTCCACGCGACTCCATTCGACGGACAGGCGATGCGCCGGATGTCCCAGTTCCCGGAGCAAGCGGAAATCCCCGGCAAAACGGTGATAGTGATCGCACGCCACGCCGGAGGGCTCCAACGCATTGGTATTCGGCGCGTGTTCGTGCGCCCACCAGTCGTTATGGATATTCGCTCCCTCGACCTGGTGGGCCGCAGTCGCACTGCCAAAGACAAAGTCAGCAGGGAACTCGATGCGCGAGATCATAAGAGCCCAGAGAGCACAACACGAAGTGGAACGGAAGCCGGTTGGAGAGAGTGTTCTGCAGGTGCGGGACTGCCCCGAGCTTGCACTTCCAACCGGCGTGTGTTCCGTAGCCCACCAGGGAGAGAAACACGATGCCAGAGTTCGAAATGTTCGGATTGCGCGCCTCTGATTTTGGCGCGGGCTTCACCTGGGGTGTGGCAACGGCATCCTACCAAATCGAGGGTGCATGGAATGAAGATGGCAAAGGGCTCTCGATCTGGGATACTTTCACACACCGGCGCCGCTGGCCCATTCCGACCGTGCGCACGGGTGAAAATGGTGACGTCGCCTGCGATTTTTACCACCGCTACCAGGAAGACGTCACACTGACGAGCAGTCTGGGTTTCGGAGCCAAACGTTTTTCGATCTCCTGGCCACGCATCCTGCCCTCTGGTTCAGGCGTGACCAATCCAGCAGGATTGGATTTCTACTCGCGGGTGGTCGATGCGTGTCTTGCCCAGGGGTTGGAGCCGTGGGTGACACTGTACCACTGGGATCTGCCGCAAGCGCTGGAAGATCGAGGTGGTTGGGCAAGTCGCGACATCATTGGCTGGTTCAGCGAATATGTCGGCGCCGTAGCAGATCACATCGGCGATCGCGTCAAACGCTGGATGGTCTTCAACGAACCGTTGTCGTTTTGCGCTGGAGGCTACCTCATCGGAGCGATGGCGCCGGGGATCATCAGCCGGCGTAAGTTCGTGGCGAGCGTGCATCACACCAATCTCTGTCAGGCTGCGGCGGCACGCATCCTGCGTGAACGCGTGAAAAATGCGATCGTAGGCACGACGCATGTCACATTACCGGTAAAAGCCACAGGGAATTCGCTGCGTCACCTGCGCGCGCAACGCAGCCTCGATGCGTTGTTCAACCGTGTTTATGTCGAACCGAACCTTGGTCTGGGCTATCCCGTGAATGACTGCCACCTGCTGCGGCCGGTGGAAAAATTCATGCGAGGCGGTGATGAGCAGGCGGTGAAGGTCGACTTCGACTTCATCGGGGCACAGTACTACACGCGCGTTTCGGCTCCGCCGGCACCGATTCCGTGGCTCGGAACCTACCCGCGACGCGATCAGGATTATCGCCGTTATGACATCAACGTCCTCGGCAATACGATGCAACCCGAGGGGATCTACGAATCGATCGCACGGCTGCACTCCTATGGCCGATTTCCGAGCATTGTCGTTACCGAGAACGGCACGGCGATCCCCGATGAACTGGAAGGCGATCGGATCTACGACCAGCGGCGCATCGACTATTACCGGCGCCATCTGGCACAGGTGCTGCGCGCCCAACGCGATGGCATGCCGGTCGACGGGTACTTCGCCTGGTCTCTCCTGGACAACTTCGAGTGGGCGGAGGGATATGTGCCTCGCTTCGGACTGGTCTATGTCGATTTCGCCACCCAGCAGCGCGTCGTGAAAGATTCTGGCAAGTGGTTCCGGCAGTTTCTCAGTTTATGAGAGACGCAACGGATTTCGAAGTTCGCGATCGGCCGGAACCGCACGCTGGGGTAACTGCAGGGAATCCCGCTCATTCTCCGAACGTCTCTCGATGGATCTGCAGGAGCCGGGAGAGTTCCGTGATCGGCGCTGGATGATCGTCGACTCGTAGGTCGTAGAGGCGGTCGGTCAAGCCCGCGAAGCCGCCCTCATGCCGCACGACCAACAACGCAGCCGCTTGTTGACCACGAAGATCGCCGCCCGCAGCCTGCCCAGCCACCAGAGAGGCGATGAGACGATCGGGAAACGGCAGATCGCCCCTCTGTTGCATCACTCCCACCATTTCGTCGAGCACCGCGGCCCCGGCAAGGATATTCCCGAGGCAAACGAAAGACTCGCCGGTGCGATGCCCCGCCCAGGGAATGCAACCGGCGCCGGTGAACGCAGCCGCGCGCCCTTCCCCGTCAACAATGCCGAGTTGCCTCTGGTCATAATCAGGATCGCTGCCGATGAGTCCGTTCACCACGTCCGTTGCTGCCAGTCCCTGTTTCAGCATGGCGAGTCCGATGGGTCCGTACCGGGGATTGACGATGGACTGCGTTGCGATTGCACCCACTTCCGACTGAGCCCACGGCACCACACTCCCCACAAATGAAAAACGCGACTGCACCGCGACACCCCACGAGCGAGATGCTGCATCATAGGCTACTACGGAAAATGTGGAGACGAGACTCATGGGGGAACCTGAATAAACCAACTGGCGCAGGCAATGCAATCGGCAGAGATCATGAGTTGAGCACGCGAACCTGGTGGCACCGGCACCAGCCGTTTGGAAACAGTTGACTCACCATACGCGAGGACCCTAAGTACAGCCCAGGGAATACGAATCCAGGAGGTTTTCAGACGCATGGCAGAACCGTTGTCTTTTGACGCCGCAACGTTCACGGTCGGCGCCCATATCGAGGCACGCGCCAATCACCCGATTGCTGGAGACAGGATTTTTCTCCGGCAACATGAACGGTCATGGACCTATCGCCAGTATCGTGACGAAAGCGTCCGCACGGCGCACTTCCTCCTGAGACGGCTCGGTCCCCTGGACGATACCCGTCCTGGACATGTGGCGATCATGCTGGAAAATCACCTGGAACTGCTCTCCATCTATGGTGCTTGCGCCTACGGCGGCCTCACACTTTTCGGAATCAATACCGGTCTGCGCGGCGAAGTACTCTCGGGCGTGACGAACCAATCGAAGGCTCGAGTGCTCATCGTAGACGAGCGTTTCCTTCCCGAGGTCGAACGTGTTGCAGCAGATCTCAAGCACCTTGCACCCGAAAATATTCTGATTCTGCGGACTCAAGGAGGCGAGATCCCAACCAATCGTGATTTCGGATCCTGCCTGACACAAGAGGTCGGCCCTCCGGAAAAGTCACTTGATGCTCCCGGCATCGATGTGGCCCCCGATCACAATCTGATGGTGATCTATACTTCGGGGACGACCGGCCTCCCGAAAGGGATCAACAATAACCACATGAAGCTGTGCGCGGTCGGCATGGCCGTCTCCTCCAACCTCGGACTGACCTCGGATGACGTCGGCTACGGCTGTATGCCGTTGTTCCACTCGAATTCGATGTTTGTGGGTCTCATGCCCGCCTTCTGGGTCGGCGGCAGCATGGGAATCCGCGAGCGTTTCAGCGCCAGCCAGTTCGTACCCGATGTGTTCAAGTACGGTGTGACCTACTGGAACTACGTCGGCGAACCGGTGCACTACGTCCTTGCCGCGATCGAAAAGGAATATGGCGATGACGAGGAACGTATCGCTCGTGAAATCACCAACAACCCGAAGAACACGATGAAGTACGCCGTGGGCAATGGCGCGGCGCCACCGGACATCGACAAGTTTACACGCTGGATGGGCCTGGAAGATATGTTTGAGTTGTATGGGTCGACTGAAGCAGCCATCAGCACCTTCCGCCGTAAGGGAGATCCACGCGGCAGTGTCGGTACCCTCATGGACGACGCAGTGAAGATTCTCGGCCCCGACGGCAAGGAGTGCGAGCCGGCACAACTCGGTCCCGATGGCAAGTTGCTCAACTACGACCGTGCAGTGGGAGAGATCTGCCGCGTCGCACCAGACACATCGCTTTTCCAGGGATACTTCGACAATCCGGAAGCCAACAACGAAAAATACCGTAACGGCGTGTACCACTCCGGTGATCTCGGGCACATCCTCATTCTGAACGGGATGCGACACCTCTACTTCGATGGACGAACGGACGACTGGATCCGCAAGGACGGCGAAAACTTCTCCGCCGCGCAGGTCGGACGGATCATTGGTGAGCATGACGACGTCGCCCTGGCCGTCGCCTACGGGGTTCCCTGCTCGGTTGCCGACGAATTGGTCATGGCTTCATTGAAACTGAAAGACGGCACACCCTTTGATCCACAGGGATTTTTCGACTGGTGCGAAGCCCAGATCAGCGGTGCCGATATGGATCGCAAATGGTTCCCCGACTTCGTGCGAATCGTCAATGATTTCGAGTACACGCAGACACAGAAAGTTCTGGTGCGCAATTACAAGAAGGTACACTTCGACCTGAACCGCATCCCGGACGCTCAGATCTTCTGGCGCCAGCGCGGTGACACGGCCTATAAGCCGTTCACCAGAGCCGACTACGACGGGCTGCGCGAGGAGTTCAAGGCACGCGAGAAACTGGACCTGCTGGACCGATGAAGGGGACCGGCCGGTGGAAACCGGCCGGGTGATCGTCCCGGCCGCCGCACCAGGCGCAAGGTACCGTTCCCTCGTTGGCGATTGGTCGCGCCACGATCAATCGATCGTATACGGAACGGAGACTCGCCCGGAATGAAGCTCATCCAATCCAACGGGTCGGCGCGGTTTGGTATCTTTGCTGAGCCAATCGAGGAGGTGAACCACCGGGACTTCCCTCTGTTCGACGAGATGGATCGGCGCGTCGGGTGGCTCCGGCGGCGTTTCGCCTTCAACCAGTTCGAGTTCCTCGGTGGTATCTCGGAACAACTCGTTTTCGGCTGCGCCGTCGCCGACGTGAAATATGCCGGCACGGCGTTCGTGTACGCCTATGATCCGGCGACACGCTGGATCATAGAACGCAGCTTTCAACGTCCCCTGGCAGCAGGGCTCTGGTTCGATCAGCAACCAGAATCCGGCACTACAGAGTTCCGCTCCGGGCGGGACTTCATCCAGATGCGGGGCACGATTCAGCCACGCACCCGACACCTGGAGGTGCATCTGCGCGACGGATTTGAAATCAATGCCACGTTTGCCGAGGAAACGACGAACGATAATGCCGGGTCCGTCACAACGGAGTTGTGTTCGGCAACCAGCGATGTTCCGGGCGCAAAGGTCGAAGGTCCCGGATCACAGACCAGCCCTCTGGAACCCATGCGCATCTGTACACCCGCCGGAGGTTCGGGTTTCGTCTTCGCCCGGAAAACGGCAGGACACCGGATCACCGGAACACTGCGGGTAAACGGACGGAAATTCGATCTCGCGGAAATCGGGGCGCTCGGGCATCACGACTGGACGGCCGGATACATGCGCCGGCACACTTTCTGGAATTGGGGTTGTATCGCCGGCCATGCGACGGATGGACGCGTGGTCGGTATGAACGTGTCGTGCGGCGTGAATGAGACGAGTTTCAGTGAAAACTGCTTCTGGCTCAATGGGCGATTACACCAGGTCGGTCCGGTGCTGTTCCAATACAACCGTACAGATGTGATGCTCCCATGGCGGATGACCTCGATCGACGGCCGCGTCGATCTGCGATTCGTGCCCGAGGCGGCGCACCGCGAACGCGTCCATGCAATTCTCGTGGCGACGAATTTCACCCAACTCATCGGTCGTTACGACGGCACTTTGCGCACGGAGGCGGACGAAACGCTGCGCATCGAGAGCCAGCTTGGCTACGCGGAACGCCATTACGCAAAGTGGTAGACGCAAGGATTGATGAGGTCTCCGCTGTCAGGCATCGGCGCCAATCCAAAACGCGCAGAATCAGGATCGGAAGCCTTGCTGTGGAACAAAAGCCAGACTCGGCCCATCGAACCAGCCCTTCGACACAGTCTGGAATCCCACCGCCTCCTCACCGTATGGAATAAGTCAGTATCGGCCGGAAATGGATGGGTAAGCGAGTTCCCCGTTTGTGGAACTCGAACCATGCAACTAAGATGGGACGAGCACGCCATACACAGTCCCCATCGAAACGCTGGAGGTTCCTGGTACGAATGATTGTGTTCCAAAAGAAGTGTCGTGGAATTTTGCCATTCGCTCTCCTGACGGCAGGTCTGCTCTGTTTGAACTCCTGTCGGTCCTCAGAAACC
>JAANMU010000068.1_pt1 | contig 120873 bp, 98 predicted proteins | sample 7279701 | NCBI WGS metagenome assembly JAANMU01 (sample SAMN14094539, study PRJNA606508) | bioreactor metagenome | isolation source: A lab-scale SPAN reactor treating ammonium-rich wastewater day 57 | place: Ireland: Galway | collected 2017-03-13
GCACCGCAGGGCTTACTCCGGTCAACTCGACCGGCAGCCGCTCGCACAGCTCCAGCGCCCCTTCGCGGTAGTGGGGCAGCCCGGCCCGCCAGGCCAGCACCTGGCCGACCTCGAGCAAACGCTCGTCCACCGGCGCCTCCAGCATGCGCTCGAGCCACCAGTTGGCGCGCGCGCCCGGCTGCTCGTCGAGGTGGTAGAGGGCGTTGGTCAGGCTGGCGGCCAGCTTGCGCGGGGCCTGAGCCAGAAGGGGTGCCACCCGGGGCAGCAGCCGCTCCCAGCCGGCGGCCACCACCGGGTGGCGGGCGAAAAGATCGCAGGCCACCAGCTCCAGGGACAGGTCGTAGAGGGCGTCGGCTGCGGCCACGCGGCCCTCCTCGGGCAGGGCGGCCACGATGGGATCGAGCCGGCGGCGCAGGTGCTCGAGGAAGACCGGCCCCTTCAGCCCGGGCCTGCGATGGCGCGCCTGGGCGAAGGCCGCGTTATAGCGCTCGCGGCGCTCACGCAGCACGCGCTCGAAGGCGGGGCTCAGGCCTTCTTCCACTGCAGCCAGGCCCGATAGTTGGTGTAGCGCTGATGGAGATACTTGAGGTAGAGCACGTCGTCATAGAGGTGCCCGAACAGCTTGCGCTGCTTGCTCCAGGAGGCCAGCAGACGCTCGATCTCGACCAGGCGCGCCTTGACCTCGGGCTCGCTCAGGCCCTCCAGGCCTTTGGCGAAGTCCTGGGAGAGCTTGCGCAGGGGGTCGTCTTTGTCCAGTCCCAGCCGGTCGTATTCCTGGCAAGAGAGGTCGAACAGTTGTCGGATCCAGCTCACCCGGTCGACCCGCAGCACGCCGTTGCCGGCGGCCTCGAAGAACGGGGCGTCCAGATCGGGCGTCAGTTTGTCGTGCAGCACGAAGGGGAGGATCTGGCGCATGTCCTCCAGCCCGACGACCGGCACTCCCCGCACATAGGCCAGGGCCTTGGCGAAGATCAGCACGCTCATCATGGCCCGCACCGAAAGGCCGTTGCGGGTTTGCACACCCAGGTCCTTGACCCGATCGCGCCCGCTGTCCAGGGAGGCCAGCGAGGCGGGATCGAGCCCGGAGAGCTTGAGGTTGTCCTTGGTCTTGTACTCGAGCTGCGCTCCGGCGGCCTCGAAGAACTCGAACTGGCTGGCGAAGAACTCGAATCGCCGCAGCACCTCGGTGGGCACCGGCAGGCGGGCGATCTCCTGGTACATCCGCTCGCTCTGGGCCGGGGTGAAGACGAGCTCGGCCGGCACGACCTCCTCGGGCCGGATGCCCTCCTCCACCCGGGTCAACAGCTCGGAGAAGAAGCGGGTGTTGAAGTGTAGCGCCCGAACCACCACGTCGATGCGGTCGCGCAGGGCTTCGACCACCTGGTAGGTCCCGCCTCCCTGGTCGTCGTTGGCGGTGAGGTACCAGGCGGCTTCGGGGCACTCGTAGATGTGGTCGAGGATCTCGGCGTAGTTGTCGGCCAGCACGGTGAGCAGAGCCGACTGGGTGCGGGTGGGGATGCGGTTGTACTCGTCGATGATCTTGACCCGCATGCCCAGCCAGCGCCGCCAGGAGATGCGGATCTGATCCAGGCTCTGGGCCTGGATCAGGTCCGCCGGCAGGGGATTGCCCAGCAGGTCGGAGATGGTCATCTGGGGCTGTCCGTGCTGGATGGCCCGGCGCACATCTTGTAGCGAGTAGCCCGCCAGCACCCCCATGAGCACGGCGCTGGCCGTCTTGCCGCGCCCCGGCCCTCCCACCAGCAGGCAGCGACGGCGCACCGCGAAGTTCAAGAGGGGCAGCAACACGAAGCTGGAGTAGCTCTGGGCCGTGGGCAGGACCAGGCGCGAGCGGGTGTCCCCGAAGGTGTAGCTCGGGGGCGGTCCGTCGTTGTACTCCAGGTCGTAGTGGGGGCTGATGACCGCGTTGTTGACGATCCAGAAGTAGGCCTGGCGCAGCTTCTCGTCCAGCGCCTCGTCCTCTTCGGACACCTCGCTGCCGGGGTCGACCGGGCCACGATACAGGTCGGCCACGTCGAAGGCGAGCGGTGGGGGTGGCTTGACCATCGGGTTGGTGGGGCTCTCGGGAGGGCGACGGAACAGATTCTTCAGCACAGGCGATTGCTTCGGAGCCGCCCGCTTGACCCCTGGGAAGGGTGCCCCGGGCTGAAGTCGAACCTCCGGGAATGAAAACAATTCTTGCAATCACCCTGCTGGCAGGCTCGCTTCTGGCTGGCTGCGCCGCCAACCCGGCCGCCGACCGCCCCGCTGCGGTGGTCAACACCCCGGCCAGCGCAAGTCCGGCCGCCTCTCCCTCGACCGATCCCAACGCCAAATCACGCACCTTCGAGATCAGCGCCTGGAACTCCAGCATAGGGTTCGTGGGCTCCAAGGTGACGGGCTCCCACGAAGGGAAGTTCAAGACATTTCGGGGCCTGATCGAGGTGGTCGAAGAGGAGCCCACCCGCTCGCGGGTCGAGGTGACCATCGACATGGGCTCGGTGGAGGCGGACGATCCCGACCTGACCGATCACCTCAAGAGCGCCGACTTCTTCGACGCGCCCAAGTATCCCGAGGCCAGCTTCAAGTCGACCCAGATCGCCAAGTCCGACAAAGGCTACACCGTGACCGGCGATCTCAGCCTGCACGGCGAGACCAAATCGATCAGCTTCCCGGCCGAAATCGCGCTCACTCCCGAAGGGCCCACGGCCAAAGCCGAGTTCAGCATCAAGCGCTTCGACTTCAAGATCATGTACCCGGGCAAGGCCGATAACCTCATTCGCGATGAGGTGCTGATCAAGCTCGACCTGAAGGGAACCCCACCCGAGTAGGCTCCCGACGCGTCTGGTACGGCCCGCTGGGCGAGCTGGCCTGGCACGCTTCGCTGGCCGTCTATGAGCTGGCTGCCCTGGGTCGCCACGGCTGGTGGTGGCGGCTGCATCGCGCTCTGCCCCGCCACTACCGGGGCATCCGGCCGGGCCGGCTCGAGCGCACCCATCCCGAGCGCGACTCGCTGGCCTACGGCGAGACCCCGGCCATCTCGGTACGGCGCCTGCTGCAGGTGAGCGGCCTGGCCCCGGGGGCGCGCTTCGTCGATCTGGGCTCGGGCCGCGGGCTGGCGGCCCTGAGCGCGGCCAGCCTGGGGTATCCGGCCGAAGGGCTGGAGTTCTTTCCCGAGTATGTCGAGCGAGCTAACCGGGTGGCCGCCGAGCTGAGGCTGCCGGCCAGGTTCACACAGGGAGACCTGGTGCAAGACCCCTGGCCGGAAGGCGAGCTCTACTACCTGGCCTCCACCGCCTTCGGGCAAGAGACCCGGCAGCGTCTGCTCGAGCGCCTGAGCGGCCTGCCACCGAGAGCCCTGGTGGCCACGCTGGACTGGAGCCTGCCGCTGGAGGGTCGGGCCGCCTTCTACCTGCCCGTCACCTGGGGACTGGCCCTCTGCCAGCTCTACGCGACCGAAAGTTAACGCTCCCAAAACAACCCCTCCCGGTGATCTGGATACACTGGTTTTCGTGGAAACCAGGGCTCCGTTCCGCTTCACCGTCGATACCGGCGCTCGCGCCGAATGGACCAACCTGCGCCTCAAGGGCAGCTTCAATCCCGCCACGGGCGAGTACGACCCGCAGTGGAACGCTGGCCAGACCATCCCCATGCGCGATGATGGCCTGGAGGGCGACGAAGTGGCCGGGGACGGGGTCTACACGGCCACCGTCTCGCTTAAGACCGAGCCCCGCAGCTACGAGTGGGGCGTGGTGGCTGACACGAAGGCCGGTCGCAATCGCTGGCTGCCGCTGCAGGACGGCAATCTGCGCTTTGACTCCGAGGAGCGCAACCCGAGCTACACGCCCATCGCCAATCACAAACTGGGAGTGCATCGGCGCGGTCAGGACGGGGTGTCGTTTGCGACCTGGGCCCCGGCCACGGACGAGCTGGCGGTGGAGATCTTCAACCGCGACGGCAGCCTCAAGTCCCGTCACCCCATGGACAAGCAGGCCGACGGCACTTTCAAGCTGGAGCTGGGCCAGGGGTGGGGCGAGCTGGAGGGGCTGGGCTATCGCTATGCGACCGGCGACATCGCCTACTCCGACCCCCGGGCCCGCTTCTTGCAGGGCCAGCAGCGCGGGGTGGAGCGCATCTTCGTGGATCCGGTGCTGGGCATCGAGACCGGTTGGTACGACGACAGCGGCAAGGGTGGGCCCAACTACGCCGACAACCCCACCTGGGGCCGCTTCACAGTGGACGATCGGCCCAACGCCGAGAAGGTGCAACTGGTCATCAAGGATGAGAATGGTCGCCAGTTGAGCAAGAGCGAGCTGCTGCAGCGGCTCGGAGCGCCTCGCCTCCTGAGTTATGAGGAGGCCCCGGCCAAAGACAAGCGGGACGTGGACATCCTCAATCGCTGGGGGGTGGACTCGGACGCCAAAGTGACCGACTACCAGTGGCTCGAGCGCACCGCCGAGAACGGCGTCATCGACCTCGAGCAGGTGGGCAACGCCTGGGTGACCACGGTCAACAATTTCCCCGGGTTGGCCGGGCTGCGCTACGAATTTCGAGTCTACGAGAACGGTCGCCTGGTGGGCGATTCCAACGGCGACGGACAGCTGAGCAAGTCCGAGCGGGTGCGCACGCCCTTCAACGACCCGCTCAGCGACCGCATCTCGAGCCGTCCGGGCAGCGAGCGGCTGAGCCTGATTCGCGAGTCGAAGTTCTCGTTCCAGCACCAGAACGCTCCGCGCAAGACCAGCGATCCCACTCGCTTCGTGATCTACGAGTTGCACGTGGGCAGCTTCATGGGGTCCAAGGACAATGCCAACCCTTCCAACTTCAAGGACCTGATGCACAACCTCGACTACCTCGAGGAGCTCGGGGTCAACACGCTCGAGCTCATGCCTTTCAACGAGTTTGGGGGCAAGCGCGACTGGGGCTACACGCCTGACTACTACTTCGCCGGAGCCGAGGCCTACGGGTTCGAGCTCGACGCTGCCGAGGCGCTGCGTAAGGGCCTGGTCTCTCCGCGCGAGGCCGAGGGCCGCGAGACGGTCTGGGTGCACGGGCTGGAAGCCATCAAGGTGTTCGTGGACGAGGCCCACCGGCGCGGCTTCAACGTCCTGGGCGACGTGGTCTACAACCACACATCGGGCAAGGCCGACGCCGACAATCCGATGTGGGAGCTGGATGGGGACGACCGCTCTTTCTTCAAGTGGAACGGGCAGTACATCAGCAACACCGACTGGGGCGCCAAGCCCAACTTCGGGGCCGACGGGGTGAAGCAGTTCTTCGTGGACAACGCCGTGCAGCAGCTCGAAGAGCTGGGGCTGGACGGGATTCGCTTCGACTTCACCCAGGTGCTGCACGATACCGGCACCACCCAGGAGAAATGGGAGGGCATGCAGACCCTGCGCATGATCAACCGGGCCATCGACCATGTGCGCCCGGGCGCCTACACGGTGGCCGAGGACTTCTCACGCTCGTGGCTGGTGGCGGCCGACTACGACCGCAGCTCGTGGGTGGGCGAGAACGAGCACCGCATGGAAAAGAAGGGGATGGGCTTCGATGCGGTCTGGAACGATCGCTTCCACGACGACATGATCGACGCCCTGGCGGGACGGGCCTCGATGGACCGCCTGATGGAGGCGCTCACCCGGCACGTGGACGTGGAGAACTGGAGCAAGGCCGTGGTCTACACCCACAGTCACGACGAAGTGGGCAACTCGGGCCAGTGGGCGGCCCGGGTGGCGGCCGGCAGCCAGAATACCGAGGACACTCTCAAGCCCCTGCCACGGGCCCTGGCCCGCACGGCGGCCACGCTCACCCTGTTGGCGGCCGGGGTTCCCATGCTGTTCCAGGGCGAGGAGTTCCTGGACAACGCCGACTACAAGCACGGCGTGACGGCCACCTGGGGCAACGACATGAGCTGGCTGGGCCACCAGGTCGATCCCGCTCAGGCCGACAGCCTGTCTGGCGACGAGCGGGTAGCCGCCCTCAAGCGCGGGCACTTCAACTTCTATCGCGATCTGATCAAGCTGCGCGGCTCCAGCCCGGCCTTCACCTCCACCAGCGAAATCCGGCCCGGCAGCGTGAACAACGCCGAGCGCACCCTCAGCTATGTGCGCAAGGGCGGGGGCGAGGAGTTCTGCGTGCTGGCGAATTTTTCCGATCAGCCGCGCCAGGTTCCCCTGCCCGAGGGCAACTGGAAGCTGGTGCTCAGCTCCGACGATCGCCAGTACGGCGGGAGCGGTTTGCAGGGCGGGGTTGCTCCCGGCTCGGCGCTGGTGTACAAGCGCGTTTAGATGCGCCTGGCACAGACTGGGCGATGAATTCTCAACAGGTTTAAGGCTCTTTTCAACCCGGCCTGTTACTCTGCTCCGGCATGCGGATCGACCCTCTTTCCTATTCCCTGCCCTCCCGCGCCCCTGGCGGACCCCCGGTAGACGGCGCCGAGCTCGAGCAGACGGCTCAGCGGCTGCAGGAGGAAGGCTATCGCTTCCAGGCCTACAAAGGCAGCTGGTGGCCGTTCTCGGAGGTCAAGTGGCGCGAGGTCGACCGCGAGGAGGGCCTGCAGCGTCTGAGCGAGGACGCCGAGGTTCGCCTCGTCAAAGGCGAGGATACCCACCAAGTGCTCAGCAAGTCGGACCTGGTCGAGCTGGCGGCTTTCGACTCGGGACAGGTGGACGCTTTACCTCAGCCCAGGCTGGCCCGCGCCGTGGCGGCCCTGTCCAAGCAGGGCATCCTGAGTGGGCTTTCGGGCAATCTGACGGCCTATCAGGCTTACAACCTGCTGCTGCAGGATCCCAATCACGAGCGTCAGGAGGTGCGCTTCACCCACCAGGGAGATACCCTCCATCTGAACGGTCCGAGCGATGCCGAGACGGCCGCCTGGCTCATGGCCGGGGTGGGAGAGCAGGCCGACGTGGCCCCTCGAGCGGTTCAGCTCAAGCAACTGAAGGATCTGGGCTTCCAGGTGGATCCGTTCAGGCTCTTCGCCCAAAAGCGCTCGGGAGGCAGCCTATCCCTGACAATGGGCAACCAGGTGCTCGGCAGCATGCCGCTCGAGCAGCTCGACCCCGGTAAGGCCGAGCTGCTCTGCCAGGAGTGGAAACAGGCCCAGCAGAGCCTGGGCCAGGACGCTCGGGTCTGCTGGGAGGCTCTGCAAGACCGGGCTGGAGCGGCCCTGCCGTTCTCCGAGCGACTGTCCGCCATGGCCACCCTGAAGGAGCGCCTGGGAGAGCCTCGGGGGCGAGAGCTTTACCGAGCCGTCCTGGCCACCATCAAAGAAGGGGAAAGGCTGGACGGCCGGGTCGTCCAGGCCCTGGAGGTGGTGACCCTGGCCCCCTCTCACCCCGCTCTGGCGGTGCAGGTTTACCGCGGCTACCAGAGCCGCGGCGCCTTCTATCCCGAGCTGCTCGAGCGCACCGGCGACCTCAAGGTCACCGACCGCCTGGTGGCCGCGGTCCCGGTCGAGCAGGAGCAGCAGCTCTTCGGGCTGCTGGAGGACCTCAAGTCGATCGACCGGCCGGTAGCCCAAGAGCTGGCTGTGGGCCTGGCCGAGCAGGGGGTTCTGGTGGAGCAGCGCTCGCTGGTGGCTGGACTGGCTGCCCCGGGCACCACCGCGCGCGAAGTCTTCCAGGCCCGCGACGAGATTCTCAAGGGCGACGTCGAGGGGCGCAAACAGCTTCTCCAGGCCAGCCGCGCGGAGATGAGCCTGCCCTCGGCCACGCGGCTGCTGGCCGCCTGCCCCGACCCCGCCGGGGTCGAGGTCTACCGCTCGCTGCGCGGGGCGGGGATGGAGGAAGTTCAGGCGGTAGCCCTGACCGAGGCCATGGCCCGCTCGCGGCGGGAAGGGGAGAAGCTGACCGACCTGGTCGGACCGGCCCTCGAGCTGCGCGAGCTGGCGCCCAAGAGCTACTACGATCTCTATTCGGAGCTGCGCAAGACTTCCGGTCGTGAGAAGGCTTTCCTGGAGCACTACCAGCGCTCTCAGAATGCCCGCGAGGCGGCCACCGTGGCGGCCAACCTGCCGCCCGAGCAGAACGCTCTGTTCTTTGCAACCTGTGACCAGCTGCAGGCCGCGGGCATCAAGCACGGACCGCAGCTTGTTCTGGAGGCGGTGGCCAGGCATCGCCTGGAGGCTGATGCCGCCCGGTTGGAAGGCATCCCCACGCTGGCTCTCTACCAGGCCATGGTCGCGAACGCGCCCGCCGGCAGCGAGGACGCATTCCTGAGCCTGGCCGCCGAGCCGGGGCTGAAAGAGCCGGTCGCCAGCTGGAAAAAGGTGTTCAACGGACTGCCTGAGGAGGCGCGCGAGCGGGTGAGCCTGTGGAAGGCGATGCGGGTCAAGCTGGGCTCCAATGCGGCCCTGGCTGACCGCCTCATGGTTGCCGTCCCCCCATCGGCCGAGCCCGATCTCGTGCTGGAAACCCTGTCCGTGCTGCTGGGCAAGACGCCCAAGGAGCCAACCAAAGCCGTGGAAGCCTTCGAAAAGGTCTACCAGAGCCGCTCTTCCGAGCTGCTGGCCCACCTAGTGCGAGGCGGCGCCAACCTGGAGGAGGCCACCGAGATGGCCCGCCGGGTGGGACGTAACGATCTGCCCGGAGCCCAGCTGCCTCAGAGCCGGCGCTGCGAGCTGGTGGGGCGCCTGGGAGCGCTGCGCGGGGGCAACCTGCAGGAGGGCTTCCAGGATTACCTGTTTCTGGCCACCCGGCTGGAGGACTACGAGCACATTCCGATGGCCGTGGAGTTCTTCGCTACCCTGATCGAGACCGGGTTGAGACCGACCGAGGCCCGCATGGCCTACGTCGAGTTGGAGCGACGGCCCGAGCTGGGGGTGCACCAGAGCACAGTCCTCAAAGCCCTGCGCTTTGCCGACGGGCTGGCCGGGGCGCGCGAAATTCTCGACCAGGTGGTGCGGCTCACACCCGAGGAGGCGGCCAGCCGCCTGGAGGAAGTGCTGGGCCATCAGGATGCCATGCAGGGCCTCGAGCCCAGGCTGCGCACCAGACTGGCAGCCGGGCACCTGGCTGCGCCCTTAGACCCGCAAGGGCTGGAGCAACTGGGCTCTCTCCTGGGCTCTCGCCTGCACTGGACCCCGCACCCGGGCTGGACGGTGGGCGGTGACCCCCCCGGCCTGCGCCTGGATCTCCCCAAGGGGGCCAGCAATGTCGGGGCCATCAAGTCCAGCCCTCTCTGGCTTGCCTCCGACGGCGAGAGCACGCTCAGCTTTGATTTCGTGGCTGGCCAGGCATCGCGTCTGGTGGCTCTGGTGGAGGGTGCTGACAAACCGGTCGTGCTGGCCTCTCTGGAAAATTCGGGTCAGAATATGGTGGTCAATCTCTCTTCCTTGCGCGGCAAGAAGATTCGCCTGCGCCTGGAGTGCACCCGGACCGATTTGCAGCAGAAGCTCGAGCTCACCAATCTGCGACTGGACACAACCCCCACGGTCGGTCGCACCGATCTTGCCACCAGCGATTTCAGCTCTTCCGACGGGCAGCTCTCCAAGCCGGTGCAGCTTAGCTCCACGGCCACCACGCAGCTTTGCGCCAGCCTGGGAGGCCAGTCGCTGACCATCGAGACTTACAACGGCTCCAACTGGGTTCGCCTGCCCCTCAGTCGTCCGGAAGGGGGGTTGGTGAAGTCCGACCTGTCGGCCTATCGGGGCAAGAAGCTCTATCTTCGGTTTCGCAACAGCGGCAATGCTGCTCGCCCGCGTTTCGTCCAACTGCGCGAGGACCCGGGCTCGACCACGATGCGCCCGCTGGTGGGGGGCTCCGGAGCCGTGGCCGAGGAGGTCCTGGCTCTGGCCTTCGACCCCTCGCGCCGGCCCGAGCAGCGCTTGAGCGCCCTGCAGGGGCTGCAGTTGTTGGGCGACGACCTGGAGGCAGCCTGGAAGGCCTGGCCGATGCTCGAGCCCCACGTTGGCTCGGCTGACTTTGAGGACCGGGTGGGAGCGGTCAAGGCCCTGCTCCCCGCGGTCGAGTTACTGGCCGAGCTCGAGAAGGGACGAGCGCCGGGCGAGAGCCTGACCGCCCTGGCCCGCCTGCGGAAAGGACGCTCCACGGAGGACTTTGCCCGCCTGCGTGAACGCCTTCGCTGGGAGAGCCAGGACGCCACGCCTGCCTCCTCGGTCGAGTTCGTGGGCGCCGTGCAGAGTCGGGCGGGCGTTGAGTCAGCCGACCTGGCCTGGCAGGCCGTGGCCCCTCCCATCCATGACGAAAGTCTCAGCGAGCGCCGGCAGGCCTATCTCGATCTGCTGGAGGGCTGCGCGGGGGACGGCAAGCTGGCCCACCAGGTCTATCACCAGTTGCTGACCTGGCTCGAGCCCTCCGAGGGCATTCAGCGGGCCGCCCGGGCCGCGGTGGAGCTGCGAGCCCTGGTTCCCAAGGCCGAGGATTGGGTCAAACTGGTTAGCGACCTGCAGGCCAGCCAGCTCGACGGGCGTCTGCAGGGGGTGATGCTCAAGCGGATGTCCACCTTCCTGATCGGCAAGGTAACCCTGGAGGGCGCCAGACTCGAGGATGCCCTGAAGATCATGCCCGAGGAGCTCAAGGGCAAGACCGGAATCGAGGAGCGCGAGTTGCACCTGGTGGTGGGCGGAGTGCGCCTGGGCAAGCGCGACGAGTGAAATGAAAAGAGGGCGGCCCACCGGGCACGCCCTCTCTGGTCGCTCAGCGGGAGCTTCAGGCTCCGATGAACTGAATCAGCACGTTGCGGGTGCGGGGCCGGTCGAGCTCGAGCATGAAGACCCGCTGCCAGCGGCCCAGCGTCAGGCGGCCGTCCTGGATGGGCATGGTGACCGAGCATCCCAGCGTCAGGTGCTGCAGGTGGGAGTGGGCGTTGTCGCACTCGTCCTCGCACATGTTCACGGTACGGATGGTGAAGTCGTTGTGTTGATACAGCGAGGCGGGGTCGGCCATCTTCCAGAGGAAATTCTTCATGTCCTCAATCAGAAGGGGCTCGTTCTCGTTGATGATGATGGCCGCCGTGGTGTGCTGGGAGTAGACCAGCGCCTGACCGTTCTGGATGCCGGCTCGAGCCAGGAGAGACTCGACATGATCGGTGATATCGATGAACTGTGGACCGGTGGCCGATTCGATGGTCAGTCGGGACATGTAGACCCGGGGTTGTCCCAGGCTCTGCCCGGTGGCATCGGCACGCACCTGAATGCTGGGTTTGTTCTCCAAAGTCAGCGTCGTCTTGGCGCCGTTGGAGGGCGCCACCATTGTACCGTTCTTCACTCTAAAGCTCCCTATGTTGCGAGGCCGGCCTTCACCGGCCTCCTTGCCTGTTGTAAGCTGCCAGAACCTGGCTCTGACAAGCTTTTGGTGCTGTTGCACCGATCCTAATGAACCGAAGCCCGCTCATTCTCTCCTCACCTGAAGATTCCTCTCGGCAGGTCGCTCAGCCCGGTCCTGTAGAATGCACTCGCGCATGCGCGCTCTGGTTCTGGATGTGGAAGGCACGACGACCCCCATCAGCTTCGTCTATGAGACTCTCTTTCCGTATGCGCGCAAACGGTTGAGGAACTTCGTCGAGAGCAATTGGGAGCGACTGGATGAGGTCATCCAGGCCTTCCAGCAGCAGGCGGCCGAGGATCTGGTTGCCGATCATCCCCTGCGACCCGTTACCGGTCGCGAGTCGTTGATTCACAACGCCCTGGCTTACATGGATCAGGACCTCAAAGTGCCCTGCTTAAAAACGCTGCAGGGTTTGATCTGGGAAGAGGGCTATCGGGACGGCAACCTCAAGGGCGAAGTCTTCCACGATGTCAAGCCGGCCTTTAAGCGTTGGAGCCAGGCGGGCCTGAAGCTGGCCATCTATTCCTCTGGCAGCGTCTTCGCCCAGAGGCTCCTTTTCAGCAACTCCAGCGAAGGCGACCTGACTCGCTACATCTCCGATTACTTTGACACCGAGGTGGGAGCCAAGCGCGAAGCCGAGAGCTACCGACGCATCGCCGCCCGCCTCGGCCTGGATCGAGACCTGCTGCTGTTTGCCACCGACGTGGTGGCCGAGGCCGAGGCCGCTCACGAGGCAGGCCTTGAGGTCGTGCTCCTGCGGCGCCCTGGCAACCCCGACCCCGGGCCGCATCCCTTTCCCGAGGCACGCGACTTCACGACCCAGCCCTTCCCCTAGCTAGCTGTTGAACGGCGCCGCGCCAATTCCTGAAGTGTTCAACGCGGGAGCCGCTGGGCCGGATCGGTATCCGGGGCTTACTATGCGGCCTTCCACGTCGCGCGGGCTCTCGTTCTTACTGAAGGGGAGGAGCCGAGGACCAACTTTCATTTCGTGCGCCGGGGTCGCTTGGAGCCGGAAGTTGCACGGCTGCTCTCATTGCTCGAGGCGCAACGACTTCAGGCCACGTATGACGTCGCGGCAGTGGTCACGCCGGGGATGGCTGCCGACGCTCTCAAAGACGCGAGCGCATTCGTAGGCACGGCCGAGCGACTCTTGCGCCAGGACGGCTACCTGAACTGAGCGCGGTCACGAAGGGGCCTGGGCCTTGCGTACCAGCGAGGTCACCAGCGAGCGAGGCAAGAAGCGAATGGCGGTGGCCATGACCCAGTTCATGGTTCCCGGGATGCAGACCGTCTGACCCCGGCGGGTGGCTTCCCAGCCGACCCGAGCCACTTCCGGGGAGGTGGGGAGCTTGCGCTGAAACAGTCGGCTCTTTTGCATTCCGGCAGCGGCCTGAAAACCGGACTCGGTGGGGCCGGGGCAGAAGGCCGTCACGCTCACTCCCTGGTCTTTCAGCTCATTGGCCAGGGCTTCCGAAAGGCTGAGAACGTAGGCTTTGGTGGCGTAATAGACGGCCATCAGCGGTCCGGGCTGGAAGGCAGCCGTGGAGGCCACGTTCAACACGCGTCCATGTCCGCGCGCGATCATCGCGGGCAAAAGCAGCTTGGTCAGATCGGTCAGGGCCACGATGTTGAGCTGCAGCATGTCCAGCTCTGCCTTGCGGTCGGTCTCCGCGAACGGGCCGTAGGTGGCAAAGCCAGCGTTGTTGACCAGGATGTCCACGGGAAGTTGGCGTTTCTCGACCTCGGCGGCCAGCTCGCCCGGGGCCTCTGGGCGGGTCAGATCGGAAGGCAGCACGGTCACCTCCACCGAGTGGCTCTGGCGTAGCTCGGCGGCCAGTTGCTCGAGCCGGTCGGCGCTGCGGGCGACCAGCACCAGGTTGCAGCCATCGGCGGCCGCCAGGCGGGCCAGCTCCAGTCCGATGCCGCTGGAAGCTCCGGTGATCAGGACGCGTTCTTTCATGGAGAGCCATTCCCTCAGGAAATGGTGGATCTCCTGCGCCTGAGGTGCTACAATGAGGTCCGCATTGTCATCGAATCAAAGGAGGTAGACCGTTGGCCTACGTCGTCGTTAAAGAAGAGCCCGCTCGTCGTCTCGAGGGTGAGGAAGCCCTCAAGTTCCTTGCTTCGCGCGGTATTGGCTACGAGGAGTGGGACGTCTCGCAGGTTCCCGCCGAGCTGCGCACCTTTCGCAAGCTCACCGAGGACGAGCAGCGCCAGCTGCTGGCCACCTGGGGCGATCAGATCGACCGCCTGATGCGCTCGAACGACTACCAGACCGCCGATGTTCTGGCTGTTTCCGACGAGACCGTGCCCAACCTGGACACCATGCTCGATAAGTTTCGCCCCGAGCACTACCACACCGAGGACGAGGTGCGCTTCGTTATCTCAGGTCACGGAATGTTCGGCATCCACCAGAGCCAGCCGGACGAGTGCACCTTCGAAGTGCACGTCGGCCCGGGCGACCTGCTGATGGTTCCCGAGGGCACCTGGCACTGGTTCGACCTCAAGGAAGACCGCTGCATTCAATGCGTGCGGCTCTTCCAGGACATGTCGGGCTGGACGCCCTACTATCGGACGGCGGAGATGCCTGCGGCCCGGCAGTAGTATTCCAGCAAGAACTCGATGACCTCGACGTGGCGACGCGCTTCGTCCAGGTCGGCTCCCCAGGAATAGACCCCGTGCAGTCGCACCACCACGGCCGGGTATCGCTCGTCGAGCCCGGCCTCGACATTTCTGGCCAGCTCTTGCATGTCGCGGGCATTGTCGACCACCGGCAGCAGCACCGGGTCGCCCAGGTGGATGCCCGCCAGGCCCTTGGTCATCTCGACCCCGGTCAGCTCGATCCGGTCCTTTGCCAGCTTCGAAGCCAGGTTATTCCACACCGAGTGGACGTGGTAGACGGCCCGGGCTCTGGTCCGCCGGTAGACCACCTCGTGTACGGTGACCTCCGAGGAGGGTCGGTGGCGACTGGGGGCGAGCAACTCCAGCCCGGCTCCCACGCGCAGGAAGTCCTGCTCGCTCAGGCGCGACTTTTCAACGCCGGAAGCGGAAACCAGCATCTCCAGCGGATCATCCTTGAGCTTGACCGAGAGGTTGCCGCAGGTGCCCAGCATCCAGCCCCGCTTCCAGAAGCATCGGGCATCGGCCGCCATGGTCGCGATGGCGACCTCGCTCATCGCGCTTTGAGAACGGTCAGCCTGGCCTTCGGATTCAGGGCGGACAGCAGATTGCGGGTGGCGCCCTCCTGGCTGGCCGGCGCGCCCTCCTTCTCGACCAGCACCGCCCGCTCGATGTCGCGGTACTCAGCATGATCGGCCACCAGATTGACTATGGCTCCCTGCAGGGGAGACATGCTGGGGTTGAAAGCCGCATTCTCGGCGCAGCCGCCCACGTAGATCTTGCCCGAGGTGGTCTGCAGCGCTACTCCCGAGGGGCTCTGGGAATAGGGGGCATAACTCTTGCGGGCAGCCGCCAGGGCCGCCTCGCTCGCTTCATCCGCTTTCTTGCCGGCCAGCTGGAGGTTCCAGGGGGATGAGCCGAGCAGTCCCCCTGCCTGGCCCAGATCCTGCGGTCCGAAGAAGTTCGGCAGCAGCGAGCGCAGGCGTACCGGACGGCGGCTCGGAGTCAGGATGCGGGCGTTGCCGGCCGAGGGCAGCTCGTTGAGGAACTGGCGGCAGAGGCCGCTGGGGGTATCGAACAGGGCCACCGCTTCCAGCGAGGTCTCCCCGCGCATCAGGGCCTGGGCCACGATGGCCTGCTCGGCGTGCACCGTGTAGCTCAAGGGCACGTTCAAGAACTCGATGTTGTAGCCGAAATAGAGGTCGCCCTTCTTACCCTTGCCCACCACTCCGACCCGGTAGTGCGAGATGGGGGCTCGGGCGAAGCCGCGTGCGATGGGCAATAGCTCGAGCATCAGCCGATCCATGGTCAGCTCGAGCTTGCGGGCCATCTCGCGGGCGGCGCGCGCCGGGATGATGCTGCGTTTGCCCACCATCTCATCGAGCTGCAAGGTGAGGACCGAGCGGTTATGTGAATAAAGGCCGGGCAGCATGGGGCCAGAGGCCGCGACCGCAGCTGCGGCGGCTGTGGACAGCCCGATCAGGCCGGTTACCTCAAAGCGGTGGAGCTGACTGAGCAGCTCGTCTGATTTCGACACGCGGTCCCCCTGTGATGGGATTGAGGGCGGCATTTCGGTCGCTTTGGGGTGGATCCTCTCAGCTGTCCTGAGAAGGTCGCGGCACGGGCAATCCGGGCCCGTCCTTGCTGAGAAAATCGACCCCGGTTCGGCGAGTGGCCCGCTCCACCATCTCGCGCGCGATGCGGTTGGCTTCCTGCCAGGTTTTCTCCTCGGAAAGATGAACCAGGCGACCGTTTTCGACCACCACCTGGCCATCTACGACCGAGAAGTCAACGATGTGGCTGTCGCCGCAGAAGACGACGGCGGCCACCGGGTCGTGGAGCGCCCCGGCGTAGCCCAGGCGGCGCAGAGAGATGCCGATCAAGTCGGCCCCCTTGCCCACCGCCAACTGGCCCAGGTCGGAATAGCCCAGCACGCGCGCCCCGCCCCGGGTGGCCAGCATCAAGGCCCGCTCGGCGGTCATGGAGGCCACCCCCGTGCGGTGGCGATGGATCAGCATACAGGTGCGCACTTCTCCCAGCATGTCCGAGGAATCGTTGGAAGCCGAGCCGTCCACGCCCAGCCCCACGGGCACGTCGGCGGCTATCATCTCGGGAATGGGCGCGATGCCTGAGCCCAGGCGGAGGTTGCTGACCGGACAGTGGGCCACTCCCGTGCCGGTGGCCGCGGAACGCTCGATCTCGCTCTGGTTGAGGTAGACGCAGTGGGCATACCAGATGTCCGGCCCCACCCAGCCCAGGCTCTCCATCAGGTCGAAGGGGCGCATCTTGTAGATCTCGGTACAGTAAGCGTCCTCGTCGGCCGTCTCGGCCAGGTGGGTGTGGCAGCGCACCCCGTAGCGACGGGCCAGCTGCACCGTGTCGCGTAAGACCTCAGAGGTGACCGAGAAGGGCGAGCAGGGTGCCAGGGCGATCTTGATGCGGCCCAGCGGGTCGGGGTCGTGGTAGGTATGGATGACCCGCTCGGAGTCGGCCAGGATGGCCTCCTCGGTCTGCACCACCTCGTCGGGCGGCAAGCCGCCCTGGCTCTTGCCACGCGACATCGAGCCTCGGGTGGGCTGAAAGCGAATTCCGATCTCGCGGGCGGCCCGGATCTGCTCGTCGAAGAGATTCTCGGGGCAGCCCCTGGGGAAGACGTAGAAGTGGTCGGTGGTGGTGGTGCAGCCCGTCAGCAGGAGCTCGCCCAGGCCGACCAGGGTCCCGTAATAGAGCGCTTCGGGGGTCAGCTCGCGCCAGATCTCGTAGAGGTGAACCAGCCAGGGGAAGAGCTCGGACTCTTGCACCCGGGGCACGTTGCGGGTCAGGGTTTGGTACATGTGGTGATGGCAGTTCACCATGCCAGGCATGACCAGCATGTCGGTGGCATCGAGCTTGCGATCGGCCTCGGGTGCCTCCGAGGCCGGCCCGATCCACTCGATGCGATTGTCGCGAATCAGGATGCTGGCCTGGCTCAACCGGGTGAAGCGATCGTCGAAGGTCGCCAGGGTGGAAGCGTTGTCGATCAGTAGCGTGCCCATGGGCTGGCGGCTTCGAACCTCTGGCGAGACGAACCTCCCGGCCTCCGGTAGGCGAACTCTGGGCCGAGGAGAATGAACAGGCCATGACCACCATCATGATCCCCACCGAAGACCAGGGGGAGGTTGTCGACGCGCGTCGCATCAAGCTGTTGGCCGGTGTCGGTGGAGCCCTCTTCCTGGTGATGGTGATCTTCCTGTGGGCCCTCTGGCCCTCCCAGAAGAAGCCAGGCCCGCAGGGCACCCCCATGGCGTCGGCCACCGGGGCCACCGGGGCCACCGGGACGCAGCCCGAGAATCAGGACCCGCTCGAGTTCGTGGCCGCAGCCAAACCGCCCCTGGTGCAGCGCTCTCCGCGCCCAGAAACGGATGGGCCGGAACGACCGAGCGATTCCGGCACTCCTTCCTCGGAGCCCACGGAAGACCCGACGGCCTGGTCCAAGGCCGACAACGTCACGGTTTACTCCAAGCACGGTCTGAATCAGCCGGTTGTGCGCACCCTGGCCCAGGGCGAGCGCGTCTTGTGGGTCAAAGATTACCAGAATTGGTCGCAGGTGCGGCTGCTGGGCAAGGGCGAGGGCTGGGTGGAGAGCAAGAACCTGGTGTTCACCCAGCCTTCCTTTGCCAAAAACCAGACCCCCGGGGAGGCGCGTCAGGCCCTGGCCGACTTTTACGCCGAGGTAGGTCGCAAGGAATACGCCGCTGCTTATGCGCGCCTCTCGGCCGACTGGCAGGCCGAGCTTCCCTTCAAGGACTTCGTGAAGGGCTTCTCCCAGGTGCGCAGCCTGGACGTGCAGCTGGGCGAGACCGAGGAGACCTCGGGCGTCTCGGTGCGCCAGCATGTGGTCATCGATGCTGACGAGGAAGCTCGTCCTCGACGCTTTCGGGGCACCTACACGCTGGAGTATCGGCCGATCGAGTGGAAGCTGACCAGCGGCATCCTGGAGGAGGGGGGCGCGCCCACCTCCTCGGCTCCGGGGCTCTGATCATGCGGCTCGAGCTCGAGCTTGACACGACCACTGAGCTGCTGCTGAAAGCCCTGGCGCGGCTGGGCTGGGCCGGTCTGCTGGTGCTGGGGGCCACCTGGTTGGTATGGCCCACCCTGCCGCTCGCCGGCCCTGTGACCCTGACGGCCCTGGTGAGCGCCGGACTGAGTCTGCTGGCCTGGGCCCTGAACGAGCTCTACGTGCTCGACCTGAGCGAACGTCGTCTGGTCTACATCTCCCGCCTGTTCGCCCATCAGCGCGAGCAGTCTTTTCCCTTTCAGGAGATCCTGGCCACGTCGCTGGTCACCACCGCCTCCCGGGGCGTGCGGGGAGGACAGGTTCAATACCTGTCGGCTCCCTGCCTGGTGACCCGGGCCGGCCAGGTGCTGCGCGTGGGCGACTTCGCGGTCTGGCAGAAAGCCCATCAAAGAGCCCGAGAGCTGGCCGAGCAGGTTGGATGTTCGTTTCACGACCCCGGCACGGGTCGTTCGCTGGCCGTCATCCCTACGGGCAGCGTCGTCGAATTGAGCGACGCCCCCGCTCGCCCCTCTCTGGGCGAGCGCGTGACCCTGGCCTGGAGCCTGGCCCTATTTGCCTGGTTTTGCCTCCTCCTGCTGGCGCTCTCCCGGCCCCGCTGACCCGGGCTCGAAGCGCAGGCAGGCCGAGTTGATGCAGTAGCGCAGCCCGGTGGGACGGGGACCGTCTCTGAAGAGGTGGCCCAGGTGTCCACCGCAGTTGGCACACAGCACTTCAACCCTGGTCATCCCCCAACTGCGGTCGGTCTCCTCCACCAGGCTTCCCAGTCGGAAAGGCTGGAAGAAACTGGGCCAGCCGGTGCCCGAGTCGAACTTACTGGTCGAGTCGAAGAGCACCTGGCTGCAGGCGACGCACAGATAGCGCCCTGATTCGTGATGGTCGTGGAAGCCGCCCGTGAATGCGCGCTCGGTGCCTTTCTGGCGCAGGATGCGGAACTGCTCGGCGGTGAGCTGAGCCTTCCATTCGGCCTCCGTCTTCTGGACCGGATACGAGCGAACGTCTTTTTCCTGAGCTCGCGAGCGGGAGGCTCGCAGCCAGAGAAGGGCCAGAGCTAACACGGCCATTACGAGCAAAATGCGAGTGAGCACAGGCGGAATTCTCCCTTTGCTCTTCCCCAGAGCGCGTGACTGACTAGGAGGGTTTGGCGTGAGGATTCTGATCCGGGTCGGCTTTGCTCAGGATCGGGCGGCGACTCTGGCCGAAGGGGGCGCTGGGCCCTTCGCCGGTGGGGAATTCGGTGCGCCCGGTAGGCCGCCCAAACTCGGTGCGACCCGGCCGGGAAGGTGGCAAGGGCTCGTCTTCGGTATTGGGAATCTCCACGGAGGCCAGCTCTTCGTCCAGGCTGGTCGGCTCGGTGACCGGGCGAGGTGGCGGCGAGGCACTTGGAGGTGGAGGCGCCGAAGCCGGGGGACTGGCCGGAGGCACGATCGTGGGAGGAGTTGTGGTCGGGGGAACCGCCGTGGGAGGCTTGCCGGGAAGGGAGCTGAGCGGTTTGTTGGCAGCCAGGGTGGACGGCACCGGCTTGCCAGGCAGGCCGCTGAGAGGCTTGCTTCCGAACGAGCTCAGCGAAGAAGGTGGTTTGGACGTGCCCAATGGCTTCTGCACCGACGCTGTAAGGGAAGGAGCCGCTGGAGGCTTCACCTCGGGGGGAGCGGTGGGAGGCTTGACGGTGGGTGGGGTTAACCCGCCCGGCTTGGGGACGCCGCCGAGCAAGCCCGAGCTGGGCGGTTTGACGGTACCTGAGGGTGGATTGGAGAAGCTCGGGGCTTTGACCACCGACGAGGGGGGGCCGGCTTCGAACGATGGAGCATTAGGAACCTCCATGGAGGGCTCAACCATGGGGGGAGCGGCCGCGAACGAGGGCGGCTTCAACAGGGGTGGCGGGCCAGGCTCGCTCTCACCGGCCGAGTCTTCTTCTTCGTGGGCGATGGGGCCTCTGATCTGGCTGGTCAGCTCCAAGGAGGAGGTATCGGGCACCTGGCCGCCCCACTGGTTGCGCAGCTTCTTGGCCAGGGAGGTCACCCGTTCGAGCAGGTTGCGCCCGACCTCGACTCGCTCTTCGCCCGGGATCTCATCAAGCTCGAAGGGCTCCACGCCGAGCTCTTCCAACTTCTTGAAGACACTGGCCATCTCGGCCTTGGGATCGAGAAAGTAAAGGCTTCCGCGCAGGCGGATGAAACGCCAGCCCATGCGGGTCAGCACCACTTCGCGGTAGATGTCGGCGGGCAGCTTCTCGGGCGGATACTCGCTCTCTCCATAGCACTTGATCGCCACCCGGCCGCCCTTGCCCTCGACAATCAGGTCGAGCTGATACGAACCCACCGGCTGGTGGATGTTGACTCGATAGCCGGCCTTGCGCAACCATTCACCCACCTTGTGGTGGAACTCGAAGTCCCCTCGGGAGCTGGCCGTGGCAGCTCGCTCGACCTCGGTGGGTGGAGGTGCAAGGGTCGAGGGGTCGCGGGCGAAGCGAATGATCATCTCGCGCAGGTCGCCCTGCTTGAGGTGCTGGACCGGATCGAGCGAGTGGACCACCCACATCTGATCGCGCGCACGGCTGGCAGCCACGTTGAAACGCTTGATGAAGACATCCGAGCGTCGGATGGCAAGCGGGCCGTCACCCTCGGGGGCATCCACCATGGACAAGAAGATTACGTCCCGTTCGTCGCCCTGGAACTGGGCGGCGTTGCCGCAGACGATGCGGCGCCGACGATATTCGGTCAAAGGCAGGTGCTGCACAAGCAGGCGGTCGATGAGCTTGGCCTGATCGTCGCCAACCAGGGTCACCACGCCCATCGTGCAGTGCGCATACTCCGGCTGCATGGTAGCAGCCACGAGCAAAGAAGCTACCTCCAACGCCTCGGGCTCATTCACCTTGCGGTCGGAGGTGGCTTCGGGGAGATAGTGCGAAACTGTCGGCGGCGTCACCTTGACCCCGTAGCCCTCCCGCAGGGGAAGGACTTCGTAGTCGTAGCACAGGGCGTTCGAGAAGGCGATGATCTCTGGCACCGAGCGGAAGTGCTCCAGCAGGCGCAGGCTGCCTCCGAAAGACTGGCGGGCCAGGTCATAGACCGAGGTGGTGCCGTCGTACAGCTCGCGGTTGGGAATGTCGGAGAGGAACTCGTCCGAGAGCGCCTTGGCGAAGTGTTGCGCCTGGCCAACGCCTTCGGGGCTGACCTGCTGGTGATCGCCCACCACCAGCACCTGTTTGCCCAGCGCCAGGGCGGTCAAGCCGCGCAGGTCGCACTGGCTGGCCTCGTCCAGGACGACCACGTCAAAGCTTGACTGGCCGGGCTGGAAGCCCTCGGCCACCTTGGACAGGGGCATGATCCAGACGGGCACCGACTCGCGGCACTCGGCCAGGCTCTCGCGAGCCGTCGCGCGCAGCTCAGCGGCTCGCTTTCCGGTACCGGCACCCACTTTGCGCATCAGGTCGAGCCAGCCCACCAGGGCCTGCTGCTGACGCACTCCGGTGCGTTTCAGCTGGGCCGCCCAGGCCTGGTTCTCGACATATCGCACCGAGGTTTCTTGTAGCGCGTCGCGCAGGCGGGTGCACTCCTTGTGCAACTCGTCCAGGTCTTCCTGGCCGATAGCTTTAAGCGCCAACTCCCAGCTCTTATGCTTCCAGGCGCGGCCCGCGTCGCCCGGGGGGCGGCCCTGATCGTGAGGAGGCATGCGCTGGCGGATGGCATCTGCCCAGTCGGGTGCGCCTCTCTTCAAGAGCTCGAGCAGTTGTTTGCGGCGCTCGTACTTCTCCACGTGGCGGGTCAGGTCGGCCACCCGGTTCCAGGCGCTGGCGTAGCCCTGCGCGTCCCGGTCATTGGCCGCTTTCTTGAGCTTGTAGCCGAGGGTGGTCGGATTCTGGGAGGAAGGCGACTCGCTCAGATAGTCCAGCATCATCTGGAAGCGGGCAAACAGCGGGCGCCACTCGAGCTGGTCCATGCGCCGATTGATCCCGGGCTCCACCACCTGGGCCAGGGCGACCTTGATACGCAGGAGATCTCCGCCCTGCTCAGGGCTGGGGGCCACGGCCTCGAGCACTTTGTCCCAGGCCACCGAGCACTTGTGCAAAGCCTTCTCGACCGGGCCAAAGAACTCCACCAGCCAGTTGAGCGCCAGACGCACCTGCTTGGCATACTGCTGGCAGACCTGCTCGGGGTGCTCGCCGAGTTGCTCGGAGGTGGGCACCCCTCGGCCCATCATCTGGCGGTCCCAGCGCCGTCGCAGCCCTTCGCGACGGATGCGTAACTGCAACAGGGCGTGCAGGGCCTGGAAATGATCCAGGGTGCTGGGGCGCAACCCGTCGACGCGGGCTGAGTCCAGGAACTTTTTCCAGTTGGGCTTGAGCAGGGTTTGCTGCCAGCCAACCGAGCGTCCCGACTCGACCAGGGCGATCAGGGCCGTGCAGATCTTCTCTGCCTCGGCGTCGGGCATGTCGGTGTTGAGCTGAGGACCGGCCTGGAAGACACGTCGCTCCAGGCTGGCTGTCTCGGCCACGACTTTCTCGACGTAGTCTGCCAGGTCTTCCCAGGACTGACGGTATTCCTCGCCTACCCGCACTGACCAGGCGCAGTCCATAAACCACGGCTCGGCGCCCGAGAGCGATTCGAGGGCGGCCCGGGTCACCTTCAACAGAGACTGCAAATCCTCCGGATCTTGCTGGTCATTGGCCCAGATCACGCCCGGATCGCTGGGGTTGGGGCCCAACCGGCCCTCCAGCTCCAGCATGTGGCGCAGGCGGTTCTCCGAGACGATGCGGTCCAGGGGTGGCAGGTTGCCAGCCAGCTCCTTCTCGTCGATGAGCGAAAACGTGTCGTGGAAGGAATAAAGCTCGGCCAGCTCATCCGCGCTGAGCGGCAGAGGGGCACCGGGCTCGACGCTACCGGGAATCCAGTCGTGCACCCCTCGGCCCTCGGCTACCGCACGGGCGGCATTGACCGGGTGGATGGCTTCAGCACCGAGCAGGCCGCTGGTCGAATATTCCTGGCGGCACGAGTCCAGCAAGCGCTGCTCTGCTTGGCGCAGCCGCTCTTTCAGCTCTTGCCGGCGCCGTTCATAGGACTCGGCCAGCCGGGTCATCTCCTCGGGATCGCTGTGAGTGAAACGGTCCACGATGCCCTTGACGGAGATCTCCAACTGCTCGCGGCTCTCCTGGTCGTTGTCGAGCACGCTGACGCACAGGGGACGCAGGGCCGGGCTGACCATTCCGCGCAGCACGCGCAGGGCTTTGGTGGTGTGGCTGGTGACCAGCACGGTCTTGCCTTCGGCCAGGAGGTGGCCGATCAGATTGGCGATGGTATGCGTCTTACCTGTACCGGGCGGACCCTGGACCAGCACGCAGCCGATCTTGTCCAGTCGCTCTCCCACACGCTCTTGCTCCGGGTTGGATGGCAGGGTGTAGAGCAGCTCGAAGGGTCGGTCGCCCGAACGGGATGGGGCCCGGTCGTCGATGCCCACGATGCGAACCAGGGCTGGGGGCAATTCGCTCAGGCCGGGCAAGACCTCCAGGAAGCCTTCGATGGCCTGGGTCAGTCCCAGGTGGCGCTGTCCCAGGTAGATGACCGCTTCTGAGGCCAGCCAGGGGCGCCCCTGGGCGGGGGCCGAAAGACCTCCAGGCCCCACGTAATTGATCCCGAGGATCTTGGCCAGGCCCTCCAGGAGGACCTGGGGGCCGCTCTCGTAGGTGTGGGCCTCGAGAAACCGCCGGCAACTTCCGATGCGATTGCCGTCCACACCCGACCAGTGCAGCACAGCGGAATAGAGCTCCGCACCCCGGTCTGCCTCGCGCAGGGTGAACTCGGGAATCTCCGGGTTGAAATCCAGCGACAGGCTCCAGACCGCCAGGGGGTGGTAAACGGTTCCCTTGCCCGAAGTCCAGGCCAGCACGGCCTGACCGAACATCAGCTCATAGCGATCAGACTCACGCTCGAGCAAACGCCAGACCTCGAGCAGACGGTCGAACAGCTGGCGCGCGCCGCGGTCGGCCGGAGTGGCGGCCTCGGGGCGAGCGGGTGGAGTGGGACGGCGTACCTTGAGAACGCAATCGCTGGAGGGGTCGTCAAGTCCAGGGGTGGGCACAGGGATGCGCCCCACCACGATGCAGGGATGCCGTGGAAGGTCGGAAATGCGCAGCCCCCACGGATGATCCTTAAGATGGATCCTCGGTGGGTGGGCAGCCTGCTGCAATCCAGACAAAAAGCGGAATAGCCGGAAGATCCGGTCCCGCGCCAGGGCCTGTTCTTCGTGCGAGAGTGCCATCGGCTAGATATGAATATTCTTCTTGCTGTGCGGGTACACCTTTGCCACTGAGCCAGTTCGGCGATAGCTATCGGGTAACCTGCGAGGCCTGACAAGAATTGCCTGGGGGGAATGTTCAATCATGCTTTGGCCGGAGATGGGGCAGGGCCCGTCCGACTCTGCCCCGAGCCCAGGAAGCCCGCGCGCGCGTCCTTGCGACGGGGTTGGTAGCGCACCCCCTGGATCATATCCAGCAGACGCACCTGGGTTCCCGGGTTCTCGCGAAAGAAGCGAGCCAGATCGGTTCGGGCGATATGGTAAAGCTGGCACCCTTCCTCGGCTCGGGCTCCAAATCGGTGGCGTTCGACCTGCAGAAAGCGGTCCGGCTCGCCCACCAGCCCTCCCCGGCCCACCATCAACGACTCTCCATCCGGGGTTGTGACCCGGACAGAGCCCTGGTCGACCAGGAAGTAGCGCGTCACCGGGTCGTTTGGCTTGAATAACCAGCATCCGGCGGCCACCTCGTCGTGCTTGAGCAGTATGATGAGCTGGTTTTTTTGCAGCGCGGTCATCTGGCGCAGCACGCGATTGGCATCGAAGAGCTCCCAACTACCCAGGACCCGGTTCTCGGCCAGGCGGCGGAACATGGTGGGCAGGTCGGTATCCCGGATGAAGGCCAGAAAGTCTCGCCGCTCCATCCACAAGAGCTCGACCGGGGTGCGGGTGACCAGGTCGGCGGCCCGGCCCTCCTGCAAGATCAGGGCCCGCTCGCCGAAGTAGTCGTAACGCCCGAAAACGTAGCGATGCTGCTGGTCGGGGATGATCTCCACCTCGCCCGACATCACCATGTAGAAACGGTCTCCCCGCTCACCCTTACGGAAGATGGTGGTGCCGGCCGAAAGCTCCAGGTAGTGAGTGATCTGCAGGAATTCGTGAGCGCGCTCCAGCGGCATCGAGCGGAACATGTCGATGTGGGCCAGCACGTCTAGCATCTTCTGGGCCATGCTGGTGTTGGGCGGATCGACCGGCACCACGATGGTGTTCTCGGGGCCAGGGGGGGCGAGGCGCAGGCCCTGGTCGGGGGGGATGGATGACTCGGAGACATGGACCAGGAAGAGCCTTGACTTGACTTCTTGGGGCAGATCGGCCAGCACTTCCAGGGGGGTGTGGATGGGGGGCACTCCGGCCTCGTGGAACAAGACCTCCAGATGCCAGGGAAAATCGAGCAGGGTACGCTTGCGCTCCTCGCTGAGATAACCTTGCTCGTGCAGGTCGGAGAGCCTGACCGGGTCGTACAGGGTGTCGCAGGAGTAGGCGAACCCCTTGCCCTGATACTCCACCTTGAAGCCCAGCGTGGGAATAGGATGGAAGGTGTAGTGGAAGGTGAACATCCCTCCCGCGATCCGGAAGGGCTGACCGATGATGACCGGGCGAAACGCGAACAGGCTGCTCAATTCCTCGCGGGTCAGGCCGGTCAGGGCCGAGTATTTGGTCAAGAAGCTCTGCATGACGGTCTCGGTCGAGTGCAGCCGGATGCGGCCCTCTTCGAGCAATTTCTGCATCGTGCCCGAGTCGTGGTCGGCGTGGCAGTGGGTCAAGATGACGTCTTGAATAAGCCGGTTGTTGATCCCGTTGGCCTTCATCCAGGCCGTGGTGTTGACTGGCGGGTCGACCATGACGCCCTTCTGGTCCATCCAGAGGATGAAGCCGGAGGTGCTGGTGGCAGCGTCAAATCCGTGGCCGCTGCCGATCACGGTGACGCCGAAAACCGGGGGCTTCCAGAGAGGTCCGGGTGGTTCGAGTTCCGGTTGGGGCCGAGCCGACCGGTAGCCGAACACGATCTCCTGCGATTGGCCCTCTTTGTCGATCCGGTAGGAGTTGGGGGCCAGCCGGGTCAGAAGGGCCCCATCCACTCGAACCTGCTCGTGCTCATCGAAGGTCAGCACGTCCAGGAAATGCTTCAGGCGCAGTTGCCCGTATTCGGGGTCTTTCTTGAAGAAGGACATTTCTTTCTCCAGGTCGGGAAAGTCCGGCGCGTCCCGCCCTTCGGGAAACTCCTCCTGGAGGTAGAGTCGACGCGGCCCGAAGAGGGCTTCGCACAGCACCCTCAAGATGCGGCGCACCTGGTTGCGCCGGCAGATCAATCTCAGCCGGCGTCGTTGGACGTAAAAGTTGAAATAGAGCGGGAACTCCAGCTCGGCGGCGCTGACCCCGGCCTCGGTATCAAAGAGAAGGTCGGGCAAGAGATAGAGGTCGGGAACGCCTTCGCCCAGGAGCATGGTGTCCTTGATGGTCTCGGGATAGGCGCCCACCTGCATGCGGATCCCCGCGCCCGAGACCAGCAGGCCACCGCGGTTCAGCTCCACCAGCTTCAGGAACATGTGGGGCTACCTTTCTGCCTCGAAGAAAGGAGTTCCCCCACGAGCCGACAGGCAGTCTCGAATCGCTGCTCATGGCTGCCGTTGAGCTCGGTCACGCCGCGTTGGCTATAGGCGGCTCGAAACTTCTCCAGGAACTCGTGGCGCTGGTGAGGCTGATCGCGCTGCGGGTCGGGAACCCAGGGAACATCGATCTGACACAGCAGTGTGAGGTCGTAGCGCTGCTCTCGGGCCAGTCGGACGACAGACTCCGGGCAGTGGCCAAAGAAGTGGTGGCTCCACAGCACCGTGCTGCAGAGGTCGGTGTCGCAGAAGAGCAGCCGGTTACACTGCCGAGCCAGCGCCTCCTCGCTGGCCAGCTGGCCACGGGCAATGAAGGGGATGTCCTCGGGGCAACAGATTCCTTCGACCGGGCGGCGCGCGTTGCGCCAGTCGAGATAGAAGCGAGCGTATTCGGGCGCCCAGGTGGTCTTGAACCGGCCGGCCAGGCTTTCGGCCAGAGTGGTCTTGCCGGTTGACTCGGGGCCCACCAGCGCCACCCGCAAGGCATAATGAGCACGCACGCATGGGGGCAGGTAATCCCAGCATTTCCACGGGTTCTGGCGCGCCTGCTCTCCGGAGATGGGGAAGCGGCTGCGAGCAGGGTCCACCGGGACGTGCTCGGCTCCCAACTGTCGGGCCAATTCTTCGCCGTAGTCCTCCGAGCTGAAGATCAGCGCCGGGGGCTCGGGCAACAGCCGGTTGAGGCTGGCCGTCCAGAGGGCCCAGAAATCGGGATGCTCGTGCGGGTAGGAGGGTAACTCGTCGGTCAGGTGCCAGACCCTGGCCCAGGGCGCCAGCTCTTGCACCCAGCCGTAGCGCACGCTTCCGGGGATGGACTCGGTGGCCAGGCTGGCGACGACGATGTCAGTCTGATCGCAGGCCCGGCGGGCGAACTGAAAGAGGTATTCGTGACCCAGGTGAGGGGGGAGGAACTTGCCCAGGACGAGACCTCTCACGTCCATTCCCTCTTCATTTCCCGGTTGTCGTGATTGCGCTGCCAGCCCAGCAAACCTAGCAGGCTGAATCCCAGTGAATTCAGCGTGCTGTGCCAGCGCAGCATGGGCTCGAGGTCGCCGTGGCCGGAATATTCGTTGCGAGCGTAGACCAGGGCCAGTCCCATTCCGGCCACAAGACAGAGCCCTGACAGCACGAACAGCCCACGTTGCACCCGGCTACCCGGCAACCGCATCTGCAGGAACGCGACCAGGATGGCCGAGACGGCCATGGCCCAGGCACCCAGCCACTCCAACAGGGGTGAGAAAGTGATTCCGGCTGCCACGATTGGCATCCCGGCCATGACCGCCAGGGCTGCTCCTCGGGTGAGGGGGGAAGGCTCTCGCTCGGCCAGGCGGGCAGCCAGGGTGGAGAGAGCCCATCCGGCATAGTGAAAGTGGGCCGCTGTCAGGACCACGATCAGGCCGTTGAACCCGAAGAGTGGAAAGCTACCCCGGAAGGCGACCAGCCAGAGCGCTCCTACGGTCAGGAAAACGGGTGCCGCGGTGGCCGTCAGTTGCTCGGCAGGCCAGAAGCGGTTCTTGAGCAATGTCTCCAGGGCCAGCAGGGCGGCGAACAGCAACCAACCGGAGGCCAGGGCCGCCGACAGCGGACCGCGAGGGATAAAGAGGCTGGCGCCGGCGCACAGGGCGAAAGCCGGTTGCAGGCGGCGTAGCCGACTGTCGGCTGGCATCCCCAGCGGCACCAGCACCTGGGCCGCGAACCAGACCAGTGCCCCGGGCCAGTCGGGGCCGAGTCCGATCACAGCCAGAAACCAGACCGTCGCGCCTGCCCTGGTCATGGCCAGGGCTTCGCCTCGGGGCAGGCGCCTTCTTGCCTGAACGCGAAACCCGCGCAAATGTCAGGCTCGGGCGATTCTCCCTACTTTCTGCTCAGTCACCTGATCGCGCGCTTTCGCAGCGGAGACGTGCCGCTGGAGGAATTTCAAGCTCGCCTGGACGAGTTCGAGTCCAAGCTGGAGGATTGGTACGAGGAGCTGGAGGCCAATCCGCCGCCTTATGATTTCCCCGAGGGAACCGAGCTGGTGGAGGTGACCCAGATGGGGCTCTACCTCTTCCTGCAGTCCATCGAGGCCCTGCGCGAGTTTGCCGACGGCGGTCCGGAGGAGCTGATCGCCAATTCCTTGCAGCTCTCCCTGGCCGCCCACGAGCGCATCGTGGCCATGTACGAGGCCAGCGAGGATTACCTCGATCAACTGGCCGACCTGGAGGCCGAGTAGGGTCCCACGGTGCAAATCCCGAACCAGTCCAGGTGACCGATGCTCACCCAGAGCTCGCCAATCTGCTGGGAAGCCTTCGCTCGGAAGGCACCTTTCAGTCTCAGGGCAGCTTTACGCTCGATCTGGTGCACGCGCGCGAGAAGCTCAAGAAGTTTCAGCTGCTGGACCCCTACCATTACGTTCTCCCGCTTGTCAGCGCCGTGGTGCTGGGGGGCGGCAGCACGCTGCGCTGCCGGGTAGGCCCGGCCCGCTTCAGCATGGAGTTCGACGGCACTCCGTTCACGGTGGAGGAGCTGGAGGGAATGTTCAGCGCCCTTCTGGTCGGCTCGAGCCCGGTGGCCCAGCGTCGGGTGGCCGAGCTGGCGGTGGGCATCAATGCGGCGCTCTCACTCTCTCCGCGCCAGGTGAGCCTGGTCAGCCTGCACCCCGAGCAGGTGGTTAAAGCAACCTTCACTGCCCGCAAGCAGCTGGTGGAGACTGCGCCCCCGCCTGAGAAGGCTCAGCCCTGGACCCGCATCGAGGTGCAGCACGCCAGCATGCGTGCTCTCTGGCGCAAGACCCAGCGTGACGCGCCCGAGGTTTTAGCCCTGCATCAACGCTGCCGGCTGGCCAACCTCGAGCTGAGCGTCAACGACCTGTCCTTCCCTCCCCAGGTGGGCTGGGAGAATCACAGCTGCCTGATCGCCAGCTATCTGCGCGCGGGCGAGGCGCGCAAGGGCTGTGAGATCACGGTCGGCAAGCTGAATTCCCGGGTTGACCCCCCCCGCACTGACGTGACCTCGGGTCCCTACTCGGCCGTCGTGACGCTTGGGGGCGAAGCGCCCCAGGAGCTGGTTTTCGTCCATCATGGGCTGATCTTCCGGCGTCCCGACCTGAGCCTCGGACCTGGCACCCGGGCCGTCATCTGGGCCCCCGAGCTGCGGCGCAACCTCTCTCACACCGAGCTGGTGCAAGACGAGTCGTTCGAGCTGATCGTGGAGCAGCTCAAGCTGGAGGTCTTTCGCATGCTGACCGTGCTCGAGGGCCGTTTCGCCGAGCTGCCCGAGCCCCATCGGCAGGAGGCGGTGGACTGCCTGCAGCGGCAGGTGGGCTTTCGCATGCAGCACGACGAGGTGCTGGGGGCTCTCAAGCTGGCCCGCTTACTGGTTCGCGCCCGCCCCGCGGGTTCGCTGCCAGCACTGATCGATGACTACGTGGTGGCCCTGATCGAGCAGCGCGACCCGCGCAAGAATGACCCGGCGGCGGTTCAGCTGCGTCTGGAGCAGACGCTGGGGGCGCTGGCCAGGGCCCACGGGCTCGAGATCAAGAGGATCATTCTCGGTGCCCGCGACGACAGCGCCGTATCTCGCTTCACCTTTGATGGCCCATTTCCCCGCGTGGAGACCTTGCTCAATCGACTGCTGGCCGCCGAGGAGCAGCTCTTCGGGTTGGCTCATGAGCACGTGCAGGCTCGCATGCAGAGCATGGTGACGGTCTTTGGCAGCAAACGCCCGGCCCGCGCTCGCGAGCTGAAGATCACGCTCAATGAATTGCAGAGGCCGATGGAGCTCGAGCTGGAGAGTCAGGCCCGCTATCACGGCAAGCAGTTGAGCAAGTTCTCGTTACGAGATTAAAGTGAAGTGCTGAAGGTTTTGCAGTAGATGACGCTGCAATGGAGGCGCTTCCGAAGGATAGGCAAAACCTTCAGCACGTAGCGGCTTACAAGATTAGTCCACCGGGCGAGGGGTGGTCCACCAGCGCGTCAGCTGGGACTGGGCTTCGTCCCAGTGGGTGTCCTTCTGCAGGGCGAGGTCCTTGTAGGCGCCGCCCGGAGCCCAGAACATCGGGATCTCCAGGGTCAGCCCATGAGCACCGTCCTGAGAGGGATGGTGCTGCTCTTCCACCACCGCGTCGTCGATGGCCGCGACCAGGCCGCGGGCGGCCGACTTCAGGCGCTCGTCCTTGATCCCCCCATGGTTGGCGATGCGCTCGGCGAAGTCGTAAGCGTCCTTGTGGCCCTCGAAGCTCTGGGTGCTCCAGGTAACCCGACGCAGTTTCCAGACCGAGGTATCGGTGGCCAGCAGGCTCTTGGAGAACTCTTCCAGTGCGTTCTTGACCTGATCCATCTTGCCCAGGTCGGTGGCCGACAGCGTCATGATGCAGTCGTTGTAGGAGGCTGAGCCGGCCACGATGGAGCGGGCGAGATCAAGCGGAGAGGCATCCACTCGTGAGCTCAGCTTCTGCTGCAGGTCGGCAAATCCGCCCTTGGCCAGCCAGCGGTCGTAGGTCCACCCCTCGCCACCTTCCACTTTCTCCGAGGCGATCATGTAACTGGCCCGGTCCTTCAGCTCGTAGGCCACCTCGGTGGCCGCCATATTGCAGGCGTCAAATCCGAGGATGTCAAGCTTCACACCCGTCTTCTGCTCGGCCATGCTCAGACCCTGATGGATCTCCTTGAGGCTCATCCAGCCGCCGTGGCTCTGGTCTTCGCAGGCACCCTTCCAGCCGTCGCCGTGGTTGGAGATGACCAGCATGTAATGCTCGGCCGGATAGTTCTTGATGCCCCATTCGACGAACTCGGCCAGCACTTTGGGGTTGGCCATGTCGATCGGACCCGACTCCTCCACCGAAGGGGAGGCGATGCCCTTGCTCGGGTCTTGCTGCAGGAAGATGCGCTGCATCGCACGCCCGGAATCGTATTGGGCCACCAGGTTGGTATTGTCGTCCGAGCCAACCTTCTCCATCTCGTCGATGTCGTCGAGCATGAAACTCTTGAGATTGTTATCGGCGGCCGAATACTGCAGGATGGTCCACTTCTTCTTCTCCTGCGACACGGTTGGCAAAGTTGCGGCGGTCACGTTCACGGGTCTTGAGCCCCCTTGCTTGGATTGCTGAGAGGATAGAGGGGGCGGGAGGCGAGGAGATGAACTTGATGTTAACGTGTTGAACGTTACGTGATGAAGGTTTTGCCTGTCCTTTGGGGGCGCCTCCATACAAGTTTGTCGGCGCAGGTTTCTGCAAAACCTTCATCACTGCACTTCAGCAAGGTGGGTGCATGGAAGTCTTGATTGTCCATGGAGATCTGATCCGCCAGCCGGTCGAGGTGATCGTCAACGCCTGGAACCGGAACGTGCTGCCATGGTGGCTGCTCCTACCCCAGGGGGTATCGGGGGCCATCAAACGGCACGGCGGCCTGGCTCCCTTCCGGGAAGTAGCCCGCTATGGCCCCATACCCCTCGGGGGGGCGGTGCTGACCTCAGCCGGACGGCTACCCTACAAAGCCATCATTCACGTGGCCGGCATCAATCTTCTGTGGCGGGCCAGCGCCCGCTCCATCACAGAAGGAGTGCGCAATGCCATGGCTCTGGTCGACCAGCACGGCTTCCGTTCGGTTGCGTTCCCTGTGCTCGGTGCCGGGTCGGGGGGATTCAAGGCAGAACGCGCCCTCGAGCTGATGCTGAGTGAGCTGGACAAGCTCACCTCACCGGCCGAGGTGCGCATCGTGCGCTACGCCACCCGCCCTCTCAATCCGATTCTGATTCCCTCCGAGGAGGCCAGCCCCGCCCCTGCCTGAAAACGGCTAGTCTTGGTAGCGTTTGCTCGACCAGATTTGCAGCATGGTCCGCAATTGCTCGGTTGTGACCGGCTTGCTCAGGTAATCATCCATGCCCGCCTCCAGGCAGCGCTCGCGGTCGCCCTCCAGGGCGTGGGCGGTCATGGCAATGATGACCAGCTCTCGGCCGCTCTGACGGCGCAGCTCGGCGCAAGCTTCGTATCCGTCCATGTGAGGCATCTCGCAATCCATCAAAACGATGTCAAAGGTTTCCTGGCGGCTCATCCCGACCGCTTCCCGGCCGTCTCGGGCCAGCTTCGGGTCGAGTCCCAGACGACGGAGCTGGCGCTCGATAACGGCGGCATTCATGGCGTTGTCTTCGACCACCAGAATTCGCAGACTGGAAGGTAGCGGTTGGGACCCGACCGGATCGTCGGTTTCGGGCGTCTGGTGGGGATGGGGTGGTTTGAACCGGGCTGTAAACGAGAAGGTGGCGCCGTGGCCCGGCTGGCTGGCGACGCGCATGTCGCCGCCCATGAGCCTTACCAGTTGCAGCGAAATCGCCAGCCCCAGCCCGGTGCCCCCGGCTCGCAGCCCGGCCTGGGTTTGAAAGAACGGATGGAAGAGTTGAGCCTGGTCTTCCTGGCTGATGCCGGGGCCGGTATCGGCCACCTCAAACTCAAGTAAGCCACCGGAAAGGTGGGATACCCGAACCTTCACGAAGCCCTCTCGGGTGAACTTGAGGGCATTGCCGACCAGGTTGGTCAAGACCTGTCTCAGCCGGCCTGGATCGCCCACCACCACGGATGGCACCTCTTCCGAGAGCTGGCAGCTCAGCTCGAGTCCGCGGGTCAGTGCCTGACCGCGCAGCAAGTTGAGCACCGCTTCGACGACCGCGCCGGGAGAGAAGGCGACCCATTCGAACTTGAGCAGACCTGCCTCGATCTTGGAAAAGTCCAGGACGTCATCGAGAATGGTCAGGAGCGAGTCGGCGCTCGAATGGACGGTCTCGGCCAGGCGCCTTTGCTCCTCGGTGAGAGGCGTATCCAGCAAGAGCTCGGTCATGGCGATGACCCCGTTCATGGGGGTGCGGACCTCGTGACTCATATTGCGCAAAAACTCTGATTTCTGGCGAGCGGAGTGGAGTGCCGCATCGCGGGCTCGGGCCAGCTCAGCCTCGATCGCTTTGTGCTCGCTCATGTCACGCTTGATCCCGACGTAGCAGACCGGTTTTTGCTCGCTGTCGAACACGGTGAAGGCTGATAGCTCCAGCGGCCGTGTGGTGCCGTCCCGGGCCCGGCTCAGGGCTCCGGTGCGACACGTTCCGCTGGCGGCGAGCTCGGCCGCGATCGCTCCGAAGACCTCTTCACCCAGATGGATGGCTGGCGTCTGGCCTTCGAGCTCCCGGTCGGTGTATCCGAGCATCTGAGCGTGGGCCTGGTTCTGCATCAGGTAGTTGCCCTGGAGGTCGACCACGGCGATGGCGTCGTTGGAGTTGAGATAGATCTGCTCGTAGAGGGTTAGCTGATCGCGAGCCTGCCGGGAGGCGGTGCTGTCGACCGCCACCAGGTTGGCGAACTCGACCTGGCCATCCCGCAGAACGGGCCCGATGCTTCCGGTGTACCAGGCCCGGGTGCCGTTGGGACCGGGGCCGGGCACCTCGAAGCTGACGGTTTCTCTCCGTTCGAAGACAGCCGAGAGATCATTCTCGATGACCGGGTGGTAATCGGGCTCGACCCACCCGTAGAGGGAGCTGCCCAGCACCTGCTCTTCGGAAAGGCCAGGCAGGATCTGGTTGCAGAAGAGGATGGTTCCACGGCTGTCGAGAGTGACCACAAAGCCCGGAACTTGAACGAGCTCGGGGACGCACGTGGCCAGAATCAGGTCCTCGCTCAGGTTGACGAGTCGCAGCCCTCGAGAAGGCGCAGCTCCAAGACCGAATCGGCCTTCCCAGGAGGAGTTGGCGACCTGAACCTGACCCTGGCGGTCGAGCACCGCCTGGGGCTCGCGGCCAGTTTCCAGGAGTGCTTTCAGGGCGCCTTGGTCGAGGGCGCTGACCGCCTGCATGGATTGATTATAGCACGCTACTTCGGGGCGGTCTCGCGCATGAAACGCTGCAGGTAGCCGGCCAGAACCTTCCGCTGGTCGGGCGTGACCGACTCGAAGACGATGGAGTGCAGGAATTTCTTCTCTTGGGCCTTCACATCGATCACTTTGCCACGGAACATCAGGCCTTTAAATTCCGAGCCAAGAAAGAAGAGTTTGACCTCACGCCCCTGCATGATGGGGTCGCTGGTCTCCACCGTTGCACCGCCCATCGACAGGCTGGTGATCTTGCCGGCCGCCTCCATTTCTCCGATTGATGGATCATGCCCGAGAAATTTTCCCGGGGTGGCGACGGGGGCTCGAATGCTTTGCCTGCGCTCACGCAGGGTGTCAGGCGTGAAGCCTACGTCCTCGAGCACGAACTTGACCCAGGATTTGGCCATATTGGCGGGGGGCTCGAGGTAGCTCAGCCCCACCGTGGTCTCAAAGTTGACTTTGCTCTTAACGGCCCAGACCACTCCGCACTGAACGCGCGTCCAGTGCACCCCCGGGATTGTCTCCGGATATTCTACGAAGAACTTGTTGCCCCGGGTCAGGCTCTCGTAGCTTCTGAGCTTCATGCCGCCGGGTCCGATGTCGATGATGACGGCTTTAAAATCGCGGTCGAACTGGCCCTCGACAGGCATATGGCAGACCACGTCGAGATACAGTCGTCGTCGGACGATCTGGCGACGCTCGTCGGTCTTGGGGGTCTTCTTGAACTTGAACCAGCTCAGCATTACCAGACGCTGACCACCATCTTGCGGCGGTGGGGACGTTCGCGATGCTCGAAGAGGTAAATCCCCTGCCAGGTGCCGAGGGCCAACCGGCCGCTCTGGATAGGAATGTTCAGGCTCACCTCGGTGAGGGCGCTCTTGATGTGACTGGGCATATCGTCCGAGCCCTCGGAGGTATGCTGGAAATAGGGTTGGTCGGGTGGGACCAGGCGCTCGAAAAAAGCCTCCAGATCGGCCCGGGCGGTGGGATCAGCGTTCTCCTGAATGCACAGACTTGCCGAGGTATGGCAGATGAACACGTTGCACATGCCGCTGCCCAACCCGCTGGCGCGCACGACCTCGCGCACCTGACCGGTGATTTCGTGCAGGCCTTTGCGCTTTGTGCTCAACTCGAGGTTCTGCGAGTAGACCCCCATGCATTTGATGATTTCTCAACAAATTCTTCAACCCCTGCCGGCAGGGGTTGTGCCGGTTGGCGGCGCATTGCCGCACAGCAAGTCGAGATAGCTGGAGGGATTGAGCATGAGCCAGGCAGGAATGACCGTCGACATCAAGGATCGCGGCTATAAGAACGCCGATATTCTTGTCTCCACCGAGTGGGTTGCCGAGCATCGCAGCGATCCGGGCTTGCGCCTGGTGGAGTCCAACGAAGACATGCTGCTCTATCCGTCCGGGCACATCCCTGGCGCGGTCCAGGTCGATTGGACCACCGATCTCAACGACCCGGTCTTTCGCGACTACATTGACGGCGAGAGATTTGCTGCCCTGATGAAGAAGATCGGGGTGACTCCCGATACCACGGTTATCTTCTACGGGGACAAGAACAACTGGTGGGCAGCCTATGCGCTGTGGGTGTTCCGCCTGTTCGGTCACGAGAAAGTCAAGCTGATGGACGGTGGCCGTCTCAAGTGGGAGAAGGAAGGGCGCGAGATGACCCGGGAAGTCCCGGCCTATCAGCCCGCCGACTATCCCGTGCGCCAGCGCGACGATAGCAAGATCCGGGCCTTCCGCGACGAGGTGCATCAGCACGTAAAGGCTGGCAAGAAGCTGGTGGACGTGCGCTCCACTCCCGAGTTCACCGGCGAGCGGCTGCACATGGAAGACTACCCCAACGAGGGTGCCTTGCGCGGGGGACACATCCCAGGAGCCAGGAGCGTGCCCTGGGCCCGGGCCATCAACCCCGACAACGGAACCTTTAAGACGGCCGAGGAGCTGAAGGCGATCTACGAGCAGGAGCAGGGACTGAGCTCCTCCGACGAGGTGGTGGTCTATTGTCGCATTGGGGAGCGAAGCTCGCACACCTGGTTCGTGCTGACCGAGCTGCTGGGCTATCCGAAGGTACGCAACTACGACGGAAGCTGGACCGAGTGGGGGAATTCGGTCGGGCTTCCGATCGAGAAGCCGTGACCCCGAAACTGGAGGAGATGCTCGAGATTTTCTCGGGTATCTCCGATCGGGGCGAGCGGGCGGAGTTGCTCATCGAGCTCGCCGACCAGTTTCGTGAGGTGCCCGAGCACATTGCTCGCCGACCGTTTCCCGAGGCCCACCGGGTCCAGCGCTGCGAGTCCGAGGCCTATGTCTGGGCCGAGCCGCTGGCTGACGGTACGCTGAAGTATCACTTTGCCGTCGAGAATCCGCAGGGCATCTCGGCCAAAGCTATGGCCGTGATTCTGGATGAGGCCCTGTCGGGTACCCTTCCGGAAGCAGCCGAAGCGGTGCCCACCGATATTTGCTTCACCTTTTTCGGTAAGGAGCTCTCGATGGGCAAGGGCCAGGGGCTGATGGGCATGGTCACCCTGCTGAAGGGTCTGGCCCGGCAGTTCCTGCTGGCGCGCGAGCGGTCGGGTCAGTAAAGACCTCTCAAGCCGCAAAGTAACAACTCTGTAAACCGGTTCCAGGACCGGGCTGATAAGGTAGCCGGGCAGCACAACCCGGAGGCCCCCCCTTTGTGAACATCGCTAACCTGGCTTCGCGCCCGACTAACTCCTGCTCGTTCCATCGCCGCAGGATGGAGCAGCCGCAGGCCCCTCAAGCTCAAGGGCGTCCGGAAGACGGGGTGGGGGACCCCTATTTTCCGGGTCTGGGAAATCCCGGTTACGACGCCCAGCACTACACCATTCAGGCTAAGGTGGACGTCCAGGACAACCAGCTCGAGGTCAAGAGCAAGATGGAGGCGGTGGCGACTCAGGAACTGCCCTCCTTCAACCTCGACTTCCAGGGTTTTGCCATCAGCGACGTCAAGGTGAACGGCCAGCCGGCTCAGTTTGATCGCCAGGGGCGCGAGCTGATCATCAGCCCGCAGGCTCCCGTGCCTCAGGGCCAGAGCTTTGAGGTGGACGTGGCCTATGCCGGACGCCCCGAGCCCTATCACTCGCCTTACGCCCCCATCCCCCTGGGCTGGAACCACCGCAACGATTCGACCTACGTCCTCGGCGAGCCAGATGGCGCCTCGGCCTGGTTCCCGGTCAACGACCATCCTCAGGACAAAGCCACCTATAGCTTTGAGGTGACCGTTCCCAAGCCGTACGTGGCCGCCGCCAATGGTAGGCTGGTGGAGACTCGCCCCGGTTATGATGAGATCAAGGGCGTCGAAACCAACACTTACAAGTTTGAGACCCGCGAGCCCATGGCCAGTTATCTGGCCACAGTCACCGTGGGTGAGCTCACCTCTCAGGAAGACTTCAGCCGCAGTGGAGTGCCCATTCGTCACTACTTCCCGGTGGATCTGGCTCGCGAAGCCAGTCACGACTTCGGGCGGACCGCCGAGATGCTCGATTTCTTCAGCGAAAAGTTCGGCCCCTATCCCTTCGAGACGTATGGCGGAGCAGTTATCGACGCCTCGGTGGGAGGAGCTGCCCTGGAGACCCAGACGATGCCCATCTTCGAGCGCGGCATGGTGACCGGCGACCGCAGGATGGAGACCGTGCTGGTGCACGAGCTGGCTCACCAGTGGTTCGGCAACTCGGTGAGCGTCAAGAATTGGAAGGACATCTGGCTCAACGAAGGTTTCGCCACCTACGCTCAGTGGCTCTGGTTGGAGAAAGACCAGGGTTCGAACGCGCTCGAGCGCCAGGTGCAGCGAGTCCATCGCAGCCTGAGCTGGAACCAGGATGGCCCGCCCATCTCCGATCCGGGCCCTCACGAGCTGTTCAGCGGCAACGTCTACATGCGTGGAGGCGTCACCATGCACGCGTTGCGCAAAACGATCGGGGACGAAGCTTTCTTCGGCACCCTGCGCACTTACACCGAGCGCTTTCGAGACAAGAACGCCTCCACCGAGGACTTCATCGCGGTCGCCAGCGAGGTGAGCGGCCAGGACCTGAATCCGTTCTTCGACCGGTGGGTGCGCCAAACGGCTCTGCCGCCGCTGCCCGGTTAACCCTGGTCAGGCGACCTTCCACTCGTAGGAGGCTTCGTTTTCGCGATAGCTAACTTCGCCCGTGCGTCGATTGATGCGCACCTGCTGATACCAGCAGACGAACGAGCCCGAGCTCTCGGGACGGCGATAATAGGTATAGGTTTCCAGCCAACCATCCCGGGTCAGGGCCTGGATCTCGCGTCCCTGGTCGGAGTGGTAATGGTACAGCCCACGCACCTTGAGGCGAGCAAGTGTTCCTTCGGTTTGCAGCTCGAGCCGGGTAGGCGAGTAGTGCAGCTCGGCGTGGGGAGCCTTGATCACACCGGACACGTCCTGCTCGGGGCCATCCAAAGAGAGCAATTCGGCCACACCACCAAGCACCCGGCTACAGACCCGGGCAGCTCTCTTCTTGATGTCGGTCAGCGCCATGACGGCCGAAGAATAGCCTCGGGCTCTGAAAAGTTCCTGAAAGTTGCCTCTGGCAAGAGTCTGAGGGGGCGCTCACGAACGGCCTCTGCCCATGCATCGCTGGCCTCTCATCGTCAATCCCAGCTCGGGCGGAGGGAAGGGTCAGGCTGTTCAGAGCCTGCTGGAGTCCTTCTGCCAGGAGAACGGCGGGGAGCTTCTCTACACCGACCAACCGGGCCAGGCTACGCTGCTGGCTCGACAAGCGGTGGAGTCGGGCGCGGAGCTGCTGCTGGTGGGCGGGGGCGATGACACGGTGCGAGAGGTCCTGGCCGGGCTGTTGCACCGCGAGCGCGCGCCCGAACTGGGGATTTTGCCCCTGGGGACGTTCAACAATTTCGCCCGCACGCTGGGCCTGCCGGTCGACCCGGCCGCGGCCCTTGAGGTCGCCCTGGGGGGGCATCCGGTTCCCGTAGATCTCGGTCAGGTGAACCACGAGCGCATCTTTACCGAGAGCGTGGGGGTTGGTTTTCAAGCTGAGGCGTGGCAGCACAAGCCCGACGTCGAGCCTGTGGGCCTGCAGCGACTTCTGCACGGTGCCAGTATCGCGCTCGAGACGCTGGGCGGGTTCGAGCCCAGGCTCTTTCACCTGACCATCGATGATGCCGAAGAGATGGTGCGGGCCATGGACATCACGGTGGCCAATACTCCCGAGTTCGCTTCGGCCATGACGGCTGCCCCCTATGCCAGCGTCTCGGACGGCAAGCTCGACGTTTGTGTGATTCGCGAGCTGAGCAACGTGGAGTTCCTGGCATCCGTGCCTCTGATTTTCACAGGGTTGCACCCCTACTTGATGACCTCGGTGGATTATCATCAAGGCTGCCAGATTCAGATCAGCGCCAGCAGCGATCGGCCCGCGCCGGTGCGGGTCGACAGTAGTATCGACCTGCGCCTGCCCGTGACGATCGAGGTATTGCCAGGGCGCATTACGGTGAGAGTTCCTCAGACTCAGTGGCCTTGACGGGGCATCTGTTCATTCTCCGGGGGGACCTCAACCGGCTCCAGTGTGACGCCTGGCTGGTTCCCTGCGGGCGCAGCCTGAGGGTCGAGGACTACTGGATGGACGGACTTCCTGGCCTGGCTCGCAACGCCCGCGGGCACCTGCAGGTTCGTGGCGTTCCGGATGGATGGCAGGAGGGCAAGGTGCGTACCTTCCCGCTGGACTGGCCACCACCCGAAGGGCGGGGATGGCCCTGGCTTACCAACGTGGGATATCGGTCCGAGCTCCAGATGCACGCTCGGCCTGGCAGGATGACCGCCTGGTTTACGAAAGGCTTGCTGGATTTCGTGCGTGGGTGGAGCCGCCACCCCACCCCTCGCGCCACCATGCGTCGCTTGCCTTTGCTGGCCGTGCCACTGGTCGGCGCCGGTCGCGGAGGCGGTCAGACAATGGAGGGAGAGCTGGTCAGAAGCCACGTGCAGGCACTGCTCGATGCGGCAAGGGAGCACCAGTTCGATATCGCGCTGGTTACCTACAGCGAAGAGGCCTTCACGGCGGCTCAAGAGGCCCGCAAGGCCCTCCGAGCCGAGAGCTGGCCGCTGCCGACCGGGCTGCTTTCGCTGGGCCGCAGGCTGGCCGAGCAAGCCCGCCACCAGGACCTGGTGCTCTTCCTGGGAGCGGGTGTCAGCCGGGGGGCGGGTCTGCCCGACTGGCAGCAGCTTCTCACTGAGCTCATGGAGTCAGCCGGAATGACGCCCGAGGAGAGCCGCGCCGCCAGTCAGCTCAGCTTGCTCGACCAGGCACGCATCGTGCAACGCCGGCTTCAAAAATCAGGTGTGGATCTGACCCGCTCGCTGGTGGAGCGGTTTCAGGTTCCCCACTATGGGCTGGTGCACGCGCTGTTGGCGGGGCTGAGCGTGCGCGAATCGGTAACCACCAACTACGATCCGCTCTTCGAGGTGGCCAGTCGGGCCTGTGGCCACAAGCTGGCGGTTCTACCCTATGCCCCCACCTCGGGTTGCACACGCTGGCTGCTCAAGTTGCACGGGTGCGTCGAGCATCCCGAGGACATCGTGCTCACCCGCGAGGATTACATGCGCTATTCCAACAATCGGGCCGCCCTGGCCGGCATCGTGCAGACCTTGCTCTTGACCAAGCACATGCTGTTTGTGGGCTTCTCGCTCAAGGACGACAACTTCTTGCGCATCGTAGACGACGTGCGGCGGGCGCTGCGCCGCGAGGAAGACCAGCCCTTTGGCACCGCGCTCCTGCTGACGTGCGACCCCATGCTGCGCGAGCTCTGGGAAGGTGAGCTCGACCTGGTCAGCCTGGGCGAGAGCTCCGAGCCCGAGGGAGAGGCCTCGCGTCGACTGGAGATCTTCCTCGACTTTCTGTTGGCCGAGTCGATCAGCCATACCAGCTACCTGCTGCGACCTCATTTCGAGGGGGCCCTGGGAAAGTCCGAGCGGGCCCTGCGCGAGGCCCTGCTCCGCTGGCTCGCCGAGCTGTCGCCACTGGCTCGCGAGGCACCGGCCTTCGCTCAGCTCGAGCAGGCTCTCGAGCGTCTGGGCTACCGGCCCTGAGTGGAGAGGTAGCGCTCCAAAAGCTCCAGAGTGCGTCGCCAGCCGTCGTGCCAGTCTTCGGCCCGCATGAAGTGGTCGGACTCGGCATACTCGACATAATGCTTGCCGATGCGGGCCACGAACTCGCGGGCCGGCCCGGGAGGCACATTCACGTCGCGCCCGGCATTCCAGGCCAGTAAGGCGACCTGCTCGAAGGCCTCAGGGCGAAGGTGAGGGCTGTCCGGGCTGTTTTCCCACACCGGCGAGCCCAGAATGGGCACCACTGCCGCCAACCGAGGACAGACCACAGGTGCGGCAAAAGCGATGTAGCCCCCCATCGAGATGCCTGCGACGGCCATTGGACCGGTTTGCTCCATGCTGGCCAGACGGGCTACAAGATGGGGAATTTCTGCTACGGTCGGACGTACGAGCTTGAGGAAGTTGGCGTGGAAGTCTCCTCCTTCGGCGATGAAGGCGGGGAGATCGGGCAGGGCGCGCTCGCCGTGACCGTGGGCATCCACTCCGATGGCCAGGAAGCCTCGCTCAGCCAGTTGCTCGAGCTCCTTGAGGTGGGTTTCCTTGTTGGCCTTGAGACCGTGGTAGAGCAGCACGGTGCCCGGATATGGTCCCCCCGGGCGCCTGGCCATCGCCAGAAGTGGGATGCGGTCAATCCAGAAACGTCGAGTGTACACGATGTAACAGTTTATTCACGCAACAGGGTGGGGGCATCCTGTATAGGTTCAACGATGATCACCAGCGTGTGCGCACCAGCCTTTGTTGCCCCCCGGCGAGCCGTCAGCGTCCTGGTCGAGCCGCCTCCGCCTGGCTACAACCCGAATGCGGCCTCGTTCGAGGACCTGGGCAAAGCTCTGATGATGGGAGCAGGTCCCGTGGCGGCCGTGTTGCTGGGCGGTTACGCAGGCATTGCCTCGGGTGCCGGGGCGGCTCTGGCGGGTGCGCTGGCGCTTGGAACCGCGGGCGCGGCCGCCGGTTACGTGGCTGGCAAGCGACTGGACGCCCGGGCCGGTCTGGGAGGGCCGCCGGGTAACCGACAGGCCGCAGGACTGGCAGCCGGAGTGATGTTGGGCAGTCTGACGGGGGCCCTCGCCGGGGCCACCCTGAGCAGTCCCTGGCTCGCTGGTGGAATGGCCATCGCCGGGGCCCTGGGCGCGACCTGCTGGACGATGGTGGCTCTTGATCGCTAGGTGTTTGCTGTGTTTGCTGCTCGTCGGGCTGCTGGGTAGCTTGCGGCCCGCCGTGGGCAGGCCTTTTGGAGAGGGCGAGGCCTTCCCCGGCCCCCCCGAGCCTCGTCAGAGCGAACGCCTCAGCCTGCGGCAACTCCTGCTCGAGCGGGTCCAGCGTGACCAGGACGTGCGACGCAAGTTTCTCGAGGGTGGCCAGGAGGCTTCAATTCGCGAGGAGATGGATCGTGTCGACCGCGAGAACACGGAGTGGATGAAGGGATTGGTGGGCGAGCATGGCTGGCCGAAGGTTTCCGAGGTGGGACCTGACGGTGCCCAGGCGGCCTTTCTGCTGGCTCAGCACTCGCCTGATACCGCCTTTCAGCGCCGCTGCCTCGACCTGATGACCCCGCTGGTCAAAGAAGGCGAAGTGAATGCCGTCAACTGGGCTTACCTGCTCGATCGCGTGCTGCTGGCCGAGGGCAAGAAGCAGGTATTCGGCACCCAGTTTCTGGTCGGTCCGGACGGGAAGCCCGAGCTGCGCCCGCTGGAGGAGCCTGAGACCGTGGACGAGCGACGGGCCGAGCTGGGGATGCCACCATTGGAGGAATACCGCAAGCTGGTCGAGGACATGCACCGCCAGCGAAAAGCCCCCTGATCGCTAAATCGGTTGAGAACCGGGGCGAGTCAGGCGCTCGAGCTCGGTCAGACGATGAAGCGCCTGGTCGCGATCTTCGCCGCACATTTCCTGAGAGGGACGCAGCGAGCGGCAGACCTCGGGACGCTCGGGGCGACCGAATAGCAGGCAACGATTCTGCTCGTCAAGCTGCACGCAGCGCACCCCGGCCGGCTTGCCGGCCGGCATTCCCGGGATGGGAGAGGTGATCGAGGGCGCGATGCAGCAAGCTCCGCACCCGACGCGGCATTCCAACATTGTCCCAGGGTACTCGAGCGAGCTGAAAGAACCCTGTCCCGTGGACGTTCAGCGACGACAGGAGCGGTCGACAATCGAAGCCGTCTTTCGCTCCCAGGCCGACCCCGAGAAGGCCCTGGCCATGAAGGCCTGCATGCGCGAAGTAGAGCTGGGATCGTCGACGGTGCGAACACCTGGCAGAAGCCCTCGTCCGCATATTGACATAAAGAAGACCAATAAATAGTATGTTCGTGTGCGCACCACCGTCGACATCATGGATCCGCTGGACAGGGAGCTGCGCGAGCAGGCAGCTCGGCTGGGCATCACCTTCAAGGATGCCTTGAATCGGGTCATTGCGGCCGGGCTCGGGTCTCTGGAGCATCCGCCTCCAGCCTACAAAGTCAGGGCTAAGGCTTGCGGCATAAAGCCAGGAATTGACTGGCTGCACCTCAATCGCCTGGCGGACGAGCTCGAAGATGAGAAGCGTACCACCCGGTGATTCTCCCTGACGCAAACCTGCTCATCTACGCCTTCAATTCATCCGCTCCACTCCATAAAAGGGCGGCAGCCTGGTGGGAGCAACAATTAAACGAGGCCAAACCTGTCGGGGTGTGCTGGCCGGTGTTCCAGGCTTTTCTCCGCTTGCTCACGAGCCGTACTATCGTCGAAGAGCCCTACACAGCCGCCGAGCTCTTCGAGGTCGCAGGCGAGTGGTGGGTTCGGCCTACCGTTCGGCTACTGGCTCCTACTTCGCAAACCTATCGAATCTATCGAGGTTTGATGGAGACATACGCTCTTTCTGGCAACGCGGCAACCGACGCTTTGATAGCTGCATTCGCGCTTGAGCACGGAGGAAGACTGGTGACCAACGACACGGACTTCTTTCGCTTCGAGGACCTGACGGTTGAAAACCCCCTGTGTGATCGGCAGAGTTGAGCCGCGTCTGAGTCCGGCAGAGCCGGCGCCGCGCCGCAGGCTCATCTAAAACCTGTTGAGAATTCGTCGTTATAAGTCGAAGGTGAACAGCATCCGCCCCAAGGTGGTGAGTCTACGCACGGCGCCTTAGTTAGCGGGGTAAGCAGCACGTCTCCGGACAGACGTCGTGGCTCGGGCCCAGGCGCCCCAGCGCCTCGCGCTCACTGCGCAGTCCCAACCGCTCCTCCACCAGCTCGCGTATCATGCTCACAAACCGCGGATGGGTGCCCACCGTGGGACAGCGCGCGAAGCGTAGCCCCAGCTCGGCGGCCAGGTCGCGGGCCTCGGTGTCCAGATCATACAGAATTTCCATGTGGTCGGAGATGAATCCCACCGGGCAGAGCACCACCGAGCCCCGCACCGCGCGCATCACCTCCAGCACGTCCGGCTCGAGCCAGGGCTGGGAGGGCGGCCCGCTGCGGCTCTGGTAGACCAGGCGGTAGTCGCTCACCCCGGCCGCCTCGGCGATCAGGCGGGCGGCCTCGGTCAACTGCTCCACGTAGCGGCAGCGGTCGGACATGCCCATGGGCAGGCTGTGGGCGGTGAACAGCACCGGACCGGGGCAACTCTCCAGGGTGGCTCGCAGCAGCTCGGTCTGGGCCTCGATGAAGCCAGGATGGTTGTAGAAGACGCGCAGCTTGTCCACTGCCGGCGGGTTCTCCAGGGTGGACTGGGCCCGGGCCACGTCCTCGCGGTACTGGCGGCAGCCGGAATACGAGCTGTAGGCCGAGGTCATGAAGGCCAGGGCCCGGCGCACCCCGTCTTGTTTCATCTGCTGCATGGTATCGGCCAGGAAGGGATGCCAGTTGCGGTTCCCCCAATAGAGCCGAAGGTCGATGTCGTGGCTTCTCAGCTCCTGTCCCACCGCGGCCAGCAGGGCCCGGTTCTGGGCGTTGATCGGGCTGACTCCTCCGAAGTGCTGGTAGTGCTCGGCCACCTCCAGCATGCGCTCGCGAGGCACATTGCGACCGCGCAGCACGTTCTCGAGAAAGGGGATCACCTCGTCGGGCCCCTCGGGGCCTCCGAAGCTCACCAGCAGGAAGGCATCGTATTGCATGCGGGGCTAGTTTCACCCGAGTCGGCAGCCCTCCCGCTGTCTCGAGCAGGAAAGTTGGATCGTCAGGCTAAATTTAGATGCATCTAACTTTTGATGGAGCCTCATGCTGCGCAAGCTGATTTTCGCACTCTGCCTCCTGGTGATGGGATGTGGCCCGGCCAGTGAGCCATCCCCTGCTCGCCCGGCGGGTCTCAAGATCGTCTGCACCACCACCATGATCACCGACCTGGTCCAGCGCCTGGCCCAGCCCGACGCGCAGGTCGTCGGCCTGATGGGGGCCGGGGTCGATCCCCACTTCTACAAGGCCTCCGCTTCGGATGTGGCCAAATTGCAGCAGGCCGACCTGGTCTTCTACAATGGCCTGCACCTGGAAGGCAAGATGACCGAAGTCTTTGAGGGGGTCAAGAAGACCCGGCCGGTGGTGGCCGTGACCGACCGCATCCCCAAAGACAAGCTGCTCGTTCATCAGGGAACTCCCGACCCGCACGTCTGGTTTGATGTCTCGCTCTGGGCCATGTGCGTCGAGCCGGTGGCCACCGCCCTGATCGCTCGCGACCCGCAGCATGCCGAGGAGTACACCCGTCGCGCCAAAGCCCTGACCGAGGAGCTGGCCGCACTGGACTCCTGGTGCAAGACCGAGCTGGCCACCGTGCCCGCCCCGCGGCGCATCGTGGTCACCAGTCACGACGCCTTCAGCTACTTCGGTCGAGCCTACGGCTACGAGGTGGTCGGATTGCAGGGCATCTCCACCGTGACCGAGGCGGGCATCAGCGATGTCACCAAGCTGGTCGACTTCATCAAGCGCAAGAAGGTGCCGGCCATCTTCGTGGAGTCCAGCGTGCCCCGGGCAGCCATCGACCGGGTCAGCCAGGATTCGGGTGCCAAGGTGGGTGGGACTTTGTTCTCCGATGCCATGGGCGCGAGCGGAACTCCGGAGGGCACCTACGATGGAATGGTGAGGGCCAACGTCAAGACCATCATCGAGGCGCTGCGATGAGCCAGCCGCCCGCGGTCGAGGTGCACGACCTGACGGTGACCTATGAGCGGCGACCGGTGCTGTGGAACATCGACCTGAGCATCCAGGACCGCCAGCTGGTGGGCATCGTGGGCCCCAACGGGGCGGGCAAGAGCACTCTGATCAAGGCCATCATGGGTCTCTTGCCGGCTTCCTCGGGTTGGGTCAAGATCTACGGCGAGCCCTTCGAGAAGCAGCGCAGCAAGGTTGGCTACGTGCCTCAGCGCGACACGGTGGATTGGGACTTTCCGGTCACCGTGCAGGACGTGGTGATGATGGGTCGCTACGGCAGGATGGGCCTCTTTCAGCGGCCCGGCCCCGAGGACCGGACCGTGGTGGCCGAGTGCCTCGAGAAAGTGGGCATGGGAGGCTTTGCCAAACGCCAGATCGGTAACCTCTCCGGAGGGCAGCAACAGCGCGTCTTCCTGGCCCGGGCCCTGGCCCAGGACAGCCAGATCTACCTGATGGACGAGCCCTTCGTGGGGGTGGATGCGGCCACCGAGGCGGCCATCGTGACGTTGCTCGAGGAGATGCGCGAGAAGGGCCGGCTGGCCATGGTGGTGCACCACGACCTGGATTCGGCGCGCGAGTATTTCGACTCCATCCTGCTCTTGAACATGCGGGTGGTGGCCTGCGGCCCCACCGAGCAGGTCTTTACCAGCGAGCTCTTGCGCAAGACCTACGGCGGTCGGCTGACTATTCTGTCGGACGTTTCCGAGGCCGTGGCCCAGGCCCAGCGATGAGAGCTCTGGCTCTGGTGGCTCTGCTGGCGGCTCCGGCCTGGGCGGCCAAGATCTCCGATCTGGAAGAGAGCGGCTGGCGCCAACAGCTGGAGCGCTTTTTCCGCTTCAGCGATCCGGCCGTGGTCTACGGGCTCTCGGGAGCCATCCTGCTGGGCCTGGTCTCGGGCGTGCTGGGGGCCTTCATCGTGCTGCGGGGCATGTCGCTGATGGGCGATACCCTCGGCCACGCCGTGCTGCCGGGCGTGGCCGCAGCCTTCATGGTGACCGGCCAGAAGGCCATGCTGCCCCTGATGGTGGGAGCCAGCCTGGCGGGAATCCTGGGTACGGGCGCCGTGTGGGCCATCCGGCGCTACAGCCGGATCAAGGAAGATGCCGCCATGGGGCTGGTGCTGAGCAGCTTCTTCGCGCTCGGCATCGTGCTCTTGACCCGCATCCAGAAGAGCGAGTCGGGCGCCCAGAGCGGGCTCGACCGCTTTTTGTTCGGACAGGCCGCCACCCTGGGCGCGGACGACGTGGCCATCCTGGCCCTGGTCACGGTCTTCTGCCTGGGACTGGTGGGCCTGCTCTTCAAAGAGCTGACGGTAGCCAGCTTCGACCCCGTCTTCGCCACCTCCATCGGCCTGCCGGTAGGTTGGCTGAACGCCCTCTTGATGGGCTTGGTGACCCTGGCCGTGGTGGCCTCCATCCCGGCTGTGGGGGTGGTGCTGGTCTCGGCCATGCTGATCACTCCCGCAGCCACGGCCCAGCTGCTTTCGCGGCGGATGCCGACCATGCTGGCCTGGTCGGCCGTCATCGGGGTACTGAGCGGGGCCCTGGGCGCCCTGTTCTCGTTTCTGGCTCGCGGCATGCCCACCGGACCGTGCATGGTGCTGGCCGCCAGCAGCTTCTTCCTGGCCGCCTACCTGCTCGCCCCCGAGCGCGGCCTGCTCATTCGCGCCTGGCGTCGGGCCGAGCGACGTCGCCGCACCGAGCGCGAGAACCTGGTCAAGTCCATTTATCGTTCCCAGGAAGACCGCGACCATGCCGACTGGGTGACCCTGGCCGAGCTGGCCCGAGATCGCCGCGAAACCGAGCGCGACCTCTTTGGCCGCGTGCGCGGGCTGGGTTCGCTGGTGATCCTGTCGGCCGAACGGGTGCAGCTGAGCCCGGAAGGGCGCGCGCTGGCTGAACGGCTCGTGCGCAACCATCGCCTGTGGGAGCTCTTCCTCACCCGCGAGGCCGACATCGCTCACGACCACGTGCACCGTGACGCGGAGGAAATCGAGCACATCCTTCCCCCCGAGGTGGTGGCCCGGCTCGAGGAGCTGCTCGAGACGCCTCAAACCGACCCCCATGGAAGGCCGATTCCCCGATGATCGAGCTGTATGGCTGGATCATCGCCATGGGCCTGTGCGTCAGCATCACCTGCGCGCTGCTCGGCTCCTTCCTGGTGCTGCGTCGCATGGCGCTGCTGGGCGACGCTGTCAGCCACGCTGTGCTGCCCGGCATCGCGCTGGCCTTCTTGCTCTCGGGCAGCCGCCACTCGCTGTTGATGACGCTGGGAGCCACGGTGGCTGGCTTTCTGGCGGCTGGCCTGATCGAGTGGGTGCACCGCAACTCTCCCATCAAGCAAGACGCCTCCACGGGCATCGTGTTCACGGCCATGTTCGCTCTGGGAGTGGTGCTGATCGCTCTTTATGCCGACAAGGTCGACCTCGACCAGGAGTGCGTGCTCTATGGCGAGATCACGTTCGTGCCCCTGGAGGAGCGGGTTCTGGGGGTGCCCGAGCCGGTGCTGCGCATGTTCATTGTGATGTTGGCTACGGTGGGGGGGCTGGTGGCCTTCTATAAGGAGCTGGTCGTGACCAGCTTTGATGCCGCCCTGGCTCAGAGCCTGGGTATCTCGCCCAATCGCTATCACTACGCCCTGATGGGCGCGCTGGCGGTCACCGTGGTCAACGCTTTCGAGGCAGTGGGAGCAATCCTGGTGGTGGCCATGTTGATCTTGCCGGGTGCCACCGCTTACCTCCTGACCGATCGCCTTCCCGTCCTGCTTGGTCTTGCGACTGTGCACGCGGCTCTCAGCACGGTGGCCGGGGTCGCCCTGGCGGTGGCGATTGATTGCTCCACGGCTGGCGCCATGGTGTTGGCTGGAGCCCTGATCTTTGTGATCGTCTTCTTCTTCTCACCCCTGCACGGGCTGGTGCCCCGCTGGTGGCGACGGCGGGGTCTGGCCCATCGCACCGCCCAGGAAAACCTGCTGGCTTTGCTGGGCAAGGATGGCCCGCAACCCCTCCCTGGTCTTGACCGCTCGGTGGTGCGGGCACTGGTGGGCCGGGGCTGGGTGACCCAATCGCATGGTCGGGTGGAGTTGACCGAGACGGGAAACCAGGCGGCCGAGCGCGTGATTCGGGCCCATCGCCTGTGGGAGACCTACATGGCCCAGGTCATGGAGATCCCTCCCGACCACCTGCACGATACCGCCCACGATGTGGAGCATCTGCTTCAGGGTGACCTGCTCGACCGGCTCGACGAGCGCCTGGGCCATCCGGCCCATGACCCGCACGGGTCGGACATTCCCGGTCGCTCTTCAGGGTGATTGGAGCAGGCGCAAGACCGTCTGCATGTTCTGCTCGCCCGGGTCGACCTTCCCGTAAGGCTCGCTGTTGATTCGATCGCGCACTTCCGGGATCAGGCTTGGGTCCATGGCGGATACGTCCTGATGGGAGTAGATCTTGTCCACGCTCAGCGAGAATCGGTTCATCAGGTAGCGACACAGCGTGGCGCACGACTTCAGGGTCTGGGGCCGGGCCGCCAGGTCGCTGGCGTCGGCCGCCACCATCTCGATGTTGATGGCCCGGTGGTTGATGCCGTAAGCCGCCCGGGAGCGAACGGTGGGAGGGAGCACCTCCCAGATCTTGGACCCGTCGATGATGTAGTGGCTGGCCAGGCCGGGACGCTCACCCAGGAAAGAGCCGCTGTTGACCAGGTTCCAGGGAAAGCTCTTGCCGGCCGTGTAGTGTAGCACGACGCAGGTGGGCTCGAGCTTCCAGGTATCCTCGCCATAGTGACGCTTGGAGTAAGCCTGGATCTGGGTTTTCCAGCTCTCGAGCTTGCGGGCTCGGGTGCGATCGAAAATCGGCTCCGAGACGGCCGACGAGGCCAGCCAGAGCGACAGCAGCAGACAGACGAAGCTACCTGCTCTCATCGAAGGGCCCGGGATCGAAGACCGGCTCCTCGATGGGCGGGACCTCCAGATCGGGATTGCCGGGCGTGAGCCCGGGAGCCGAGCTGGGAGGCTCGGGACGGGGCGGGGGCTCGGGACGGGTCGGCTTGGAGGGCCTGCCGCCGTTGCCGCCCACCGGGCCGCCGGCCTGCAGGCGAACGCGCTGGCCGTTCTTGCCCAGCACGACTTCCCGTCCTTCGATCGATTCCACGGTGTAGTTCCCCACGTTCTCGCCCACGCGCACGGTGATCGGCTCGCCACCCTGGCTGAGCATGGCTTTCTTACCACCCTCGGTCTCCATGACGCCCATCAGCTTCAGGTTTCCGGCCGAGCCGAGCTCCGGGTCGGTGCCTGTTCCAGGCTTCTGCCTGGGCGACTTGCCTGGCTTCGGCTTTTTGGGAGCGAAAGCGGCCGGGGGCAGGTCGGCGTTGGTGATACGGTTGGGGTCACCGTCGTCGCGCCAGGCTGTATCGTTGGCCGATGGCGTGTCGGCCGTTGCGGTCGGCCGGGGAGCGCTGGCTGCCGGCGGGGGAGCGCTCGGGGCCGGCCCGGCCTCGGGCTGGTTCGCCAGGAACGCCGGCGCCGTGCCCTGGCGGTCGGGCACCCAGCTCTCGAGCTGCTCGGTCAGCTTGTTGTCGGGCACAGCCTGGCCGTTCTCGATCCGCCACACGAACTCCAGGCTCTGCTCACCGCGCGGAAGGGTCAGCTTTACGCGACCTTCCGACTCGGGCACCCACAGGGGAGGCTTGGAGCCCTCCCAGGAACCAAGTAACTCAGCCTTGGCCCCGTTGGAGATGCCTTTGCCCACCCTGGCCTGAGCCACGGGAAGGGGGTCGAATTTCGTCACCTCAGGCGTGGGGGCGACCACCGCCGGGGCGGCCGACGCTTGTGGCTGAGGCGCCGGTGCGCTCTTGCTGGCGAGCAGGAGATATCCCAGTGCCAGGCACCCGAAGACCAGGGCCAGGCAGACGGTGAGTGTGATCAGGACGACGTTTCCGCGTCGATTCGAGTGGTGGACAGTCATGACCGGCGTAGGTTCCGCAACCGGAGGCAACTCCCTGCGCGCCGGCGGGCCTTTTTGGCAAGCGTGGGCGGAGCAGGGAACAGCTTCTGATTGACCCTTTCGAGCGAGGCCAACAGGCCAACCCGACGGCCTGGCGACCCTGGAATTCGGCAAGCGCGCTTGGAAGGGGTGGGAGCGGGCGCCGCTTGGCCTGCAGAGAGCCCTTGCCCATCAGGCGCCGGACACGGTTGTGTCCGACCTTGGTGCCGGCGCAAGGAGCGACCTGCCAGGATGACTGCATGAATGCCCGTCTCAGTCTTCGCGAGAGGGAGCATGATTCGGGTCACCTGGAGTCCCACCGGGTGGACATACCCTCGATTCGACTGAAGTCCTTTATTGCGCCCCAATGTCTTGCTGGGCCAGGCTTGGCGATAGCGGTGAGGAACACCCCACGCATCTGCGGATAGGCCGCGTCACCTCGCTGGCTGCGGTGTCGTCCGAAGATCACCTCATTGATATGTGGCAGATTGACACACTAAAGTTGGATGTGCCATCATGGAGCCATGTCGCAGCACAAGACGAAATCAGACCAGAACGCCCGCATCCACTGCCGCGTGTCATTGGCCCTGAAGAGTCAGATCGAAGAGGCCGCCCGACTGACCGGCCAGTCTCTGACAAGTTTTACCGAGGGCGCTCTGAGCGAAAAGGTGCAATCCGTTTTTGAGCATCAGGAGCGCATTGTGCTCTCCCAGCAAGCTTTCGAAGCTTTTCTCCAGGCCATCGGAGCAGCTCCCGACAACCCCAGCCCGAAGCTGCGAAGAGCCGTGGAGAATTACCGCGAGCGCGGCTCACAGCCTGAGTGCCCTACGTAGAATTTCTGGCGCCCCACCACAGACGGCAAGACTTTGACTGTGGTAAGGACCCTCTGAACCGCTTCCTTCGCGAGCGTGCCCGCCAGAATGCCGATCGCTACTTGGGTGCAACGCACGTGTTGGTCGGCACACCAGGCCACTCGGAGATCCAGGCTTACTTTACTTTGGTCACCAGGACGGTCGAGAGCCCCTCATTTCCCGAATCCAAGAAGCTGCCGCAAGGTCCCATCGGCGTCGTCTTGTTGGGCCAGTTGGCGGTCGATCGACGCTGGCACGGCCAGGGGCTTGGGTCGCAAATGCTCTTGCGAGCCATGGCGGAGACGGAGCAGGCCGCGCTGCGAGTTGGTCTTTACGCTCTGGTGCTGGACACGATTGACGACGTCGCGCGCAGCTGGTATTTGAGTCTGGACTTCGGCTTCAAGCCTTTGCCCGAGCAGCCAACCCGGCTCTTTGTGCCTGTCTCCTTCATTCGATTACTCAAGCTGGGAGTCCCCGGCCCGCGCCTTTGAAGCCATTGCCGACCTGCCCCCGGTCCTTCGGACTGGAAGGTCTGACCGTCTTCCGCAGCGATTACCCCGAGGCGGCGTGCGCGGCGGCTCGTTGCCTTCGTTGCTGAAAAAGAAGAGACGGAAACGTCCTCGCGATGGATGGTAGGCATCTCACCGCCCTTCCGGCTTGGCTGCTCATCGGGGCCCCTATTACGCGAACCCAAGACCGCGGTAATGCTTCCGCCAGGACTCAACGGCCGCGTCAGCGGCCCGCGCTGGTGAGCCGTATACAAATTGGGTTGTGGCGCTCTTGAGGCGGATGGTGAGTGGCGAGAATGAGCCCCTCCCCGATCTGTAGCTTCGATTGAGGCAACTCGATGTGTGGAGGGGCATGCCCTGTGTTGAATTGGATTCTCATCAGAAGTTCCGTCGCGGGGCTCTTGGAGGCGCTCGGGATGCTGAAGACGAGTAATTCCGAGCCCCCCTGCCTGCCGGGGGGTGCCTCTCCTGAGCGTAGCAGCGCCCCACCGCTGTTTGATGCTGCCAGGCCGTCCGACGTTGCTGGCTGGCTTGCAGGCCCGGCCCGATTGTAGAGCGAAGTTCAAGCTCTTGGAGGTTCACTCCAGCGACGACAAGAGCGGCAGAAAGGTCAGCGACGAGAGGAGCGGAAGTAGATTGTCCACCCCGCGTGCTTTACAGATCGGCGATACCGTCTACCGCATGGACGAGATCAGCTGGGTCAAGTTTCACCGGCTCACCATCCTGGAGCAGGTGGCGCGCTGGAGCCTGGTCGCAGCCGGGGTGCTGTTCTTCCTGATGGTGGCGCAGGGCAAGCAGAGCATGGTCAACATCGAGGGGCTCATCGGTCTGTTCAGCCTGATCGCCGGCCTGCAGATTGCCGCCGGCAACCGCATCGCCAGCAGCGGAGACATCGAGGAGACCTACTACGAGCATCGCATTCGGGCCACTCCCAGCCAGATCGGCCCCCGGCTCAAGGAGCACAACCCGGACATGCTCGAGCTTTCCAACCAGCAGCACGGCTACCACTACTACGTGCAGGCCTCGCGGGTGGCCTGGTGCAGCCCCTGGTCCTCCATCAACTGGTCGCCGCTCTGGCTGGTGCTGATCTTCGGGGTCTACTTTGCCATTCTGGCCAACAATCTCCAGTTGCCCCAGATGAAGCCCTTCGACCAGGTCGAGCTGTTCCGTTACAAGAGCGGGCTGGGAGCGGTCAAGTTCCTGGCTATCGTCAACATCGTTTTGGCCGTCGTGGCCATCGTGGCCTCCTTCAAGACGGGCCTGCGCCTCTCGGCGGTGGGCGGCCTTTCGGATGGTCTGCCCCTCACCCTGGCTGACCGCCAGAAGCTGGTCAGCTACCTGATCAACGCCGGCTCCGAGAACAAGCGCAGCGAGCCCGTCCCGGCTGCGGCCCCCCCACCCGCAGCGACGACGCCGGCCCCCCTGGAGACCCCCGAGCCGGCGCCTCAACCCCAGACTTGAAGAGCTTTCGCGCGTAGGAGTCGCGCTTCGAGAAGGCGAATTCTCCTCCATGGCGTTGGGGATCGCGTTTTTTGCCCTTATGGCCCTGTGGCTGGTGGGCTGGCGCATGGCGACGACCCACCCCGAGCAGTGGGGCCGTCCTCAGTCTCCCGAAGTTAAGCCGGCCCCGCCGCCTCGGGTCAAGACCGCCAGCGAGCTGCCCGTGCCGCAGCTGGTCGATACCGGCGGTGGGCCCCTCCTCACCGGGGCCCGTCACAGCGCCGGTTGGCAGGCCCCCGACGGCACCAGCCTGTCGCTCAACTGACCAACTGTTCACAACCCGTCTTTGGCCTGCGACGACCCCTCCAGAGTAGAATAAAAAGAAAAACTGGTTTTCTGGAGGACTCTACCCATGCAGGCCACCGCCGCACTGCCTTCCTATCAGTTTCCCCGTACCCTGAGCGCTCCCGTTCCCGGCCTCGCGCGTCGTCAGTCCGAGGAGCCTTGCGATAAGGCCGAGCTGGCCGGCTCGATCCTGGGCGGTCTGGCCGGGGGCGCCGGCCTGGGCTACCTGGGCCTGGAGGCCGGGTTGCGCCTGGGCATGGACTATGGCATGGGGCTGCTCGGCCCCCACCCGCTGGCTCAAGTCTTCAGCCTGCTGACCTTCGGCATCTCCTACGGCGTCATCGGCGCCATGGCAGTGGGGGCGGTCGGCATCGGCACCGGCGTGGCCCTGGGCGCCTGGTTGGGCGGCAAGGCCGGCAAAGCCATCGGGGGCGGCCAAGAGCAGGCTTGACCGACGAGCTCTCGTTGCGCGGCAAGTGGACGCTGCGCGCCCATGGACGCACCCGCGTCTTCGTCAAGCGATCGGTCGAGAGCAGCGCTCACGTGCTCATGAAGGCCCTGATGTGGGCCCTCTACCTGCCTGCCTACCCTGAGCTGGGGGTCGAGATCTCCATCGGGCATCGTTACAAGCCGGACCTGGTTTTCCTCGAGCAGGGCGAGCCCCGTTTCTGGGGCGAGTGTGGCCACGTCGGCCTGCAAAAAATCCGCTACCTGGTCGGCCGGTTTCGGCGCACCCATCTGGCTTTCGCCCGCTTCGAGGGGGGACTCGACAGCTACGCCGAGCTCTTCGAGAAGGCCCTCCAGGGCGTGCGGCGCGAGGCGCCCGTGGAGCTGTGGAGGTTTCCGCCCGACAGCGCCGAGCGCTTCGTGGATGAACAGGGCAACATCAAGGTCGCATTCGCTGACCTGCAAGGCCGCCGCTTCGGTCACTCGTAACGCAAAGCCTGAATCGGGTCCTGGCGGGCTGCTCGCATGGCCGGGTACACACCCGACGCCAGCCCCACGACCCCCGAGCTTACCAGAGCTGCTCCCACGGCCCAGGCGCTGACCCCGAAGGGGAGCCCGGCGAAGGCCATCACGGCGGCGGCCGAGGCGGTTCCGGCGGCGATGCCCAGCACCCCACCACCGAGGCTGATCACCAGGGCTTCGGTGAAGAACTGCAAGAAGAGGTCGCGGTCACTGGCCCCGATGGCCTTGCGGATGCCGATCTCGCGGGTGCGCTCCATGACCGAGACCAGCATGATGTTCATGATGCCGATGCTGCCCACCAGCAGCGAGATCCCGGCGATGCCGGCCACGAACAGGGTCAGCGTGCCGGTGATGTTGCCCAGGATCGAGAGCATCTCGCTCTGGGTGTGAAAGTGGAAGTCGTCCTGGTCGAGGTGGCGGTGGCGCAGGAAATCCTCGATCTGTTGCTGCACGTCGTAGACCTTCTCGGCATCCGTGGCCCACACGATGATCTCGGTCAGGCGCCTGGTCTCGAGCAGGTCTTCGGAGGTGGTGATGGGCAGGATGGCCATGTCGTCCATGTTCATCCCCAGCATCTCGCCCTTCTCCTCCATCACCCCGATGCACTGAAAGCGCTTGCCTCCAATGCGCAGCGTCTCGCCCACGGGCGAGGAGCCGGGAAAAAACTTGGCCACTACGTCGGGACCCAGCACGCAGACCTTGCGGTGCTTCTCGATGTCGGAGGAGGTCAGAAACTGCCCCTCCGTGACCCGGTAGTTGGCCAGCGCGGGCCAGTTCTCGGTCAGGCCCCAGATGGCGATCTTGTCCTCCTTGCGCCCCATGCGGGCCTGGGCCGAGCCGATCAGCACCGGCACCACGTCGTTGATGCCGGTCAGACGCCGGGCGATCTCCTTGGAATCGCTGTAGCTCAGCCGGCTGGGCTCGATGGGGGGATCCATCTTGCCCGGGTGCACCACCAGGGCATTGGAGCCAAAGCCCATCCCGCCCACCTCTTGATTGACGTAGACCTTGGCCGCCTCGCCCAGCGAGACCAGGGTGATCACCAGGCCCACCCCGATGATGACCCCCAGCATTGTCAGCACCGAGCGCAGGCGGTTTGCCTTGAGCGAGTCGAGCGCCGCCGAGAGGCTCTCCCAGAGGTCCATTCAGGCCACGATCCTTCCGTCCAGCATGCGCACGATTCGGGTGGCCTGCTCGGCCATCTCGGGGCTGTGGGTGACCATCAGCAGGGTGATCCCCTCGCCGTGCAGGCGATGGAAGATACCCATGATGTCGGCCCCGGTGCGGGTGTCCAGGTTGCCGGTCGGCTCGTCGGCCAGGACCAGGTCGGGGTTCATCACCAGCGCCCGGGCGATGGCCACCCGCTGACACTCGCCGCCGCTCATCTGGTTGGGGGTATGGTCGAGCCGGTGCTCGAGGTGGACCCGGGCCAGCTGCTCGCGGGCCCGCGCGGCCCGTTCGGCTCGGGGAACTCCGCCGTAGACCATGGGCAGCTCCACGTTCTTGAGCGCGCTCATGCGACGCAGCAGGTTGTAGCTTTGAAAAACGAAGCCAATCTCGCGATTGCGCACCCGGGCCAGCTGGTTGGAGGAGAACTGGGAGACGTCCCGATCGCGCAAGATCACCTGGCCGGCGGTGGGACGATCGAGGCATCCCAGGATGTTGAGCAAGGTCGACTTGCCGCAGCCGGATGGGCCCACCAGCGAGACGAACTCGCCTCGTCGCAGGACCATGTCCACCCCGCACACGGCCGGCACCTCGCCCCCGTGGCCCGAATAGGTGCGCTCGACCCCCCTGAGCTCGAGCACCACGTCCTGACTCATGGCCTGATGCGCAGGCGCGCCCCGTCGCGCAGGTTGCCCGGATTGAGCACCACCTGCTCGCCCTCGCCCAGGCCCTCCACGATTTCGACCCGGTTGGCATCGCGGCTACCCGTCTTGACCACCCGCTCGCGAGCTCGCGAGCCGTCCACCAGCAGCACGACCCACTTGCCTTCCCGGCTCACGAGGGCCTCACGGGGCACGAACAGCACGTTTTCGAGCTTGCGCAGCACCACCTCGGCGAAGACCGACATGCCGGGAAAGAGCTGCGAGCCCTTCCCATCAGAGCTGGCCAGCTCGACCCGGGCCCGAAAGACCCGATCCTCGTCCTGGGTGGGCGTGCCGCGCAGCTCCCGCTTGAGCTGAGCCAGAGCGTCGATGCTCTTGAGCTTGCCGGCGAACTCGACCTCGGGGTAGGCGTCGGTAGTCACCACCACGCTCTGGCCGGGGGAGACCTTCCCCCGGTCGTTCTCGTCGAGCAGCACCTCGATCCAGATCCGGTCCGGGTCGACCAGCCGGGCCACCGGTACGGTGGGCCCCACCGACTCTCCCGGCTGCACGTCCTCGAGCACGATCTCCCCCGCTCCGGGGGCCCGCACCTGAGCCTGCTCGAGCTGGGCCCGGGCCTGAGCCACGCTGGCCGTGGCCGCTTCCAACCGGGCCTGGCAGGCGGACACCTCGCCTTGCAGCACCGCCAGCTGGCTCTTGCGCGCCCGGGCGCCTTCGACCTGGGCCCCGGCTCGTGTCAGCTCACCGCGGGCGGCCTGACGTTCTTCCTGGCGGGCCCCTTCGCGCAACAAGCTCAGTTGCTGGCGGGCTTGCTCGCGACTGGCCCGGGCCGCGCTGAGAGCGGTCCGGGCCGCGTCCACCTGCTGGGCCGCGACGTAGCCCTGGTCGAACAGTTGCTGGGTGCGGGCGAGGTTGGTTCGGGACTCGCTTTCGGCAGCTTCGGCCGATGCCAGCTGGGCCCGCGCCGTGGCCAGCTCTTGCGGGCGCGAGCCGTTCTCGAGGCGGTCGAGGTTGGCGCTGGCCACCTGGCGGGCGGCCTGCGAGCCGGTCAACTCGGCCGCCACCGCTTGCTGCTCGGCCGCCAGGCGGGCCCGGGCTTGCTCCACTGCGGCCGAGGCCGCCTGCTCATTGGCCCGAGCCACGCGCAGGGCGGCTTTGAGGTCGTCAGATTCGAGCTCGGCCACCAGTTGGCCGGCTTGAACCCGTTCCCCCGTCTTGACCAGCACCCGGGCCAGTCGACCTTGCGCGCGCGGTGCCAGGGCAGCTTCCAACCCGCTCTTCACCAGCCCGTCCTCGTCCAGCCTGTCGCTGACCGACCCGCGCTCGACGCGAGCAGCAGTGACTTCCACTGCCTCCGAGCCGCTGACAAAGAAGAACACGGCTGTCAACACCAGTAATCCCAGGAAAAGGAATGCCAGTGCCCTCATGGGCCTAACCATCTGTGCAGGGTCTTGCGCAGGGATATTTGAGCGATCGGCTTGGTCAGGTAGTCGTTCATTCCCGATTCCAGGCAGCGCTCGCGGTCGCCGACCATGGCGTGGGCCGTCATGGCCACGATGGGAACCTGGCTGTGACTGCGAATGGCTAGGCTGGCCTGGTAGCCGTCCATCAGGGGCATCTGGCAATCCATGAAGATGACATCGTAATGGTTTTGACGGCTCAGGTCGACCGCCTCCTGGCCGTTGCTGGCCAGGTCCACGAGCAGACCGAGCTTCTCCAGCATCCGCTGGGCCAGCCGCTGGTTGACGACATTATCCTCCGTCACCAGCACCCGGCCTTCGAATTCCACGGGAGGGGCCTCCTCAGGCTCAGGCGAGCCGTCCTGGTGCGCAATTTCCAAGAGGGGCAGTTTGACCTGAAACGTTGTTCCGGAGCCGAGCTCGCTTTCGACCCGGATCTCCCCGCCCATCTCTTCCACCAGGCGCCGCGTGATGGCCAGTCCCAGCCCGGTGCCACCGTGGCGCCGCTTGTTTGATCCGTCTACCTGGGTGAACTCCTCGAATAAGAGCGCCTGCCCGGCCGGGGAGATGCCGATGCCCGTGTCCTGGATCGTGAGGGTGAGGCAGACGCGTTCAGGACTCTGCCGGGTGGTTTCGGTCCGAACGGTGATCTGACCCTGGTCGGTGAACTTCACGGCGTTGTCGATCAGGTTGGTCACAACCTGGCGCAACCGACCCGGATCGCCCATCAGACCCTGAGAGAGGGGCTCACAGATCTCGAGGCTCAGATTGAGGCCCTTGTCCGCGGCCCGGTAACTGAACAACTCGACCACCTCTTCGAGCAGGGCGCGCACGTCCAGCCTCAAATGGTCGAGCACCACCTTGCCCGCCTCGATGCGCGAGAGATCCAGGATATTATTGATGATCCCCAGGAGAGAGCGGGCCGCCTGCAGGGACATGTCGGCATACTCGCGCTGCTCGGGGTTCAGCTCGGTATCGAGCAAGAGCTCGGTCATTCCCATGATGGCGTTCATCGGGGTGCGGATTTCATGGCTCATATTGGCCAGAAACTGGGATTTGGCTCGGGTTGCTGATTCAGACCGCTCGCGGGCCTGGATCAGCTCGGCCTCCATACGCTTTCGCTCGGTGATGTCTCGGATGATGCCGACCAGGAACGGTTGCCCGTTACTGGTCCGGAAGAACGACTTCTTGGTCCAGATGGTGTGTGTCTGGCCATTGGCGTCGGTGAACAGCTCCTCGTTCTCGCGCGTCAGGCCTGTCTCGAAGACCCGTGCGTCCTCGGCCCAGAACACGTCGGCCTGCTCGGGGGGAAAAAATTCGTAGTCCGAGTGGCCGAGCAACTGCTCACGCGGGTATCCCATGAACTCGCACAGCGCGTCATTGAGAAAGATCCACCGGTGCTGACTGTCCTTGACGAAGACGGGGTCGGGGATGGCGCTGACCACCTCTTGCAGGAAGCTCTGGGCCGTGCTGCCCAACTCGAGCTGGGAGCGCAGCACCTCATCTGGTAATGGCACCGCTACATCTCGGCGCTCACCGTCCATCCCCACCTCCGGCGAGCCAATCTTTGGTTTATCCGCTCTCTTCCTTGAGCTGCTCCAGCACGTACTTGCCCAGAAGCTTCACTTGATCTGGATTGAGGTGCAGAAAGCGAATCCCATACTGCCAGCCACCTTCGCCCGTCTGACAGTGGCGAACCTCACCGGCCACGGTGAGGGCGTAAAGGCGTCCTGCGGGGCCGATGGACAGGGTCAGGGGGGCATCCGAGGCCAGCTCCTGCTTACACTCGAGCAGCACCCCTCCTACCCCGATATTGAGTATGATCCCTTCGAGCTCCTGGGCCTTCGCGTTCACCCCGACCTGCAAACGGGCCTTGACCCGGCGCTTGCGGCGCCGACTGTAGAGCAGGTTCTCCAGGAATCCGAGCTCGGACAGCATCTGGGCCAGACGCGAGCGGGAAAGATTCTCGGGCTTTTCGTCGTAATTGACCCCCACCAGCAGCCTCGTGCTGCGGGGCATCTTGCGAACCCACTGCACGGCACACTTGATGCCCACCGGCTTGGCCCGCCCCGAGGCGGGATCAAGCAAGGTGATGATGTCACCGCGCTCGGGCTCGATGTCGAGATAAAGGTGCAGGCCGCCAAGTCCGATGTTGACGACCTGAGCCTGGCCGCTCCTGTCTCCCAGGGAAAAGTCAACGGCCAGCTGGCTGTGAACTCGAATACTGCGGCGTCGGTCCGGCGTCTTCTCACTGTCGACCCCGAACGATTTCAGCCCGGCCACCATGGAGCCCAGCCAGCGGGGAGGCTCTTTGTCCTGCAGCAGGCGCATGGCATGGACCATCACCGACTGAAACGCCTGGATCTCGGCCGGCACGACTCGAGGCGTCTCTTCGGAGGTGGGCAGCATTTCCAGGCTGGGAGACACTTCATAGGAGGCTTCGACGGACTCTTCCACCTGCTCGAAGGATTCCTCGGGGGCTTCGAGCACGTCCGGCTCAGGCTCGGCCTCGACTTCTCGTGACTCGGGTTCCTGCTCTAGCGCCGGAGGAGTGGTCTCGGGCCTGGGGTTGGGCGGGGCGCTGCCCGCCTCGCTTTCCTGCTCTTTCTGCCCGAACAGAAAATACATCCCCCCCACCAGAAGCGGTAGGCCAACGACGATGGCTCCGCCCAGGAGCACCAGCTTGATCCACCCTGTCTTGCCGCCGCCGAGACTTGTTTCGACCGCTCCTGTCGTGGCTGAAATATTATCGACCGCCGTCGCTGGGAACTGCATAAACACCTCAAAAAAAAGCGCGAATTGACGCCTCTTTCGCGCCTCAACTGGTTTTCCCTATAGTGGACCGGAAGGGCCCTACTGGAAGGTGCGAGAGAGCTTGGCTCGAAGCCAGGGTCCAATTTTCTGCCAGAGGCGCGAACATGGGCAAGAACAAGTTCTCCAAGGGAAAAAAGCCAGGTCAGAACGTGGCCAAACCGGCGGCGGCCACCCCCCTTCCGGCACCTGAATCGCCGGTTGAAGAGGAGTTCGCGGACGAAGACGAGAGCCCGGAGCCTTCGCTTGAGGAAATGGCTCTGAATCTGCGGGCCATCCTCGAGGAAACCGAAGTCAAGGCGCGGCGGCTGCGCGACTCCATGGAGCTGCCCTCAGTCGCCATCGAGGAGCTTGAGGACAAGCTCGCCGATGAGCAGAAGGTGCGCGCTCAGCTCGAGGCCACGGTGGCCGTGCAGAAAGAGAGATTGGAGGAGCTCGAGAAACTCCAAACGGCGACACGGGGCCAGGTTGAGGCGCTTGAGAATCAGATCGCTCAAGTCGAGCAAGAGAAGCGCCATCTGGGATCGGAGTTGGATGAGCGCCAGAGGGACACGGGCGATCTCGAGGCGCGACTCGACGAGGCCATCAAAGCGCGCCAGCGTCTTACCGATCAAATGGCCGAAGCGGAACGGGCACGCCAGGATCTTGAGGAGCGTCTTTCGGGGGATGACGGGCTTGCAATCAGGCTTGCCGAAGCCGAGAAGGCCCGGGCTGAGCTTGAAGAGCGTCTGCGCAACGCCGACGAGACCCATGCCGAGGCTCTGCGAGAGTTTGATGAGAAGCTGGCCGAGCACGACGCCCTGAAGGCCCGCCTGCAGGAAGTCGAGGCCAGACGCGACGAGCTCGAAGCACGGCTTAAAGAGCTAGAGGGTGGGGCTTCCGGCCTGCAGGCCAAGCAACGCGAAGCGGAAAATCGACTGGGCGAGCTGGAAGACAAGCTGCAGGGGGCTCAGGCAGAGCTTCTGGAGGGCGAGTCTCGACTGGAAGAGACCCAACGTAAAGCCAGAGTGCTCGAAGAGCAGCTTGAGGAGGCTCGTAGGGCCAAGGCCGAGGTCGAGCGCCACATGGAAGAGGCCCAGCAGCTGCGCGACGACCTGCTCGGTCAGCTTGAGCAAGCTCAGATGAGCGCGGCCGAGCATGAGGCTCGGACCCAGGAGCTCGAGGGCAAGATGCAAGAGCTGGCCAAAGCCGGCACGCAGGTCACCGAGCTACGCGAGATGCTCGACATGCTCGAGGCCAATCTGCTCGAGGCCGAGGATAAGCTCGCTTCTGCCCCCACGCGCGATCAGCTCGAGGACGCCCTGGCCCGGGCCCAGGAGGCCGAGGAGCGGATCGGTGAGCTGACCACCGCTACTGATGAGATGGAGCAGAAACTGCGCCAATCCGAGTTCCGGCTCGGTCAGATCAAGCAGATCTTCGAAGAGACCGACGAAGCGGCTAAAGCTGCCGAAGAGCGCGCTGATGCCGCTGAGAGGCGGGCCCGCGAAGCCGAGCGCAAACTGCGTCAGCTCGAGGTGGCCACCGGTTGGGTGGCCGACGCTGCCGGTGAGGCGGCTGCTTCGGAAGCGCCCGACTCGGGCGAGCTCTTCGCTCTTCGAAAGAAGCTCGAGGCGGCCGAAACTGAATCGCTGGAGTCGCTCGAGCGGGCCGAGCTGGCCGAGCAGAAGCAGATCGAGCTGGAGGACGAGGTTCGCGAGGCCAACGAGCGGGCCGTGGAGCTCGAAGAGAAGTTCGGCGAGGTGGAGGCCAACTCGATCCGCCTGCGCGAAGAGCTCGAGCAGGCCCGTCGGCAGCTCGATGAGGCCCGCGGCCAGACCGATCTGAGTCAGCTCGATGAGCTGAGACAGAAGCTCCAGGACACCGAGGCCCGGGTCAAAGCCGCCGAGCAGAAGGCCCGCGAATCAGTCGATCGGCTCTTTCAGTCCGAGCAGCGCATGGTGGCTGCCAGCGCGCGCACGCGCACGGCCGAGGAGAAGATCGTTACGCTCGAGCGCGAGCTCGACAACATCAAGCGTAAGCTCCACGAGGCCGAAGAGCGCATGAAGTCGGGCGAGACGGCCGAGCTCGACCCCGAGACCGAGCGCATGGCCTTTGAGGACCGCCTGACCAGTCTGCCCAATTTCAACATCTTGCAACAGTACATCGACTACACCTTCAAGCAGGTCCATCGCTATAAGCGCGGAGCGGCGTTGCTGTGCATCGACCTGGATCGCTTCAAGGTCATCAACGACACTCTGGGCTTCCGAGCCGGAGATGAAGTTCTACGCCAGGTCGCCGACCGACTCAAAGCCCTGGTGCGCGAGTCCGACGTGCTCGGCCGGCGTGGCGATGACGAGTTTCTGATTCTGCTGTCCGAGTTGGAGCGGGGCGATCTGCCCGAGGTTCGCACTCCCGAAGACTGGGCCAGGGCCTGCAACCAGATGTCCACGCTGGTTTCCAACCGGATCCTGGCCGCTCTGGCACCACCCTACTCGGTGCAAAACCAGAAGTTGCATGTGACCGCCAGCATCGGGGCCAGTGTGAGTCTCGACGCCGAGACCGCCGAAGAGTTCATCGAGCACGCCGAGACCGCCATGGTGGCAGCCAAGGAAGCGGGCCGCAACAATCTGCAGTTCTACACCGCCGACCTCAAGCAGCGCCGGCAACGCAAGCTCTCTTTTGACGGTCAACTTCGCGAGGCGCTTGAGAACGACGAGTTCACGCTCCTCTACCAGCCCATTGTCCACCTCTCCAGCGGACGCCTGGCCGGGGCCGAAGCCCTATTGCGCTGGAAGCATCCCGAGATGAACCGCTTACTGGCTCCCGAGGAGTTTCTTTCGATCGCCGAGGAGACTGGCCTGATCGTGCCAATCGGCACCTGGGCCCTGATGCAGGCCTGCCGGCAGGCGGCCCTGTGGCGCGACGAAGGGCTGGAGATCTTCACGGCCGTCAATATGAGCACCCGCCAGCTGATGCAGGCCGATCTGCCCAAGACGCTCACGAAGGCCCTGGAAGTCACCAATATCGACCCCAAGATGCTGATTCTGGATATCATCGAGGGCTCCAGCCTGGTGGACCCCGAGCGTATCGATCAGAACCTGGAGGAGTTGACTCGGCAGGGAGTGGCCATCGCCATCGACGATTTCGGGGTGGGTTTCTCCTCGCTCAAGCGGCTGGGCAAAGTCAAGATGCTCAAGTTCCACCAGTCGCTCGTGCAGGACGTGAACAGCCGCCACGGTAGCAGTATTTGCGTGGCAATGCTGGGCATCTGCTCGACTCTGGCGGTGCGCTCCGTGGCCGAAGGGGTGGAGACGGCAGAGCAGGCGACCTTCTTCCTGGACAAAGGCTGCGAGTTAGCCCAGGGTTTCTACTTCTCCGAGCCGGTGCCGCCGGATGAGATCACGGAGATGTGGCTGGACAATCGCACCTGGAGCGGTTTTTAACTTCGACGCCAAGAAACGTGCGGTGAGAAACTTGTTTCGAACCGCCTGCAAGTGTTGTGGCACTGTATGCATTAGGCTTTCAGGCCAGCTGCGAGGCCCACTCCAGCCAGTCTTCCGAAGAGAACTCGGAGGCCATGTTGCCGTTGCTCGTGCCGGTCAGGTTGACGCAATGGCCGACCAGGTTTGCGTTCGGTTCTGGTGGTGGTGCTGACTCCGTCCTGGGAACCGGCTCGATCGTGTGGACAGGGTCCATGCTTTGCTCCCCCTATTCGCTGACTTTTGTCCAGCATACCCTGGGAGCTTGGAAAAGTTTTTGGGTACTGTGCAAAAGTTGCGTTACCCATGTGAGCAGGTTGTAACAAAAAAGATCTCCGTGTTTGGATCAGGCCAGACCACCCAGAATCCGGAATCCCTCTTCCTTTCGGCCTGTGTTGCGCAACAGCGTGGAAAGCCAGCGGCGGGCCTGCCCATAGACGGGGTCGATGGCCACGGCCTCGCGCCAGTGCTGCTCGGCGGTGACCACGTCGTCTTCCTCATAAGCCAGAACCCCCAGGTTGAAGGCTACCCGGGCATCCTCGGGAGCCAGGGTACGGGCCAGATAGAGCGTCTTGCGAGCTTGCTCGCGCTCGCCCAGGGCCGTCTCGGCCACAGCTAGATTGGTCAGCACCTGCACCGATTCGGGCTCGAGCCCGGCGGCCCGGGCCAGATCGCCCCGAGCGCTCTGGGCCAGCCCGCGCCGCAATTGCAGCGAGCCCCGATTGAACCAGAAGGTCGAGTTGCCGCCGTCTTCCTGGAGGGCAAGGCTGAAAGCGGATTCGGCCTCTTCCAGCCGACCCTGCAGGGTGAAGATGATGCCCGAGTTGTTGTGGACGTAGCCCAGCAAGCGCTGCAGGGAGACGACTTCGAAGCCATCACTCTCGCGCCAGAAGCGCCGCTGGGCCAGGTCGCACAGCATGAGGCCCTGCTCGCTCTTGATGGCCGCGGCCACGTGGCCAAACACGAAACCCTGGCCTTCCCCGATGGCCTCCAGTTTGCGCATCGGAACGACCTCCAGGCCGGCCGCCGGGGCCAGAGCCAGGAGCAGCAGCGTGTACTCGATGCACATCGCGAAGCGACGGCCATCGGCTCCCGGCTCGGCGAAGACCTGGTGGGCGGTGCGACAACCGTGGGGGCGACGCTCCCGGCTCAGGTCCTCGTCGTAGCCCACCTCCAGGCCGTAATCAAGAATGGCTTTGTAGAGTCGTCGCGCTCTGTCCATGACCGAGCCCTCGCCCACCACGCGGCGGGCGAATTCGAGCATGTCCGGAGTGGCTCCAAAGGGGTGCACGAACTTCTTGTCACGACATAATGTCTCCTAGGAAAGAGTCGGGCCCTGTCGAACAAGGAAAAGCCCTCGAAACGAAGCGGGGAGCTTGCCTGGGGAGGTCTGCCGTGGACAAGCCGATGATGGAAATGGCTCCGATGAAGGAGATGATGGGCAAGATGGCCGACTGCATGATGCGCATGAACGAGTCCTGCAACGAGTCTCAGATGATGATGATGAAGATGCGCGACATGTGTATGGAGATGCATGACATGATGAAGAAGATGAGCATGATGCAGGGGGAAATGAAGTAGCTACCTGCCCCGGATGGTTGCGCCCAACGCCCTGCGGGGCGTTTTTTATTGGGTGAATGAGAAATGCCGGCCTTTCGGGCCGGCTTTTCGCTGGCAGGGCGAGCAAGCGGGCTCAGCCCGCCTGTCGTTTAGAGTAGACGAACACTCCTGCGCCCACGGCGCAAAAGACGACGAAAAACCAGGCCTTGCGGGAGGCCGGGTCGCTCAACATTACGGCACTCATGATCAAGAAGAGCAGCACGGCCAGTCCGATGGCAACCTTCCTGATATTGTGGGCCATCAAAGCCCCACCGCGATCTTTGTCGCCGTAGGCCTTCTTCATGTCTTGCACCGAGTTCTTGACCTTCTCGGTGTGCTTTTCTTGTTGGGCGTAAAGCTTCTCGAGTTGTCTGTCCCGTTGATCGGACACGCTCAAACCCTCCTTCAGGACTCGATACCGGAGGGGGCCAGCACGACCCGGTCGTACAGGTCCCCGTAGAGCTTTCGGACCTCGCCCTGGATCTGATCCGGCGCGGCCCTTACCGAGCAACAGGCCACGACGTCCTCAGGAATGAGTTTCGCCATCTCCCCCCAGCGCCCTTCTCGCGAGAGCCGGTGAAGATCGCGGTGCAATTCCTGGTGGCCGATGACTTCCAGCACCTCGGCGTAGGCCGGGGTCGAGCCATAGAAGGCGATCGACTCGCGCACCTTGCGTTCGAGCAGCTGCTGGGTCGCCTCGTCGCCGGTGATGACGAAGACGTTGCCCACCACCTGGACTGCCCTGCGATCTCGGCCCGCCTTCTTCAGCCCGATCTCCAGGGAAGGCAGGGTGACCTTTTCGACGTAGGCCCGGTTGGTAAAGGGATGGCCGCTGAGAAAGTCGGCTGCCTCGCCGGCCAGCTCGCTCATTCTGGGCCCTACCGCGGCCACTCCGATGGGGATGGTGGGATGCTCGATGGGACCGGGGTTGAAGAAAGGAGTCATAAGCGTATGGCGGTAGTGTGTTCCCTGGTATTTCAGGGGCTCACCGGTTTGGAAGGCGTGGAAAATGGCCCGCAGGGCGGTAATGTAGTCGCGCATCTGCTCGATGGGCTTGTCCCAGGGCATCGAGAAGCGTTTGGTGATGTGCGCTTTGACTTGACTGCCCAGACCCAGCCACAGGCGGCCGCGCGAGAAACGCTGGATATCCCAGGCGGGGTAGGCCATGCTCATCGGGTTTCGGGCCAGCGCCACGGCGATTGCGGTGCCCAGGCCCAGCGTTTTGGAGCCTTCGGCGGCACGCAACAAGCTCAAGAAAGGGTCGTGCTTGGACTCAGGCACCCAGAGGCAGTCAAAGCCTCGCTCTTCGGCCCGACGGGCCACCTCGGGGGCGGTCTCCAGGTCTCCATCAAACACGGCGTCAAACAGCATCGCCCGGCCTTCACCGGAGGGGAAGGGATTCCTACGAGTTCGACAGGCCGTTCGGGAGGACTTGAATGGATTTCAGCGAGAACATGAAGGATGATGGCTCTCAAGAACGTTCTGGCCCACTTCCTCGCCTCGCAGGAGGGCCGAGGGACCCTGGCCGCCGTGCACCGCCAGGAGGCACGCGAGGCCCGCTACGGAGAGTGGCCTGAGCGGCTCAGTCCCGAGCTGATCGCCATGGTGAAAGCCCGCGGCATCGAGCGCCTTTATTCGCACCAGAGCCAGGCCATCGCTCACGTCACCGGGGGACGTCACACGGTCATCGTGACCCCCACCGCTTCGGGCAAGACGCTGTGCTACAACCTGCCGGTGCTGGAAGCCATTCGCCAGGACGATTCGGCTCGGGCTCTCTACATGTTCCCCACCAAAGCTCTGGAGCAAGATCAATTGGCCGAGCTGCAAGAATCCATCGATGCCCTGCAGGGAACGGCCCGGGTGTTCACTTACGACGGCGACACGCCGGCCGATGCGCGTCGCTCCATTCGCAGCCGGGCTCACGTGGTCATCACCAATCCCGACATGCTGCACACCGGCATACTCCCGCACCACACCCGCTGGTCGCGCTTCTTCGCCAACCTGCGCTACGTGGTGATGGATGAGCTGCACACCTACCGGGGAGTCTACGGCAGCCACCTGGCCAACGTGCTGCGCCGCCTCAAGCGTATCGCTGCATTTCACGGCTCCAACCCGGTCTTCATCATGTGCTCGGCCACCATTGCCAACCCTGGCGAGCTGGCCGAGCACCTGATCGAGGCGCCCATCGAGCTGGTGGACCAGAATGGTGCCCCGGCTGGGGCCAAGACCCTCATCTTCTACAACCCGCCGGTGCTGAGCAAGGAGCTGGGCATCCGCCGCTCCTACCTGACGGCTTCGCGCTGGATCGCCTCGCGCTTCTTGAAGGCTGACCTGCAGACCATCGTGTTCGCGGCCAGCCGTCTCAACGTCGAGGTGCTCTCGCGCTATCTCAAGGACCGCTTCGAGCGGACGGTGCAGGACGAGGGCAAGATTCGCGCCTACCGGGGTGGCTATCTTCCCGGGGCCCGTCGCGAGATCGAGCGCGGGCTTCGCCAGGGCAATATTCGCGGGGTGATCAGCACCAACGCCCTGGAGCTGGGCATCGACATCGGCAGCCTGCAGGCCGCGGTGCTGGCCGGCTATCCCGGCACGGTGGCCAGCACCTGGCAGCAGGCCGGTCGGGCCGGTCGCCGCAACGAGGAGAGCGCCGTGGTGCTGGTGGCCAAAAGCGATCCGCTGGACCAGTTCCTGATGGAGAACCCCCAGTATTTTTTTACGGCCAGCCCCGAGCACGCCCTGATCAATCCTGATAACGTGGCCATTCTGGTCAGTCACCTCAAGTGCGCCGCGTTCGAGCTGCCCCTGGAGGAAGGCGAGAGCTTTGGCCGGGCCGAGGTGGGGGAGATCCTCCAGTTCCTGGCCGAGAACGAGGTGCTGCACCGCTCGGGCGGCCAGTACCACTGGACTCAGGAGGCCTACCCCGCCGACGCCATCTCTTTGCGCAGTGCCTCGCCCGAGAACTTCTGCATCATGGACGTGACCGAGAAGAACAAGGTGATCGCCGAGGTGGACTGGCACTCGGCCCCGTCCACGGTCTATCAGGACGCCATCTACATGTGCCAGGCTCGCACCTACCAGGTAAAACAGCTCGACTACCCCCAGCGGCGAGCTTACGTCAAGCCGGTGGAGGTCGATTACTACACCGACGCCATAACGGCCACCTCGGTCAAGATTCTGGACGGCTTCGAGCGGGCCGAGCTACCCGCTCAGAAGGCCCGCCGCGAGCATGGCGAGGTGCACGTCACCTGGCGGGTGAGCGGCTTCAAGAAGATCAAGTTCTACAGTCGCGAGAACGTGGGTTACGGCGAGGTCAACCTGCCCGACCACGAGATGCACACCACCGCCTTCTGGCTCACCCTGAGCCACGATATGCTGGCCAGCCTGGGCTTCTCCCGCTCCGACCTGCTCGATGGAGTGGTTGGCCTGGCTTACTGTCTGCACCACCTGGCCCCGTTCTACCTGATGTGCGACCTGCGCGACCTGGACCGCTGCGTGGGCGACCGGGCAGCCACCTGGTTTGCTCGCTCCGACCGCGACACCCAGGGGCGCTACAGCTTCGCCCCGGCGGAGGAGCATCTGGAGAACGCCGAGAGCTGGATGCGCCTGGGGATGGATCCTTTGGAGCGCGCCCAAACGCTCGAATCATTGCCGGTTTTCGAGCCCACTTTGTTTCTCTACGACAACTACCCGGGCGGGATGGGTTTTTCAGCCCAGCTCTACGATCAGTCCCACGAGCTGCTGGGGCGGTCCATGGAGCGGTTGGAACACTGCGAATGCGAGTCGGGCTGCCCCTCCTGCGTGGGTCCGCCCAATGAGGTGGGCAATGCCTCGCGACTGGTGGCTCTGGGCATTCTCAAAGCCCTGGTGGAGCAGCCGGCCGAGCTGGTCTTGAGCGGCAGGAGCTGAGCCGCCGGCCGAGCAACTCTCGGCCTCATGCGAAGACACCTGATCACCGTTCTGATCCTCAGTCTGCTGGGCTGGCTCAGCCTGCAAGAGCCGGTGCGCAAGATTGGCCAGGTGGGCCAGGGCTTGCGAGTCGCTTCGGTGAGCCCGGATGGGCAGCTGGTAGCGGGCTGGAAGGCCGAGGCCGGGTCGCGCTGGAGCTATGCCGTCTGGCAGACGGCGGGCGGCAAGGAGATCGTGCCGCCTCAGGTCATCTCGGACCCGCCGGCTTCGAGTAATTGCTTCGCCTGGGGCCCCGACGGCCTGCTGGCCGTCGGCTACGGCGAGCAGGTCGCCCTCTGGCAGGGGGGCAAGCTCAAGCGCAAGCTGAAGGCGGATTGGATGGTGCGCGACGTGCGCTTCTCCGGCCCCACTCTGATGGCCCGGGTGGACAAGGGGGTCTTCCTGTGGACCGCAGCCACCGGCAAGCTGATCTGGGGGATACGTCAGGAGCACCTCCTGGCCGCGCGGCTCAGCTCCAACGGCAAGACCCTGGCCACGGCCAGCCTGGAGGAGCCGATCTTCGTCTTCGACGTGACCGACAAGCGTTTGGTCGGCCAGTTGCCGGCCGGTCAGGCCACCGTCAACCTGGAGTTCTGTCACCAGGACGAGTGGCTGGCCTGCGCCTTCCGCTATCGCAGCGACCGCCAGAAGGATTGCGCCCTGGTCTATCACTGGCCCACCGCCCGCCCCCTGGGTCGCCCCCTCTCGAACCCCGCCCTGATGGGTTTTGCTGTCAGCCAGGACGGGGAACGGCTGCTGACTCGCTCGGCCAGCATGGCCCGCATCTGGGACGGGGGGACGGGGAACCTCGTTTACCAGAAGGACCTGCCCAGCGGGGCCATGGATGCCCTGTCGCCCGATGGTCGAACGGCTGCCACGGTGTTCGAGGGTCAGGTCGAGCTTTGGCGTTGCCAGGACGGACGACCCTTGACCAGATTGAAGGAGGCCGAGCCGGTCACGGCCGTATCGCTGCCTTCCAACGGGGTGTTGGGGGTGCTGGCCAGCAGTTGCTCGGTCTATGCTCTCAAGGCGGATTAGTCTGGACGTTGACCTGACGGCCTCCGGGTCGTTTTTGGGGGGGTTCCAGGCGGGAGACCAGCTCCATCATCTCGGTTTCGACGCTCAGCCGCAGGGGCTCTCCCTGGCTGTAGGCCACCTCGAAAAGGCGCACCCCGGGCGCCAGGCGACGCACGTCGGTGCGCGCGGGATTGACCCAGCTTGTCGGGCACGTTGGCCAGCGGCTCAGGAGGCGTCATCGGATCAAGGTCCAGGTCGTAGGTCTCCTGGTAGCGCACCTCCTTGTTGGCGGTCAGCCAGTAAATGGCCACGCTTCTGGAAGAGCATTTCGGCTGTGCGGGGATGGTAGGAGAGCTGGCCCTGGGCGTCCTGGTTGGAGACGAAGACTACTCCGGCCAGGGGAAGGCCAGCAATAGCACGGATCCGGCCAGAATCGTCGCCACCGCCACCCCGCGCCGCCTGAACTTCATGTCCCGAAACGTATCACAAAGTCGGATCGACTTCCCGAATGCGGGGAATGGCTCCGGCCTCTTGCAGGCAGCTCTCCACAGCCTGACGGTGTTTCTCGGCCTGGCTCGGGTCGCGCACCTGGAAGTAGGCGGCCAGCAGGCGGTGCGAGTTGGCCTGCTCGAGCGGATTCTGGAGCACCTCGAAGGTTTCCAGGGCTTCCTGGTAGGCTGCCAGTGCCTCCTCCTGGCGACCGGCGCGGTCCGCCATCTCGCCCTCGAGCCGGCGCAAGATGGCTTCAAACAGGGGATAGAGTCCGCTGCTTTCAATTCGGGCCGCCTTGATCCGTTGCGTGGCCTTCTCGCGGCCAGCCCGGTCGCGGGCCAGGCGCACCGTGGCGCAGGCCTCCAGCAGGCGCGATTCGGCCATGTAGTAAGGCGCGTGGCGCAGTTTACAGGTTCGCGTCGAGGTCTCGCCGCACTCCAGGGCGTCCTGCCAGCAGCCCTCGGCGAAATAGGTCCAGCCCCGGGCCAACTCGATGAGCATCGTCAGGAAAGGCAGGCTCAGCTTGCGCGCGCGTCGCTCTGCCTGGGCCAGGTGGCGGTTGGCCTCGGCCACCTCGCCCCGCAGGGCGGCGATGTGGCCCATGTTGATCAGGCTCAGCATGAAGTCGACCTTGCTGGAGGTCGATTCGGCATACTCGCGGGCTTTGAGGGCATGGTGAAAGGCTTCGTCCAGCCGCCCGCGGTAGCGCGAGATAAGCTGCAGCACAGTGTGGTTGAGGGCCAGTCCGTGAATATCGCCCAGTCGCTGGGATAGCTCCAGGGCCTGCATCTCTAGAACCAGGGCGTTGCGCACGTCGCCTACCACGAACAGTAGATAGCCCGACTCGCGCAGGAAGGCGGCCTTTTGCAGCGAGTCACCCAGCTCGCGGGCCATGTCGGCGGCCACCCGCAGCTGGCGCCTGGCGTGCGGCATCATCACGCGCGGAAAGAACAAGATGGAGTAGCCCGAGAAAAGCTTGGCCTGGCCGGCCGCCTCGCGGCTGTTGAGCACGCGGGCGATGAACTGCTGGCGCAAGGACATGTCCAGGGTATCCAGCACCCACCCTTCCGGTCGCAGGAAGAAGAGCACCCGCGTGAGCCGCTCGAGCACGCGCTCCATCTCGTCGGTGCGGCGCAGGTCCTTGCGGTAGCCGGGCACGACGGCCTTCTTGCGCAAGAATTGGCCCAGCTGGCGGAACGGAATCCCGATGGTGGCCAGAAAGCTCATGGAGGGCAGCTTGATGCCCAACTGCTTGAGGGCATCCTTGAGGCAGCGCTGGGCCTGGCGCAGGTCGCCCAGCCGCTCCCAACAGGTGCCCAGCTTGCGCAGCAGGCGGGCGTGCTCGAGCGAGTCCTTCACCCCCCCCAGCAGCCAGGTGTAGGTCTCCAGCGCCATCTCGGTCAGCCCGGCCCCGTAGTTGGCGTCGGCCAGCTTCTCTTGCAGCTCGCGGCGGCTGAGCACCGTCTCCACCTCGGGAATGTCCAGGGCGCGCTGGTAGAGGTCGGCCGCTTCGAGATAGGCGAAGGCCTGGGCCGAAGCGTCGCCCGCGCGGACCAGGTGGATCACGGCCTGCGAGCCCTGGCCACTGAGCCGGTAGTGGTGGGCCAGGCGGGCCGCCTGGCGCTCGGGGTTGGCCATCCCCTCAAGGGCCCGGGCGGCCCGGGCGTGCAGGTCCAGCTGCAACTCGGCCGGGGTCCCCTCCAGCAATACTTCCAGGATAGGCTGGTTGTAAAAAGTCAGAAAACCGCGTTCGCGGGCCTCGGTGAGGATCTTGCGCCCGACCAGGCGCTCGACCCGATCGATCAGCTCCTCCTGGGGGATGTTCCATGCCCGGGCCAGCACCTCGAACTCGAAGGTGCGCCCCAGGACCGCGGCCTGACGGGCCACCCGGAGATCGCCCGGGTCAAGACCGGCCAGGCGGCGCTCCACGGCGTCACGTACGGTGACCGGAATCCGACTGCCTCCGGCTGAGGTGCGCGGTAAAGCGGTGGATTCCAGGTTCCATGAGCCCCGGTCCAGGCGCAGCCGGCCTTCGGCCACGAACGTCTTGAGGATCTCGGCGATGAACAGCGGGTTGCCCTCGGTCTCATGGAACAATCGCGCCTGGGTCTCCGGCTCTACCGTGCCCTGCCCCAGCATCGAGCTGACCACGGCCGCCGTCTGCTCCTGGCTCAGCGGGTCCAGGGGAATCTCGTCCATCCCCTCCAGGCGCACCAGGGAGGCTCGCACTCGCATGAAGGCATCATTGGAGCCGACCAGCTCGTCGCGACAGCTGGTGACGATGGCGATGGGCAGCGACTCCTCGGCCTGCCCCAGCAAGCTCCGCCCTGCGTAGTGCAGGAATTCGAGGCTGGCAGGGTCGGCCCACTGCAGGTCTTCGAGAAAGATGACCAGCCCCCGATGGCTGGCCATGCGGGCCAGCAGGCGTACCATTCCCTCAAAGAGGTGGAATTTCAGCAGCGGATCCTCGCGGTCCACATGGGGCTCGCCCAACTCGGGAAAGAGTACCGATAAGGCGTCGCGGAAAACCTCCAGTTCAGCAGGCAGACCGTTCTTGAGGCTGCGCCTGAGAATGCGAATCCATGGGTTGTAGGGAAGGGCCTCCACCTCGTTGCCGTAGCCCCAGACGCACGCCAGGCCGAGCGAGCGGGCCTGACCGGCCAGCTCCTGGAGAAAGCGGGTCTTACCCACCCCGCTGACGCCTTCTACCAGCACCAGTGCGCCGCGCTCGTGCAGCCGGTCGAGGCGCTCGAGCACCTGACGCAGCTCCTGGTCTCGTCCCACGAAGCGAGGGGTGAAAAGCTGCTCGGGCGGGGAGGCGGGAGCGACCGGCAGTGGCTCTGGGCCGATCAGGTCGACCGGGGTGCCAAAGGCGTGGTTGAGCTCCTCCAAGAGCTCGGCGGCGCTCTGGAAGCGGTCGGCTGGCTCCTTCTCGAGCAGGCGCATGGTCATCTCCACCACCGGCTGCGGCAGCCAGGTACAGTGCTGGTGGAGCGGCACCGGGGGCTCGTGCAGGATGGCATACAGCACGGATACCAGCTCCGGGCCGTCGAACGGCAATCGTCCGCTCAAGAGCTCGTAGACAATCACGCCCAGGCTGTAAAGATCGGTGCGCGAGTCGAGCTCATGGCCGGATATCTGCTCGGGCGACATATAGTGCACGGTTCCGATGACGGTACCCGGCTCGGTGAACGTGCTGGCTTCCCGACGCCGGGCCAGGCCGAAGTCGAGCAGTCGAGGGGTGCCGCTCGGGTCGATGAGGATGTTCTCCGGCTTGAGGTCGCGATGGATGATGTTGTGCTGGTGGATGTAGGCCAACCCCTCGGTCAACCGGGCGATCAGGGTTCCCACTCGGGCCAGCCAGGCTTCCCGGGTGGGACGCTCGCGCTCGCGGCTCAGGAAATCGCGGATGTTGGGGCCGGACACCAGCTCCATCGTGTAGTAGGGCTGGTTGTCCACCAGGCCCTTGTCGAACACGGCCACCAGGGCCGGGTGCTCGAGGCCGCGCACGACGTCGAACTCGCGCTCGAAGCGCAGCTTGTCGAGCAAAGTGACGGCCACGGCCGTGCGCAGGAGCTTGAGAGCCACTTCCCGGCCTGTTTCGGGCTCGGCCACGCGGTAGACCCAGCCCATCCCCCCGTGTCCGAGGAACTCGAGAACGGCATGGCCGTCGATCGACTCGGGATGGTCCATTTGGCCCACTTGTTCGGGCGCGGCGCCCCCCAGGCCTTTTTGCATGGAATTTTCAGGCTGACGGGGTAGATTGATTCCAGCAGATCGCTGAAGAGGAGATGAAACGATGAGCAGCCTGGCCACCGCCCTTGCCCCCGCCCCCCGCGCCGTCCGCCCCCGCGGAATGCGCCGCCTGGCCTACTTCCTCATCGTGCGCGGCACCGCACTGACCCTGGCCCTGCTCGGTCTGGTAGCGGGCCTGGTTCTGGGTCCGTTGTTCGCGGTGGCCGCGGCTTTCGGTTGGGGTCGCGCCGAGGGTGCCCAGCAGCTGGTTCCTGGTCCGGGTGCCTGGGTGGCCCACCAGGTCCGCGCTCGTTACGCCAACCCTCTGGTGGGCATTCCCGGAGCCGTGATGGCGGGCACCGCCGCTGGCCTGGTGACCGGACCCTTCTGGTTCGACTTTCTGGGCTGGAGCCTGGGGCGCTTCGTGGGCGAAGCTCTCGCCTGCCGCTGCATCGAGCTTGACTAAAACGAGTTGCTGAGACGCTTCAAGAACCGCGCGTTCAGATTCTGAACAGGTAACCTTGGCGCTCAGGGCAATGGCGCCTCGGGAGTGCCGCTGGCCGCGGGCTCATTCCCCCTGTGGGTCGTGTAGCGACCGGCCTGATAACCGGCCACCAGCACCAGCAGCAACAGAATAATCAATAAAAACAAGCGGCGCAGCGGCCTCGGCGCCGGCTCATCTTCCTCAGGCTCGGGCGCACGCTCCGCAGCCTTGCGGACCGGGGCCGGAGCGGATACCGTTGGGCGCGGCCCCTTCGACGGCGCGGGGCGCGTTTCGGACGAAGTCTTCTTCGAGCCCGCGGGCTCAGGCCGCTGCCCCGAAGCTGGTTTCTCGGGAACTGAGGGCAACGGCCGTTTCTCCGCCGTCACGGCCTGAGAGCCGGCCAATCGGCTTTCTTCGGGCCGGACGGGAGGCCGGGGCGAAGGAGGGGGTACCCCCTCGTCCTCGGTGTTGGGCAGAGGCACACCGTCGAGCAATCCCTCCTCTGGCTCCTCGGGAACCACCACCGGAGGGGGCGCGGCGTGCGGGGCTTGCTTCAGAGCGATGGGCACGGGGATCTCGTCCGAGCTAGAGACCGGCACGGGCTGGACGGGACGAGGCCGGGGGAATGAGGCGGCGGAGGGCCGGGGCGGAACCACCTGGTGACGCATTCCCTCGGTGCGCTGAGGGAAGACCGGAGGTCGAGGACGGGACACCCAGCGGGGCTGACCCTCAGCCGGGGATCGGCCCTCGGCCGGGGGCGAAGGGGTGAACGGCCGAACCGGTGCGACCGGCAGGGGCGCGGCTGGAGCCAACGGGGGAAGACCGCCCCAGGGAACGGGCTCGACCGGCCCGGTCTCCGGCACAGGCTCGCTGATGGCCTCCACGGCAGCCGGCTCGATCGGCTCCACCATGGTCAAGGCCGTCGGCAGGAAGGTCCCTTTACGCTCGAGCCACGACTGCAAAGCCTCGCCCATCTCGCGAGCGCTCTGGAAGCGTTTCTCCGGAAGGAAGGCACAGGCCCGGTCGATCAGCCGGGCCAGCTCTTCCTCGGCCTCGGGATTGAGGTCCTGCAGGGGCGGAATTCCCAGCGGCACGGGGGGCTCGCCCGATAGGAGCTGGCTCAGTGTGGCCCCCAGAGAATAGAGGTCCGATCTGGCATCAGCCCGACCCTGAGTCAGCTCGAGGGGGGAGTAGCCCCCGGCCTTCTGGGCCGTCATCGGAAGGCGGGGCCCGGGACGGGCCAGGCCGTATCCCACCAGCCTGACCGTGCCGGTGGCCGCGTCACGGATCAGGTTGGCCGGCTTGATGTCACCGTGAAGGATCGGGGGCTCGAGACCGTGCATCTCGTCGAGCAACTCGAGAATGTCGAGAATCTGGTAGATCAGCTCCTCGGCCGGAAGCGGCTGCCCGCTCTCAGCCAGCTCTTGCTCCAGCGTCACGCCCTCCACGAAGTCCGTCACGATGTAGGCCAGCCCGTTGAGGAAGTGGAAATCGCGCAGGCGCGCCAGGCTGGGGTGCTGAACCCGGGTGAGGAGCTCTTTTTCTTCCTCGAACCAGGCCAGGATCTCCATCAGCTCGGTTGAGGGCAACTCGGGCATGGCGCACTCGCGCAAAACGCACTGCGACCCGCCCAGCCGACAGTCTTCGGCCAGGTAGGTCGAACCGCTCGCTCTTGAATGCAGGGGTCGGAGGACCAGATAGCGGTCCCCTACCACCACCCCTGGCTGCAGTGCCACAGCTCTCGTGTTCTGCGCCTGCCGGGGGAGGCCCTCCGTTTACCAGATGCCCAGGTAGGCTTTGGCTTCCTCGCTGGCGTGCACGTTGGGGTCCCAGCGGGGCTTCCAGATCAGCTTGACATCGCACTCCTGGACCCCGGTCATGCGCTTGACCGTCATCCAGACGGCGCTGGTGATCTCGGGCCCCATGGGGCAACCCGGGCTGGTGAGCGTCATGTTGACGTCCACCGTCTTGTCGCTCTTGGGCAAAATCTGGTAGATCAGTCCAAGGTCAACGATGTTGATGCCAATCTCGGGGTCGATCACCTCCTTGAGGGCCTCCCGAATCTCGGCTGCGGGGGGCAAACCCTCCACGGTGGCACCATCTTCCAGCGGAACCACCGTGGGGGTGGTCGCCATCTCGGTCTCTTGCTCACTCATCGCACATCCTCCAGAGCCCCCAGCATGGTATTCCAGGCCAGTAAGGCGCACTTCACGCGCACCGGGTACTGGCGCACGCCATCCAAAGCTTCCAACTCGCCCAGCACTTCGGGGCAAGGCTCGGTATCGTTGCGGTTCAGCATCCGCTTCTTGAAGGCATCGGTCAACTCGCGTACCTCGGCCAGGGTCTTGCCCTCGATGAGCGAGGTGAGCATGGAGGCCGAGGCCAGGCTGATCGAGCAGCCCACGCCCTCGAAGGCCGCTTTGATCACCCGACCGTCCTGCACGTCCAGCTCCACCGTGACGGCGTCGCCGCAGGTCGGGTTGACCCCCTCCTGGCGAAAAGTGGGCGACTCGAGCTTGCCCCTGCAACGAGGATGGGCGTAGTGCTCAAGGATGATCTCGCGATAGAGGTCATCACTGATCAAAAGAGCACCCCCTTGAACACCTGGGAGGCCTTCTCCAGGGCCTCAGCCAGCCGGTCGATGTCGGCGCGGGAGCTGTAGAGCGCGAGACTGGCTCGGGCCGTGCCGGTCATGCCGATCTTGCGCATCAGCGGCTGGCAGCAGTGATGACCGGCGCGAATGCAGATGCTCTCGCGATCGAGCAAGGTGGCCAGATCGTGAGGGTGGATGCCCCGATAGGCAAAACTGATGGCTCCGCTGTGCTGCTCGAGGGGCGGGCCCAGCAGCTGGAAGCCCTCCAGGGAGCCCAGGCGCTCGCGGGCGTAGGCCAGCAGGTCCAGCTCGTGGGCCCGCACGTTGGCCATCCCCACTTCCAGCAGGTACTCGGCCGCCGCTCCCAGCCCCAGAATTCCGGCGATGTTGGGTGTTCCGGCCTCGAACTTGAAGGGCAGCTCGTTAAAGGTGCAGCGCTCGCGCCACACCTCGAGGATCATATCGCCCCCGAAGCGGAAGGGGGGCATGGCCTCGAGCAACTCGCGCCGACCCCACAACACGCCCGTTCCCGTAGGGCCAAGCATTTTGTGACCGGAGAAGACCAGAAAGTCGCAACCCAGCTCCTCCACCGAGCAGGGCAGATGGGGCACTCCCTGGGCCGCGTCTACCACCACCGTGGCGCCGGCGGCCCGGGCCCGGCGGCAGATCTCCTGCACCGGGCTGATGCTGCCGAACACGTTGGAAACCCAGGTAAAAGCCACCAGCCGGGCGCCATCGAGCAGCTCGTCAAGGTTGCCAATGTCGAGCGTTCCGTCCTCGCGCGGCTCGATCCAACGCAGCTGGGCCTGTTGGCGCGAGGCCAGATTCTGCCAGGGAAGCAGGTTGGAGTGGTGCTCCAGGCCCGTCAGGACGATCGGATCCCCCGGCAGGATGTTCTGCTCGCCCCAACTGTAGGCCAGCAGATTGAGCGCGTCGGTGGCTCCCGAGGTCCAGATCAAGCAGTCGGGGTCGCTGGCCCCGATCAGGCGGGCTACCGAGCGGCGAGCCCCCTCGTAGCGCCGATCGGCCTCCTCGGACATGCGATAGAGGCCCCGGTGGATGTTGGCGCAGCACTCCTCGTAGTAGGAGCGCTCGGCTTCCAGCACCGAGCGAGGCTTGAGCGCGGTGGCGGCGCTGTCGAGGTAGACCAGCTCGGGCTGGTTCACCAGCAGCGGAAAATCAGAGCGCCGGGAGAGCTCCACCGCGAGGCTCACGTCAGTCCACCTCCACCTTGAGCTGGCCCTGGACCTCCTCCACCGGATAGGTGGAGATGGGCACCACGGCCGGCATGCACAGCGGCTTGCCGGTGCGCACGTCAAAGCGCGCGCCGTGACGGGGACACTCGATCTCGCAGCCCTGGAGCCAGCCTCCAGATAACGGCCCGTCGTCGTGTGAGCAGCGATTCTCCACCGCGTAGTAACGGCCCTCCACGCGGCAGATCACCAGCTGCTCGTGGGGAGTATCGACCACCCTCAGCTGGCCGTCCTCGAGATCGGCCGCGCCGGCCGGGTAGCTGGCCATCAGCCCAGCGCCTGCGCCAACACCTTCTCCATCTGCTCATTGAGCCAGCCCACCAGTTCCTCGTGCTCGAGCCGGCCGTAGACTTCCTGATAGAAGCCCGTGACCAGCAGGTGCTCGGCCTGCGTCTTGGTGAGACCACGCGAGCGCAGGTAAAATTGCTGGTTGGGATCGTAGGTGGCGAAGGTGGCGCCATGGGTGCAGCGTACATCGTTGGCACTGATCTCAAGCTTGGGCATCGCGTCAGCGCGAGCCTTGTCGGAGAGCAGCAGGTTGCGGTTACGCTGGTAAGCATCGGTTCTCTGGGCCCCGGGGGCCACGGCGATGTTGCCTGCGAAGACTGATCGAGCCCGACCCGTGAGGGCCACGTGGAAGAGCACGTCCGAGGTCGTGTGGGCCACGTTGTGGTAGTGCAGAGCGTCCGTATCCAGGTGCTGGCGGCCCTGACCGAAGATCAGGCCCAGCATCTCGGACTTGCAACCCTCCCCGTCGAGGTCGCCCTCCATGAAGTTCTTGCCCATCTGGCCGCCCACGCCGACGAAGAGCACCCGCAGGTGAGCGTCCTTGTCCAGGCGCGCGCGCAGGATGGGAAGGTAGCGCGTGTTGGCGCCCCAGTTGTGGAAGACCACGCAATCTAGCTTGGCGCCCGCCTCCAGGAAGACCTCAGTGACCGGGATGGCCAGCGTCTCCTGGTCCGAGGAGCTGTAGCTCTCCACCACGATGCCCCGGGAGAAGCGTCCGGCCTTGATCAGGCTGCGCGGAAAGGCCACGCCGCCCTTCTGCACCTGATGCTCGAAGTGGAGCGGGTTGTTCAGTAGCTGCTCCTTGCCCAGTTGCACGAAGGCCCCGTTGGACCAGAAGGCTTCATTGAGCTTGGTGAAGACGTTGCAGGGGGCCAGCTGGCCCAGCTCGGACTGCACCGGTGCGCTCTTCAGGTCGCTGTGCAGTACGCCCTCGGGCAGGGCGGCGGTGCCGAGCAAGCTGGAGCTGGTGACGACCTCCGACCAGGTCAGCTGGCCCGGATGGAACTTCTCGGGCGGAGTACGCCGCCAAGCCTCGTCCTTGGAGTTGGGGAAGGGCAGCTCGAGGGCTTCCTGATAGGCTCTCTTGCGCTCAGGTGAGGCGTCGTCAGCCGGCTTGAGAGCGATGGATTCGAGTACTGCGGTAGTCATCAGCCGATCGAGCCCTCCATTTCCAGCTGGATTAACCGGTTGAGCTCGACCGCGTATTCCAGCGGCAGCTCCTTGATGAACGGCTCGAAGAAGCCGTTGACGATCATCGCGATGGCGTCGTTCTCGGAAAGGCCGCGGCTCATCAAGTAGAAGAGCTGCTCGTCGCCCACCTTGCTGACCGTCGCCTCATGGCCGATCTGCACGTCCTTGTTGTCGATCTCCATGTAGGGATAGGTGTCCGAGCGCGACTCCTCATCGAGCAAGAGCGCGTCGCAGCGAACGTTGCACTTGATGTCATGGGCGTTGGGGTAGACCTTGACCAGCCCGCGATAGGAGGTACGACCGCCATCCTTGGAAATGGACTTGCTCAGAACCGTGGAAGCCGTATTGGGAGCCACGTGCACCATCTTGGCCCCGGCGTCCTGATGCTGGCCCTTGCCGGCGTAAGCGATGGACAGCACCTCTCCGCGGGCGCCCTCCTCCATCAAATAGACGGCCGGATACTTCATGGTCAGTTTGGACCCGAGGTTGCCGTCCACCCACTCGACGGTGGCGTTCTTGAAGGCCTGGGCCCGCTTGGTGACCAGGTTGTAGACGTTGTTGGACCAGTTCTGGATGGTCGTGTAGCGAATGGTGGAGCCTTCCATCGCGATCAGCTCCACCACCGCCGAATGCAGCGAGTCGCTGGAGTAGATCGGGGCCGTGCAACCCTCGATGTAGTGTACGTATGAGCCCGGCTCGGTGATGATGAGCGTGCGCTCGAACTGCCCCATGTTCTGGGCGTTGATGCGGAAGTAGGCCTGCAGCGGAATCTCGACCCGGACCCCTTTGGGCACCAGGATGAATGAGCCGCCGCTCCATACGGCCGTATTCAAAGCGGCAAACTTGTTGTCCTCGGTGGGGATGACCGTCCCAAAGTACTTGCGCACGATCTCGGGATGCTCGCGCAGGGCCGAGTCCATGTCTAGGAAGATCACGCCTTCCTTCTCAAGGTCCTCGCGGATCGAGTGGTAGACAACCTCGGACTCATACTGGGCGCTAACTCCGGCCAGGAACTTGCGCTCGGCCTCGGGGATACCCAGCTTATCGAAGGTGTTCTTGATGTATTCCGGGACGTCATCCCAGTTCTTCTCGCTCTTCTCGGAAGGGCGCACGTAGTAGTGAATGTTCTCGAAGTCGATCTCGCCCAGATCGCCTCCCCACTCGGGCATCGGCTTGGAGCGATAAACCTCCAGGGCGTGCAGCCGGATGTCGAGCATCCACTGGGGCTCATTCTTCATCTTGGACATCGCCAGGATCAGCTCGCGGTCCAGGCCCTTGCCCGACTTGAAGACGTAGTCCTCGGCGTCGTGGAAGCCGTACTTGTAGTCGTTGCCAATCTCCTGGAGGGTGGCGGCGTCGGAACTCATGGTTTCTCCTCCTTATGCGCCGGCCGGCACGGCATGGGCTTGGAGCAGCTCGTCGTAGCCGCGCTCTTCCAGCGTCAGGGCCAGCTCGGGACCACCGCTCTGGACCAGCTTGCCGTTGACCAGAACGTGCACGAAGTGCGGCTTGATGTGGTTGAGCAGGCGCTGATAGTGGGTGATCACCAGCACGCCCATCTCGGGGTTGATCAGCTGATTGACCCCGTCGGCAACGATGCGCAGAGCATCGATGTCCAGGCCCGAGTCGGTCTCGTCAAGCAGGGCCAGCTTGGGATTGAGCAGTGCCATCTGCAGGATCTCGCAGCGCTTTTTCTCACCCCCTGAGAAGCCCTCGTTGACGTAACGCTTGGCAAAGTCCTGAGTGATGCCCAGCTCCTTCATGCGCCCCAGCAGCTCCTTGCGGAACTCGAGCGGCTTGACGTTCTCGGCGCCCCGGACGGCCTTCAATGAGGCCTGCAGGAAGTTGGCAAGGGTCACTCCGGGAATCGAGGTGGGATACTGGAAGGCCAGGAAAATGCCCAGCTTAGCTCTCTCGTCTGCCTCCAGCTCGGCCAACTCTTCTCCTTCAAAGAGAATGCGACCCTTCGTCACCTCGTAGTTGGGGTGGCCCATGATGGTATTGGACAGGGTGGACTTGCCCGACCCGTTGGGCCCCATCAGGGCGTGAACTTCGCCTTTCCTCACGGTCAGGTTGAGCCCGCGAAGAATCTCCTTCCCCTCCACTTCCACATGCAGATCTTCAATCTGCAGCAACGGCGCGTCGGCCATAGGTCACCTCTCCAGTCGAATGCTGACCGCTATCGGATGGGGCCCCGCCAGGTCTTCCAGCGTGGTGCCGTCGAGCACGGTCAGCAGAGTATTCTCAAGTTGATGGCACAGCCTTCGGCTGAGGCACTGCGAAGCGGTGCGGCAGTCGACCGAGCGATGCTCGGGTTGGCTGCACAGCACCGGCTCGAGCTCGCCCTCGACCGCGCGCACGATGTCTCCCACCGTGATGCGGGCCGGTGGCTGCGCCAACCGATAGCCGCCCTTGGGACCCCGATTGGCCTCGACTAACCCCTTGCGCCGCAGCCGATTCAGGATCTGCTCGAGGTAGCGGCGGGGGATGGCGTTCTCTTCCGCCAGAACGGCCACGGTCTGAGCCGGCTGATCGAAGCGATGAGCCAGGGCGATGGCCGCCCTGAGCCCATAGCTGCTTCTGGTCGACAGCTTCATCAAGGCCGTGGTCCCCTCCACTTCTCAAGCTTGAGGGCATTTTAAGCAATCTTGACTTCTGTTGTCAATATTGACTGTGAAGGTCAAGATTCCTTCGTGGGGGACTTTGGGAGTTTAGTCGATCAGGGCCGACCTGGCAAGGGCTCAGCCCTTTCGGGCAGGTCCGACAGGGGGACGGGCGCTGGCCACCTGATAAGCCACCAGCTTTTGCTCGTTAGCACGAGCGGTCACGTCGCGGGCCACGGGATGGCTGACCTGGTGCCCGATGGCGCGGAAGGTGTCGCTGCAAACCAGGATCTCGAAATTGTCGGTCTGACCGATCAACCGCTGGACCAGGGAGATGGGGCGACCCACCACCGTGTACTCAAGCCGATCGCGCGGACCGAGCATTCCCTCGAGGGCCTCCCCGGATGCGATGGCCATCCCCAGGCCCAGCTCGGCCGAGGGGTCTTCTTTGGCCAGCTTGGCGAACTCGCTCAAGCAGTCGTTGGCGCAAGCCAGCGCCTGACCCGGATCGCAGGGGCTGTCGAGCCCGAACACGGCCAGCATCCGCTCACCCATCACCTTGCTGAGAATACCCTTGTGCTCGACGATGGCGGTGGCCATCCCCTCGAAGAAGCGGTTGGCCAGGGCAGCCGTCTCATCCGGTTCGTGGGAAGAGCCATACTGGGTGAGGTTGCGTAGCTCCACCATGAGCACCGACAGGAACACGCGACCGGCGTTGCGCCGCTTGACGGGGGCCGAGCCCCCGCCCGCCCCGTGCAATGCCTTGGCCCATTCCGAGCGGTCCACCCGGGCCAGCATATCCAGGGCCCGCTTCTCGAGGTCGGGCAGGCGCAACTGGCGCCCGAACTGGATGGCCTCCTTGAAGCGATTCACGGCCGAGTTGCGGTTACCCGCGTCCTCAAAAGCCTGGGCCAGCTCCATGGTACACCAGACCGTGTAGAAACCTGGCTCTTGCCCCAGCATGACCAGTGACTTCTCCAGCTGACGGCGAGCCGCGTCTGCCTGGCCTTCGTGGCGCAAGACCACTCCTTCGAACATCTCGGCCAGCCCGATCTCGAAGGGCCGACCCAGCCGTTGGGAAGTTTCTTTGAGCTGCTCGAGACTGGAGCGAGACTGGGTGGTCTTGCCCTGCTCGATGAAGCACTGCACCTGCTGCAGCAAAGTCTGGCAAAGGCCCACCTTGTCGTTGGCGTTGTGAAAGAGTTGCCCGGCATCCTCCAGGCAGGCTTCCGAGCGCATGTAGTTGCCCAGCAGGCGCTGGATGCGGCCCACGTGCATCAGGCCGTAGGCGCGACCGCGCGGATCCTGGTTGTTGGTGGCCAGTTGCAGGCCCTGCTCGAAGAACTCGGCCGCCTTCTCGTACTGCCCCTCGGCCAGCAAGATCTCGCCGATGCGGGCGCAAACCTCACTCTCCTCGCGGCCAAAGCTGCCGGTGCCGCACTGTACTTTGGCCTCCTCGTAGTAGAGCAACGCCTGGCGATAATCGGTCAGCCGGTAGTGAACCTGGCCGAGCAACAGGCCGGTGCTCAAGATGCCGTGGGGGGCCCCACACTGCTGGTAAATCTCCAGGGCCTGACGCAACTCCTGGGTCGATTCCTGGAGCTGCTTCTTGTGCATGTGCATTTCGCCCCGACCCCGGTAGCAGCGGGCCTCGGCCAGCTTGAAGCCGATGTGCTTGCAGACCGTCTCGGCGTTGGCGTAGGCTTTCTGGGCTTCTTCGCCCTTGCCCTCGCGGAAGTAGGCCATCCCCTGGCTATTGTAGAGCTCGGCCGTAATCACCAGATCTTCGGTCTGGGCCGCTCCGGCTCGCAGAGCTTCAAACGACTTCAAGTAGAGGTCATGGGCCACCTTGATCTGACCCATGAGGCAGAGGAAGTCTCCTCGCAGCAGCAGCCGGACAGCTTCCAGACGGTGCACCAGGCGCTGGTCGGGCAGATTGAGCTTGGGGATCCGGTCGAGCATGTTGGGCCCGCCCCGAAGGTCGCGCAACTCGGCCTGCATGCGCACCTCCATAAAGCTGGCCACATGCTCCAGGTCGGGGAACCGCCCCCGGAAGCGGGCCCGAAGATGCCCGAGGGTGTGGCTGGCGCCCTTCATGTTGTAGAGTTGCACCCGGCAGGCGGCAAGCCAGATCAGGGCCAGCGCCACGTCGCGATCACTGGCGCCAGGCTGGCCCACTCTCTTCTCGAACCAGCGCTGGGCGGTCTCAAGCGAACGCTTCTCCGGATCTTCTTGATCCAGCACGTGTCCCATTAGAGCCAGCAGGGGGCGCTCGAGATCTGGCATACCTCCCTAGAATTTTGGCTACCTCGCTCGCCTTCCTGCGTTGTCGTGTTAAAGATTTCGAAACAGTTTCGAAACAGCCTCGCAACCAGCTGCTCATCTCCCGTTCACACTCGAGGCGTAGGCTGGAATTGGGTCCGGACCCGCACATTCCAAAAGGAGGCAAATCCATGCCAGAAACAATCGACATCCCGATCCAGGTATCCAGGGTCGTCCCCTTCGAGCCGATGGAAGGGAGCAAGGGTCTGGCGGCCGTACTGTTGACCGTCGGACCGCTATCCGTGTGGTGCCGGATCTTTGTGGACCCCAAAGGACAGCCGTTCCTATCCATGCCCTCGCGCAAGGGCAAGGAGGACCGCTACTACCAGGCTGCCTACTTCTCCGATCGGCGCTTCCATGAGCAGGCCGAGCGCCTGGCCGTGGAGGCCTACCGCAAGAGCGACATTTCCAACAACTAGGCTTCGGGCGCGCCTCGCCCCCTGCGGGGCGCGCCCTTTCGAGGTTCTTTCAGCCTCAGGTGCGAATCTAAACCAACGATGAACATTCCCGAGCGCACTCCCCCCACCCGGCTCCACCTGGTTTCCTGGATGGACGCTACCGAGGCCGTCATCGAGCCCATGGCGGTGGACAGCCTCAACAGCATCGAAGATACCCACACCATCGGGCGCGGCCACTTCACCGGCGAGATGATGCTCGAACGCAAAGTCATGCCTTTCTTGCCGAAAGTGGCCCGAGGCGTAGCTCAGCTGGGGGCGCTGCTGGGAGCCGGCGCGGCCGTGGCCGTAGGCGTCAGCCTCATCGGGGGAAGCCCCCTGGTAGGACTGGGATTGGGTGCCGCCGGCGCCGGCGTGATCCACAAGTTTGGCACGCACCTGTTTCTGCGCGGTGCCGGACACGTCTACTCGGCCCATCTGGGCAGAAAGATGCAAGAGCCAGCCTGGAGCGGCATTCGCACCTACGAGGTCACCGCCAACACCTCATCGGCGCTCGATTCCAGGCTGATTTCCGAAAAACCCCTGGAGGCCAGGCGCGACCTGCCCGCCATCAGCGACTTTCTGGCCAACGGGATGAAGAAGTATCCCAAGGAAGACGTCACGGTCGTGCACATGATGGGTCACGGGCTGGGCTATCGCCAGACGGCCGGAATGCCTTACAAAGAATATCAGACCGTCGTCGATGAGACCGTGCAAAAGGCCGGTCGCCCCATCGACGTGCTGCTCCTCGAGTCGTGCCTGGAAGGCAATCTCGAGGCTGTGGCCGGAATCGGAGGCAAGGCCCGTTTCGTGCTGGTCAGCCAGGAGACCATCAATGCCGGGGCCGTGGGGGATCTGCTCAAGAGCACCACCGCCCGTACCGCGGGCACGACCTTCACGCCCGAGAAGTGGGGCAAGACCATGGTGGAGTCAGCCCGGGTCATGGGTGGGCCCTCCCAGCCCGAGACGCTGGCCCTGGTGGACACCCAGAAGCTGCCCGGGGTCCTGCAGGCTCTGGATGAGCTGGGGGCCCTGCTTCAGGCCGAGGTCGGCTCCAACTCCGAGGCCCTGACCGCGGCCGTGAAGGCGACCCAGCTCTATCCCAAGGATTGGCCCCACCGCTCCACCGGCGAGAAGCTGGGCCTGGGCGACCTGGGCCATTTCTGTCGCAACCTGCAACGAGTCTACATGGGCAAGTCGATCACCAGCAAGAGCGGTTTCGGGCCCTTCAAGAGGAATACAGACGCCTCGTTCCCGCAGGCTGCCGCCTCACCGCGAGCGGCCGCCATCCTGGAGGCGGCCGTGAAGGTGCGCGAGCAGGTGGACGAAGCCGTCATCGCTCGTCACACCGTGCAGCGCTACGACGAGGCCTGCGGGCTGTCGGTACAGCTTCCCACCAGCTCGTTAGCGCGCATCGACAAGAAGCTCATGCCCTTTGCCGAAAGCGCGGCGCCGCCCAACTGGCAGGCTTTCGTGCGCACCATGAGCGCTCACGTTTGAGAACAAGGATCGTGTCCTGAAAATCCATCCCCCTCTTTGCACCTGGAGACTCGGGGAGACTACATTCAGAAGGGGGCTCCGCGTTCTCGGCGCTCTCGGCGGTTTGACTCAAAGGTCGGGGCGAGCTTACCGGGCGATGCCCTAATCCTCGAACAGGTAGTCAAAATTGATCGGCGGGGCCAGCCGCGCCTTCTCGGGGTTGAGCGCGGCCGCAGCGGCCACCGCGAACATGGCCCGTGATTTCGAGCCCGAGCTCCGATCCAGCTCGCTGGCCAGCTCGAAAGCCTGGCGGGCCCGTTCCTCGGTGCCGGCCAGGGCGCAGGCCACCGTCAAAATAGCCCGTGAGGAAGTCGAGTTGTTGCCGTCCATCTCGCTGGCCAGCTCATGAGCGACAAGAGCAGCCTCATCGCTGCCGGCGATGGCCGCCGCGATCGTGAAAATGGAGCGCGTGCGGGTCGAGTTATTGTTGTCGAAGGCGCTGCCCAGAGCAGCCGCGCGACGGGCGGCGCTCTCGTCTCCGGCGATGGCGCTGGCGATGGTGAAGAGCCCCCGGGTCTTGGAGGAGTTGTTGCCGTCCAGCGAGCGTCCTACGGCGTGGGCCTGGCGAGCCCGGCGCGGATCACCCGCCAGGGCGGCCGCAACCGTGAACAGAGAACGGCAGGCGTGTCCGTTCCCCTGACTGAATTCGCCCCCCAGCCGCCAGGCCTGGCGGGCCTTCGTCGGGTCGCCCGCCACGGCCGCGGCCACCGAGTAGGCGGCCCGGCTCGAGGAAGAGCTCCCCTGATCGAACTGGCTGCCCAGTCGGAAGGCCAATCGAGCCGCCTCCTCATCCCCGGCCACGGCTAACACGGCCGTGTGCACCGCGCGCGAGGCGCTGGAATTGTTCCGGTCGAAGTGCGAGCCCAGGCGGCCGGCACGATAGACAAAGTCGAGCGAGTCGGCCGGACGGGTCGGCAGAATCTGCTCCGTCACCGGCTCGGACGCGGTGAGGCTCGGCGCCGACGCTCCCTCAACCCATTCCGGCCCGGTGGCCTCGTCCTGCGAGCCCCGTTTGGCGACCCGCACCCCCTGAAAGACCACGTGGCCCTCACTCTCGGTCACCGCAGCGGCGTTCTCCGGGCGGCGAGCCAGAGAGGCAGCCTGGCGAGCGGTGTCCACCACCTGATCGAGGCCGTTCGGGCGCACCCCGGCCAGCAGTGCCTCCAGCTCAGCCTCCAAGAGCCCCAGAGCCTGCAACTGCTCCATCGTCTCCCCGACTCTCACAGGCAGAGCCTCCAGCTCTGGCTGCTTGCTGTGGCCCAGCTCCTCACGCAAAAGGCGGTAGCCGACCCGAGCCGCCAGCGGGGTGGTCAGGGCGTCACTGCAAGCGTTCAGCATGCCGGCCAGGTAGCCGGACCAGGTGATCTTCTTCTCCAAGGCCACTCGGGCCAGCTCGAGCAGGTGTGTGCGGGCCTCCTCCAGCGGCACCCCGGCCTCGAGCGCGCTGGCCAGCGCCCGGAAGGCCGGCTCGCGCACGCCGTTCTGGTTGAAGGGATGCTCGGGAACAAGGCACAGCCTCTCGAACTCTTGCACCCGCTCGGGCAGGGTCAACCTGGCCGCGGGCTCGACGACCGCGCCCAGAACCACCGCAACCTCGGTGCCCGCCTGCCCGCTTGCGAGCAGCCGTCCGGCCAGGGCGCGGGCCGGGTCCAGCTCGGGTCCCCCGGCCAGGGTCTCGGCATAGCTGTCCAGAACCGCTGAAACGTAGCCGTTCCAGGTTACCTTGCCCTGCTTCATTGAGTCAGCCAGTCGCTCGAGCCGTGAGCTCGCATCCGAGGGGCTCGTGCCAGCCTGAATCTCGGCTCGCCAGGCAGCCATGCAGGCCTGGCGGGCTCCGGGCTGGCTCAAGGGCTCACGGCCAGCCAGCTGGCGATAAGCCTGCTGGCGCTGTTCCAGGGTCGTTCCGGCCAGGTCGGGCAGCACTTGATCCAGCACTCCAAAAAGGTCATCTCCCACCACGCCCTGCACGATCAACTCCCTGAGGAAAGCCGGGTCTTTGCCGCCGGCCAGGTGGCGAGCGTGCGCCTCCAGCACGGGACTGACAGAGCCGTACCAGGTGACCTTGTGCTGCTCGAGCGTGGCACCGACCGCCTGCAAGCGCTCGGTGGCTCGAGCTGGCGAAGTTCCCGCCTCCACGTCCACCCGCCAGGCCTCGATGACCACCTCGCGGCACCCGGCCAGGGGGCCCTCGGTCATGGCCACGTCGCGATAGGCCTGCATGCGCTCCTCGACGGTGGTCGCGGAGCAGGGCGCCATCACTTTTCCCAGCGAGGCCAGGGCGGTCGGGCCCACCACTCCCCCGCCCACCATCTCGCACAGGAAGGCTCGCGCCTGGTCGCTTCCCGCGGCGTGGCGAGCTTGAGCCCGCAGCACCGGGCCGACGTACCCATGCCAGGTCTGCTTGGACTGCTGCAGGGCGTCACCAACCTCACGCACCCGGGCCAGCGCCTCCTCGGGGGTGGCTCCGGCCTGGACCTCGGCCGCCCAGGCAGCGTAAGCCTCCAGGCGCACGTTGCTCTGGTCGAGCACCGCGTGGCCGGTCATGGTCAGCTCTCGAAGAATTGCTTTGCGCTGCTCCAGCGAGAGATTGCCCACAGCCTGCAGCACGATCTTCAGGGTGCGAGCCGCCTCCTCTCCGAGAATCTTGTGCCCGATGAGCTGGTGCAAGAGCTCCAGGGACTCGCCCCGGGGCTGGAGGCGGGCATAGGCCCGAAAGATGGGCCGGGTATAACCCTGCCAGGTGGCTCCCTGCTCGTGCAGGGCCTCGGCCAGCCGGTGCAACTCGAGGAAGGCCTGATGGGGCGGGCCGGCGCGTAAAGCCTCGTCTGGCTTCGAGTGAGGCAATCGGGCCTCCAGGGCCGACTGCAGCATCGCCAGGTCCGGGTCGTGGCGAGCGAACTGGGCCACCAGTGCAGGGTTCTCGAGTCGAGCCAGATGTTGCAGGCGAGTGCTGGCCTCGGCAAAGCCCACCTCGCTGGTCTGAAAGCGCAAGGCCTGATCGGCCGTGCGCAGATCGCCCTGCCATCCGAAGGAGCCCAGCACTTCGGCTCGCTGCAAGCTGTCGCTGCCTTCCAGGGGAGGGGAAAGCAGGTCGAGCCGCTCAGCCGTCTGGTCGCCGGTCAGCTCTTTGAGCAGCTGGCTGGCCAGGGCTCGAACCGGAGAAGGGGGCAGGCCGGCCACCACGGCATCACGTCGCTCGGGATAGACCGACGAAAGATGGCGCACGGCGGTGGCGGTGGCTCCGGCCGGGTCCTGCTCGAGCCGAGCCAGCACCCCCTGCCACTGGCGCGAGGCGGCAGCCAGACGATCGTGGAGGCTCTCCAGGCCCAGCTCGTCAGGTGTTGCCCGCAGCAAAGGGGCATCGTCTTGGAGCACGACCAGAGGGCCGCCGGCCCCGGTCGCCAGGTAAGCGCCGTAAGCAGAGTGTCCCTGGAAGGCGCACCCCTCGTCGGTCAGACGCTTGAGGGCGATGGCCGTCTCGGGCGCCGGCCTGTGGTCCAGCCCCTGCAGATGCTCGAGTGCGGCCAGGTCGGTCCTGGAGGTCAGGGGCAGCGCCTGGCCGTCGCCCAGGTCGACAGCCAGACGGCCGGCCTTGCCTCGCTCCAGGCGATCAGCCGCCTGGGCGGGAGTCAGCTGGTTGTGGGTGGGGCCCCAGAGCCGGAACCGCTTCTTCTCGAGAAAGGTCCCCTGCAGTCGCTGCATCTCTTGCTCCACCACCGGACCGAGCGGACCGAGCTGGCCGGCAGTGGCGGGTAGCGCGACGGGATTGGCCCCGAGCTCGGCGGCCGACAGGCAGACCTGATCTTCCGGCCGAGCCGACTGGGCCCGAGCCGGCCGGGTCGGCTGGCCGCTTGCTCTCGTCAGGGCAGAGATCTGCATGAAGCCATGCAACCAGAAGGACCTGAAAAAAGGCTGGCCTCAGCCTGGCAGGCGCTCTTTCCAGCCACCGGGGATGCGCTCCCAGGCCTGGGAGGCCAGCACCGCCGCGAGTTGCTCCTGCCCCTGAAGCCAGATGCCCCGGTCGAAGAGTGCCCGCCCGTCGCTCAGCGCCTCAAGTAGAATCGGATGATCGGCCTTGAGCAGCTCCTCGGGGGTATAGCCCAGCGGCTCCAGAGCGGGGCTCTCCCGCCAGTCCTCCAGCAGAAGCCCGATCCTGTGCAGGCGCGGCAGCCCCTGAAAGGCAGGTGAAACCACCAGGATGTCGATATCGCTGTCGGCCCAATGGTCGCCGCGAGCCCGCGAGCCAAAGACCGCCAGGCATTCCACCGGCAGTCGCCGCTGCAGGGCCTGCAGGTAGCGCCTCAGCTGAGGCTCGACTTCACGAATTCCATCACGAGGCGGCAGCAATCCATCAACTCCTTTGCAAGCGCCTGGTCGTAAAGCTGGTCGGGGCCGGTGCCCACGCCATTGGGGTAGCGAGTGTCGATAAAGGAGCGGTCCAGGCGGCGAACGCTGGCAAACAGGTCCTCGCTCACCTCCAGACCCCTGGCCCGCAGACCGACCAGCAGCTCCGTTCCCGAATGGGTTCGGGGATGCTCCCCTTGCTCGACGTACAGGGCTTTCAGCGCCTTCTCACAGGCCTGCTGACAGTGAAACGCGGCGTGCTCATATGGCCTTCTCCATGAGCGCCTGGCAAGACGCCAGGTCCCGCTCCGCTGCTCGCAGCCACTGCTCGGTTGGTTCTCGCACAGGGCTGTCTTCGCCGTCAGGCCTTACATCACCCGGCTGGCCAGGTCGGCCAGGGGCATGAGCACCGACAGCACCAGCCCGCCCACCAGCAGGCCCATCACCAGGATAAGGCCCGGCTCGAGATAGCGCACCATCAGCGCTCGACGCCGCTCCAGCTCGCGGTCGTAGAAGCTGGCGGCCGACTTGAGCATGGGCTCGAGCTCGCCCGAGCGCACCCCGGTCTTGAGGAACTGTTGCAGGAGCGGTGGCACCAGGTAGCTGCGCGAAATCGCGTCGGCGATGCTCTCGCCTCGCTCGACGGCCGTCTCGGCGTGGCGCAGCTCCAGATCCATGGCCAGGTTGGCCACCACCTCACGGCTCATCGACAGTGCCCTCAGCAGCGGCACGCCCGCCCCGTGCAGCATGCCCAGCGTCCGGGCCCAGCGCGACATCAGCCCGCACCGCTCCAGAGGGCCCAGCAGGGGCAAACGCAGCCGCAGGTGGTCCATGGTCACGGGAGGGGTGAGCCGTCGCACCAGGTAGATCAGCAAGCCTACCCCGACGACCACCAGGGGCCCGTAAGAGCGCAGCAAGCCGCCCACCGTCACCACCAAGCGGGTGATGGGCGGCAGGGGTGCCTCGATGGCGCCATACATCTCGTTGAGCACCGGCGTCAGGAAGGCCAGCAAACCGAAGAACAGCAGGCTGGAGAGCACCACCAGCATGATCGGGTAGGTGAGCGCGCTCACCAGGGCCCGCTGGTGCTCCAGGTCGCGCGCCAGGAACTCGGCGTAACGCTCGAGGATCTCGGCCGGCTTGCCGGCCTCCTCGCCGGCCTGCACCATGCGCACCAGCATGGGCGGAAAGATCCCCTCTTCGGCCATCGAGCCGGCCAGCGTCTCGCCCTCGCGCAGGCGCACCCGCACGCGGGCAAAGGCGCGCCCGAGCTTGACGCTCTCAGCGTTGTGAGAAAGCGAGTCCAGGGCCTCATCCATGGGGATGCTCGAGCGCAGCAGGGCAGCCAGCTGCAGAATGCCATAGGCCAGCGCCTCGTCGGCCTTGGCCCCGGTGGAGCGAGCCCGGGCCGCGCCCACGTCTTCTTGCACCTGGGTGGGGAAGAGCCCGCGTCCGCGCAGCTTCTCGTAGGCTCCCGCCCGTGAGCCGGCGTCCACCAGGCCGCGCAGGGCGCGCCCGGCCGGGTCGGTGGCCTGGTAGTGGTAGAGTGGCATCCTCGCTACATCCGCGAGACGCGCAGGGCTTCCTCGCTCGAGGTCAGCCCCCGCGAAACCTTGATCCCGGCATCCTCGACCAGCGAGCGCATGCCCCGCTCCTGGGCGGCCCGGCGCAGAGCCCGGGCATCTTCCGAGCGGGCGATGCGGCTCGCCAGGTCGGAGTCGACCACCATCAGCTCGAACACGCCCATGCGGTCCTTGTAGCCGGTGTTGAGACAGGCGGCGCAGCCTCCGGGGCGGTGGAACTGCGGATTGTCAGGCATGCTGGAGAAGCCCAACTGGCGCAGCTCGGTGGGCTCGGGCTTGTAGGGCTTTTTGCATTGTGGGCAGAGGCGCCGCACCAGACGCTGGGCCATCACTCCGAGCAGAGAGCTGGACAGAAGATACGGCGGGACGCCCAGATCGAGCAATCGGGAGGCGGCCGTGGGGGCATCGTTGGTGTGCAGGGTTGACAGCACCATGTGGCCGGTCAGGGCGGCGTGAATGGCGATCTCGGCCGTCTCGGGGTCGCGAATCTCACCCACCATCAGGATGTCGGGGTCCTGGCGCAGCACCGAGCGCAGGCCCGCCGCAAAGGTCACCCCGATTTTCTCGTTGACCTGGATCTGGCCCACCCCGGCCACCTGGTACTCAACCGGGTCTTCGATGGTGATGATGTTGCAGTGGGGCGAGCGCAGGGTCTGCAGGAAGGCATACAGGGTGGTCGTCTTGCCCGAGCCGGTGGGCCCGGTCACCAGCACCAGGCCGTAAGGGTGGCTCAGGATGTCGCTGATGGTCTTCTGCTCGGTGGGCGTAAAGCCGAGCTGATCCATCGAGAACAGCCGGATGTCCTTTTCCAGCAGTCGCAGCACCACCCGCTCGCCGTGCAGGGTGGGCACGCAGGAGACGCGCACGTCGATATGGCGCTCGCCCGAGTGCACGTGCAGACGACCGTCCTGGGGTCGCCGGGTCTCGGCCAGATCGAGCCGGGCCATCACCTTGAGGCGGGCCGCCATCTGGGCGTGGCGCGAGCGGGGTACGCGGTGGATCTCGTGCAGCACGCCGTCCACGCGCATACGCACCAGCGACTCTTCTTCGTAGGGCTCGACGTGAATGTCGGAGGCGCCGTTCTGCATGGCCTCCAGGAAGATCGCGTTGATCAGCCGCACCACGGGAGCTCCGGCAGCTTCGGTGAGGAGGTCTTGTGATGTGGGCACCTCGATATTAGGCGTGCCGTCCTCGCCGCCGGAGCGTGAGCGGGTATCCTCGACGAGCATCCGGCGCAGGCCATCCTCGATCTCGTCCAGGCTCATCACCACGGCCCGCACATCTTTACGCAGGGCCAGGCGGATGTCCTCGAGCAGATCGCGGGGCGTGCCCTGGTGGATTCCGACGGTGACCCGATCGAGCGCGTCCTCGATGGGAAGGATGCGATGGCGCTGCCAGAAGTCGAGCGGGATCTCGCTCTTGATCAAGGTGCTTTTTGCTCCAGCCGAAGCTGGCGCGGCACTGGGAGGCGCGCGACCAGCTCATCGCCCACGTAGGCGCGCACGTCGAACTCATAGACCCCGGCTTTCTCGGGGAAGCGCACGGCCGGCAAGGATATGTCCGCCTCCTGGCCCGAGGGCAGCTCGAGCTTTTGCTCTTCCAGGCGCACCTGGCGGCCGTCGGGGGTGATCAGGTAGCCCACCAGGGTCACGGTAGTATCCGCCCCGCGCGAGTTCAGCACCGAGACCACCGGAAGGCCTACGCCCCCGAGTTGCAGGGGCGAGTCGAAGCGGAAGTCGCCCAGCGAGATCCCAGTGCCTCGGCTCGCGCCCGGCTGGGTCTCGGGGGTCACATACGGATCGTAGGGGTCGGGCTTGAGGGTGGGCTGGGGCTCGGTCTGCTGCTCGCCGGGCTCCTGGTTGCCGCGCAGGAACTTCTGGTAGGGCCGATCGACGTCGTCCAGGCCTTTGGTGGAGTCGACGATATGAGGAGTGATGGAGATGAAGAGGGTGGTCTTGTCCTCTTCCTTGCGCATGTCGCGGAACACCGCCCCGATGAGCGGGATGTCGCCCAGCAGGGGCACTTTTTTCATCGTCTCCACGGTCTTCTTGGAGATGAGGCCACCGATCATGACGGTCTCGCCGTCGCCCAACGTGAGTGTGGTGTTCACGTTACGATTCGAGATGATGGGCACCACATAGCCGAACCCGCCCAGGTTCTGCTGCAAGAAGTCGGTGACTTCCTGAATCTTCTGCTTGATCTCCAGGCGCACCCGGGTGGACTGGGAGATGTTGGGGGTGACCTTGAGCTGGATCCCAACCTCGCGGTAGTCGTAGGTGACCAGCGGTTGACCGAAGGTATCAAAGCGTGCCCCGGTGGCGAAAGGCACCACCTGACCCACGTTGATCTCGGCCTCTTTGTGGTCTTCGGTCAGCACGCGCGGGGCTGAGATGAGGTTGAAGTCGGAGTTCTCACGCAGCGCCGAGATCAGGCCGAAGGCTTCCGGCACCTCGACGTCGCGGCCGCCGATATTGATGGTGCGGGTACCCGAGGCCACCGCGCCCACCAGGAAGTTGCCCGAGGCCAGGAAGCTCAACAGCCCTTCCTCGGTGACGCCACCCTGGAAAGCCGACAGAACCCCGCCCGGAGTGATCACCTGGAAGTTTGACTTCTGGGTGAGAATGCGACCCAGTGAGACCTCGGCTACCACGCAGGTCACCAGTACCTGCTTGCGAGCAAGGTCCAGGCGGCTGATGACGGGGACCAGATCGTCATACTCGGAAGGCGAGACGAAGAGCACAAGAGAGTTGGTTTCGGCGTCAGCGGCCACCTTGGCGCTCACAAAGGTGCGCGAGCGCACGGGCTCGTCTTTGCCCGTGGCGTTGACCGAATAGCTCGGGTAGGGCTGATTGACGTCGGGCTGCCCCGGAGCCCCGGGACTGGGCACGGCCGAAGGAGCGGTGGCTCCCGGCGGAGCGTTGGCGTTCTGCTTGTTCTCCAGATCGCTCTGGGTCTTGCGCTCCTGCAGCATCTCCGAGAGGATCTTGGCCACATCCTCGGCCTTGGCGTTCTGCAGGGAGTAAACGAAGAAACGCGGCTTCTCGATGACATCGGGAGCAGCCGTGGGAATATCGAGGCGGGTCATCAGCTTCTTGATCTGCTGGATCTGGTCGGCCGGGCCCTGGATCAGGACCGCGTTGGCCGGCGGGAAGGCCTGGATGACCGTGTCCGTGCTCGACTTGACGTAGAGCTGCTGCAGCACGGGCACCAGCTTCTCGGCCTCGGCGTAGCGGGGGAAGAGAATGGACTGGTGAGACTTGGGCGAGACCGTGTCCATGTGCCTGGCCAGTTGGGCAATACGGGAGACCACGTCGGCCCGGTCAGCGAGCACCAGGGCCTTTCCCGGCACGTAGGCTGACATGAAGCCTGTCTCGGTCAGAAGTGGCCGCACCACGTTCTGCAGCGTGTCCGGGTTGGCTTGCTTGAGGATCAAGAGGGCCAACACCGGCTCTTGCCTGCTGGTCACCGTGGAGCCCGGGTTGGTGATCAGGGGGGCCTCGCGGCGGCCCTCGGCCAGGGGAAGAACCTGCACGTAGTTGCCCCGGTCGCGCACTGTAAAACCGTAGCGGATCAGGGAGGTCTTGAAGATGTCCCAGGCCTCATCCGGGGTCACCTCCCGCGAGGAGAGCACCGTCACCTTGCCCTGCACGCGATCGTCCACCACGATGTTGCGCCCCGTGAGCACCGACATGATCTTGGCCATGTCCTTGATGTCGAGGCTCTCGTAGTTCATGAGCAACCGACCGCTGCGGAGCTGATCGGCCATTTCGGGAGAGATCAGCGGCCCTTTCGGTTTGGGCGGTTGCGGCGGCTGGGCATAAGCGCCGCCCATCAGGCTGAGCAAAAAACCCACCATGACCAGTAAGAGCGCTATTTTGATGCGGGGCTGAGATTCCATGTCGGCTTGGCCCAGGTCCCTCCCAGGCGCACCGATCCTTTAATATTTCCGGCCTGCATGTCAAGTACCCCGGCCAGCAAAGGGGAGGGCTGATCGGGCGCCGAGCGAATCTCCACGCTGCCCGCGCCGGTAAAATTTTCTCCCGAGAGGCGCACCTCGGCCAGGATCTCGGTGCCCGGGCCGGGCCTGGAGGGACGGATCTGCACCGGAGCCCCCAGCTCGACTCCACCGAGCGGGATGGGCAGCGGCACGTTCAGCCTGGGCAGCACCATCCCGATGTCCCCTTTCCCCTCCAAGGTGGCCAGGGAGTAGGTAAAATTCTTCACCGTCACCAGGGCCTCGCCCAGGTCGGCGTTGCCGGTGGATACCTTGAGCGACCTGGCGGTGATCCAGAGCGTTCGCGAACGGTCAAGGGTGAGGTTGGCGCTACCCTCGGGCTGGTGCACGGTGGCCGAAAGGCCTCCGAAGGTGGGGCGCAGGGTGGCCCGGGTCAGCTCCACGCGGCTGTTGCCGGGCATGCGCACCCGTACATTGCGAAGCTCCACCCCGAGCGGACCGGCGTCCTCGCCGTCCCAGGCGATCTGGGCCCCGGTGGCCTGGCTGATTTGATAGAGCGAACGCTTGACCGCCGCCTCGTAAGGGAAGCGCCACACCAGAAAGAGCACGAACAGGCCCAACCCCACCACGACCTTCCAGAAGGCGCTCACGGGCGGCCGCCCACCTCGAGCACCAGGTTGACGGTCCAGCTCCCGTCTCCGTCCGGATCAGACAGGATCAAGTGGGGAATGCGCAGAGCCACCTGAGTGAATTGGGAGAAAAGCTCCGAGACTTCGATCGGGCTCATGCGCCGCAGCCGAATGGTGATTCCGGTCTTGGTGGGCTGGTTGTTCTCCACCTTCTCCTGGAACCTCTTGAGCGGGTTGGCGGCCAACCAGCCGGGCAGGTCCGGGGTAGGGGCCGGGCGCGTCTTGAGCAGCGCGGGGTCGATGCCCGACACCAGCGTCTCGGCCCTCTGCCGAGCCAGGTCCAGGGTCTCAAGCTCGAGCGCCAGGCGGGCGTTGGCCTGACCCCGGACGATGCCATACACCAGGCCCAGCAGAAGGATTGAGGCCGTGAGAATGAGGGGCAGGCGTTGTCTCACTCGCGCACCTTCCCCTCGATCATAAAGCGCACCTTGCCACTGGAGAGGTTCTCGGTGCGGGGCATCTCCACCGCCTCGAACACCTTGGAGAGGTTCTGGCGCACCTCGTCGGCGGCCTGGATGGAGTCGGCCTGGCCCTCGAGCTGGAACTTGCCCGAGTCAAGCTGGATTCGGCGCAGCAGAGCCTGCGAGCCAAGCGGCTCCTTGAGAGAGGCCACCACCTCGGCCAGGGCCTCGGGGGAGAGTTGCCGGTCCTTGCGCGCGGTGGTGAGCCGGGCCTGAAGCGCGGTGATCTGCTGCTCGGGATGCTCTTTGGGATTGGTCCCCAGCCCCCGCATCGTGGCGGCAAAAGCCTGGCGGGCCTGCGTGCGTTGTCCGAGCAACAGGCGGTGGCGGGTTTCCAGGTCGGCCACCAGCAACGCCAGCAGGACGCAGGCGGCGATCCAGGCGCGGCCCAGCGTGACAGGGCCAGAGCGGGCGCTGACCCGAGGCTCTTGCAGACGCACCCGGGGCTGGTTGGGGCGGGACGCGAGAGCGGCCCCATAGGCGGGAACGTGCTCGTAGGGCGACAGGGAATCGGGCAGGGGAAAGAGCTGGGGCTCTACCCCCAGCTTGGCTTTGAGCAGCGAGCTCAGCCCCGGCATGGCGGCGCCGCCGCCGCACAGCAGAACGTGCTCGTAAGGCAAGGGCGTGGGGAGGAAAGCCTCCTCCAGCAGCTCGTCCACCATCTGGCGGCACTCGGCCAGCTCCAGACCGCGCTCGCGCTTCTGTCTTTCCGCGTCGGTGTGGGTCAGATTGCGCTTACTGGCCAAAAGGGCGGTCAGGCTGATGCCGCCGCGCATCAAGACCCGCACCCACTCGAGCTGCCCGTCTTGAATGCCACAGAAGGTTGTGCGGGAAGCGCCCAGGTCGATCACCAGAGCGCTCTGCACCCCGGCCGCCAGGGCAGCCCGAAGGTAGGTGAGCGGCTCGGCGTCCAGGCTGGCCTGTTCGCCCACGTCCCGGCGCAACCGCTCAAGCCGGTCGAGGGGCGCCACCACCACCCAGGCCTGCCCGCCCTGCTCGGTCCAATCCCAGGCCGCCTCTTCGAGCGGAAAGGGCAGAGAGAAGGAGAGCTCTTCGCGCAGCACTCGCCGGCGTACTTCACGGCCCGCAGGAGGCACCGAGAGCCGCCTGAAGGTGCACAGATCGGACGGAACCGAGGCGTTGGCCCGGGCCGGCGGGTCGCCCTCCTCCCCTCGAGCGGCGCCCCAAAGCAAACCCACCGAGACCTGTCGGGTCCCGGTGGTTCCAACGTCCAGACCGGTGTTGCGGAGCATGACTACAGACGAGTCCATTCGACCACTTTGAGCGAACCTCCCTCGCGTCGCACCACGACGTCGAGTTGCATTCGGCCTGGCATCTGGTCGATGGCCACGCGAATGCGGAAGAACGAGCTCTTGAAACCTACCAGGCTGCCCACGCGGAAGGCCAGGTCGGCGTTCATGCCCGCGATATTGCGCAGATCCTGCTCGGATTTGAGCGGGCTTTGCTCTCTCTGGCTCAAGATTTCCTGCACGATGGCCTCGTTCATGCTGTCGTCCAGGGCCAATAAAACCTCCCCGGGAGCGGTGTTGGCATTGACCCGGCCGCCCGACCAGACGCTCATCCAGTCTGACCACTGGCTGGTATTGGCCTGGGGCGCCAGCGAGGGGGAGGCCGAAGGCGAAGGCACACTCAGCTTGCTGCGGAATTCCTCGATCTCCAACTGACCCCCGCCTCCAATCGAGGCCAGCGGGTCCTTCTGGTAACCGCGCGGGGGCGGCAGATTGGGCGGGTTCTCCCAGCCTCGCAAATATTGCAGCTCGGCCAGCGAGTCCAGACGGGCGTTCTTGACCAGAGCCTCACCATAGTCACCCTGCTCGGCTCCCTGGGGCCGGCGGAGGGTATCCGGGTCCATCCAGTCTTGAAGAGAGTCCAGGGCCAGTTGGGGCGGAGCCCCGGCTCGCTCCAGAAAACGCACCAGGGCCGAGCGCAATTTGCGGTTGTCCTCCTCCGAGGCGGAGGCCAGCTGATTGAGGGGGAAGCGCCGGTCCTCGTCGGTGATCTCCAGGGTGAACTCGCGCCCATCGAAGGGTAGCGTCTGCTTGCCCAGGGCCCAGAAGTCCCCGAAGCCGTCGTAGTCGTTGTCGTCGGCGCGCAACAGCTCCATGGCCATCTCCACTACCGAGCGGGCCGCCAGGTAGTTGCGCTCGCGCAACTCGGCATGGCGATAGAGAGCCGAAGTGGAGATCCAGGCATCGCCCAGGACGGTGGCCAGGGTGATAGCCACCATCAAGATGATCAGCACCATGAGGATCACCATCGGCCGCTCCCCAGCCCCGGAACTACGGTGGTGGTGAAGGTGGACTCGTCGTGGTAGGTCAAGAGCACCCGTACCGCTTTCGGAGGCTCTGGCGCGTCCCACTCGCGCTGGAAAATTCGACCGTCGGGCGAGTAATCGAGCCGCATTTCTTTCACGCCCTTATCCAGCGGCTTGAAACGAGCTTCCTCCTGCTCGGTCCAGGGTCGTAAGCCTCGCAAATCGCGGGTGCGGAACTCGCGGTAGGCGAGGTAGCGCTTGCCCTGCTCATCCTCCAGGACCCGGTAGGTGGCCTCCACCATTCCCTTGTTGTCCTGACCGGCGCTCGTGATCAGGCTCACGGCCTCCTCGGCCTCGCCCGGCAGGCGCCCACCCTTGAGACAGGAGCCTTCGTTAGGCACGAAAAGGCAGCGGAGTTGCCAGCGCAACAGCTCGATGGTGCGCAGGCGCTCTTGCCGGGTCAGGCAAGCGGCCGTTCCAAAGCGACTGGCCCGACTGAGCTGCACGGTGCTGTAGCCGACCAGCAGGTAAAGCAGAGAGACCAGTCCGAGGGCGACCAGGACTTCGATCAGCGTGACGCCGTTGAAAGTGCGCGCTCGGGCGGGACTCATGGACCGAAGCTTCCGGCGCCCGTGCTGGCGCCACCGGTGGACGCACCGCTGGTCGTTCCGCCCGACATGCCCCCCCCGCCGGCCGTGCCAAAGCCACCCGTTCCGCCTGGTGGGGTGCTGCCGGGTCGCGGGCTTGAGCCCGGCCTGGGACTGGCTCCTGGCCGAGGAGAGGGCGAAGGACCTCCGGCCGGAGGCTCGTCCTGCCTGCGAGCGCGCAGGCGGTAGGCCGAAACCGTAACTGGCATTGCGTTGGTTGGAGTCAACACTAACAAGACCGCTTCCAGGCGCGGATCGGCGGTGGTCACCTCCGAGCGGATCTGCACCTTCCAGGGGTCTCCGTCGCCCGGCTCACGCGGATAGGGGTAAAAGTCTCGGGTCTCCTCGCCGGGGGTCCGCTCTCCCAGGGCCGCTTCCAACTCGTAAGATGCCAGCAAGAGGTTCTGGAAGCGGGGGGTCAAGCGGGCCACCCCCGACAACTCCAGGGCCACCGAGCGTAGCAGTACCCCCAGCACCAGCGCGGCCAGGCCCAGCGCGATCAGAACCTCCAGCAAAGTGAAGGCTTTCTGGCTCAACCAGTGCGGGCGAGGCCGGGTTCTGCGCACCCGGCCCGGTTCCGCGACGAGTTCGCTTCTCCTTCGCGCGCAAGCTTCGCCGAGTCGACAGTCGGAGGTCTGGAGCTTCAGGTCGAGGGCAAGATGCGCTCGCACCGATTGGAGCGCTTCCTACACCCCGCGCCAGTATGCCTTCCAGCGTCCTGAGCTAGACCGCGCGAGGATGGCCGACCAGCAACTCGGTCAGGCTGGTGGCGATCAGGGCAAAGACTTGCCCATCCTTCTTGCCGCCATGGGTTTCCTTTGGTACCATCCAATAAGTAACTTGGGTAGGTCACCAATGATTCTTGAGGTGGGTATGAAAACGAGACGTCGAGAAAATCCGGGGATCGCTCTAACGACCGTCCTCCTTTTCGTCCCAATTCTTCTCATCATGGTCATCGCCTTGTTCCTTGCAGTGCGCGGGAGCCTGTTCACAAGCCAGGTCGAGTATTGCCGGACTCAGGCGTTGTTTCTGGCCGAGGCCGGCGTGGCGGATGTCATGTCGATGCTCGACGCCGACCCGGCCTGGACGGCCGGCGTTGCGAACAAGTCCCTCCCCGGTCTGCCCGGCACCTACTCCGTCACGTTCAACACGAACCCGGCGGGACCGTTCACCCAGAACGACTCGGTGAACAACAGCGACGGCGCTCACCCCAACAGTTACCGGGGCAACTCCTCGGTCCCGCCCGGAGGGATCCTGCTCGTAGTAAGCGCTCAGGTCAGCGGGCACGAGCGTCAACTGGAAGTCATCCTGGAGCAAGGGGGCGGCTTGGCGAACCTCGAGGCCCCCCTGGTCACCACGGGGAAGATTAAGCTCTTCGGGAACGTAAGCGTGGATGGGGTCACTTCGCTCACTGACTCCACGCCGGTGGCCGGAGATATCCACTCGAACCAGGGTGGCGGCAGCCCCGGCCTGATCACCTGGACCCCGAGTGGCGGGGCCGCAACGATAACCGGCAAGGTTTCCACGGTAGGCACGAACAGCTCGGCAATCGACCTGGCGACCTGCGTCCCCGCCGGCGGCACGCAGGTCGGAGCCGCCAGTCAGGCCATACCGCCAGTCGACATCGTGGGTCAGATCTCGGCCAAGTCCGGCGCCACCCAGCCGAGTGTGCCAGCCAGTGGACCGATGACGCTGGCGTCTGGCGACTACTATCTGCCGGCGGGAGCCACCTTGAACGGGGACTTACAGCTGGCCGATGCCAACCTCTATGTAGCCGGGGACTTGCACGTCAACGGCTCGATCGGGGGCAAAGGCTCGGTCTACGTGCAGGGGGAGACCCACTTCAAAGGCGACTCCAGTGTAACCGCTGCCAACCCGGACCAGACTGCCCTGTTCTCGAACGGGAGCGTCTTCCTGACTGGCTTTGACGGCACGCAGTATCTGAACGCGCTGGCCGCCTCGAACCCAGCCATACAGACGACTTTGGACGGTATCAAGACTTCGATGGCCGACCTCAGCGCCAAGATGTCGAGCCCCACACCGGGTGATTTCGGATCGGGCAACCTGCTCGAGCAGATGCGCGGGGAACTTGGGGCCGGGGCCACTCCGAGGGCCGGACACCAGGCCAACCAGCTGGCGACAATGGTGGGCCTCCTGAACGCGGAGCCTCCCTCGCCCTCGAGGGACTTTCTGCTCCAGCGCTTTAATTACCTCAACGATGTCGTCTTCTATAACTTCGGCTCCGGAGAGCTGGCCGCCCTGGACAGCGATCAAGTTGTGGCCGGGGTCTACGACGAGATCTTTGACGGAGACATCATCACCGCTACCCCTTATCTCCCCAAGCTCGTCGCCTTCGTGGACAACATCGATTACAACCGCATCGGTTCCTCGCAGTTCCAGGGCCTCGTCTACACGCACGGATTCGTTTACTCCGACAACGAGGTAACCGTGCGAGGGGCCCTGGTCGCGCGCTCCAACGGCAGTCAGTCCAGTCAGGTCGTGGGCAGCCAGACGCTCAATCCGGGCGACGTCTATCTGGGAGATGGCTCGCGGCTGACCTACGTCAAAGACTTTTTCTCTTCGAGCGCGACCAGTGGAACCGGTGGTTGGACAACCTCACTGTGGATGGGGCGTTGACGCGTAGCCGGGCGCTGTCTTTGATGGAGGTCATCCTGGCCATCGGCATTCTGGCCGTGGCCGTGCTGGCCCTGATTCAGGTCTTCGTATCCGGCCTCAAGCTTTCCGCCAGATCGCTCAAGGTGGCGCTGGCCACCGAGGTCGGCCGAGAGTTCATGGAGGTCGTGCGCAAACGCGGCCACGCCATGGTCGCTCCTGGCACTTACCTGGGGGACGTGCCCACCCCGCCGGACGCCACGACCGGCTTTCCGCCACCACCCTACCCCGTCGCCACGATGAATCAGCGCGATTTCGTGCTGGTCGTGAGAGCCGCAGCGGTGACTCCGGACGTGGTCTCGGTGCAGGTCGACGTGTATGCAGCTGACAGCAATGGGATGGTCACCGGTCGACCGATTCAATTCGGCACCTGGATGCACAGATGAGGGCGCGCTCAGGAACCACCATTGCTGAGCTGATGGTCGCTATCTTCATCCTGGGCCTCCTCTTCGTGGCGCTTTTCGAGATATACCGAATGGGTGCCAGCGCCTGGAGGAAGGGCGAGGCCGAGACCACGCTGCTTCAAGGACTTCAGGTCGTCAAGTCCCGGTTGGACCGTGAGCTCGAGCGCAGCACGTTTGACAGTCTGAGCGTGGACGCAAATGGCCTGGCCTTCCTCTCCGCAATGGACTACGGCACGCGCTCGTTCGTCATTGAGCCCGCACTGGTGAGGCCCCGCTGGCAGAAATACATCGTGGTCTACTACGATCCGCCTCAGAGAGCCATCCTCTGGAGAGAGGTCCCGGTGGTGGGCACTCCTCAGGAGAACGGAGCCACTCCGATCGAGGCCTTCGGGGCGCAGACGCCACTGGCTAGCTACTATGCCGGCGGCCGGGTTGTCATCCGGGATGTGGCGGCCTGGCAGATTCAGGTGACCGTCGACGAGCTGGTTGCGCTCACCTGGAGAGTAGAGAGGCAGCGCTACGGCAAGCAGGCACCTGAAACGATAGAACTGCGCAGCGTTGTTCACATGCGCAACCGGTGAGGCGGTCTGCGAGGGCGCGGCGGTAGGGAGGAAGGTTTGACGGGCAGGGCGACCGGGCTTACCGTTGGCTCTGTTGCCTGATTTGGCGATTGAGAAGGCTGATGTGTTCGGAGGGTGGAGGCCAACCCGTCTCTCATCTCCGAATCCCCAGCCTCTCCTTCTCTCTGGAGCGAGCCTGAGCCGTGTGCAGCTTATCGATGCTCGGGGCCCGCAATTCGCGTCGGGTGATTGCTGAATAGGCCGACTCGCTCAAATAGTCGACCACGACTGGGCCAGAGCGTTTGCCGAGAAATCGGATCAGCACCCCCAGTTCCATTTGACAGACCTCGCGACCTGTGGGATGTTTATGAGGTATGCCTAGGGGTTCTCGTTCCCTGCTTCAATACCAATGTCTCCTCGTTGTTGTGGTGGCGTCCCTGACTTATTTTCTGTCGTTCCCCTCTGGTAATTACGTACGCCCGCCAGGCTTTTATTTTTTCCGCGCCCTGACCCACCTCGAGCAGGGGGTCCTGGGTGCTTTGATCATCACACTCTTGTCGCTGGTCTGCCTGACTCTCCGCTTGAAAGAACGCCCTCGATTTCTATTGGGTTTTCCCCTCTTTCTCGGCTTCATCTGGATTCTCGCCGGCGGCCTGGCTCGCAAGCTTTCTGGCTTCTACCTTTCATTCCAGTACCTCTACAATTCCCTCATCACGCCCGACATGACGGGTGAGCTAGCTCTGGGCTCCGGCCCGATCGGTGTCCACACGCTGCTTCTGATGTCCGCGATGTTGGCTGGAGTGCTCACCGGTGCCTGGACGATGAGTTTGACCGGACTGCGGGCGGCGGAACTCCGGCGTCTCCTGGTGGTGCTGGTCGCTACCTTGCTGGCTTTAAACCTGCCCGGTCGAGCTTACTGGACCTACCACATTAATCGCGGGAACTCGGCCGCCCTGGCTCTGGATGATCATCTGATCTGGCCGGGCTTGAGGTCGGAGTACCTGGTGCCTGGCCTGCGCAACCCGCGTGTCGGCGTGGGGATATCTTCCCAGGACGCCAGAGCGGTTGACCAGCATTTCGCCCGAGTGGCGGGGGAGGTGGCTCAGGCCAAAATCCCACGCAAATTCAATATCGTTTTCATTGCGGTGGAGTCGCTGCGAGCCGACCTGCTTGACGCTGAGACGATGCCTTACCTTTGGTCCCGTCGCACGGACTTCGAGATCGCCTCGACGGATCGCAACTGGAGCGCTGCCAACTGCACCCATTTCTCGATGTTCAGTATGTTCTCCGGGCAGGCACCCACACAATTTCACGAGTTCTTGGCGCGCGGCCGAACCTATCCCTTCATGCAACTGCTCTTGGCCAACGGTTACACCATCATCGCCGCCACAGACCACACCTTCGAGTGGAAAGATATGGATCGGTTGCTCCCACCAGGGGTTTCCGTGCCTCGGCGAAGCTCGCAGGACTGGTCCATCATGGACCGGGATCGAGTCTCGGACTTTCTGTCACGTCTGGAGAGGGGCTCTAGGGGGCCGTTCTTTGAGATCTTCTGGTTCACATCGACCCACTGGCCCTATGCGTTCCCGCCCGAGGAGCAACTCTTTCGTCCGTTCGCTCCACCCCACTTCAGCTTTTCGTTCGACCCCAAGGAAGTCGAGCTCGTGCGCAATCGCTATCGCAACGCGGGTCACTTCGTGGACAGCCAGATCGAGCGGATCCTCACCGGGATCAAGGCGAAGGGACGGTGGGAGGATACCATCGTCGTTATCACGGGTGATCATGGCGAAGAATTCGGAGAGTCGGGTCAGATGCGGCACGGCGGGAAGCTGAACGCATTCCAGTCCAGAACCCCGCTCTTGATCCACCTTCCCGCCGGTGTTCCTCATCCGCTGCTCCCGCCCGCCGCCACGAGCCATATGGACATCGTTCCCACCCTGCTCGAAGCTCTGGGCCTGCCCTCGGGGGCTCTGGAGACCCAGGGCAAAAGCTTGCTGGGCCCGTTGGGCAAGCGAGAATTTATGGTACTCGCGGAGCACGGATACGAGCGCCCCCACTACTTGGCGATCGTCACCGAGCATTATTTTACGCGCTGGAAGAGGACACCCACGCGCCTTCTTTTCTCTGGCGCGAACCGCTACGACGGTTCACCCGTGTCCGACGACAGCTGGCAATCCGAGGTTTTCACCGATTCGCTCTCCAAGACCATCTCGCAATATCTTAACCTGCCTTCGAGATAGGGTAGCCGTGCCCCAGGCAGGACCCTGAACCAGGAAGCCGGGGGCTGAGAACCGAATGCCCCCCCGCGCTTTGCGCCCGGGAGGATGTCTTGCTCAAACGCTTTGCGACTCTGGTCTTGATGGTGCTGGTCTCACTGGGAGCCAGGGCCTCCGAGCCGGAGGATTACCTGATTTACCGCTCTCAGGTGGCGGCCGCCGATCTGCCGCTGGCCTGCCAGTGGATGGCGGCTGCCTATGACATTCCCGAGCGAGTGCCCCAGGAGATACTGCTCAAAGGCTACGACTACGCCGACGCCCTGACAGCGTTGGCCTTCATGAGCGAGGGAGGCTCGCTGAACCGCATCCTGGAGGTGCGCAAGGACCACCTCTGGCCGGAAGTGGCGGCCCACCTGAGCATGGATCCCAACCAACTGCCCAGGCCGATCGTCGACATCCTGACCTTTGGGCGCAACTTCCCGCCCCCACCTGTGCTGAAATTCGTGCCTGATGTGCGGCCCGGCCTGGCCGAGAAAATCAAGCTGCCGGCCTTCTCCACCACCGTCCCCGGGCCTGAGCTGGTCGACGAGTTCCGTCTCAATGGGCGCGACATCGAGAATATTCGCCACGTCCTCAACGACCCTCTGGGTGTGCCCGATGAAGACCTCCTGCTCCCTGCCGGTTGGGGACTGCAGACCGGCGACTGGGTCATGGCCGGAGCCATCCAGTATCTCAAACCCTTCCCCATGCAGACGGTGCTGCAGACTCGTCGGGGCGTCAAGATCGGCTGGTCAGAGGTGGTGCTGATCTTCAGCCTGCGCCCGGACGTGCTGACCGAGGGTCCCCTGGCGGCCATCTACCCGGTGCTCTCGGGTATGAACGACAACGGCGTGCTGGCTGGTCGCAAGCGCAGCTACTTCCCGGACACCCTGCCCCTGAAGTACGACCTGGAGCGCCTGACCGTGAGCGAAAGGGCCGCACTGGAGCCGCTCATGTGGCGCACCTACCGAGCCACTCCGAGCGAGCTGGCCCGGCTGAAAACCTCCAAGCTAGACCTGACCGAGCGCGCCATCGCCCTGGCCCTGACCCGGATGTCTCAGATCGACCTGGAAACCTTCCTGACCCGCCACGCCCAGGGAGAGACTTGGACACAGCTGATCCGGCGCTACGCCATCGATACCAGGGGGCAATGGCCGCTGCTGCGGGCCATCGCCGTCCGCGAGCGTTGAAGGCCGCCCTCAGCAAAGCCCTGAGCTGGGCCTGGGTGGTCCTGTTCGCCTTTCTGGCCGCCGATCTGACCGCGGCCGCCCTGGAGCAGCGACTGCAGCTACCCACCCCGGCCGTGTCGGCCTCGCCCTCCAAAGCCCCTTCGCCCTCCCCGGCAGCCGCCCAACCAGCGGGTGCCATTCCCGGTGAATTGGTCAGCGTGCTCGATACCAGGCCACCCGAACCGATCATCGAGCCGGGCGACGCCGGCGACCAGAATGCCCCGGAAGCCGCTGCCGCAGCCGACCCGATCAACGTCCAACTGAAAGGCACCATCCTGGGGGCCAGCGGGGTTTCGCTGGCGGTAGTCGGCGACGGTAGCGGAGAGACCCGCCTGCTGAGCGTCGGCGAGCAGATCGGCGACTTGACGCTGGCCGAGGTGGCCCAGCACAGCGCCACCTTCAAGCGAGGCCAGGAGACGGTCGTCTTGACCCTGCTCGACTCGGGCCTGGCCGGAGGGTCGAGTGCCACTACGGCCGCGCCGGTGGCCGTCAATACCCCGGTTGCTCCCGCTCCCAGCCAGGTGAAGCCCCCCGAGACCATGGCCGAGATGCAGGAGTTGCTCAACAATCCCGCAACCGCTTCGGAGGGCTTCAAGCTTACCCCCATCAACCGCAAAGGCGAATCGTACGGGGTCATGCTCGAGTTTCGCAGGCCCGGCAACCTCATGGCCGCCATCGGGCTGCGCCACGGCGACATCCTTCTCAACGTGAACGGGCGCCCGCTCAAGTCGGGCGAGGACATGTACACCGCCTACCAGGAGATGCGCAACAGCCCCACCGTCAGCTTCGAGGTGGACCGGGGCGGCCAGGTGGTGCCCGTCAAGTTCGAGGTCAAGGAGTAGTCAGGACTTCAGCTCGCGGGCCTGCTCGCGGGTGATCTTGCCCAGAGCCAGGTCTTTCACCACCGGATCCTGCCACGAGCGCGGCTCGGCCCCGGTCAGCTTGTGCACTCCGCGCTCGAGGTGACGCCAGAAATTGGTCCGAGCCAGGAGCGGATTGAGGCTGCCGTTCACGATGCAGTAATACTCGTCGAATGGCTGATTGTGGTGTTTGGCGTGATTCTCGCTGGTCTGCGAGATGCCCGCCTTCTGCAGCACGCGGGCAAGCCCCGGCGGGTTCTCCATGTGCGACCAGCGGTGGGAAGCCTGGGCCAGCACGCCACCTCCGCAAAAGGCCAATCCGGCGCTGGCCAGGGCGTAGTGAGGCGTGAAGGCGGCCAGGGCCACCATCGGAAGGGTCATGGCAGCGGCGCTGGGCAGAATGTTCTCCCACACGCTGACCTCGTCCATACCGCTGGCCCGGTGGTGATCCTGGAACGATTTCGCTGTGCCGCCCACCAGCGGCGTGTTCTCGTCAGGATAGTTGTCGATGGACCAGTGGAAGACCCCGCTGGCGAAGTCGGCCGCCACCAGGCCTGCCCCGGCGGCTCCCAGGGCCATCGCCCCGGCCGCGATCTTGCCGGCCAGGCCGGGTTGAGCGGCCACTTCCAGAGCGATGCGCGCGGCCGTGACCAGGGCCGCGGCCTGACAGGTGCGCCCCAGCACTTTGGCCACCAGCTCGCGCCGGCCAGGCTCCAGGCTGTCTTGGGGCTGAGGCGGCTCCTCCGTGGGGGAAGAGGCGCGAGCGATGAAGGACGGGCGGGGGGCTACAGACAGAACATTCATAACATCTCCATCTAGCCCTATCGAATCGAAACAAACCTTAAAACAGAGCCATTTTTCCCGATCCACGAAGGATCTATCCAGGATCCCGGAGTAGCCAGTGAGGTGAGGCTCGCCCCTATCCTGCTCATCTTGCTGCTGGCGCTGCCCGGACTTGCCCAGCGGGCCAACCACAAGTGCGAGGTGGAGGCCGTCAAACGCTCGGATGGTTGCGACATCTACGTATCCAACGGCTACGGGGTGGAGATCACCGTGACCATCAACGCCGAGCTTGAGAACATGCGCTCCAGCGAGCCGCTTCCTTTCACCGTCACGGTGCCGGGCCGCAGACGGGTCATGGTCATGAGCCTGCTCCAGGACGAGCCCCGCCTCTCCTGGCGCTACAACTACAGCACTCACTGGTGCTGGGGTAGCACCGGGGTGGTTCACGACGACACGGTCGTCTACCGATTGCCCTACGCCTCGGGAGAGGCCTTCCCCGTGCTCCAGGGCTATGACGGGCGCTTCAGCCACTCGGGCGACAACGCTTGCGCCCTCGATTTCTCGATGCCCGACGGCACCCCTGTGCATGCCGCTCGGGAGGGGGTGGTGGTGGATACCGAGGACGGCTACAAGCTCGGCGGCCACGACCGGAGGCTCGGGGGCAACTACGTGCTGGTCCGCCACGCCGATGGAACCATCGCCGAGTACTTCCACCTCAATCCGGGGGGGGTTGCCGTGCGGGTCGGGCAGGTCGTGCAGGCAGGTGACCTGCTGGGCTATTCGGGCCACACCGGCTTTGCCGATGGACCCCACCTTCACTTCATGGTCTTTCGGGCCGTGAACGGCCACCATCGCGAGTCCTTCCCCACCCGCTTTGAGGTCGACGGGGAGAGCGAGCCGGTGCAGCTCCGGGAGGGGCGCGCCTACCGCTGCCCCTGACCGAAGAGCAGGCAGAAGAGATAGCCTCCTCCGGCCCGCAAAGCGGCCACGCCTACCTGGCGATAACCGGGGTGGAGCAGGTTGTCCTTGTGGAACGGACTCTGGAGCATCGCCTGCAGAGCCTCGGCCGGGCTGGGGGCCTGGCTCAGGTTCTCGCCCAGCTTCAGAAAGCGAAGCCCCCGGGCCCGCAGCCTGGCATCTGGCGGCTCGGGGCCGAAGTGGCCGCGCTGGTTCGTCTCCAGCATGCGCTGCACGTATTCTCGTCCCACTTCGGTCATGGTGGGGTTCAGGACCAGAGGCACCAGGCCCCTCCGGGCCCGTTCGCTGTTCAGGCGACGAAGAATCTCGGCTTCGGCCGGCAGCAAGAAGTCGTCGAGCACCTCGGTGGTGAGCGGCACCGGCTGTCCCGAGCGGCAGGCGGCCAGCTCGCGGGCCAGCAGCGGGTTGCCCGGGTAGCCCTGGTGCGCAAATCGGACCACCCCCTCCGGGTCCACCACGAAGAGGGTGGGCACGGTGGTCACCCCCCAGGCGCGGCTGACGCGCGAAGTGGCGTCCATCAGCACCGGGAAGAAGATTCCCTCCCTGGCCAGCAGCGGCTCGACCTGGCTGCGCCCGCGGGTATCCACCGAGACGAAGAGGATCACCGGATCGAGACCGGGGTGCTCGGCCACCAGGCGCTTGAGGCGGCGCACCTCCTCCTTCCACGTGTCGCACCAGCAGGCCCAGAAATTGACCAGCACGACCCGGCCTCGGAACTGGCTCAGGCTGACGCGATTGCCGTGCAGGTCGGCCAGGGCGAAGTCGGGAGCCGGCTGACCGGGAACGGGCGCCGCCAAGGCCACGCGAAGCATCAGCAGGACCAGGATCCACCTCACTGGCGCAGGATCTCCAGCACCTGACTTTGAGAGCAACCCCACACCTCGGGCCGGTACATCAGGCTGGCTCGCGCCGGTAGAGCCTGAAACCGGCCCGGCGTCTCGGCTCGCTGGCGATAGACCAGCCGGGTGCGGCCGGCCGGCAGGGAGCTCAGGAAGAACACCGTGCGGTCGTCACGCACCTCGCGCCGATACGGCAAGCCGGCTTCGTCGGGCACCTCCATCCCGGCCGCGCGGGGGTCCTCCAGCATCACATACTCCATGGCCTGAGGCGCCTCCAGCACCAGCTCCACCTCGAGCTCGTCCTGAGGGTGCACCGCAGCTGCCAGGGGGGCGCGCTGACCAGGACGACGGTAGGTCCGCTCCACCCTCAGCCCGTGCTGCTCGGCGGCCAGCACGTCCAGCTCGGAGGCCTCGTAGTAGGTCAGCCGCGCTGAGACAACCGGCAGGCCCGCGCTGGGAGCGAGCTCCAGGCGATGTTGACCGGGCCCGGGCTCGAGCCGAGCGCGGTCCTCGGTCAGGGCCACGCTCTGACCATCGAGCCGAACCTCGAGGCCCGTGGCGGTAGCCGTCTGGCCGGTGGCAACCAGGTAGCTCGACAGCAAGAAGACGGCCTGGGCCGAGTCTTTGGTGGATTTCCAGCGCTGGGACAGCACCCAGGCCACCCCGGGCGAGAGCAGCGGATCCTGCGCGTTGTCGTGAACCAGTGCTTGCAGCACCAGGCAGGTGGCCTCCAGGTCGTCGTCGGTCCAGCCGTAGGCGGTGCGGCTGGCTGCCTTCCAGTGAGCCAGCGAGCCTTCCCGCACGGCCAGCTGGCGCAGAGCCGTCAAATCGGGCTTCTGGCCCGCTTGCTGGAGGCCCAGGGCCACCAGAGCGCGACTGTAGGTGGACAGGCTGGCCTCCTGCTCGAGGGCCTTCAGCTGCTCCAGGGGAGCATGTCCCGCCAGGGCCAGGGCCCAGGCCAGGTAGGCGCGGTCCTCGGGCGAGCTGGCAGCATCCAGGAGCTGGCGAGCGCACTCGACGCCCGCCTGGAGAACCTCCTCGCGGATGGGCCAGTTGGCCTGGCGGGCCCGCACCAGCCCGGAGATGACGTAACCGGTCAGGAAGGGATTGGTGCGGTCCTCCTTCCACCAGCCCCAGCCGCCATCTTCGTGCTGGTAGCCGTAGAGCGCCTCCAGACTGGCCGTAACCATGGCCTGCAGCTCGGTCTCGGAAATGGGGCTCTTGAGATTCAAGCTCTGGAGCGCCTGCGAGGCGGCCAGGGTGGGCACGAAGCGGCTCATGGTCTGCTCCACGCAGCCATAGGGGTAGTCGGCCAGGTAGCGCAGCGTGTCCGCCACGACCCCGGCCGGCGAGCCGTCCAGGCGCACCTCCAGGCGCACCCGGCGCGCCCCGGCGGGGATGCGGTAGTCGAGCTCGCGCGGCCCGTCGAGGAGACCCGCGAAGTACTGCTCGCGAGGCAGACCAAACGGCTTGACGGGCACCCGCACCCGCTCCGCATCCCCCTCATTGCCAGCCCTGGCGCGCGAGAGAAGCTCAACTTCCTCGCTCGACTGCACGGCCAGCCTGGTACGCAGCTCACTCTGACCTCCGGCGGCCACCACGCTCTCGGCGGCGGCGGGTTGAACGGCCTGGGCCCCCTTCGTCTCCAGCGAGAGCGCCAGAGTCTGGCTCTCCTCGGTGCGATTGTGAGCCACCAGCTTGACGTCGCTCTCATCGCCCTGCACCCAGAAACGAGGGGCAAAAGCCTGCACCATGACCGGCAAGCGCACCAGCAACTGGGCGCTGGTCTGGCCCACCGAGGCGGGGGGGCTCACGGCCCGGGCGGTGGCCCGCCAGGTGGTCAGGTTGTCGGGCAGGGGGACGGACACCCGAGCGGTGCCGTCCTCGCCGGTCAGCACCGCCGCCTGCCAGAAGGCCGTGTCCTGAAAGTTCTCGCGCACCGGCGCCTGAGCTTCGATGGTCTGAAAGCCGGCCACCCAGGGCTTGCGGGGGATGGCTTCAAAGCTCTGCACCAGGTTGGGCCGCTGAGCGTAAAAGAAGCGATGAATATCGCCCGCGTACTCGGCCTTGAGAGCCAGCAGGGCCTCATCCACCACCGCCAGGGCCACGCTGGAGCGGCGCGGCTGGCCCTGCTCTCGGGTCACCAGGGTCAGCTCGGCCGTCTGGGCCGGGCGGAAGTCTTCGCGCTCCTTGCGCAGGCTGACCTCGAGGTGGTTCTGATCCAGGGGCACCCGCAGCGCCACGCTGTCCTCCAGCGAGTATTGAGCCTGAGGCAGGGTAGCCCGGAGCGTGACCGAGGGAGCATACTCCCGGGTGACCTTCAGGTCGACCACGGCCGACTTTCCCGACATCACCACCACCCGCTGATCGAGCAGGCGGCTGCCTTCCACCGTCAGCCAGACGGTGCCGGGGCGATCGGCCAGGATCAAGCAGCGCAAGCTCTCGCCCGGTCGGGCGCTGGTGCGTGCGGGGACCAGCTGCAGGGCGGGATAGTCCTGCTCGGAGGCCGTGCCGGTGATCCAGATCCAGCTCTCCCCTTCAACCTTCTGGCTGACGGCCCGCAAACGCAGAGAACCGGCCGACCGGGGCCGGAAGCTCACGGTCGTCTGCCCCTCGGCCCCGGTCCGGAAGGGGAGCCGCTCGAGCAGCTTGCGCCCCCTCCAGACCTCCACCTGGCCGCTGGCGGCGTGGGGTTTCCCCAGCCGGTCCAGCGTGCGCACCTTCAGGGCCACCGGCTGTCCCACCGAGCCCACCCACTGCAGAGGCCTGACATAGACCCCGTAGCGACCCACCGAGCCCAACGTGCTGGCCGTCTGCTCCACCTCGCGCCCCTCGGCGCCCACAACCTTGACCGAGAGGAAGTAGCGCGCATCGCGCTTGCGCTCCGGGGCGCTCAGGCGGATCACGGCCTTCCCCTCCTCATCGGTCACAGCCTCGCCCTCAGTGACGAAAGAGCGGTAGCTGCGGTAGTCGGTGGCCAGCGGGTCCTCCCCTCCTTCGGCCGGATCCGGCTCGCCGTAGAGCTCGACCTGGCTCAACGTCCAGGAGACTTGAGCACCCTTCACCGGACCTGCGAAGAAGTAGCTGGCGTCCAGCTCGAAGGTCAGGGGCTCTGAGCCTACGTAAAGAGGCCTGGTGGCCCGCAAGGCGATCTGGAAGGGGGGCTTGCGGAACTCCTGCACCTCGAACGGCAGGCTGTCTGGCCCGGCCGTCAGCATGCAGCGGCCCAGGGGCACCTCGGCTGGCAGCGTGAGCTGGCCCTGGATCACCCCGAACTCGTCCGCCGTCAGCGTGGTGTCGAGCAGCTTGCTGTCGGCCGGATCGCGGATCACCACCGCCACCGGCTCCCCCGTGGCCACCTGCTGGCCCTCGGGCCCGAGCTTCATGGCCACGCCCCGAAAGAACAGCTTGTGGCCCGGACGATAGAGCGGGCGGTCGGTCTGCAGGTAGATGCGCAAGGGACGCTCGGGACCAACCCCGGGGGTGGTCAGACGCAGCTGCTGAACCCCCAGGCGGGCGTCAACCTGGTAAGCCGGACGGCCCTGGCCGGAGGGCAGAGGAAAGCTGAGCTGACCCAGGGCGTCGGTCACTCCCTGGCCCAGACCGGGGACGGTGACCGAGACGCCCGCCGCGGGCTTGCGCCGGGTCAGGCTCTGGACCTGCAGATAAAGCCGCTCGGGACTGAGCTTGCCCAGCAGGGCCAGGTCGGTCAGGCTGACCTCGGCGCCGGCCTCGTGGCCGGCCCCCCGGGCCACCACCCGGTAGACCCCGGGTCCGGGCACCTTCAGCTTGACCCCCATCGAGTCGGAGCTATAGCCCACCCGCCATGGCATGCTCTTGCGAGCCACCACTTTCCCGCCCTGGAGGACCTCCAGGTTGACCCCGTTCAGATAGCGTCCCGAGACGGTAAAGCGCACTTCGGGCGGAACCTGGGGCGACTCGGCCGTGACCGACAACTGGCCGGCGCCGCTGAAGCGCACGGTCCCCGGGCCATCGCCCAGGCCCACCAGGGTGGAGCGAGCCCCCACGACCACACGCTGGGTCGTGCGCAGGGCCAGCGTCTCGCCCTCGTAGCCCTGGAACAACCCCGGGTAGGTGGTCTGATCCACCTTGAGCTTGGGAATCGGAAAGTCGTAGAAGCTCTTGCCCAGCACCCGGGCCTCGGGGCTGAGACCGCGTCGCACCACCCGGCCGGAATCGAGCTCGAGGAGCAGATCGTCCACCTGCAACAGCCCGGGAGCGGCCTGGGACAGCCGAGGCCAGCTGACTTTGCGCTGCCAGAGCAGCTTGCCCTGGCGGTTGTAGAGACGGAGCGCGTCGGAGCGGTCGGCCACCCGACCCTGGAAGACGCTGGGATCATTCAGCTTGCGACGGACCAGAACCTCGCCGCGGGCGTTGAGCCAGAGCGTCTCCGGACCGACCTGCACCACTCCCGGAGCCAGCAACCGGGCATCCTTGAAAGGCAGCCGGACCGCTCCGAAGCCGACCTGGGTGGGCGTGCAGATCCAGAGGCTGGAGCCCTCGGGCTCGCAGGCGAGAACCTTCTCTGGGTGGCGCTCGAGCTCGACACCTGTGGCCGGATCGAGCGCCACCGGGATCTGTTGCTCCAGCACCCAGAGCCGACCCCCATGGAGGCGGGGATTCAGTCCCGCGTGTCGCCAGCGCTCCTGACCGTTAGACAGGTCCAGAGCCAGCACACCGCTTCCGCGGCTCACGATGACCGTTCCCTGAACAGCCAGGAGGGGCAGGTCAACGTTTGGAGAGCGCCAGACAATCTTGCCGTCCGAGCTGGCTACACACAGCAACTGGTCGCCCGCCAGCACCAGAAGGTTCGATTCTATAGCTACCGCGGCCTGAATGGGACCGGGCAGCTCCAGGGCCCAGGCCACGCCGGAGGGCAGCTCCCGGGCGGCCACCAGGCCGGCCAGCAGCCAGAAGAGGAGCAAAATTCTCAAGCGAGAAAGTGACACGACTTGTACGGGTCCTTCGTGGGGTGGGCGCAGGTTCGGCGCCTCCGTTCGAGGGCCTGTTGAGTTTTTTTCAGAATTGTCGGTGCTGAAAAAGGTTCAATGACATGACGAAGCGAATATGACCAGTTGAGGGGATCTATAGGTTTACCCGGTGCGGGCCTCAGGGCCCGCTCTACTTGAGCAACGAGACGCAAATGAGGTCGGACGCAGAGGAAACCAGCGAGCTGGCTGAGTGGCTCCGCCGCAGGGCAGAGCGGCTCGAGGCCCTGGCTGATGAGCAATATAGCGGGATGGCACCAACCCGCATCGAGGAGGAGTCTGACAACCTCCATGAGCTGGTGGGCCAGACCGAGAGCCGACTCATGGCTTTGCGTCTGCACAAGCTGCAGGCCCACTTGTCCGACGTCGATACCATCTTGCGCGACCTGAAGGCCGATCTGGTCGAGCGCCAGGAGGAGGGACGCCCCTCCAACTTGCTCGAGTCGCTGGTGCAGGCCGCCGAGGCCGAGCGAGCCCGATTGGCCCGCCTGGTCAACGCTACCCGGGCCGGCATAGACGTGAGCCGCGAGCGCCGCTCGCTGACCCGCTACGAATCGTTTGAGGACTATGGTCGACCTGACTCCACCCGCCGCGAGAGCGACTACCTGCGGCATTTATTTGGTGAGACCCGGGAAGACCTGCCCATCGTGCGCGAGCGTCCCCGGCGGCGTGAACGCGAGCAGCGGGCGCCCGAGCGGGCTCCTGAGCGTCGCGAGCTAAAACGTCGCCGCAGCGAGCGCACCGAGTATGACCTGGATGCGGTCCAGGCTCCCAGCCGCGAAGAGCTCGAAGAGCGCCACCGAGAGCGACTCGAGCAGTCCAAAGCCAGGCGCGCGGCCGAGCAAGAGCGGGCGGAGGCGGCCAGGTTGGCCCGCGAGCAGCAACGCGAGGAGCAGCGTCTGAAGGCGGCTGAGCGCGAGCGCTTGCAGCGCGAGAAGGAGAAGGATGTTCTGGCTCGGCGCGAGGCCGAGCGCGAGCGTCAGAAACAAGAGCGGGAAGAAAAACTCCGCCTCCAGGCGGAAGCTGAGCGCGAAGAGAAGGCGAGACGCCTGGCCAAAGTCGAGCAAGAGCGCAGCAGCGCCCGCGAGCGCATGGAGAAACGCCGGCTCGAGCGCGAGCAGGCCGCCCAGGAAGAGGCCGCTCGTAAGGCTGCCGTTTTGGCCAAACGGGCAGAGAAGCTGAAGGAGCTGGAATCCTCGCGTTCCGAAGCAGCCGCCCAGGAAGAAGCCAGGAAAGCCGAGCGTGAGGCGCGTCGCGCGGCCCGGGCAGCCGAGCTGCAGGCCCGTCGAGCCGGTGAGGCCGAGGCCCAGCAGAAAGCCCTGTCCGAACGCGAAGCGCGCCGAGCTGAGCGCGAGGCGAGGCGCGCCGCCGAGCCGGCCGCGGTCGACGACCGCGAGGCCCGTCGAGCTGCCCGGCGAGCCGCCCAGGAGCCCGGGCCGGTCAGCGATCGCGAGGCTCGAAGGGCGGCGCGACGGACAGCTCAGGAGGGAGCCGAGATGGCTCCGGTCGGCGATCGCGAGGCCCGCCGGGCGGCCCGGCGAGCCGGTCAGGAGGCGACTGAAGAGGCTCCGGTCAACGAGCGTGAAGCTCGCAGGGTAGCCCGGCGCGCGGCCCAGAATGAAGCCGAAGCCCCGGTCAGCGACCGTGACGCTCGGCGTGCCGCCCGCGAAGCCCGTCGGGCCGAACGCCAGGGCATACCGCGCTCAGAGCTGGCGACTCCCGCCGAGGAAGAAGACGAGATCGCCGCGCTGTTGCGCGATGTCGATGAGGAGATTGGAGGCTCGTCTCACCGCCCTCTGGTTGAGCTGACTGACCTCGAAGACGAAGATGTCGAGCACGCAGAGGTCGAGGTCGCTGAGGAAGAGGTCGTCGAGGAAGAGGCCGCTGAGGAAGAGGCCGCTCCGGTTGAGGAGCAAGAGGTTGCCGGGGCCGAGGAATTCGAGCTCGCTGAGCAAGAGGCTGAGGTCGAGCCCATCGCGGTCGCCGAAGGAGAGGTCGCAGAGTTCGAGCTCGCCGAAGAGCCCATTGAGGAAGAGGCTGCTGAGGCCGAGGTCGTCGAGGAAGAGGTCGCTGAGGCCGAGGTCGTCGAGGAAGAGACCGCCGAGGAAGAGGCCGCTGAGCAAGCCGTCGCCGAGGAAGAGGCTGCTGAGGCCGAGGTCGTCGAGGAAGAGGCCGCCGAGGAAGAGGCCGCTGAGGAAGCCGTCGCCGAGGAAGAGGCTGCTGAGGCCGAGGTCGTCGAGGAAGAGGTCGCCGAGGAAGAGCTCGTTGAGGAAGAGCTCGTTGAGGAAGAGCTTGTCGAGGAAGAGCTCGTTGAGGAAGAGCTTGTCGAGGAAGAGCTTGTCGAGGAAGAGCTTGTCGAGGAAGAGCTTGTCGAGGAAGAGCTTGTCGAGGAAGAGCTCGTCGAGGAAGAGCTCGTTGAGGAAGAGCTCGTTGAGGAAGAGCTCGTTGAGGAAGAGCTCGTTGAGGAAGAGCTCGTTGAGGAAGAGCTCGTTGAGGAAGAG
>JAANMU010000070.1_pt1 | contig 118961 bp, 95 predicted proteins | sample 7279701 | NCBI WGS metagenome assembly JAANMU01 (sample SAMN14094539, study PRJNA606508) | bioreactor metagenome | isolation source: A lab-scale SPAN reactor treating ammonium-rich wastewater day 57 | place: Ireland: Galway | collected 2017-03-13
TGGCCGACCTGCTAGGCGCCGACGATCCGGAGACGATCATCTTCGGCCCGAACATGACCACGCTCACGTTCGCCTTCTCGCGGGCTTTGGCGCGCACCTGGCAGCCAGGCGACGAGGTGCTGGTAACCCGCCTGGACCACGACGCCAACGTGACCCCTTGGGTGCGCGCCGCCGAGGATGCCGGCGCTACCGTGCGGTTTGTGGAACTACGGCGGGAAGATTGTACGCTGGACCTGGACGACTTGCGCTCCAAGCTGAACAGCCATACGCGGCTGGTGGCGGTGGGCTGCGCTTCCAATTCCGTGGGCACGATCAACCCGGTTCGCGAAATTTGCCGGTGGGCGCACGACGCCGGCGCCGAGGTGTTTTTGGACGCGGTCCACTATGCTCCGCATGCGCTGGTGGATGTGCGCGACTGGGGTTGCGACTTTCTGGCGTGCTCGGCGTACAAATTTTTCGGTCCGCACATTGGCATTCTGTGGGGCCGCCGCGAGCGACTGGAAACGCTCCCCGCCTACAAGGTGCGGCCGGCGCCCAACACGCTTCCCGGGAAATGGATGACCGGCACGCAAAGTCACGAAGGAATTGCCGGCGTGTTGGCGGCCGTCGAGTATCTGCGCGAGCTGGGCGGCGCCGTAGCGGGCGATGACTCCCTCTCCCGCCGCGCGGCGCTGGCGCAAGCCTACGCCGCCATCGGCGCGTATGAGCGCACCCTGGCGCGGCGTTTGTTGGCGGGGCTGGCCGAAATCAAGGGCGTCACCATCTACGGCATTACCGCCCCCAACCGAATCGACGAGCGCATGCCCACGGTTTCGATCACCCATGCCCGTCGCACCGCCGCCGAGTTGGCCCATGACCTGGGCGAATGCGGCGTATTCGCCTGGCACGGCAACTACTACGCCTTGAGCCTGACGGAAACCCTCGGCCTGGAGCCGCAAGGGATGCTCCGACTCGGCCTCGTTCACTACAACACCGTCGAAGAAGTCGACCGCCTGCTAACGGCGCTCCACGACGTGGCGCGCGTTTAGCCAACGTAAGGTGGGTCAAGCCCTGCGCAGACCCACCAGGAGGCAGGATAGGTGTTAGAAGGCAAAGATGGGAATCTTCGGTAGTTCCCGCTTGCCATGCGGGACTTTCTTCCCGACCAACCACCCCACGCGGCGCTGGCGGAAGGTCTTGTCCGGCAGATGGGACCTATATGCCTAAACAATCACAGCCGCTTGGGAGGCAGGAGGTTGTGAGTCTCGCCGTCGCGTGATTGGCGCGGCGCCGTAGACGTGGGCAGGGCGGGGCGCCTCCCCAGGGCCAGTTGCGTGCTTATGGGGATGTGGCGTAACGTAGGGAGGGGCGCCGCATCATGGATTGGCTGTGCGGTTTTGAGCCTGCATGGAACACTGCAGGGACTTCTGTTGGGTTGTGGGTTTGACTTCCAAAGCCGGCGACCGGGGGCGTGGTCGAATGCCGCGGAGTTCGATACGTGGAACTGAGGTACGAGGACGATGCCCCTGCGCTTCCTCCTGATTGGCGACATTGTCGGCAAGCCAGGTTATCGCTTTGTCGAACGCGTGCTTCCTGGTCTTCGGCAACGCGAACGCCTGGACCTGGTCATCGCCAATGCCGAGAACGCCGCCGCCGGCGCCGGTCTGACGCCCAAAATTTACCATCGCTTGCTGGAAGTCGGCGTCGATTGCGTCACGATGGGCGACCACATCTATCGACGCAACGAACTCAACCCGACGCTGGAAAAAGAACCATGCATCGTTAAGCCCGCCAACTATCCGCCCGAAGCCCCCGGCCGGGACTGGGCCGTGGTGAGCGCCGCAGACGGAACACGCGTGGCGGTGTTTAGCCTCCTCGGGCGGGTATTCATGCGCCCGGTGGATTGTCCCTGGAAGACAGCCGAGCGCATCTTGGCCACCCTTCCCGAAGACGTGCGGGTGATCGTGCTGGACTTTCATGCGGAAGCAACCAGCGACAAGCAACTAATGGGCCGCTACCTGGACGGCCGCGTGTCGGCGGTGCTGGGCACGCATACGCACGTTCCCACGGCCGACGAACAAATCTTGCCGCGCGGCACGGCGTTTCAGTGCGACGTAGGTATGACCGGCCCGCACGAAAGCATCCTCGGCCGCGAGATCAGCCAAGTGATGACGACCACGTTAACGTTCCGACCCACCATCTTCCACGTGGCCGAGAACGACGTGCGCTTGCATGGATCGATTGTTGAGGTCGATCCCCAGACCGGCCGCGCGCTATCGATCCGTCGCCTCGCGGTCCAAGAGGCCGAGGCGGACGAACTGGAAAAACTCGGCCAGGCCGTCACGCCTTCTTCCTAGCGCAATTCCAAGGCGTCACCTGTGCGAAGAGGAGAGGTGGCTGAACAGCGATCGACTTGATCCTGCACTGGCGATTGACGGAACGCTTCTTGGTGCAGTTGATGGCGGACGGCGGTAGCTCCCCGATGCCGCCGCGGGCCCAAACTTTTCTTTCATCTTGCGGGGAATACGGGTTGATACGGAGTGATGATCGGCTAAACTGGCGTCTTGTTGAGACAGAATATCAGTCTCAATAGACCGAGTTTAGCCAGCCGCAATCCCGCCCGCCAGCCAAAACGGGTTCTCCCGTTCCCACCTCGGTCACCTCCCGGTTCTAGGAACCGGTTTACGAATCCTTACTTTCGCGGAGGTGACGCTATGCGCAGACGATGCGCGTTCACGTTGGTTGAACTGCTGGTGGTGATCGCCATTATTGGATTGCTCGTCGGATTGTTGCTTCCCGCGGTGCAGGCCGCCCGCGAGTCGGCGCGCCGCACCAGTTGCGGCAACAACCTCAAGCAGCACGGGCTGGCGTTCCATAACTTCGCCAGCGCCAGGAAAGACGCTTTTCCGCCGCGCGTCAGCCATGTAAAGGGGCTTCTGCATGGGGTGAACACCTACTTGTTGCCTTATTTCGAGCAGCAGCCACTCTATGACCAGTATGATTTTGCCGATGGCTGGAACACGCCCGAGAATTTCGACGTAATCAGCACGCCGCTGGAGGTGATGATTTGTCCGTCCACCGTGGACCGCCGCGCTCTGCTGAAGCGGACTGACAGCACGCAGCACGAAATCTCTTCGCTCACCGATTACTCGCCGACGTATGGACTGACAGGGCAGGTGGTTACCGCGGGACTCTTTCCGCCCGAGACCGATCGTAGCGGCGTCTTGTTCGAGGCAAATTCGCCCAACCCGCTGGCGGCCATCACCGATGGCACGTCGCACACCGTCATGATTCTCGAAGCCGCGGGAAAACCGATGAGGTGGGTCCTGGGCCGGCACATGCCGCCCAATTATGGCGGCGGGACTGGCAACGTCGGCGGCGGCGCGCCGGGCAGCGCGTGGGCGGGGCCGTGGACCGATACCGGCGGCCGTGGTCATCAGTACGATGGAGTCACCACCCCTGGCCCCTGCATGGTCAATTGCTCCAACCAACCCGGCGCGGGCGTTTATAGCTTTCATCCGGGCGGTGCGTACATGCTCTTTGCCGACGGCTCGGTGCGTTTCGTGCATGAGCAGGTTGAGCAATTTGTGTTCTACGCCCTCTTCACGCGAAGCGGAGGCGAAACGCTTTCCAACGAACTGTAAAATCCTGAATACCAGAAGGGCATGATGAGATTATTCGAAAGCAAGCCATTCGGGCGCGTGGGGTGTGGCGGCCTGCTCTTGGTCGCCGCTGTTCTCTTGGGGTGCGAAGACCGGTTCGACCATGAACCGGTGTACCCCGTCTCGGGCGCTCTCTTTTTGGGCGACAAGCCGGCAACCGGAGCCATGGTTACATTTCACCCGGCCGACCAAATCAACAACTATCGCGCGCAGCGCGCGATCGCCACGGTGGAACCGGACGGCACGTTCGCCATGACGACTTTCTTCCCCGGCGACGGCGTACCTCCCGGCGACTACGTGGTCACGTTCAATTGGCCCGGCGAACTACCTCCGGGCGCCTCGCCCACCGATGTTCCCCCCGACCTGTTTGGCGGACGGTACAGCAATCCAGCGAAGCCGTTCACGCGGGTCACCGTCCAAGAGAGCGACAACGTCCTGGAGCCATTCCGAGTTTCTCCCTAAAGCCTTGTTGCATACAGGCCGGAAGCGCAAGCGAAGAACGAGGCGAAACACTCCTTCGGTTGGGACTCAGGCTTGTTTCGGTCGCGTCGCGCCCATGGGAAAGAGGTAATAGCCCCCTTGAATCGTCCTGCGAATTCGCATTGCCGGCGTTGGATTAGAATACCACCAAATATTTCCTCCCTAACCTTTTCAAGCTTCATTATGAATGCAACATGTTCCGGGAAACGGTTCGGCGCGGCGCTGCCGTGCGTCTTGATTCTCATGGCGTGCGGCGAGGTGGCCGCGGAAAAGCGCGTGCAATCGGGCTTGCAGGCGGGAGAAGCCATCTCCACCATCTTTGAGCCTCTGAATGTGACGGGGCCGTTTGCCGGAGAGCCGCATTGCCTGGTATGTGAGAACGGCGGCAACCCGGTGGCCATGGTGTTCGCCCGCGACGTAAGCGAGCCGCTCATGCGGCTCTTGGCGAAGTTCGACGCCGCGGCGGCCCGCCATCCCCAGCAGGAACTGGGAAGCTTCGCCGTGTTTCTTAGCGAAGCGGAAAACCTGCCCGAGCGGTTGAAAGGCGCGGCCGAAAAACATGCGCTCAAGCAGGTGGTGCTGGCCATTGATCAGCCGGCCGGCCCCGATGGCTTTAAGGTCGCGCAAGACGCGGACGTGACAGTCGTGCTGTACCGCGAGTACGGCGTGAAAGCCAACCATGCCTTCCGCAAAGGCGAACTGACGGATCAGGCCATCGAGAAAATCGTGGCCGACCTGCCCAAGATTCTCAAAGCGGACTGACTCCTCGAATGGAAAGGCCCGCCAGCGTTCTCCCTTCTGTTGATTCTTATACCGTACTTCGACTCGCCCAAGACTTGGTAGCTATGCGCATTTGGTTTTTAACGGTTGCAATCGGTTTTACGCTCCTGGCTTTCCCGGCGGCGGTTCCCGCGCAATCGCCCTTGGGCGAGGCGCTGAAGGACATCGACGTCGCCTCGCATTGGATCTACGACGACTGGCCCCGCGCCCAGGACGAGGCCAAGGCCACGGGCAAACCGCTCCTGGTGGTGTTGCGGTGCGTGCCATGTCCGCCGGGGCGCAGTCTCGACACGCAAGTGATGCAACCCGACCAGGAACTGGAAACTCTGGAAAAGCAGTTCGTTTGCGTGCGGCTGATTCAGGCCAACAGCCTGGACCTGGACCTGTTCCAATACGACTACGATATGTCGTGGTCGGCCATGTTCCTTAGCCCCGACCTGACCGTCTACGGCCGGTACGGCACGCGCAACGCCAACGGCCCGGCGTCCGACGCGCTGCTCTCGGCTCACGGATTCCGCAAGGCCGCCGAGCGGGCCTTGGAGTTGCATAAGCGATACCCGGCCAACAAGGCGCTGCTGGCGGCCAAGACCGGCAAGCCCTCGGAGTATAACAGCCCGCGGCAAATCCCCGGGCTGGAGGAACGCCCCGCCGCGGCGACCGCCAGGCAGAACTGCATTCACTGCCACATGGTGAAGGAATACGCCATGCGGGCGAAGTGGCAGGAAGGTCGATTGACGGAAAAAGATTTGTGGGTCTATCCCATGCCTGAGCGGATCGGCTTGACCTTGGACGTGGAGGACGGCCTAGCGGTGCGGGAAGTGGCCGACGATTCGCCCGCCTCGCAAGCGGGACTTGCCGCGGGCGATGTGTTGGTCACCCTCAACCAGCAACCGCTCATCTCGACGGCCGACGTTCAATGGGTCCTGCACAACGCACCCGACGACGCCCAGTTGCCGGTGACCGTGCGCCGCAACGGCAAACTGGTGGCGAAAACCCTGCACGTTGGGGGCGACTGGAAGAAGTCCGACATTGCCTGGCGAGCGTCGTCGTGGTACGGCCTGCGGCAAGGCGTGAAGTTGGAGCCGCTTTCGGCGGCCGAGAAGGCGCAGCACGGCATTGGCGCCGACCGTCTGGCGCTCGTGGCCAAGGGCCTGTTCGGCCGCGGCGGACCGAAGGTGAAAGCGGCTGGCTTGCAAGTGAACGATGTAGTGATCGCCGTGAACGGCCAAACCCAGGCCATGACCGAGACCGATTTTCTGGCGTACTTGCGGCTCCAGCACGGACCCAAAGATTCGATCCGCCTCAAGGTGCTTCGCGGCGACAACACCCGCGAGTTGACCATCCCCCTGTGGTGATCTGCTCCTGCGGACGTGAAGCCCAGGCAAGAGTCGCATCTGCTGGCGGGCGCGAAACCGCAAGCGCATCGCTTGCGGTTTCGCGCCGTGACCAGTCGCTTGGGTGGACAACCGTTACGGCGCCTCTGGCAGCGCGTCCACTTGCTTCCGCACTCGCTGGCGCCTTTCTTGGGCGACTTCCAACGCGGTGGCGGCGGCCGCGACTTCCAGCGAGGCGATCTCGACCGCTTGCTTCAGGCCGCGGTATTCCGCACCGCTGATGAACCCGGGAGGTAACTGACGCGCTTGCCCGACTTCGATCCCGGCGATCTTCTCGCCCATTTTCGCAATATCCCATTCGAGTTCGGCCACGCGCACGGCCATCGCCGACCTTTGCAATGCGGCCAGAAGCTTCTCCCGTTCGCGGTCTTTCGATGTGGCTAAGTCGCCGTCGCTCGCGGGCGGGCTTTCTGGTGATCGAACCTTCAGCAGTTGGAGCCGCTGGCGTGAAAGGTCACATTGGAGCTTCGCTCGTTCGGCCACGAGACTGATTCGCCGAGCCTCGATTGCGGACATCGCGAAGGGCGCCCGAGTCTTCAAGAGGACTGCCACTTGGGATTCGCGTCGTGCTAGTTCATACGCAGCTGTTGCCTTGCGTACTTCGACCCGCGCGGACCGCAACTCCCACCGGTCAACTTCCTGCCTGGCCTTGGCCGAGGCCTGATTCAGTTCGGATAACTGTTTGGAAACGGACGCCCGAGTTTCGGATTTCGCTTCCGTTTCCTGCCCGTTGGGCGATTGGTGGATCTGAGCCGCCAGAAGGATCATGCCGATCCAGACGATCATGAGCGTGGCTCCTCCGAAATTATTGCAGAACCTGGTTACTCGTCCGAGCAGTGACCGCGCCCCGCGCCGGCGAACGACGGATCAACGCTGTTCAACCGCGCAGCGCGGCCCACAGTTGTTTGAGGTGTTCCACGGTCGATGGCGGCAGCGGACCGGGGGCGTAAGCCAGTCGCGAGTACAGTTCCGCCAAGGCTCGCGCGGGTTGCGAAAGGTTCGCGTTCCGGGCGGCAATCTGCTGGGCGAACTCGTGCGGCGTTTGTTCAGGCGGCCGTGGACAGCCCCGCTCCCGCGCCCAGGCCTCAAACGCCTCGAAACTGTACCGCACCAACTGCTCCGGCGTATACCGCCCGGCGCCCCCGGCGGCAAACGGATCGGAATACGCCGAGAACGGGCGAAAACCGGGGCCAGTTTCCGCCACCGGCGCTGCCGCTTGCGGCTCGGCCTTTTTCCTACCGAAGAGCCGCTCCCAAAAACTGCGGAAGTCGTTCCACAACTCGCGGAATCCCGCCAGCAAATCGTCTTTGTACTTGCGGAACAACCACACCCCCACGGCGAGCAATACGGCGTAGAAAATCAGCTTCAAGAGCGTTCCCAGCCAGCCGAACAACGATCCCACCAGCGCCGCCGGGTCAAGGGGCGGGCGAGGCGGATTTCCCGGCGGCGGCTGCGTCGGCGCAGACTGCCCATCGTGAGGAGGTGTGTTTGCTTGGCTTTGGTCGTGTGAAGGCGCGTTCTGATCGGAAGGCTGCCCTTGCGACGAGGAACCTTCACCTTGCGAGCCGCCTTGTTGTTGAGCACGGCCCGACTCGCTCGATTGCTGCTCCCCCTGCGCCGAACCTTGCTGCCCGATTTCGCCCTGATTGTTGGCGTTAGACGAAGGTGGATTCCCGTCCTGGCCCGGTTGCGATGATGCGCCTTGTTGCGAGCCATCCTGTTGCGTCTCGCCGGAGGACGACGGGCTTGTTTGTCCTGTTTGTTGATCGTGCCCGGTGGAGCCTTGCGTCTGGCCGGATGAAGCGCCATCGCTTTGCGATGCGGAGCGTTGTTGTCCGTGCGACTCGCCCTGCGACCCGGTATCGCCCGGCTTGGCTCCGTCCCCTTCGTCGCCAGCCGAATTTTGTTTGTCGCCCTGCGCCGAGCCGGGAGTCTCGTCGTCCTCGGTCCCTTCGTCGCCCCAGCCGAAGCGCGACGCGAGCAGATCCTTGGGCGAACTGAATTCGAGCGGAACTTGCGAGACCGCATATTCGGCGCTGGGACGCGGCAGCAGCGTGCAAAACACCAACAACGCCACAATCAGCCCGCAGCCCGTGGCGATCCAGACCGTGGCCATCTTGTCGGGCATCTCGACCCGCCGCTGCCGCAGATACCGCCGCAATCCGAGAAAACAGGTGGACAGCAGTAGCCCGAGGGCGCTGGCGACGTACAAGACCAAGTAACGAAAGGCGGCCCGGCGCGGCTCGTCGCCCGAGATGAACCGCTGACCGAAACCGAAGATGGGCAGCGCCGCCAGCGAGAAATAAACGACCCACACGCCCGGCGCTCGCGGCTTGTGAAAATGGTCCCACAGCCGCCGCCAGGCGGGCTTGCGCTCGGTCGGGCCGTCGTGGGTGGTGACGCCGAATAGCTCCACGTCGGCCTCGCCGCCGTCGCCGCGTTCGGGAGCCGATGGCTCGTCCAGGCCGACCGTTTGAAGCAGACCTTCGCCCGAGACGTTCTCATGCTCGTCGATAAGCGTGCAGTCCCACGTCAGCCGGTCGGCGCACCACCAGATCAGGCCCAGCAAGAAGAGGTTTGCCAGCAGGCTCAGGTCCGAGAACCGGTTGACCGCCAGCGCCGCCGCCACGGCCAGGGCCAGGGAAAACACCATCGCCCGTTCGCGGCCCTCTTCCATCGCAATCCGCGCGATCAACACCGCGGCGAACACGAACAGGAACAGGATGTACTGGAGCCGCGCCTGAAACCCACCGCGATAGAAGACCAACAGCAGGAAGAACACCAGGCTGGTCACCAGCGCCATAATGAGCACCGGCGTGACTGCGATCGCCAGATAATCGGCCGTGGATTTATAAAGACGGCGAGCCATGCGCCCATTCTAAACGCGGCCCCCGCGGAAACCAAATGGCCTTGGAAGCCCGCCGCCCAACCGCTACGGTGAAGGCGCGACGAGGAACGTCGTCCACAGTTTCCACCGCAGCGAGACAAGCGAATGAGTCTACTCGGGGCGCACATGTCGATTGCCGGCGGCTACCACAAGTCGGTCGAGGCCGCCGCCGAACACAAGATGGACGTAGTCCAGCTTTTCACCAAGAGCTAAACAGGTCCGCGTTTTGGTGCAGCACGATTTCCCCATCGGAAAACGAGTACCGCCACCGCTTGCCGTGCGGCTTGCGTGTCACCTGCACCTTAATTTCCTTAATGGTCGTGTTCAGGTAATTGCGGAGTGCGGTCGCGTCTTTCGTGTTCATTGCATCGCGCAATTGCTTTACCGCCGCTAGACCGCACTTCACGCGCTGGTCGAAGTCCAAAAGGATCGTCGCTGCTGGCTTTCTCACCCGCTGCAATTCCTTCTCGATTTTCTCTTTCTCGTCCCGCAGTTTGCGAATCTGTCCCTGAACCACCGGCATTAGGTCCGTATCGACTTCGACCAGCCGCGCGGCGGCTTTATCCAGCTTCGCCTCCACCTTGGCCAGCGAACGCTCCACCGCTCGTCCCTCCCGAGTCTCGGACTTGCGGCTATTCAATTCCCGCTCCAGTTCAGCCCGCGCCAGCTTGACCGCTTTGGCGTCAAACTTCGCCTCGAAGGCTTGCAACACCGCCGCAAGAACTTCGTCCTGCGTGACAAGGTGAGAATGACAGAACCCTTGGCCACGGGTATTGTGCCCCCCGCAGCGAAACCACTTCTTGCCCGTGTTGTGGTCGGTATGTCCAATCAGGGCGAAGCCGCAGTCGGCGCACCGCAGCAAACCCGAGAGGATAAAACCGCCGCCTTGCTTGTGGGGCGTCGTCCCGCGTCGGCGCAGGGCGAACATGCGTTGCACCGCGTCGAACAACTCCCGGTCGATAATCGCGGGGTGGTTATCGGGAATAATCACTTGATCCTCTTCGGCGGTCTGCCCCTGCTCAAACGCTTCGGCAATGTCGCCGCTGCGCATCGAGAATAATACCGCCTGGCAGTTTCGCCCCCACACAAAATCGCCTGCATAAATGCGGTTCATGAGCGCTTGGCGAACCCAGGAGATGCAACGCTCCTGCCCCCGCGTCCGCAACCAAACCGTCAAGTCGCGGAAGGATTGCCCGCCTGCATACTTGGCGAACAATAGCCGAATGGTTTCCACGTCCTGGCTCTCGCCAAGAACGAGGCGGTCGCCGTCCCCCTTGACGTAGCCGAGCGGTGGACGCCCCGCTACCCATTCGCCCCGCCGCGCCTTCTTGGCTTGCCCGTCTAGAGTCCCCCGCGCCATTTTGCGAACATATTCGTTATTCGCCATAGCGTCGATGGAAAGCATTAGCTGGCCAGCGAAGGAATCCCAATCAACCGGCTTGTCGCGGTCGGTGGAAGCGATCTTGACGCCCGCCCTGCGAATAGGGCGCAGTTCCGCGAAAGTTTCCATCGGGTCGGAGCGCGAGAGGCGGGACAAGTCCCACACCAGGACAAAGTCAAACGCTCCGCGCTCGGCGTCGGCAATCAGGCGTTGCCATTCGGGGCGCCGGTCGCTGGAGTCCAGCCCGCTAATCCCGGCGTCGATGTATTCGCCAATCACGTCATACCCGTGCTTGGCGGCATAGCGGTACACCGCTTCCCGCTGGCGGTCGATGCTGGCTTCTTGTGCGTCGGTGCTTTTGCGGAGATACGCCACGGCCCGGTTGCCCGGCGTGCGGTTAATCTTGAGTTTAGATTTTGCCATGATAGAATCGCCCTTGCTGTGAAGAGTGCGCCGCGTCGGGTAGTTTGGTCACGATCCCCGCCGCGGCGTTTTTGTTGGGTGGGTCGAATAAACACAAAACCCGCCGCTGTCGTTCACTTCCGCTTCTTGACTGGCCGCAACTCCAGCCCCAGGTATGCCGCCAAGCGGTCGACGTTCTCCAGGGACGGCAAACGCTCGCCATTCACGAATCGGTAAATGATGGGGTGAGACACGCCGCTGCCCTTGCTCACGGCGTACACGCTTTCCCCGCAGTCGGTTATCGCCTGCTTTAACGCTTCGCTGATGCTCATGGTATCCCCCTTGGTAAGCCCCACAGCCGCAGCCGTGGGGCGTCGTGCCCCGTTGCCTATTTCCGCGCCACGCCCGCATACCACCGCTTGAAGTTGCTGTCCCAGATGCACCAGTCCTGATTCATCATGGCGTGGTGATCGGTGCAATGGCCGCACAACTTACCCTCTTCGACTAGCACCGTAAGGGCGTCGTCAACGTCGTCCCGGTCGACCTCGGGAAACGCCCGGTCCAGTTGCAGCCGCGTGACCAGGGCCGACTCCGCGAACAACTCAGGCAGGCGGCTTTCCACTTCGTCGATTAGCTGGCAGAAGGTCGTTTGCATCGGTCGGTCCTTTCCGCTGGAGTGGGTTGCTTTCAACACGATGGATTGTACCAACCTGTCCATAGTGTGTCAACCTGTCCACAAGATATTTTTTTCCACCAACGAAAAACGCCCCACCAATCGCGTTGACTGGTGGGGCGTCGTGCGGTCAGCTTGGCGTATCGCATGGCTCGGGCAGGTCGGGCAAGTTCGCCTGAACCGGAGGCAGTTCACCCCGCCGTATGTCGATCCCGGGTGGCGCGGTGATCCCCAGGCGGATTGCCGCGCCTTTGCGCGAGAGAACTTTGACGACGATACAACCGCCTACCACAATCGTTTGGTCGCGCTTGCGGGTGATAACTAACACGGTTCGACCTCCAGCAAGCGGATAGCCACGGGAACCAATCGGGCGCGCTGCGGCTTGCCGTTTGCCTCCATGATGCGGTTGAAGTCCGCAACATACGCTTCGCCCGGCTCGCGCTTCACAATGTCCGCCACCTGCCCATCGTCGTGGACAATGGCGAACCGCTCGATAGGTAGCGGTCGGTCGTCCTGAACCAAAGCAATCGGCGCGGCGGTCACGTCGCCCAGGTACGCAGACTGAATGTTGAACATGGCGCAGTACGGTCCGCGCTCGTCTGGCATGACCTTCACGCTCTCCAGTTTGCCGCCCCGAAAGAAACCGTAGAGGGTTGGGGGTAGCGTCTCAGGGTCCAGAACGACATACGCGCCCGGCGCGGGCAGGGGATAATCGTCGCCACGGTTCCACCGCTTGGCCTTCTTGTTGTACGCATCCAGCTTGGCCCGCTGCTCTTTCATAATCCGCCGCACTTGCTCCCGCTCTCCCTTGGTCAATCGCGTGGTGGTTTTCGCCATGACACAATCCTTTTGCCCATTTTGGGCGGTTGGGGTGACGGCAGCCCAAACCGAGACAATCGCCGTTGCGTTGGCGCACGGCAAAAGTTAGAGTAGCAACTAGCAACTCTGCTTGTGGTAAACGGTTGGGTTGCCTAGCCCGTGGTGGTAGTAACACCAACGGGCTTTTCTAATGGTGGGGATGATAACGCTAACGTTATCACTCTGTCAAGTAGAACTTTCTTGCTTACCCGATTCGCCATTGGTATCATGCGGAGCATGGCAACGTTAATGGCTAAACCGACGATTGGCAGTCTCATCAAGGATGCGAGAGACAAGGCGGGTATCAGCCAGCGCGAACTCGCGCGGCTTTCGGGCGTCTCACAGCCCAACCTTTCCCGCATTGAAGCGGATTCGCAAGAACCGTCGATTAGCACCCTCCGCGAAATAGCCAAAGCTCTTGGCGTCGATTATCGCGACTTGCTGCCGTAATCCGCACTTCACTGGTAGGCGTTTTGTCAACTTCCGTTGACAAAACATCCATAGTTTCACTTGGCTTTATTCGTCGATGGCGTCTTTGTGGTCCGCGATCTTGCGGAACTTGGCGACTGTCTCTTTCGCAAAACCCGTCTGGTCGGTAGACGGGTTTTCAATTCCCCTGCCACCCTTGCCGCGTGGCATCAACTCGCCAATCTTCGCGGCAATCAGCTTGAACGCCTAGCGTGCGTTTTAACGCCTCGATGCGTCCCAGGTCCAATCACACCAGCCACCCCGCGCCGATGCGTCAGCGTGCGTGATTTGCTCTCCTTGCTCGGCCAGTTCGAGAGCCTTAGTAGTGGCCTCTTCGGGAGTGCTCTCGGCAGACAAGATGTAGAGGGCGGAAGCGTCGAAAGATTGTAACAATTTGTTACAATCTCCCATCCCGAAAGTTCGGTAAGCCTGAATCGCACGACTAGATGACATGCGACTCATGCCGAGCCGCTCTGCCACCCATTTTCCGAAAGTGCCGTTGCCGTTATTGGCGAGTCTCTCTTGAGCCGCCGCCAGTTCTTCGCCGATCTTCAACACGCCTTCGGCGCTTGTGCGGCGTACCCTCTCTTGAATTGCCTCCACAGTCTTGGCGTGTAAGTCGGGTCGATCCTTCCGCAAGCGGCGTAGGGCGGCGTCTTTGGAATTGCCGGTGGGGGCAGGTGTATCAACTTGTACATTGTCAAACTTGATTGATGCCTGGTCGCTTTTGTGATCGCCTCCATGCGGCGTCTGCGTCATCCGATCCAACAAGTCCAGCGCTTCCGCATCATCCCGGCAAAGGTGCTTCAAGGTGCGAATCCCGGCGCCTAAACCTTCGGGCGGTCCCCCGTCAACCACGTCCAGAACGCGCCGTAAACCGGACCTCTCGAAAACGCCTGCGCAACGGTTTGGCGTGGTTGGGGTTGCGCGGGGTGCTATTGCAACGGCTGGAGAACGGCGCAGCGGTGGGAATCGGGGTCGGCCCCCGGGCGATAGTGGGCCACAGCCAGATTGCAACGGCTGGAGAACGGCGCAGCGGTGGGAATCAGCTTGGGAAATTCCCAAGCTGCCGGAGCGCACAGGATTGCAACGGCTGAATGAACCGGCAGCGGTGGGAACGGGGGGTGCGTGGTGGAAAAAATTCCACAGCGTTCCCCCCATTGCAACGGCTGGAAGAATCGGCAGTTTTCCCAATGTTTCCAGGGGGTAAAACGATGGGGTAGTTTGTACCCCATCGTTTTTACTCATCGCCAACCAGGTCCGCCAGCCGCACCACGGGAATAACAGGCGGCTTGCCATACCACTCCGTCTTGAGGGAGTGCGCCACCGCCCAGCGTTGCTTGCGCTCGGCTGGAGTCCAAGAGGCTTGTATCGCCTGGCAGCGCTCCGCGATCTCTTCTGGCGTGGGGAGCGGTCGCTTGGTCATTCGTCCCAGCCCTCGGGAAGATAGGGGTGTCGCTCGCCCGTGGCGTCATTCAGCTTGGCGAGAATGTTCGCAATGTGCGCGTCGTTCTGGTCGATGACGCTGGTTAGTTGCAACTGCCGCCGCTGGACCTGCTCTAACACGGTTTGCATGGCGTCCAGTTCGGCGCGATGCTGCCGGATCATGCGCTCCAGGTGGCGTAACAATTCGGCGTCGTTCATAGCTTCGGGACCGTGCGGGTACGAGATTTTTGCAGTTCGAGTTCGATGTTCGATAGATGCTTATTCGCCGTCGCCGCCAATTGCTCTTGCTTTTTCCCCCGCTCGTTCTCACGCATGGCGGCGTTGATGGCGGTAAATGCCGCTGCGCTCCCGGCTTCGATGGCAGCGGGAGTTCCCACGTCCGCCACTTGCGGCATGGTCTCTTCGCGGAATTGGTCAAACAGATTCGCCCGCGCTTTGGTGAACTCTTCGGGAGTCAGCACTTGCTGTGCGTCGAATAGCTTTCCGAGTTCATCCCGAAAGCGGTCGGTTGGCGTCTTGAGGCTCTCGCGGAATGCGTTGGCGCTCTCTTGAATCTGCTGCGCGCGATCGGCCATTGCCCTTTTCGCTGGGTCGTTCTCGTTAAACTCATCGAGCGCTTTCTGGGACGCCCTCGTGAACGTCTCTATGTCGATAGCCTCCTTCGCCAACATTTCTTGCAGCTTGAGTTGTTCGTCCAAGAGCGCTTCAAACGGGGTCCGCAGAGATTCCGCCAGCTTCTCGCCTTCCCGCTTTAGCTTTTCCCTCTCTTTCTCCAGCGCCTTCCGCATCTCTTCCGCCGCCTTGCTGGGTCCAAGAGAGAAGCTAGGCGCCGCTGGGGTCTTAACCTCGGTCGGCGTCTCGGCGGGTTTCTCTGGCTTTGACTTGGGACTTGGCCCAAAGTCGCTTTGGGCGCGGACCGTTACATCCTGGCGTATGAACTTATCGCGTAACTCCTGCCATTGCTTTTGGAACCCCTCGACGCCCTCGGTTCGCGCCGTGCGGATAATCTCGTTAGGGTCCGCCAGCTTCCGCAGAGAAAGCCCGAAGTCAATCAGTTCGATGGCTTGAGCGATCTTCTCCACAATGTCGGCCACGCCTTCGAGCGCGACCTTGAATTGCTCCACCCGGTCGGTTTCTCCCGTCAGCGCTTGCCCCAGGTCCGACACCGCCAAAGCTACCGCCTTGAAAGAATCGCCGAGTTCTGGCGCGGTGTCCCGCAGCGCCACGAGAAAGTCGTTTGCAACCTCCGTGGCGCCCTCGATAGCCCCCTTCACGTCGAAGCTCTCGACGGTCAGCGCTCCAAGCTCTTTTAGTGCCTTGTCGACTCCGTCCTGCATACTCGACCACAACCCGGCCGTGGTCTGGCTTAGGCGCTGGCTCAGGTTGTGAAACTTCCCGCCGCTGCCGGTCATCTGCTGGAGCGCCGCGTCCATCTCGGCAAGGCCAAGTTTGCCCTTCGTGGCAAAGTCCATAACTTCGGCCTTGGTGACGCCTAGCACTTGCGCCAATGCGTCGTAGACGGGAACGCCACGCTCGGCAAGCTGCATCAGTTCTTCATTCGCCAACTTGCCTTTATTGGCGACTTGCTGATAAATCAGCGCGATTTCGTTGATGCTTTGCCCCGTCCCGGCGCTGATGTCGCCTAACTGGCGTAGCTTCTCCCGTAGCTGGTCCGTCTCGACTCCAGCGTTAGCCAAACCCCGCGCCGATTGGATAACCTCATCCTGCGAAAACGGCGTTTCAATGGCGAATTGCTCGAGTTGCGATAGAAGCGTTTTCGCCTCTTCGGCGGAACCCAGCAAAACCTCAAACGCCAGCGCGGTTTTCTCCGCTTCGGCGGCCAGTTGCACGCCCTTGGAGATAGCGCCTAATGCCGAACTAACACCAGCAATTGCGCCTAATGCCGCCGTGGCCCCGGTCGCGACCTTGAGAAAGCTGGCGTTGATGCCTCCCAGGCCGGACGAGAAACTCTTGGTTTCGTTGCTCGCCGTGCGGAGTCCTTTGACGAATTGCGCCGTCTGCGCCACGACGTTGATGTTGAGCGAAGCGATGGATGCCGCCATGATTGCCCCTGAATGAAAGAAACCCCGGCCTTGTGGCGCGGGGTGGTTTGCAGAATCGGACTACCGCACTTCGCCCCACACCGCCAGCGTAAACACCACCGCGCCGACTGCCGTAAGCGCTACCGCTGGCGAGTACAACCACAATCCGGCGCCCGCCGTGATTAGCCCGCAGACGCCTACCACGCCACGGATCGTGCTGGCGCTCATTCCAGATAGCCGCTTTCCCGGCATTGCCGCCGCCAATCCTCGATGCGGTGAACGACAATCTCATCGTGAACGCGGGTGTAATTCATCGCGACGTGCGCCGTAAACGGGTTGCCCGAAAACGTGTTGTAGCCGCTCTCATTGGCCACGTCGCGGATATCGCTTTCCTCCTGCATGGCCGCTTCCAGTTCGGAGAAAGCCGCGTCGATGCGCGCGATGGCGGAAAGGTAGCGGTCGCGGATTTGCTCGCCATACTCACGGGACAAGTTGCCTACAATCCGCCCTAGGCGGTGCTTTTGCAGTTCGATAGCCCGCTCCAACACGCGGCGGTGTTGATTGAGATTGTCAATCTCGGTGCGAATATCCTCCTTAGCAACCGTCTCAATAGCCGCTGGCGCATCGCCCAACAATTCCGCCGCTTGCGAGTCCAATCGCTGCTTATACCGCGAGTAGTTCTCACTTGTGGAAAGCGAATGGTCCAGTTCCGATACGCGGCGTTCTGCGGCGGTCTTTTGCGCCATCAGGTCGTGTAGTCGACGCAACTCCGATTGATACTCGGGCGCGTCGGTCAAACGTGGCGGTAGTGTCTTTTCTGTCGTGGCTTTGCTCATGGTTACTTGCTCCAGGCGGTCGAGGAAAAGTAGGCGGGTCGGGTGGGAACGCGGGAAACCACCGGCGCGGGTTTGGGCGCAGGTTTGGGCGCAGGCGGCGTAGCGGCCCTGGCGGCAGGCTTTCCTGCCCGGCTTTCCAGTAGCTCCAAAACGTCTAGGATTCCCTGCCTGCGCTGCAACAAATCACGCTCGCGTCGCTCGTAGGCCATCCTCTTTTCCGCCGTCATGCTGCTGGTGCAACGAAACTCTTTCGCCATTTCGGCTTCTTCGGCGTCCAGGTCGTCTAGGCTGCTGCGTATCAGGTCTAGCGTATCTACGCCGCTTCGCCGCCGCCCTTCGGCAGTCTCGTAAATCGGTTGTCGCATGGTCTTGCCCCTTAAATTAAAAGTCCGCGAGTCCCAACCGGCGGCGCTCGCCGTCGTCCAGGTATCGCAACCAAAAACGTGAATGATCCCCTTCGCCAACCCGCTTGGCGTGGGTCTTGTCGTCCAGGATTAGCTGCTCCAGGTCGGTCAACTGGCCCGTGGCGATTAGCTGGTCTAATTCGCTCTGTGCGGGGTCGCGTGGTTCGACCGACGCAAACAGCCACCAGGTCCAATGTCGGCGGTAGGGTAGCGTTTGCGGCGCCTTGGCGTGCCGTTGCTCCCGTTGCCATAGGTGGAGCAATTCATCCTCCCCCATCAATCCCGCCAAGTAGAGCGTTTGTGCGTCGTGTACGCCCTCGGGCGCATCGAACAACCACCATGCCCACGGTCGGCACCCCGGCCGTTGCAGGTCGGGATACTTCGCCATAATCCCATCGCGGAACACTTCCCACGCTTCGCCTTGCTCCCGGCGTATCCCGGGTGTTGCTGGCGATCGGGGATTCTCCCGCCATTCATCGGGACCAAGTTGACACCCATGCTCCAGCGCTTCGGCGTGTAGCTCGGTCCAGACGGTGCGTTTTGCTTTGCGGCGTACTATGGGCACGTTTAGGGCCTCCCACGCAACGCTGGCGGCCTCGACTCGGCGGGAGCCTCTACATCTAAGGCAAGCTCGCGCAGGAGCCTAGCAAACGCAATTCGGCCGTCACGCTCGATAGCAACTTCGGGTCGTGAGCGGGGAGCGCCCAAACGGTCGATGTACGATAGCCCGGTTTCGCTTAATATCTCACGCGCCTGTTGTGTGCGGTCCCATGCTTCGCAGGCCGATTGCAAGAGGCGCAGGTGGTGCGGCTCTAGAACGTACTCAGACACGACCGACTTCCACCACGCCTGCGTTGCTGGCTGTAAATGGGTGGGTGGTGGTGGTGTTTTGGTGTCTTTTAACATTGGCTCTGGTTGGCGAAACTGTTTTCAACCGGGGAAGCGTTTAAATATGCGCGAGGGAACAGACGGTCCAATAGCCATACCTGCCACTTTGGCACCCCCCCCTCCCCCGGCGATACCCTACCGGGTTTGTGCTGTTTAGCTCCGGCCCTCTAGCTGGCGTACCGACTGCTGTAGCCCCTTGACCGCATTGGCCAATACCTTGATGGTCTCGACCAACTCGCCTTGCTCTTGCCGCAGTTGGCGAAACTGCGCGCCGATGGTGCGTGGTAGCTCTTGACCTACCACCGCTTCTAATGCGGCGATCCTGGCCAATGCTGGCGAGTTGTCCTTGCTCATACCCTGCCCTCGTTGTACGTCCCCGGCAGTCGCCCACCGGGGTTGCTGGCGATACGACAAACACCAGCATGTTTTAAAACCTCCCGCTGGTGAACGCTCACCAAAAACGGGAGGGGTCGCCAGTGGTCCGCCTCTATTTCAAAAGCCGCCGCGCTGGTGCGAATCGGTCTAGAAGGACCAACGCGACGGCCCGCGTGATTACGGTTGCTGTACCTTGGGGAGCGATTCGCGGATTGTCTCCAGGTCGCTTTCGTGAAAGTAAACGACTTGGTTGATAACCACGGCGGGAGCGATCCCCCGCGCCTCAGCCGCAGCGCGTATTCTCGACGGCGATGCTTGCAGCCATGCCGCCGCTTGCCCCACGCTCACGATACTGGTTAGCTCGCTCATGCCTAAATCCTAGACGGTCGGTAGCGCGGCTCTCCAAAGTTTGGAAGTCTACTCCCAGATAATCCTGAACTTCTCGCCACAACACCGGCATAGAGCGTATTGCGCCTTGCTCCCGTCCGAGCTTTTGGAAGTCCGATAAGTTTTGTGATTCGCTTCGCCACAGCTTGGACAACGCGGTAATGCGACGAAAATGTACTGCGGCCCGGTTGATGGAAATGTCGTGTTCATTCGTCGACCTCGCTCTCTTCCGTCCAGCGAACCGACACACACCGGATACGCCAGCTTCGCAATAAGTGTTTGAGCAATGCCCGCACCCGTCGTGCGGCGTGCTGTGCGTCGTCCGCATGGAACGACAACCGTAAGTCGAGAATATGCTTGACGGGTTTCACGCTTCGCCCTCCAGGGTCGCGGGGTTGAAGGCGGTAGCGTCGGCGGGTGCTTCCTGCTCGCGCATGATTGCTTCCCGTTCCTCCAATCGCTGGCACCAATCGTTGAAGGCTACCACCTCGCGATTCCACCGGGCGAATAGCTCCCTACCTCGGTTGCGGTAGCGGTCGACTGCTTCCCGCAATGCTGTGAAGGATTCAGCCGCCAGCGCAGCCTCGATAGCCGCCTCCGCTTCTCGCCACGCTTCGCCGTCGCGAGGGGTGACGTAGTAGGTAGCGGGACATTCGCGGGCGAGGTCTTGTATGGCGATCCGCCGCAACTCCCATGCAGCCCCAGTATCGAATGGCTCGGTTATGGTCACGGTCGGCGGCGCCAGCATTTCTAGGAAGGTCGCCTTGTGCGTCACGAGTCCAATTCTGATTTCTCGGGTTAGCTGGGAACCGTCCCCCACAACCTCTAAATCGTCGCTCTCGGTGCGCCGCACGGTCAGCCCTCGACATGACAATTCGGTAAACAACTCGGTTAGGTTCATTGGCTTGTTTTGGCAAGAGTGCAAGTGAAGTGAATCAAGGGTGTAACCCGAATTCTTACACCCTTACCCCCTTAGCTATCTTTTAGGGGGTGATATGTACGCCATTGGATATCCAAGGATGCAAGGATGTAAGAATCTGGGTTACACCCTTGATTCACTTTCGTTGCACCCTTGGTTTTTAGAAGCGAAAGACGACGCCCCCGTCTGGTTGTTCAACCCGCGTTATGGTGTCTGCTCGGGACACCCCTGGCGCCTTCCAGTACCACTTATCCCCGTCGCGATGCGAGGTAACGCCTAGCTCTTTTTTGGCGTACTTCAAGGTGCGCTCGCAGATACCGTCGCGCTTCGCCAGTTTGAGAATGGAAGCCGCTTCCACGTCGCCATTGCCCAGCAAAGACAGTAGCCATTCTTTCGCCTCGCTGCGGGGTGTCCCTTCGTTGTCGGCGGTCACGTCGTCCACGGCGATCAGTAGCTCGCCTATTTCCCACTCGACGCGACCATCTACCAGACGGTAGGCGAGTCCGTTTGCGGCTGCGAGGTTGTTCTTGATCGGCAGGAATAGCTTTCGCTCTGGGTCGTCTGGGTCGCACACTACCGCCCACGCGGCCCGAGCCGCAGCCACGAACGCGATGCTTCCCAGGCTGCGATAAATCACGCTCCCCTGGCTCTTGGACAAGTGATTGATTCCCACCACCGCCACGCGGTATTTATCCGCCAGCTTCGCCAATGGCCCGAGCGTTCCCCGAACTTCGGCGTTATTGTGAGAATCCGATTTCCCGAGCGCCGCGCTAATCGGGTCGATAATCAGCAGCCGAACGTCTGGATGCTCGATTAGCTGCTCTTCTAAGAGCGGCAAGTGAACGTCGATGGTGAAGCCACTTTCCTTGCCTTGCGCATCCCTCACGCAATCCAGGTGAAACACCTTTGCGGGGTCGGCCCCCATCGCATCTAGGCGCGGGCGAATCGTATCACCTGCCCCATCCTCAAACGTCAAAAAGATAACTTCGCCCTTGGTAGGGAGCGAACCGTCGATAAACGCCTTGCCCGTGGTAACGTGGCTAGTAATGTCCAGGGTCAGAAACGTCTTGCCGATTCCAGGGTCGCCGCTCAGGATTGACACCTTCCCGAGCGGAATACGGTTTTGCCATAGCCACGAGACTTGCTCGGGCGCAATGTCGGCGTATCGCACCAGGTGCAACTTGGAACCGGGTGAAGGCGCCGCAGCTTTGCCCGGCGATTGCTTGGCGTGCTTTTCCGCCAGCTTGACCAGCTTCCGGCGCACCACGTCATCGTCAAGCGATGGCTTGCAGCGATGGTTCCAGGCAATCGCGAGGTCGAACAATTCAGGGGTTGCCCCGTGCTTGGCGAGGTACGCCCCCGCCAGTCGACAAAGGGTATCGTTGCGCTCGCCTTCCCCGGCGCCGGGATGGTTGGCGAAGTCTAAATCTTCGCCCATCGTGAACGTCGGCCCGGTCGCTGGCGAGGGTTTGACCGCTGGCAAAACGCCCGTGGTGGCGAACATTAAAAGCCAGTCGGGCGCGGGTTCAAGCTCATACTTATCGGGCGAACGCTCCCACCGATACCCGCCCTTGCCGTTGGTCGAAGGCGGTAGGACGACATACCCACCCTCGCCCCGCACGTCGATGTTTCGCCCGGCCAGCTTGGTTTGGTTCTTGACCGCTATGTCGGCAGGGTAGGTAAAGAAATGGTGTTTGCCGTCGCCGCCCGTCTTGCTCTGCGGAGTCTCGGGTAAGTCGTCATAGCCCCCCGCGTCGACGATCTGCGCCAAGTCGCGCAGGCCCACCACCCCGTCAAGGTCCAATACCCACAGCCCAGTTGCTTCGCCTGTCGGTATGGCGACATTGGCGTTAGGGTATTGCTCCCACCACTTCGCAACCGTCGCGGGGTCTGCGGTCGCGTTCTTGAAGCCGCTTGGCGCCAGCTTGCCGATAGGATGCTTGCCCGCCTCTTTCGATTCACAACCCTTGCCGCAATCACACTCACCCTCGGTTGTGCCCCACAATGGGAATACCGGCCAGCCTAAATCTTCGACGATGGCTAAAGCCGCCGTTTTGTTGTTTTCGCCGCCCCATGCGTCTAACATATAAGTAACCTCATTCGTCACGAGGGAAGGGATTCAAAAGGAAGCCCGCGCTGAGTCACGCCAGCGCGGGCTTCTTGCGTTCTACTACGCCACCGGGATAACCGAGCCGACGCGCGTGCTGCCCGAGTCGGTTTCCTCGACTATCGCCATGAACCGCTTGCCGATGTAGTCACTGGGATTGACGACGGCGCCCGTCGCCAACTTGCCGCCAGACATAGCAGAAAGCAGTTTTCCCAGGGCGCTTTTGGGCGAACACTTCGCGCCGGTAATCCGCGAAGTCTCTTCGCCGTCGTGAGTCCCGCCAAGCACCTTAAATTTGAAGAGGAAGCCCGGCCCGTACTCTTGATTGCCTGACTCGAAAGGCTCGCAACCAAGGAACTCGACGTTGTAATGCCCGGCAGGTACGCCACCGCTGCCCATCGTGAAAGTAATCGCGCTCATTCGTCACGCATCCTTATGCGGCTTGTTAAAAAAGCCCCCGTCGTCCCGCCGCAAGACGACGTTAGCTGTGAGTGCTTCACTCGTTAAAAAGAGAATCCGCCAGTTGATCCATCGCGAGGTTTTCGACCGGAATTGACTTCGCCTGGCTCAGCAAGTCCGCAATTCCCTTGCGTTGATCGGCGTAAACCTTCGCCTCGCCCTCACGCATGGCGGAGATATGGATAAGCTCTTCGATATTCAGTCCCTCGGCGTGCTTGCGGCAATCGTCGCAAAGATACCCCAGCCACTTTTCCCCATCGTAGAAATGGGAAAGCCATTCCCCGGCGTCAAAGCGGTCCTCACAAATCGTGCAAGATGTAACTGTGAAGATGTTGTTTAGCTTGGTGGCAATTCTGAGACTCATTCGTCACGCTCCCTAATGCGGCAAGTAGGTTGCTCTCTCGCCCCGCCGCTAGACGAGGGAGCCGAAAGCTAATCTTCCATCGCGTTGTGAAAAACGTAGTCACCTGGAGAAAGGTTTTGCCCCTCCAGCCAATTCATCAGGACGACAAGAGCGTTGAAAATGTGCTTTGGGTCGTCGCCCTGAATTGCGTTGGCGAAGTGGTCTAATTCGTCGTCCCAGGAATAGTTGAGTACCTGCTTTACCGCCCGCCGCAATTCCGCTTCTTGCTCTTTGCTCATTGGTCTTGCTCCGTTGGCTCGGTGTTTTGCTTTGGCTCAGTCATCGCCAGCAGTAGCTTGGCGAGTGCGCGGTAAGATGCTGTTGGCAGGTCGGCGAAGTCGCCGACGATGGTAATTTCAGCCACCGGCTTGCTCGGTAAGTGGTCCGACGTATCGCAGTCGCACTTGCTGATCTTGCGGTTCTCGCACACCCGCGTAGATGTGCCGGGTTTTGCCGATTCTCTTTGGCTTGTGTTCGTACTTGACAAGGCGCCACTCCGCAGAAATTGGCTGCGACATAGAAGAGCCGTCGAGAGGTCCACCCTCGAATTGCAGCGTTATGTTGACTTGAGTTTTCATGTACTTGACCCTCCCGCCTATGTGCTGGAAGTTCGGGAAGTTCGCCAGCTTTTGCCGTGAGGTTCACCACCGCGCATAAAGAAAGCCCCGCTTGTGGCAGGGCTTACGGTAAGTTAAAGATTTTCGGAAAAATGAAAGTTCGGCTGCGAACTTTTTGCGAACCTAAGAACCTTACCAATCGTGGATTTTATCAACCAAGGCGATATCGCTTTGGACCACGCCGTCAATGCGGCAGCCGCTCCCAGACGCCTCCGCTTCCTCGCCTAGAAGTTTGCGCAGAACGCTTGAAAGCTTTTTGTTTCGGCAAAGTTTCTGATATTCCTTTTGCCCGCCAAACAGCTTCCGCATAACTTCGCTGTATCGTCCTTTTGCAGCCTCGGTGTATCCTGGCAGGTCACATTGCTTGATCGGCGTCCAATTGGTGATTGAACCGCTTTCATAATCATGGTGCTGGACGATGGCAGCGAGAACAACTTCGCGTAAGTCATCGCCAGCAATCCCTCCTGGCGCCCGAGCGGTTTTGTGGTCATCGGGCGAGGATTGGCCGCATAGCTCTTGCTCGATGTTTAGCCATACCTCGAAGTCCTTGACTGCCGCTAGGGAACCTTCGGCGCGCTCCCCCCGGCTATCGGCTTTCTCTATCGCGATAAGATGCCGCGAGGTTTCATGTACCTTGCTGGTGGTCACAATGGCGGGATGAGACTTGGAAGCCGCGAACAGCGCTTGGTTACATTCGGCTATCGCGTCCCGCAACTCTCGGTGACGGAAAAACTGAACGTCCTGAATCGCGTCCCGCAAACGCTCTATTTCGGGAATCATGCCAACCCCTTGTAGTTAGCCCTTGGAAGAGAAGAAAGCGGCAGCCGCTCCAAGGTGAACGGTATTCGGTGATCAGCCTAGCCGCTTCCCTAGTATACAAAACGCCACGCCAGCATGGATAGCGTTTTCGTCGGTTCTTGGTAGACTTCCCGCATGGCACTACTCGGCGCTCACCTAAGCATTGCTGGCGGTTATCACAAGGCGGTTGAAGCCGCACACCACCTCGGGATGGATGTTGTTCAGGTTTTCACGCACCCACCCGCACAATGGGCATTACCTGACCAACTCTTGACAAAGAACAATAACCAGTGGAACGCCAAACCGATCACGCCGGAAGAGGTGGAGCGGTTTACCGGGGCGCTGGCGGAGTTGAAAATCGGGCATCCGCTTTCGCATAGCTCGTATCTGATTAACCTGGCGGCGCCGGATGCGGTGTTGTGGAAGAAATCGGTCGAGGCGTTTGCCGAGGAGTTGCGGAGGGCGGCGCTGTTGGGGATTCCTTACGTGGTGCTGCACCCCGGCGCTTTTACCACCACCGACGAGGCGGCCGGCTTGAAGGCGGTCGTCCGCGCCTTGGACGAGGTGCATCGGCAGACGCCTGATGGGGCGTCGCAATGTTTGCTGGAAACCACGGCCGGCCAGGGCACCTGCTTAGGTTGCCGCTTTGAGCAGTTGGCGACTATCCTCAACGGCGTGCAGGAGCCGGATCGCCTGGGCGTGTGCCTGGACACTTGCCACGTGTTCGCCGCCGGATATCCGCTGGGGACCGAGAAAGAGTATCAGGCGACGATGGGCGACTTCGATCGGCTCATCGGCTTAGAGCGGATCAAGGCGTTTCACTTGAACGACAGCAAACGCGAGTTAGGCTCCCGCGTCGATCGGCACGAACACATCGGCCAGGGCCACTTGGGGCTTGAGCCATTCCGTTTGCTTCTGAACGACCCTCGGTTTCGGAATGTTCCGATGTACCTGGAAACGCCCAAGGGCGACCACGAAGGCCGCACCTGGGACGCAATCAACCTGGAAACGCTCCGCGGCCTTGTCGAGTAAATGCGGCCGCCAAGCGAATAAATAAGCCACGGATTGAACACGGATGAGGACAAACGCTGAAATCTTGGCGAACCAGCCGGTTTTCTTTTCCGTGTTCAATCCGTGCTCATCGGTGGCTCTCATTTTTCCGTGACGGCGGGTTGATGCTACGGGACGCGCGTGATTTGCAACTCGGGCAAGGCGGTGCGCAGGGCGTCTTCGCCTTCGGCGGTAATCAGCGCGTCGCCTTCGGCCAGGATCAGCTCGCGGAGGTTCGGCAAAGATTGCAGGTGCTGCAATCCCTCGTTGCTAATGCGGGTGCGGTAGAGGTTCAAGCGGCGCAGGTTCGTCAACCGCGAGAGCCGCGCCAGGTCGGTGTTCCGCAGGAGCGCGTCGCGCAGGCTTAGCTCTTGCAGCGTTTCGGGCGGATAGTCGTATAGTTCGTTAAGCACGTTGTTGCTCGCCGAAAACGCGGGCGGCGTAAAGTACAGGCCCATCAGGTTCAGGTTCTCGTCAAACCGCACGATCGGCCCCACGCTGCCAATGCCCTGCACGCCGCGCCAGTGCTCGGCCGTTTGCTCGGCCCGGGCCAGTTGCCGGACCTTGGTCGGGTCGCGCGTGAGCGGGGTATTGGTGATGTCCAACTTTCGGAAGTAGGGCAATCCGTAGATGTTCGCCAATCCTTGCAGGTTGTCGCCGCGCAGGTTCGGAGCGCCACGGAGCGAAAGCTCCCGCAGTTGGACGGCGCCCGTGAACGTCATCAATTGCGGGTCCACGTCGCCCGCGAGGCGCCCCAGGCCCATTTCGGTTACGCGGGTTCCATCCAGATAGAGTCGCTCCAGGTTGGGCAGCAGCGCAAGCTGGACCAAGCCGTCATCGGTGATCCGCGTGCCGCGGAGCAGGAGCGTGCGGAGCGCGGTCAACTGCGCCAGGGCCGGCGCTCCGGCGTCGCCCATTTGGGTCCGGTCCAGGTTCAGGAACTCCAACTGATCCAGGCCGGTTAACTGGCTCAGGCCCACCCCGGTCACGCGCGTACCGTACAGGTCCAGCAATCGCAACTGCTTCAGGCCACCCAAGGCCGGCAAGGACGCGTCGGTTATGGGCGCGTCGATGCTCAATTCATGAAGGTTTTTCAGGCCCGCGAGATAGCCGACGCCGTGATCCGAGATCCGTGGCCCGACCAGTTGCAGTTGCTCTAGCCGCGACATGCCGCGGAGGCGGCTTAGCCCGGCGTCGCTAAACTGCTGCCAGGGCAACGCCACCACTTCCAGCTCGGTCAGAGCCGGCAACGACGCAGCGAAGCCAAGCGCCGTGTCGATCGGCCCCACGTTCACCAAGGCCACGCTCTTGACGCGGTGATTCCTCACGTCGCGATGCAAGTGGGCGCCGCCTAGTTTTTCAAGCATGGCCACGGCGTATTCTTCCTGCCAGGATTCGGGGGGCAGCGGGGGTGGCTGCTGAGCGAAGCCTGGGCGGAGCATCACGACCACGGCCATCATCCACGCGAACGCAAGCGTACCAACTTTCATCGTATTCGTTCCTGTCGTCACGGAGGCGCATCAAAGCGAGTTACGTTTGAGTCTAATTCGCGCCGCCGCGAAAGCCAACGCGCGCGCTTCCCTCGCCAGAAAAAGGGGGAGGTGCTATGCTGAACTAATGCTCACGCCGGCCTCGATTCTCGGGCCGGACGGCCGTATCGCCGCCCGGCTGAACAACTACGAACATCGCCCGCAGCAGTTGGCAATGGCCGACGCCGTTGCGCGGGCGCTGGCCGAGGGACACCATCTGGTGGTGGAGGCGGGCACCGGCGTGGGCAAGAGCTTTGCTTACCTGGCGCCGGCGATTCTGCACGCCACACAGGCCGAGGGAGACCTGGCCACATCCGGCGGCGACGAAGAAAAACCAGATGCTCCCAAGCGGCGGGTGATCGTTTCGACGCACACCATCAGTTTGCAGGAGCAGTTGATCGCCAAGGACTTGCCGCTTCTCAAGAGCGTCATCCCGCGCGAGTTCGCGGCCGTGCTGGTCAAGGGGCGGGGGAACTACGTGAGCTTGCGACGGCTCTCGGCGGCGGCAGCGCGCGCCAAAAACTTGTTCTTTGACGAGCGGGAATTGGACCAGATTCGGGAGTTGAATGCCTGGTCCAAGAACACCACCGATGGTTCTCGCAGCGATTTAAACTTTCGCCCGCTGCCCAACGTCTGGGACGAGGCCGCCAGCGACAGCAGTAACTGCATGGGCCGCAACTGCCCCAACTACAACCAATGCTTTTATTACGCGGCCCGGCGCCGCGCGCAGCATGCGCAGGTGCTGGTGGTCAACCACGCGTTGTTCTTTAGCGATCTGGCGCTGCGGCGGATCGGCGTCAAGCTGCTGCCGGAATACGACTGCGTGATCTTTGACGAAGCCCACATGATCGAGGCCGTGGCCGGCGATCACCTGGGGCTGAGCGTCTCCAGCAGCCAGATCGAATACACGCTCAACAAACTTTACAACGAGCGGACCAACAAGGGGCTGCTGGTGCATCACCGTTTAGGCGCCGCCCAGCGCGAGGTCATGCATTGCCGCTACCTGGCCGACGAACTATTTACCGACGTGCTGCAATGGCTCCAAAGCCAACCGCATGACAGTGGCCGCGTGCGGCAGGCCGAGATCGTCCCGAACCGACTTAGCCCCGCGCTCAAAAAACTGGCGCGGGTGGTCAAAGAGGAAGGCGACGATCTGGAGAAAGACACCGACCGGCAGGACTTGCTTTCCGCCCACGACCGCTTGCTCGCCCTGGCCGAAGAACTTGAGTCTTGGCGCACCCAAGACATGCCCGAATCGGTCTATTGGTTGGACACCGCCTGGTCGCGTAGCCGCAAGCCGCGCGTCACGCTGGCGGCGGCGCCAATTGATGTTGGCCCCGCGCTGCGGGAACATCTGTTCGATACAACGCGGAGCGTGATCCTGACCAGCGCCACGCTGGCGGTAGGACGCAAGGCGTCGTTCGAGTTTTTTCAATCGCGCGTTGGACTGACCCAGGCCCAGACGTTGCAACTGGGCAGTCCCTTCAACTATCGCGAGCAGGTCCAAGTGGTGGTCCTGCGCGGCATGCCCGACCCCAGCCAGCGCGACGCATATGAAGAAGCCTGCGTCGCGATGATCCGCCGCTACGTCGCCCGCACCGATGGGCGGGCGTTTGTGCTGTTCACCAGCTACGACATGCTCCGCCGCGTCGCGCAAAAACTGACGCCTTGGCTCACCAAGCGGCAAATCGCCCTGTACGCACAAGGCGAAGAGTTATCGCGCGGGCAATTGCTGGAGCGGTTCAAGGCCAACCCGCACTCGGTGTTGTTCGGGACCGATAGCTTCTGGCAGGGCGTGGACGTGCCCGGCGATGCCCTGCAAAACGTAATTATCACCAAGTTGCCCTTCAGCGTTCCCGACCGCCCGCTCCTGGAAGCGCGGTTGGAGGCGGTCCGCCAGTCGGGCGGCAACCCGTTCATGGATTACCAGCTACCCGAAGCGGTCATCAAGTTGCGCCAAGGGTTCGGCCGCCTGGTTCGCACACAGGAGGACACGGGGATCGTGGTGATTCTCGATCCACGCGTTCGCACCAAGCCTTACGGCCGCATGTTCTTGGATTCCCTGCCCAAGTGCGAGGTCGTGGAAGAGCCCTACGCCGCCGGCGTGGTGGAGTAGAGGGGCAAGCATCCTATCCATCCAGAAAAACGAAGACGTTTGGCGGGCAGAATCAGTAGTTCCAATGCTTGAGGTGTTCGTCCGCGTTTGATCTATGAATCGGCGCGGGCCGCAAGCGATATCGCTTGCGGCCAGCGCCGCGCGACGCCTGGACAGTGGGCCATTGCTTCAAAATTTGGGAACTAGCGAGGATTCCTGCTCCACGTTCCGCCAGCTCCGATTGTGCTTCCGGCGCGGTAAAACATTGCGTATATTAGGCTTATTGCGATGAACCGGCCTTGTTCGCCCGGCGTAACGTAAGGGTGACAAGGAATTTTTGCGCCATCTTCCCCATCTTTCCATGACCAAGAGCAAAGCCAAGGACGTGTCGGCAAACAAGGACCTAGTTCAACCGGCGGGCAAGTCGCCCAATCCACACTCGTCGCGGGCGTTTCGCGAGTTTGTTGAATCCGTGGTCATCGCGGTCATCCTGGCGTTTCTCTTCCGCTCGTTCGAGGCCGAGGCGTTTGTCATTCCCACTGGCTCCATGGCGCCGACCCTGCAAGGCCGCCATATGGACGTGGCTTGCAACCAGTGCGGCTACCAATTCCGCGTGGGCGCCAGTTCGGAAAACGCCGACTCCGACGAACAAGCCCTCGTGGTTTCCGGCATCTGTCCCGTCTGCCGGAACAAGATGACATTCGACCGCCGCGACCCGAACCAGAACTCCTTCACGGGCGACCGCATCCTGGTCAGCAAGTTTTCGTATGACCTGTATGAGCCGGAGCGATGGGACGTGATCGTCTTCAAGTATCCTGGCAACGCCAAGCAAAACTACATCAAGCGGTTGGTGGGGTTGCCCGGCGAGACGGTGCGTATTCACCACGGAGACATCTTTGTGCGGCGAGGCCAGGACGAGCAGTTCCGCATCGCCCGCAAGTCTCCCGATAAGCTCCGGGCGATGTTGCAACCGGTGGACGATACCGATTACCGGGCGCAGGCGCTGATTGACGCGGGATGGCCCTCGCGATGGCAAAACTGGTCGCCTTCCGACGCCGAGGGTTCGGCCGCGTGGGAGGCGTTGTACGAAAAGCAGGACGAGACGCGCTCGTCGCAGGTGTTCGCCGTATCGGGCGCCAGCGGCGAGGAGTCGTGGCTGCGTTATCGCCACCTGATTCCCAGCGGCGAAGACTGGGCCACCATTGCCAAGGGCGATAAACCGACGGGCCTTGACGAGCGCCGCGGCACGCTCATTCGCGATTTCTACGCTTACAACACCGGAGAACTAGAAAGCTTTGGCCCCTACGATCCGCCCGCCTGGCGCGCGGCGCAGGACACCGGCATCCATTGGGTGGGCGATATCGCCCTGGAAGCTGACTTGGAGGTCAAGAGCAACGACGGCGCGGTGCTGCTGGACCTGGTTGAAGCCGGCGTGCATTACACCTGCCGGATCGACGTAGCCACGGGCGTGGCCACCATGACTATCGACCGCGGCCAAGGCCAATTTTCCCACGATGACGGCTCGGCGGCGGTGGCCGAAGTGAAATCAAAAGAACCGACGCCCCTGCAAGGCGCCGGTTCCTACGAGGTGCGTTTTTCCAACGCCGACAACCAATTGACATTATGGATTGACGACAAAGCTATTACGTTCGACGGTCCCACCACGTTTGTCCCCACCGAAACCCCACGCCCGCATTGGACGCCGGAAGATCCGCTCGATCTGGCCCCGGCGGGAATTGGTGTTCAAGGGGCGACCGTCGAAGCCTCGCAGTTGCGCATTTTGCGCGACGTGTACTACCTGGCCCTGATCGCGGGCGGCTACTCGAACAATGACTACGAATCCGGTTCGTCGGAGGGCGAGATTCAAGCCATCCTCGACGATCCCGAGCGCTGGGATTCGACCAGCCTGTTCGTCAAGCGGCGGTGGGTGCAGTTCGACATGGGGCCGGACGAATTCTTTCCCCTCGGCGACAACAGCCCCCAAAGTAAGGACGCCCGTATTTGGGAGGCCGAGCCGCACGTTCGCCGCGAGTTGTTGACCGGCAAGGCGCTGTTCATCTATTGGCCGCACCACTGGCGCCGCCCAATTCCCTTCCTGCCCAACTTTGAGCGGTTCGGGTTTATTCGGTAACGGTTGTTGATGAAGGGCCAAGGACGGCGATGAGAGACGAACCAACCGAACTCCTTTACGTCAGGCTGCCAGCGCTCGAACCTGTGGAGTATTTGCAGCCCGGCGGCGCCTTGGCCGTGGCGCTGTCGGCCGCCATGTTGGTCCCCTCCGACCGACGTCCGGAGTTCAAGGCCGAAGAGCTTCGCTATGTTTCGGAAAGTAACGAGAATGAATACCGCAAATTCCTGCTGACGGAATTCGATCAGGCGTATTTGCCTTTAGAGCGGGCCGAGGAGCAGGGCGGCATTCGAGAATCTACTGCGGACCGACGAGCACATTGAGGTGAAGACAATGGTCACGACATGGTACGAGCAAGGACAGAAACAGGGCCGTCCGATGACGATTCTAAAGTGATGGAAATACGCTTCGGCCCGCTTTCGGAATCAATCCGTGATCGGGTAGAAGCTTGCCTTAAGGAAAAATACTCCGAACTGTTGCGTCGCGCCCTGCAGGCGACGTCATTGGACGAACTTCACCTCGAAGAATTCGTTAGTTAACTCCGATTGCCGCTGCCGCAAAGTTCGTTGGTCAAGGAAGACGTCATGCCCATTCTCGAAGTCAAGAATCTGGAAAAGAGCTACCGCATTCCCAAAACGCTCAAGTCGCGGAAGGTGGTGGATGGGGTGAGTTTTCAGGTGGAGCCGGGAGAGATTGTCGGTCTGCTCGGGCCGAACGGGGCCGGCAAGACCACCTGCTTCCGCATGGCGTGCGGGCTAGTGCCGCCCGACGCCGGCCAAGTATTCTTGAACGGCGTGGAAGTCACGCGCTGGCCGATGCACGTGCGGGCCAAGGACGGCGGCATGGGCTACCTGGCACAAGAGTCGAGCGTCTTCCGCTCGCTCTCGGTCGAGGAAAACCTGCTGGGGATGATGGAGATGCTCGACATGCCCCGCAAGCAACGCGTTGAACGCTGCGACCAACTGCTCCAGCAGTTCGCCATCGAGCATATCCGCAAGTCCAAGGCCGCGTCGCTTTCAGGCGGCGAGCGCCGGCGACTGGAGATCGCCCGCTCGTTGATTTCCGACCCCGACATCATCCTGCTGGACGAACCCTTCGCGGGCGTCGATCCAGTGACCGTCCAAAGCATCCAGACCATTGTTCGGCAACTGCGCGACGACGGCATCGCCATTTTGATCACCGACCACCAGGTGCGCGAGACGCTTCAAATCACCGAGCACAGCTACGTCATTCGTGGCGGCAAAGTGCTCTGCCACGGTCGCCCCGAAGAGGTGATCCGCCATCCCGAGGCGCGGCGTTACTACTTTGGCGAAGGGATCGAACTAGAACCCCTCGCCGAAACCGCGCCTTAGAACGAACATCGCCCAAGGCGCCCGGTTTCGTAGTGTAGGTCACTCGCTCCCGCGAGTGATATACGTTGAGGCCGCAAAATCGTTAACTCCCGCGTAATCGGCGCAGGCGGACGTGGGTTTGCGTTCCCGCACATTAGGGTGTTCGCGGCTGTAGCTCTTGAGCGTCCCAAGAAGGCTACACTTGCACGCTGTCTGGTACCGCCGTTTCAAGGAATCACTTGCACAATGAGAAGGCAGCTGGCGGCGCCGCTTAGGCTCCGCCGCCAGCCATAATTCGCTTTTTGAGCAACGATCAACTTGAAACTGCGCTAGGGCGTGTCTTTTGGCCTCGGGTGACACATGGCTCCTTTTGCGCAAGACGAATGGCTTACGTTGATTCGTCCCGATTATGAAACCGACGTGGCGACGGTTCCCGTGCCGCCGCCCGCGATTGTCAACCACGCGCCGCCTTGCCGCGAAACGGCGCTGGCCCGGTTCCGCGTGTTGCACCTGATTAACGGCGAGCATTACAGCGGCGCCGAACGGGTGCAGGACTTGTTGGCCCAGCGTCTGCCGGAGCTGGGTTTTGACGTGGGGTTCGCGTGCGTCAAACCAGGACGATTTCCTGAGATGCGGCAAGACCGCCAGGCGCCGCTGTACTCCGTGCCGATGAAGTCGCGCGTCGATCTGCGCGCGGTTGCGCGGGTGTGCCGCCTCATTCGCGACGACGGTTATCAAATCCTCCATGCCCATACGCCGCGCACTGTGCTGGTTGGCCGGTTGGCGGCGCTGTGGACCGCTCGGCCGCTGGTATATCACGTGCATAGCCCCACCACCCGCGATTCCACGCGGCCGGTGCGAAACTGGCTCAACGCCGCCGCCGAGCGCTTGTGCCTCACCCGCAGCACGCGGCTGGTGGCGGTCTCGTCCAGCTTGGGCGGCTACTTGCGTTCCCAAGGGTACGAGGACAAGCAAATTACCGTCGTGCCCAATGGCGTGCCGCGCGTCGAAACGCCGCCACGCCGCCGGCCGGAAGGGGAATGGACGCTTGGAACGGTGGCGCTCTTTCGGCCGCGCAAAGGGACCGAAGTGCTGCTCGACGCACTCGCTCATCTCCGCCGCGCGGGCCACGCCGTGCGGCTGCGGGCCGTGGGGCCATTTGAGACGCCCGAGTATGAACACCTGCTCAAAGATCGAGTGCAGCAACTAAGAATTGAAGACGCGGTGGAGTGGGTCGGATTCACGCGCGACGTAAACGCCGAACTGCGGCGCATCGACTTGTTCGTCTTGCCCAGCCTCTTTGGCGAAGGGTTGCCGATGGTCGTGCTGGAGGCGATGGCGGCAGGCCTGCCGGTGGTCGGCACGCATGTGGAAGGTGTGCCCGAGGCGGTGCGCGATGGAATCGACGGCGTGTTGGCCAAGCCTGGCGACGCCGTTGACCTGGCCCGCGCCATCGCCCGGGTGGTGACGGGTCAGCTCGAATGGCTGAACCTGCGCGAAAGCGCGCTGCGCCGTCATGCGACGCAATTCTCCGACGAGAGCATGGCTCTGGGCGTGGCGAAGGTCTATCGCGAGGTGCTGGCCGAAACGGGCCTCATAGCGACTTCTTGAGGAAGTACGTCGCTTCGTGCTCGGTCCCATCGCGGGGCGAACCGTCGCCTTGATAACCCACGTTCCGGTATAGCCCACGGGCGGCGTGGTTGTGCTCCAGCACCTCCAGCGTCACGCGGCAACAGCCGCGCTGGCGGGCGCGGTCTTCAATTTCCGCCAGCAGGCGCCGTCCAATGCCGCGACCTTGAAAGTCTGGCTGCACCGCCAGGTCGTGAATGTTCACCAGCGGCTTCGCTTCAAACGTGGAAAAACCTTCGAAGCAAACCGCAACGCCGACCGGCTCGTTCTCCACCATCGCCAGCAGAACCAGACGGTTCGCCTGCTGGCGCAGCGCGGGGATGAGCCGCTCCCGCGCGTCTGGCGAGAGCGACGCGCCGCCGCCCATCGGCGTGCCGGCGTAACCGTCAAGCAGCTCCACCACGGCCCGCTGATGGCGCGGGTCGGCCAGATCGGCCTCGACAATCCGAAGCGACGGAGTCGTGCTCACGCGTAGCACCGGACTTCATAGATACGGGCCGTGTCCCCGCCGTTGGTGGCGGAAACCACGATCCGCACGGCCTGTGCTTCGATCGGCTCAAACGTGTGGCGGCGCAGCCGCTGATGGTTGCCGCCCACGTTGGCCACCTCCACTTCTTTACCCTGCGGCGTGCGGACCAGGATCCGATAATCCCGCGCCGTTTCGGGTTGCGGGGCGCGAACCATATTCTTGTTGTGCGAATCGGACGAGGTCAGCGTCAACTCGCGATGAAAACCCGAGTCGAAGGTAAGCTGCACGCGGCTGAGTTTTTGCGGCTTGTCCCACGTCAACTCGATCCAGGCGCCTTCGCCGCTGAGCGGCGCCGCCCAGCGATGGTGGAGTTCTCCCGCCATATCGCGCACCAAGCCGTCCAGCACGTTCTCGGGCTTGGCGTCTTCGTACACGCTCGAGGCGGTGGCCTTGGCGCTGCGGGCCAGGTCGCGCGGGTCTTCGTTCTTCAAGTGCTTGATGGTCTGATCGTCGCGCAGCAGGGTTTGTTGCAATTCCTTGAGCTTCGGCTTGTCTTCGTAAAGTTGCCGGGGCGTCAGGTTGTAGCGCGTGCAAAGCGCGGCCGCGGTTCCGGCGGCCTGGCCCATCACGGCGCAGGTGGCCATCACGCGGGTCGACGTGAACGCCACGTGACTGCAACTAGCGTTGCGGCCCGCCATGAACAGGTTGGAAAAATCCTTGCTGTAGAGCGCCCGCAACGGGATGTTGTACACTTCGGGCAGCTTGGTGCTGACAAAGGGGCGCTTTTCGGTATCATCAAAACCACCCGGCGGGTGTTCGTCCAAGCCCCAGCCGCCAATCGCCACGGCGTCTTCCCAGTCGCCGTTCAGGCCCATCAGATCTTGCTGCGTGAGGATCACGTCGCCCTCGATGCGGCGGCTTTCCCGCTTGCCGGGCATCATCCCCACCCAGTCCAAGGCCCAGTTGGCGGCCGAGGGGAACTTGCCGCTGTTCTTGATGTAATCCCACACGCCGGTCACGATCGACAACAACTCGAAGCGAATCCGCTCGTTGTCGCGAATGGTGTCCATCTGGCCGCCCCACTCGATCCACCAGTAACCGTACTCCCACGAGCCGACCCCCCGGAAGCGAAGTTTCGACTCGTCGATCTTCCTCGCCCACGACGGCGGCGTGTAGGGCATCGGTTTGCCGTGATCGCGGGAAGTGAACAAAAGGCTGCTGCCAAGCGTTTCGCGCGTGGGCTTGTCCCAGGCCAGTGGTTCGTTGAATTCGTCGCGCGCCTCGTGACCCCAGCGGATCGTGGCGCCGGCCTCCAGCGCCAAGCGGCTGTCGCCCGTGCAGTCGGCAAAGTACTTTGCGGTAATCCGGTACAGGTGCTCACTCTTGTCGCAGCGGCACATCACGCGCTCCACCCGGCCCTCTTTGACCTCGGCTGCGTACAGCACCGTTTCCAGCAAGAGCGTGGCATTCGGTTCGGAAACGAGCTTGTCGTATAGCAGCAGGTCCCACAACTCCCAACACCGCTGAGGGTTATTGGCCGCGTCGTCCAGTCGCAATTCCTCGATGATGCCGCCTTCCCGCCAGCCGGGCCGTCCGGTGTGGCTGTTGGCGCCGACCACGTGCATCTTGACTTCGCTGCTGGAGTTGCCTCCCAGCCGCGAACGGTCCTGCACCAGAATGACCTTGGCCCCGTTGCGGGCCGCCGCCAGCGCGGCGCACACGCCGGCCGGTCCACCGCCGGCGATCAGCACGTCGCACTCCAGGTCCACCAGCGTCATGTTCGGCTCGCCCTCGAACCGCCGCGCCGCCGCTGCCGGGTCCGTGGGAACGAGGGACTGGAAGCTGGCGCGAATCTCGTCCGGCGTTGGCTCTGGACCATCGGCCGCCTGGGAGTTTTCTGCGAACACCAACACCGAGTACGCCGAAAGTCCCGCGGCCGTAAGAAAACCGCGACGATCAAGACGAGAAGGTTGGTCCGACATAGTGAGTTGCCATGAAGAGGAAAGAAACTATTCAGGCGAGCGGCCGGGGTAAGCCGGCTGATAACACAACGTTGATTTCCGATTTTACGGGAACGCGGAAATGAGTTGCTCCCTATGGACTGCAGCGATTCATCGCCGCTTTCGTCTTCGTTTCATTTTTTCCGTCCGCCAGCGCATCATAAACGACGGCGATGGCTGACCGGAAAATGGAAGCCGAAAGCGGAAATGAATTTCCACACTCCAAATATGGAGTGCAGCGATTCATCGCCGCTTTCGTCTTTTTCTTATCGCTCCCACGGTTGGCGTGATGACGTGGAACCTCCCGTTGCCGCTCAACCTTGCTCCAGGTATTTCTTGAGCGTCTCGATCGTCTCTTCCAGCGTGTACTCCAGGTACGCGTCCTGGGGATGGTTGAGTGATTCCAGGGCCACTTCGGCCGCCTCGGGCGTAGCGAAGTAGCTGCACGCCCGGACCGCTTCCAGACGCACGCGGGGATGCTCGTCGTTGGCGCGCTCTTTCAAAAGCGCCAGCGGTTGGCTCACCTGGTCGCGCCAGTAGCACAGCACGCGCGTCGCCGCGGCGCGGGCGCGGTAGTCCTTGGCGTTGAGCAACTGCTTGAGCAGCTTTTCGTTCGTCACGTTGTGGTGCTGGTACACCCACAAGGCTTCGAGCAAGTGGTGCTCGTAGTCCTTGTCGTTCTTGTTGAGGCCCGCAATCCACTTCTCCAGCTCGCGCGTGACCTCCTGCGTGTCGCGGTCGCGCAGTTCCAGCCGCGCCGTGTACCGCGTGCGGTCTTCATAGGTCTTGAGCAGGTCCAAGAGCGCCGGAATCGGTTGGCCAGCAATCTTGGGCGGAGTCAAAAGCGGGCGATCTTTGTAGGTGATCCGCCACACGCGGCCGTGGGCGTGGTCGCGGTTGGGGTCGCGCAGCGAGTGCTGCATGTGACCGACCAGCGGGTTGAACCAATCGACCACGTACAACGCCCCGTCCGGGCCGAACTTCAAATCGACCGGGCGGAAGTTGGGATCGGTCGATTGCAACAGCGGTTCAATCTCCACGCCCACAAAACCCGAGTCTTCTTCCGTGACCTTGTGCTGCAACACGCCTTGGAAGCCAATGCAATTGTTCAAGAGGAAGTTGCCTTGGGCCTCGTCGGGGAAGTGCCGGCTGGAAACGAACTCGCAGCCGCAGGTGGGACGCACCCGCTTGACGATGAACTGCTTCATCGTCTTATGCTTGCGGGGATAATCCACGTGGCCCGAGAAGGCCGTACCGTAGTAGTTGGCGCCGCCCGAAGCGTCGGCCACAAAGTTCTGGCCCCAGCGGTCATAGACATGGCCCCAGGGATTGGCGAAGCCGTAGGACACAAAAACTTCCAGCTTCTCCCGCCGCGGCTCGTAGCCAAACACCGCCGCGTCTTTGACCCGCACGGGGCCGTAAGGCGTTTCGACCTGCGTGTGGTGGAAGGTGCCTTCCTGGAAGTGCAGTACGCCGCCGGGGCTCCAGGTGAAGGCGCTAATAGAATGGTGACTGTCGGCCGTATCGAAGCCGTGCAGCACGATCTCGCGTACATCGGCCTTATCGTCGCCGTCGGTGTCTTTGAGGAACATCAAGTTCGGCTGCTGGGCGACGTACACGCCGCCGTCGCCAAACTCAAACCCCGTGGGCACGTGCAGGCCGTCGGCGAAGACCGTCTCTTTGTCGGCCTTGCCGTCGCCGTTGGTGTCTTCCAGGATCAGCAGTTTATCGTTGGGCGGCGTGCCCGGCGTGTATTGCGGATAGCTGGGCATGGTGGCGATCCACATCCGGCCCTTGGCGTCGAAGTTCAGCGCCACGGGGTTCTGCACGTCAAAGTCCACCTCGGTGGCAAAGGCGTTGATCTGGTACCCTTGCGGCAGCTTGAACGAGCTGATCGCCTCGTCGGGCGTAAGAATCTTGATCGGCTGCTGATAGTTGGTGGGAATCGGGTCCAGCTTCCGCGTGTTGCTGTCGTCGATCTTCGCGGGAACCGGCTTACCTTGGGCAATGTCCCACACCCGGCGGTCGCGGTTGGCGACCATCTGGTCGAGCTTCTCCATCTCTTGCGGGAACGACTTCGTGCCGAATGGATCTTTCCGGCCGCCATAGATGTAATAGCCGTTGACGGCGCGGTAACGATACCAGAACTGGAGGTTCTTCTCGTTCACGGCGGCCCGCAGATTTTCCGATGGCCGCTCGTCGCGGGCGGCGGCGCCCAAGAGCGCCTCGGCCAACACCGGCGCCAGGCGGTGAGCGCCGGCGTCGTTCAAGTGAATGCTGTTGATTGTGAGTTGCTCCTGCGACTCCTCCATCAGCTTCTTCGTGGGAGCGTACACGTCAGCAAACGGCAACTTGTGCTTTTGCGCGGCTTCCCGCATGGCCTGGGTGTAAAGCGCCAGGTTGTCGTTCGTCGCCTTGCCGTCGGGCACGTTCGGATCGTCGATGTTCTCAACCGCAATCGGCGACACAAGCGCCAGCCGCGGCGCCGACTGGCCGTTGTACTTCTGGGCCAGCATGTGGCGGATAACTTCGTCCAGGTCCTTCTTGAACTGCTCCAAACCTTGCGGCCCGGCGAAAGACTCGTTGAAACCGAAGAACAACAGCACCACGTCAGCCTGTTGTTGGGTGAGGTGCTGGTCGGGCGTGCCGAAGTCCTTCGACCGCGGCCGCAGTTTCAACTCGTCGGCTGACCAGCCTAGGTTGCGGACCACCAGGTTGTGTTTCGGAAACCGTGCGTGCAGCAAAGTTTCAAAGTAGCCGTCCCATTGCATGCGCTCGGCCAACGTGTTGCCGACCAGGCACACGTGATCGCCTTGTTCTAACTTGAGCGTCTCGCCGCGCGCGGCGGCTGCGCACAGCAACACGCCCAGACAGGCCCATACTCGCCACATAGGTCGATGCATGATTGAACTCAAAAAGGGTGGGGTAAGTTGATGAGGGGAAGGTTGCCCCATAGGCAGGACCCTCCCATCATAGGCAACCGGCGCGACCGCTGTAAATCCTCCCGGCCTACCATGTGCATTCGTTATCAACGCGATTCGATGGTTTGCAACAAGATCGCACGGCAAGTTGGCCTGAAAGCGTCGACACGCGCTCGATGAATCCACGAAACGAACCGTTCAGACTCTCGGGCAAACGTCGACCTTACGGAATGCGCAGAACGCGGCACGTATCTTCGTACGTTTGCTCCAGATCGAGCGGGATAGCCAGATCGTCGGCGAGCCACAAGGGGAGTGTGGGCAACGGCTGCCCGACAGTCAGCGTGTGCTCCCAGGCTTCGACTAGCCACGCATTGCACAACCCGCATGATCGCTGCAAATCGCGCGAAAACGCGGTTGGTTGCGGGTCCGGCGCTCCGCCGAGACCCGCGTCACCCTTTCTGATTTTCGGGAAGGCTGCTACCATCGCCGGTATGAGTACATCGCCGATGATGCAGCAATATATGGACGCCAAGGCCGCCTGCGGCGACGCCTTGCTGTTGTTCCGCATGGGCGATTTTTACGAGTTGTTCTACGACGACGCCAAGACGGCCGCCCGCGTGTTGGGCCTAAGGCTCACCAGCCGCGACAAGGGCGACAATCCAATTCCCATGGCGGGCTTTCCCTATCACCAACTGGAAAGCTACCTGGGAAAGCTGATCTCGGCCGGACACCGCGCGGCCGTGTGCGACCAGGTGGAAGACCCCAAGCAGGCCAAGGGGCTGGTCAAGCGAGAAGTGACGCGGGTGGTGACCGCCGGCACGCTGACCGATGACGCGCTGCTGGACCCACGCGAAAGCAATTACCTGGCGGCGGTCGCCGTTGAAAGCAACGGATCCAACGGCGCGCCGCCGCGGGTCGGCCTAGCGTGGGCGGAGTTATCGACCGGCCGCTTTTATGCCGCGGTGTGTCCGGCCGATCGCCTGGCTGACCATCTGGCGCGGATTCAGCCTTCGGAATGTTTGCTGAGCGAGAATGCTCCCGCACTGCCGCCGCACGTGACCGAGGCGACGCTCTTGACGCGGCGGCCGAACTGGGCGTTCTCTTACGAAGGCGCGCGGGAGGGGCTATCCAAGCACTTTGGCTCGCGGGGCTTGGAGGGGTTCGGCTTTGACGATCAGGACGCGCCGGCGGTTCGCGCCGCGGGCGCCGTTTTGGACTATTTGCGCGAGACGCAAAAGGCGTCGCTTGATCACATCGACCGCTTGGCGCCCTTCCCCATTGGCGAAGCGCTCGAGCTGGACGAAGCGACCCGCCGCAGCTTGGAGCTAACCCGCACGCTGCGCGAAGGCCGCCGCGAAGGCTCGCTCCTGGCAATGATCGACCGCACGATCACGGTCATGGGTTCGCGCCTCCTGGGCGAATGGCTGGCCAACCCGTTAACGCGCATCGAGAAGATTGACGAGCGCCTGGATGCGGTCGAAGAGCTAATCGCCGACCCGGTCCTCTGCCGCGACTTGCGCGAACAGTTGAAAAATGTTTACGACCTGGAACGCCTGCTGGCCCGCGTGGCGACCGGCCGCTCCTGCCCGCGCGACCTGCTGCACATTGGCTGCACCTTAGCGGGACTGCCCAAGATCAAGGCCAAGATCACGGGGCGCAAAAGCGCTTTGCTAGCGCGGCTGGAGGCCGAGCTAGACTTGCTGCCCGACCTGCGCCGTACGCTCGATGCGGCCTTAATGGACGAGTGCCCGCTGGCCGCCCGCGAGGGCGGTTTTATCAAGACGGGCTTTCGTCCCGAACTGGACGCGCTGCGGGAACTGGCCGCGGGGGGCAAAGAGTGGATCGCCCGCTACCAGGCCGAAGAAGTCAAGAACACAGGCATCCCCAATCTCAAGGTCGGCTACAACAAAGTCTTTGGCTACTTTCTGGAGGTGAGCAACGCGCAACAAGACAAAGTTCCCGAACGCTACATCCGCAAGCAAACGCTGACGAACGCCGAGCGCTATATTACGCCCGAGCTGAAAGAGTACGAAGAAAAGGTTCTGACGGCGGACGAAAAAGCCAAAGAATTGGAATATCAACTGTTCCAGGAACTGCGCGACGAAGTTCACGCCTCGGCCCGGCGACTGCAACACACGGCGGCCATTCTGGCCACGCTGGACGTGTTGCTCTCTTTGGCCGAGTTGGCGCGGGAGCGAAACTACTGCCGGCCCAAGTTAGTCGAAGAACCGGTGCTGGAAATTCGCGATGGCCGGCACCCGGTGCTGGACATCGTGCAGCCCGAGGGGCAGTTTGTGCCCAACGACACGTTGGCTTCGCCCGACGAGGGCGTGATTCTGCTCATCACCGGTCCCAACATGGCCGGAAAAAGCACCTACATTCGTCAAGTGGCGCTGCTGTCGATCCTGGCGCAGATGGGCAGCTTTGTGCCCGCCAAGAAAGCGACGCTCGGCGTGGCCGATCGGGTCTTCGCCCGCGTGGGCGCCAGCGATGAATTGTCGCGCGGGCAAAGCACCTTCATGGTCGAGATGACCGAGACGGCCCGGATTCTCAATACCGCCACTTCGCGGAGTCTGGTGATTCTCGACGAGATCGGCCGCGGCACCAGCACCTATGACGGCGTCTCGCTGGCATGGGCCATCGTGGAGCACCTGCATGACGGCATCGGCTGCCGCACGCTCTTCGCCACGCATTATCATGAGTTGACGGACCTGGCCAGTTCGCTGGCTTCGGTGAAGAACCTGAATGTGGCGGTGCAGGAGTGGGAGGAGAACGTGGTCTTCCTGCACAAGATCGTTCCCGGTGCGGCTGACAAAAGTTACGGCATTCACGTCGCCCGCCTGGCCGGCGTGCCGCGCGAAGTGAACGAGCGGGCGAAACAAATTCTTTCGCAACTCGAAAGCGAACACCTGGACGAGTCCGGCCGTCCCAAGATCGCCGCGCGCGGGAGGAAGCGGCCCCGCGGCGATATGCAGCTTACGCTCTTTGGCCCGGCGCATCATCCCCTGCTGGACGAGATCAAAGCGATCGATTTGAACCGACTCGCTCCGCTCGATGCGCTGATGCTGCTCAAGCAATGGCAAGAGCGGCTGACGACCGAGACCTGAAACGGTGCAAGCGTTTATGGGGCGAGTTTCTCTCGCACGCCTTACCAGAGCCCGACCATGCAAGACGCAGACTTTCTTCGCCGTATTGCCGAATCCGGCATCGACCCATTCCCGCGTCAGATCTACGCCGATTGGCTCGAAGAGCGCGGCGATCCCCGTGGGAACTTTCTGCGCTGGGAGTTGGAGCAGGGCTCCTACACAGCGACGGACTTGGCCTATTGGGATCTTGAATATCGCTTGCGCTGCTTGGAGCCGGAAATTGATCCTGCTTGGATCGAACAGGCGGGCTGCCGTTACAACGTAACGCTGGAGAGTTACGGCGATATGAAGTTGCAGGCGGTCAAGATTATCAAGGACCACCTGGCGATCCCCTTGATGGTCGCCAAGAAGGTGGTGGAGTCGGCGCCGTGCGTCCTGTTGCAAAACCGAACCCGGCGGCAAGTCGCGCCGCTGCTGTGGGATGTTTGGAGCAGTGCCAGTGGGCTGTCCTACGACGCTCCGCAGTTCTCCGTGACTCTTTGCGAACTTGGCGTGCAAGCGTCGCAGCGACCGAGTCGACGGGAGCCGCCCGCGTCGCGGCAAGACCTGGAATTGGCGTTTTTGAATCGCATTGCCTCGGAACGATTTGCCCCGTTACCACGCCTGTTATATGGCGCTTGGTTGAAGGCCATCGACGATCCGCGGCGCGAGTTTCTATTTTTTGAAACGGAGATTCTCCACGACTCGTATTCCCTTTTTGACACGCCCTCGTTGAATTCTTCACGTGACGCGTTAGGCGGCGAGTGGCGGGAGAGGACGGAGCTTACCTATGACGTTTTCATTCAGAGCGACAGCGAGGATAACAACGATGGTGACGCCGTCGCGGACTCTCTCGGCCGTGTACTTAATATCCTGCGGGAGGATGTGTATTCGGCGGCGCGAGCGATGCCCTACACATTGCGGAGTGGCCTGAATTGGCAGAAATTGATGGCATTTGTTGACATGCTGAATAATCGCTCCGAAGTTGATTTAGACTCACTCAGTGACATGGGCATCGACTTCTACGTGACCGCAGCCATTCCGAACCGGTGACGGCTTCGGAATCCCCTTGTCGCGCCGCAAGTCCGCTTGAGCCCCTGCCATGCAAGCGGCGTGCAAGCTCCGTCCTAAGAAATCTCGCGAATGGCGGCGGGCAGGAACCGCAGCAAATCGCTGGCGATCATCGCCACCTGGCCTAACTCGGCGGCGGCCAAGTCTCCGGCCTGACCGTGAACATGGACCGCCAGCCGGGCAGCGTCAAAGGGCGAGAGTTGCTGCGCGAGAAAGGCCGCGGTCAACCCCGTCAGCACGTCGCCCGTGCCGCCCGTGGCCATGCCGGGATTGCCGGTGGTGTTACGAAACTGCTGACGCCCATCGGTAACAAAGGTGCCATTGCCTTTGAGTACAAGCACCACGCCATGCTCGGCCGCGAGCTTGAACGCCCGTTGTTGCGACTGGGGCGGATTGAGCTTCTCGCCGCCGATCAACCTGCGAAACTCGCCCGGGTGCGGCGTGATTATGCGAACGCCTCCCGCCCCGGTCAACGGTATGGGACGCCGCACCAGGTTGTTCAAGCCGTCGGCGTCAATCACCATCGGCTTGCGGACTGAGGTATAAAGCCATTCGACCAAGCGCCGCAGTTCGTCGGTCTGGCCCAGGCCGGGACCGCAGGCAATGCAGGTGGCTTCTTCCACCGCCTCGGCCAGCGCGTCTTGGGCGGCGGCGATGCGGCCGCGCGCATCGCAAGGCAGAGGCACGGTCATGTATGACGGTTCGAAACTTGCGACGGTTTCCAGGCATGACTCAGGGACTGCCAGCTTGACCAACCCGGCGCCGCCCCGCAGGGCCGCCATGCCGCTGAGCGAGATCGAACCCGCCATCCCGCGCGAGCCGCCGATCAACAGGACTCGGCCGAAGTCGCCCTTGTGACTCTCGGGCGAGCGCTGCGGCAAACGAGGCAAAGAGCGAGTCATAAGGAACCTGAATTTTGCGGTCACAACGAATGGAGCAGTGATCTGGGTCGCCTCAATTTCCCGCGCCACCAAGGGATCGTCAATCGACGTAACTGGCGGGTCGCCGGCAGTTTTCCCATGGAGCAGACATCCTGCCGGTCGCTCCTCCATTTTTCTGGCGGGCACGATGCCGGCCCCACACCTATTCCGCCACGGGCAGCACCTGGATCGCATCGAGAATCACGAAACCGTCGGTGCCGGTGTTGCTGATGGTGATTGTGGTCTCCGCGCTGGCGTCGAGTTGGCAGCGGCCGATGGCGCGAAATGGCTGGCCGGCCGGCAAGGGCGCGGTTTGATCGACCTTGAACGTCGCCGCGTGCGAACCGCTCTTCACCGTGACCGGCGCTTCGCGTGTTCGGGTCTCGTGAGCCGAGTAGGCCATCCGCAGTTCATACTCACCGCTTTTTGGCGCGCGAAAACGGAACACGGCTTGGGAATGCCCATCGCCGCGGCGGTCGTCATGCCGGTAGCCCTTGCCGACGTGCGGCTTGAAGTTGGTCGAACGGCTCCACTCGCCCCTCAGTTCGGCGAGTTCATCGTCGAGCACGATACCAGGAAGCGACTTCCGATCGATGCTGACTGCGGCCGGCGGCTGGAGCGGCAAATCGGGAAGCTCGGGAAGTTCCAGCACTTGCCCTTGCGCAATCAGCCGCTCGCGCAGCTTCGCGTAGGGCAAATCGTGAACCTCGCCGTCATCGTGGGCCGACAGGGCCGCGGCGATCCCGGCGCTCTGTCCGAGAATCATCCACGTTGGCTCGACACGGATCGACGAGAAGGCCACATGCGTGCATGAGAGGGCCACCGGCACGAGCAGGTTCGCGCACTCCGGCCGTTGCGGCAGAATAGCCCGATAGGGAATGTGATACGGATAACCGTGCGGCCGGCCCTGCATCCGCACCGGGAAAATCGTCCCTTCATTAATGACTCCCCCGCCGGCCAGCGCAATGCGGCGACAATCATGCGAATCGATGGGAAACGACGAGACGACAATCGGGTCGTCCTTCTCTGGATCTTCCCGTATGTCTTTCTGGGTGACAACGTATTCACCCTTCATCCGCCGCCCTTCCCGGACGTAAAGCTGCGGCGACCAATGTTCCGTTTCCGGAAACTCATCCTGGCATAGCCCGAGCGATGCATACCGCTGGCGGGTCTGTTCGGGCAGAGCCGGATCAGTCGTCAAAAAATGAAAGAACTCCAGCGTGTATTGCTTGTATGCTTCCCAAATCTTCCGTCGCTCCGCGGCGCTGGCTTCGCTCCAGCCGTTGCCGGCCCCGACCAGTCCAAGCGAGAACTGGCCACCAATCGAGTTATTGCCGTCGAGCTTGCCGCCGGGAAGCGGATAGAGATCCACGCCAATCCCTGCGCCGTTGGTCAGGGCATGACGACGCAGCAACTCGAACTTCGCCGGGTCGTAATTGGCGGGCTGGGGCAGCGGAACTCGGTTGGCGGGGTCGTCGGTCAGGCAGAGCCGAAAGCTGTAGGTCATCACGTTCGCATCGCCGGCTTCTTCGTCGCCGCGCTTCGTATCGGTGACGAAGGGGAGCGGTTGGCCTTGATCATCAAAGCCCGAGATCGGCAGCGTGCGTTTCGGGTACTGCTTGCCGGCGAGCGATTCCCCGTAGTCCTTTCGCCCCTCGCGGCCGATGGTCCAACTCACCTGGGAGGCCGCCATCAAGTCTCCTTCGTAAGTGGCGTCGATGAACACTTTGGCCCGGAAGCGACCTTGGCTGGTGACCAGCCCGGTAATGCGAGCCCCTTCCTTCTCGACCGACGCAAGCACTTGTTCGGTCATGACAGCAACCTGGGCCTCGTCCAACATGGACTTGGTCACGCGCGCGGCCACGTGCGGTTCGTAGGTCCACCGGTCGTTGTTCTTGACGCTGACGCTATAGGGGAGCTTGACGCCGCGCGACTGGTAATCGGCCTCGATCCGGCGATGCCATTCATCGAACAGGCCCATTACCGTCGAGCGAACGGTCTGGTTCGAGTCGCTGAAGCTCAGCCCGCCGGTATTCACGCCTCCCACGTGCGCGGTCGGCTCCAGCAGGATCACGTCGGCGCCTTCGCGCGCCGCGGCAATCGCGGCACAGAATCCTCCCGGCGTGGCGCCGTAGACGATGACATCGGCGGATAGCGCCTCGTGGTTGGCGAGAGAAGGCGCAACGTGGCCCAACAGCAGCGCCACGCAAACCGGCAACGGAAGTAAGCGGCGCGTGAGCATGGCAATCGCTCGAATACCTCAAGTGGAATGGGATTGCAATCGCCAGAGGGCGACGCTGGCAGCACTCTCGCAAGAACGACGGACAAAATTATAGTTCGCAAAGCCCAGTTGCAGAACTGCGGCGATGACGCATGTGCGGCAAGATTCCGCCCGGAGGCGGAACCGCGCGTCGTATTGTGCAATAGGGTACAATGTCCACCCAACGCCGTTTCGCGTCGTTGGGGTTAAACGGATCAATGAGCAGCTCGCGCCGGGAACCGGCGGCGACAGGTTGGCTCGGTCCGCGTGGTCCGCGGCCGTCCAGCTCTTTAAATGGATGGAGCAATCATGGTAACACGCCACACCGGCTATCGACGCATCCTCGTGGCCGTTGACTTTTCACCGCATTCCGATGCAGCGCTCAAGCAGGCAGTGCGTCTAGCGCGAGAAACCGGCGCTGGCGTCACTCTGGCCCACATTTTGCCAGGCTCGCGTCGCGACGTTACCAGCGCATCGACTCAGGCCCACCTAGATGTGCTGTACAGCGAATTAGAAATATATCAGCGCGAGATGTGTCGTCTCGCCGATCTAAGAATGCGTCGGATGGTCGCCGACCTGGGGGCGATTGACCTGGGCGTGGGTTTCGAGACGTTTCTGGGCGACGCCCATGTCGCGATCACGCATGCCGTCCAGGCCGTGGGATATGATCTTGTGCTCGCTGGCACCCGCGGCTTGGCGGCCTGGGAGCAATTCTTCGTTGGCAGCACCGCCAAGCGGCTGATCCGCACGTGCCCTGCCGCGGTATGGATCGTCAAGGGAGCGCACGAAGGACCACCTCAGGCGGTACTCGCGGCCACTGATTTCTCGGACGTCAGCCTCAAGGCGACCGCTCACGGGTTGTGGATCGCGCAGCAGGCGGACGCCCAGTTTCACCTGCTCCACGTCCTTGATTCCGCGGATGTCCCCGAAGACATCCTCTCCACGATCCCCGACGGCGTTTCGCTGCGTAACGAGATTGATGCCGAGGCACGAACTCGCCTCGATGCTTTTATAAGTTCGCTTGGGTGCGAGCGCGATAAAATTCAAGTCCACTTGACGTGGGGTACGCCGTGGAAAGAGATGCAAAGGCTCGTCGAGCACTTGAACGTGGACTTACTGGCGATCGGCACGATCGGTCGTGGCGGAATCAAGGGGCTGCTTCTGGGTAACACGGCTGAAAAAGCGCTGAACGCGTGCGATTGCAGCACCCTGACCGTGAAACCGGATGACTTTGTATCGCCCATTCAGCCCGCGAGTTGACAACTCCATCGCGGGTAAATTCGCGTGGTAACCGCGCAGTTGCCGTTGTTCGAATTGCGTCAGAGCAAGTGCCCGACAGCTTCCGACGGAAAACCGAAGACCCCGCTTAGCTCCCGCAAGTTTTTTCTATCAAGTGAGGCAAGTTCTTGAATGTAGGTAACTCGCTCCGCGAGTGACCAACCGCTTGCGAAGCAAGCGAAAGACGTACATCAAAAAACGCGTGCGCCACTCGGAAAGACGGTAAGTCATCACGGAGTTGAACTGGGAGAATCCGTGGACGATTCAACGATCGCCGCGATGACACCGCTCATGGTGTATTCGGAAGCTTCGACGGCTGGCTCATGGCCTGATTCGCGCAGCGTTTGCGAGGTAATGGGGCTGATGCTCGCCAGGCGGGCCTGGCGTAACTCGTCGCCGAACAGGGCCGCCAGGCTCCGGGCGATGGCGCTGCTGGTCACCGTCACCCAGGCGATTTCTCCGCGGACCAACCGTTCGGAGATTTCCTCGTCGGGCTGCGCGACGTCGGTGCTGGTATAGACAACGATTTGCTCAACAGCCGCGCCGGCCTCTTGCAACAAGCGAGGCAGCACGTCGCGCCCGCGGCTCGCCCGTGCCAAGAGGAACTGCTTGCCGGCCGCCTGGGGCGCAAGAGCAGCGGCCAATCCTTCGGCGTCAAATCGCTCAGGCTGCAGGTCGGGACGCAGATGGTATGCTTCCAGCGCGCGGGCCGTGCCGGGACCAATGGCGGCCAGTCGCACGTTGCCCAAGGTCCGCAAATCGCGCCCGGTGGCCAACAGCCGATCCAGCAGATACCGCACGCCGTTGGCGCTGGTGAACGCCAGCCAATCGAATTCGTCCAGGCGCGCCAGCGCCGCATCCACCGGGCGCCAGTCGGACGGGTCGGATATCTCGATCGCCGGCTGCAACAGGACGTCGGCGCCAAGCTCCGTCAGGTGATCTTCAAGTTCCCACGCTTGATCGCGCGGCCGCGTAACAAGCACCGCCTGCCCGAATAGCGGCCGCCGCTCGAACCACGCCAGCGCGGGCGACAACGAGGCGACGTGCCCCACAATTACAATGGCCGGCGGGCGAATGCGTTCGCCTTGCTGCGGGTCCAACCGGTCGGCCACTTCGGCCAACGTACAGCGAAGGGTGCGTTGATCCGGCAGGCTGCAACGTCGCACAATTGCTGCGGGCGTGGTGGGCGCTTTGCCGTGGCGGATCAGTTCTTCAGTCCAGCGCCGGGCGGTGGTTACGCCCATGTAAAACACCAGCGTTCCGGGGAAGTGAGCCAGCGCGCCCCAGTCGAGGGCGGAGCATTCTTTCTCGGGATGCTCCTGCCCAGTGACCACCGCCGCCGCGGAAGCGAAGTCGCGGTGGGTAATCGGAATGCCCGCATACGCGCCGGCCGCCAGGGCCGCAGTGATGCCGGGAACAATCTCGAATGGCACGCCCGCGGCGAGGAGTGCTTCGGTTTCTTCCGCAATGCGGGCGAACACCGTGGAGTCGCCGCCCTTGAGCCGCACGACGGTCTTGCCGAGGCGGGCCTCTTCGATCATCCGCAGGTTGATTTCTTCCTGCGTCCAGATGCGCGACCGGCCATGTTTGCCCACGCACACGCGCTCGGCCGACGCGGGCGCATGCTCGACCACGCGCGGGTTGGCCAGGTAGTCGTAGAGAACCACGTCAGCTCGCCGCAGGCACTCGACGCCCCGCAGCGTAATCAGCCGAGGATCGCCCGGCCCCGCACCGACGAGATAGACGAAACCTCGTTCTCCCGTGGTGCGTGGAAACATCGGACCGCGACGCTCCGCGTCGCTCGGGTTGGCATCAGGCAAGGGCATATCGAATCCTCGTTCCCACGCTCCGCGGTTGTGCATCTTCGGTAGGTCCCGCTTGCCGAGCGGGACCTTCTTCCCGCCGAACCGCCACAACGCGGCACTCGCGGAAGGCCCCGTCCGGCAGACGGTACCTACTTGCCGAAACGTGCCCAAGCTCTCCGCGTGGGAACGAAGCTTACTTGGCTCCGGGGATGAGTTTCGCTTCAGGGTCGGTGGGAGGACGGTCGAGGACGAGGAAGGCGAACAGGTCGGCCAGTTCCTCGGGTTTCAGTTGGTTCTCTACGCCTTCGGGCATGAGCGAGAGCTTGCTGAGGCGCATCTCCTCCACATCCTCGCGGGGGACGGTCTCCAACTTGCCGCCCTGCGTCTTGAGCACCACGCGGGCCGGGCTGTCTTCGACCAGCAAGCCGGTCAGCACGCGGCCATCGGCGGTCACGACGGTTTGCGCCTGGTACGCGGCGCCGATGACCAGGCTCGGGTCGAACACGTTGGAAAGGAGTTGTTCGAAGTTGCCGCGGCCATTGCTGGTAATATCCGGCCCAACATCCTGGCCTTCGCCGTAAATCTTGTGACACTGGCCGCACACCTTCATGAAGGCTTGCTGGCCGCGGTGCGGATCGCCCGTGGACTTACTTAGTTGCTCGCGCAACTTGGCGAGAACCTGCTCGCGCTGGGGATCGCGTTCGGTGCGGATTGTGCCCCAATGTTTCTGAACGGCGGCCGTTAGTTCGGAATCGTTCAACTCCAACAGCTTACGGACCTGGTTCACATTGAGCGCCGTGGCCGGTACGGTCCCTTGTTCAATGGCGGTTAATAATTCTTTCCCCCACGCCACGCGCTGGGTGAGCAGTTCAATAGCCTTAGGCTTTTGCACCGGGTCGAGGCGGACATACGCCGCCGAAACCAGCGAGCCGACGCGCGGATCGTCCGAACGGCCCAATGCCCCCAGCACGCCTGCTTGCAGGTCCGGCGAGGCGTTGCCCTTCTCTTCCATCAAGTGAACGGCTAGAGCTAACGTCTGGTCGTCGCCACCCGCGATCAGCGTTTCCAGCGCTACCAGCCGCGTCGAGGTGTCTTTGCCGCCGGTCACAACGCCGCGGAGCGTGGTTTGCGCGGGCGTATCTCCCCAAGCGGCGGCGACCAGCGCCGCGTCGATCGCCAAGGGGCTGTTGCGGTCCTGCTCCAGAATCTTTCGTAGCGGCGCTTCCAGCGGCTTGCGCAGGGCGGCCAAGTGTTCACCCGCAATTTCGCCCGTGCGAATGCGCTCGGCCAGCAGGCGCATGCAGCGCGAGGCCGCTTCGCGATGAGGGTTGTCGCCGCGCGTCAAGGCGATGAACAGCTTCGACACTGCCGCTGGGTCGGCCTTCTTGACCGCGACGATGCGTTCCACCGCGTGGGGCATCAAGCGCGTCACGCCCGGTTGCGCGGCGTTGTCTTCTTGGGTCATCAGGTTGACAAAACGGCCATGTTTTTCTTCCAACAGCGGTTCCAAGTTTTGCCAGACGATGTGCGGAATCAATGCGTCGTCGCCACAGTGGGTCAATACTTCCACCAGGACCGGCAGCGAATCGACGCCCGCGATCTTCTTGGCGGCAATGGCCACTTGCAGTTGCACATCGGGCGAATCGTCGTGCGCCAGTTCGATCACGCGCTGACGCAACGAGTCGTCAATCTTTCCGATATTCCCGGCCGCCCGCACGCCCCACGCGCGAATCCCCGCGTCGGCGTGTTCCAACAGGCGATGATGGAATTCACCGTCCATCTGGCCGGTTCCCACCAGCGCCCAGAGCGCGTGCATGCGGGTCTTGCGGGGAGCGTCGCTCAGCACGAGTTGTTCCAGTTTGCCGCGCGTCGCCTCGTTGTTGCGCTCGGCGAGCAATCGCTGGGCGGTGTGCCGGTAATAAGTGTTCTGACTGTGCAGGCGTTGAAGTAACTGCTCGTCGCTCTCTTCCGCCAGGTTGAACTTCGGGACGCGCGGCGTGTCTTGATACCGCACCCGGTAGAGCCGGCCGTGCCCGCGATCGACGCCGGCCGGGTCGCGCTGTGCGTCCTGGTAACAGTGATAGCGGTCGTACCAGTCCAGCACGTACAAGCAGCCGTCCGGCCCGGTCTTTTGCGCCACGGGCATGAACCACACATCGTTGGCCGTGAGGAAGTCCGGCTCACCCGTGGCGAAGTACGTGGAGCCGTTCCGCTGGAGCTTGTCCACGTTGATGCAGCCGCCGTGGATGTTGCCCATGTAGAGGCGGTCGCGGTACTGCGGCGGGTAGGCGTCGCTGTCGAAATACTCGATGCCGCAATACGCGGCCATTTGATGTTTGTGCTTGACGATTGACTCGATCTTCCAGGTGAACGGCGGATAGGGGCCGCCCTGGCGATGGTAGTAGCCCGTCTCGGTCAGGTGCCACAGGTGGTCAATCACGCACGCGCTGAGGAAGGCGCTTCCTTCCGGGTCCCACGTCACGCCCCAGGGGTTGCTGGTGCCTTCAGCGAATAATTCGAAGTCGCGCGTCTTCGGATGAATCCGGAACAAGGCGCAAGTGAAGCGGTATTCCTTGCCCTTGTGCTTAACGTGGCTGTGGTTGAATACGCCGTTCAAGCCGTATAGCCAGCCGTCGGGGCCCCAGGTGAGCGAGTTGGGCAGTTCGTGCGTGTCGGTCCGTCCGAAACCGGTGACCACCACTTCCGATCTATCGGCCTTCAAGTCGCCGTCGGTGTCTTGCAGGAAGAGAATATCGGGCGCGTTGGCCACCCATACGCCACCATGCCCGACGGCGATGCCGGACGGAATGTTCAGCCCCTCGGCAAACACAGTGACCTTATCCACCTTGCCGTCACGGTCGGTGTCTTCCAACACCTTGACGCGGTCGCGGCCGGGGCCTGGTTCGGCGCGGGGGTATTCAAAACTTTCGGTAATCCAAATGCGGCCCTGCTCGTCAAAGGTCATTGCCACGGGGTTTTGAATGTCCGGCTCGGCCGCGACCAGTTCCACCGTAAAGCCTTCCGGCACGACCATCTTCTTGAGGGCGTCTCGCGGTGAAAGCGGCGGGCCGGGCGGCTTGGTCTGACGACGCGGAATCACTTCTTCGGCGCGCGCGGCCGAGAAAATCGAAGTCGCCGCGATCACCAACCCAGCAGCGACAAACCCAGAAATTCGCATATGCAGGCTCCCGAAAATGCAGGTCAGGTTGTGAGTATGGACGACACCCCAATAAATGTAAAGTTGGCGGGATCCAGCACGATGTTAGCCGAGGGGGCAAGCGACGCGGATTTACGCTTTTCTTTGTCGCGGGATTGTATTACTATTTCTCTACACTTGTCGAATGATTCGTCCGCTTTCTTCTCTCCCTAAAAAGAACATCGCCATGCAGAGACTTCTTCTCTTGCGGGCTTCGCTCATCGTGGCGGGGCTGGCTATGGCTGCGAGTTTCGCCCCGCACGGGCTTGGCCAGGATCGGCTGCGCAACGGACAAGAAGTTGAGGTGCAAATTCGCGGGCAATGGCACGCGGCCGAAGTCTTGCGAACGATGCCCGACGGCCAATCGGTGCAAGTGCGCATACAGGAGGGTGGCCGTCCGCAAGTCGGCGTCGTGCCGCGAGCGCGGGTCCGCGCGCTGGAAACGAAAGCCGCGCCGGCCAACGCCCCCGCCGCGGCGCCGGAGGGCGAATTGAGAACCTGGTCCGACGCGACGGGCCAGTTTCGCATCGAGGCCGCCTTGGTGGCGAAGGAAGGCGGCTCGGTCCGGTTACGTAAGAAAGACGGAACGGAAATCAGCGTCCCGCTATCCAAACTAAGCCGCGCCGATGTGGAGTATCTGGCGACCGCACCGACCAAGCCCGCCGTGGGAAAAAATGCATTTAACGTGGACGACACGGTCGAGGTTTATCATGCCGCTCGGTGGTGGCCGGCCAAGGTGCTCAAGGTCGATGGCGAGCGGTGCTTCATTCACTACGACGGCTTTGGAGACTCCTGGGACGAATGGGTCGGCCCAGACCGGATTCGCGTGCTAGGCTCGCAGGTTGCCGCTGGTGCGCCGGCGCCAACCCCTTCCCCACGACCGCAAACGCCCCAGGGGGTTCCCGCGCTGCAGGTGGAGACCGCGATTTGCCAGTTGAACGAGATCGCGGCCGCCACCGTGGAAAAGCTGGCGCCGCCGCAAAACGCGCAGGCCGACCCGGCGCTCGAACCTGCGCCGCGCGCGGGCGTTGCCACGCTCAGGCGTTTGGAGATCTTCGAATCGGTCACGAACTTCCTGCCGGCCGATCCGGCCTCGGGGACGTTCCTGGTAGCGATCGCGCATAAGCCCCCCGGCAAAACCGGCTCGACGCAGTTGATGACTTATGACTTGGCCGACGGCAAGACGCTCGGGCAAACGACGCTGCCCGGCGCTTATCGACTGGCGGCGGGCAGCGCCGCAGTAGGTTGGCTGGCGACGACGCCGGTTGATCCGCCCACGCAGGTGGTCCTATGGAAGTGGCCGCGGGGCGACGCGGCGCCACAGGCTACGTACGCCGTCTCGTTGGCTACGGATGCCCCTCAACACTACGCCACGCAGGTCTCGCTGGTGGCGCCGGCGGTTCAAGAACGCATGGTGATCGTAACGCGCGGCGGTCAAGTGGTGCTGTGGAACACGGCTACCCGGCGCGCCGAGAAGCGGTGGGAAGCGTCCAACGCGGCTGTCAGTCCCGGTGGACGTTACCTGGCGGTCCACGCCAACGAGGGAATCGCCATCTTCGATCTTTCCACGAGCCAACAATTGGGATACTGGCCCGTGGGAGCGGGTCTTGTGAACAGCCTCGCTTTTTCTCCCCAGGGGTCGCAGGTAGCGTGCCAGATGACGGACGACCTCATGGTTTTCGACTTACGCAGCGGGAAAGTGCGGTTCGCGATTTCGCTGCCTCAAGGGACGGTATCGGCGCGCGAGGGCGGACCCTTGTGGACAAGTGAAAACCACGTTCTGCTCGGCCAGGAATACTTGTTTGACTTAAACGCGGGTTTTGTGGTGTGGCGGTACGCATCCCCACCGGGCCGCGGCGCCGCCAATATGACGTCGGCGGGCGGCTCGATTGCGTACCTCGCCACCACATTTGGCCGTTCACGCGCTACGGTCCTGCGGTGCATGTCGCTTCCCCACGAGCAAGTGCAAGAGGCTTTGGCGTCGTTGGACCCGACGCAATTGTTCGGATTGGCGCCCGGCGCGGAGGTCGCCTTGCAAGTTAATCTTCCCGGCGGCGATGCCGAGAAAGTCCGCGCCGCGTTGGAAAAGAAAGCGACCGCCAACGGGTGGAAGATCAATCCGAACGCGAAGGCGAGCCTGGCGGCATCGGTCGCGCCGGGCGAAGCCGAAGAGGGGACATTCCACGATGGCCCCGGGTTTGGCGGACCGACCACCACCGTCCGCATCCAGACGTTCATCAGCACGCTGGACGTGATGATTGACGGAGAAAAAGTATGGACCCGCAGCACAAGAACCGGACTTCCCGGCGCGCTGATCGCTCCCGCGGGGAAAAGCATTCAAGAGGCGGCGGCCGCTTACGAGAAGCCGAATCTCGATTTCTTTTTCCACCTCGATGTGCCGTCGAAGTTCGTCCGGCCCAAGTACCTGCAGGGACTTGGGCAATCGAACCTATCGGCCACGGGCATTGAGGGCGCCTAACGTCTCCTGCGCCCGTCCGTCGCGTTTTAGTCCACCGTTAACACGATCTTGCCGGCGAGCGCGCCGGTCTTGTGGATGGTGCTCGACTCTTGCAGGCGGTGGGCTTCAGCGGCTTGCGAGAGCGGCAGCACGTGGCTAATTTGCGCTCGTAGTTTTCCTTCGGCCATCCAGCGGTTCATGTCTTCAGCGCTGGCGCGCATTTCCTCGGGCGAAGCCTTGAACATGACCACTCCCAGCAGCGAACACTCTTTGACGTAGAACGGCCCCACCGGGAACGGTGGGCGGGCGTCGCGGCCGGCCATCAACACGATCCGCCCGCGTTCGGCCAGATAGGAGATGATCTTATCGAAATCCGGCTCGCGCAAGGTCTCCCAGAATGCGTTCACCCCTTCCGGAGCGAAGGCCTTGACCGCGGCGTCGACGTCTTGGGTCTTGTAGTTCACCACGGCGTCGGCGCCTAACTCTTTGGCTCGCGTGGCTTTTTCTTCGGAGCCGGCGGTCGTGATCACCTGCGCGCCTAATGCCTTGGCCATTTGCACGACCATCGACCCCACGCCGCCCGTGCCGCCATGCACGAAGATCTTCTCTTCGGGCTGGAGCCGCGCCGCTCGGACCAGTCCCAGTTGCGCGGTAACGCCTACTAACGCGCAGGCGGCGGCGGTTTGATCATCCACGTTTTGCGGCGTGTGGTACAGCCATTGCTCATCAATCGCACAGTATTCGGCGAAGGTTCCTTGACGACCGCCGAAACCTTGGTTGGTCGCCCATACCCGGTCGCCGGGTTGGAAGCGGGAAACCTTCGCCCCGATGGCTTCCACCACTCCGGCCAAGTCGGCGCCAAGGATATACGGCTTCGGGAGCGGCCAATAATTCGCCCCATTACGAATATACGTATCAATGGGATTCACCGACACGGCGCGAACACGCACCAAGACCTGACCCGCTTCCGGCTCGGGTTTTGGCAAGTCGCCGTACTGAATTCGTTCAGGAGGGCCAGTTTCCTCAATGAATGCAGCTTTCATGCAGGTTTCGCTCCAAGAATAAGCCGGGGCGGATCGTTCCAAAATTCGATTTTCGCCGATCCCAGAGCATCCGACAAGCTAGCGAATCGCCTCGCCCAGGCAGGGACATCAAGAAGGCGATTCTTTCGGGCGGGCGAATAGGCAGAAACAACACACATAAAGTAGAGCATCGGTGAAAATGGATGTTTTTTGGAAAATGACCGCCACCTAACTCATCCGCGCGAGTTCAATCCAAAAGTCCCGTCCGCTCTTGTCGGTTTCCACGGCTGCGGTGGAGACGTTGCAGACTTCTACTGCCTGACTGGGCTGGGTAAAGACGGATCTAAATCGACCCTAAGAACCCTTCCTTCCGAGGGAGATTTGCTGTTAAAGTCAGTCAACCGCACGCTTCCCGGTTAATTCTTGCGGATCGCCTACATTCCAAACTGGGAACAATTGACAGTCTTCGCGCGGGGACTTAAATTCAAATCGGTGGATATTTTCTCCTCATTTCTTTTCTTTAGGAACAGTTCAATGGAAAGGCACCCCTCTCTAAGGAGGGCAGGCTTCACACTTGTGGAGCTGCTCGTCGTGATCGCGATCATCGGTATTCTGGTCGCGTTGCTCCTCCCCGCAGTGCAAGCGGCCCGCGAAGCCGCACGACGCTCGCAATGCACCAACAATTTAAAGCAGATTGGCTTGGCATTGCAAAACGCACACGATACCTACAAAGTATTCCCCCCAGGCATGCATAACGACGATACCAATTTCGTTGGGTGGGGTACGTACGTGTTGCCCTTCATGGAACAACAACCCCTCTACGATCAGATCAACCAAGCGATTGCGGCTGCCGACGCCAACGCCAAGCTGTTTCCTACGGGTGGAGATTTTAAGTCCAATTCGGACGGCGCCCCGTATAACCAATTGCGCGTGACGGCGGCTGGCGTGAACTTATACAAGAATGTTGTGGAAGGTTTTCTCTGCCCGTCGAACCCCATCCCCAACAAAGACAACAATGGATATGGCGCCTCCCATTACGTGGGGAACATGGGCCATCAATCGTCGTCGGCATGGGACTGCGGCAATCCCTCGGCGAGCGTGCAGACGGGCATGCTGTTGATCGCCAAGAACAATAACGTCAGCCAAGTCACGCGCATGGCCGACGCGACGGATGGCACGAGCAATGTCATTCTCGTCGGGGAGATTGGTCGCTCCCAGGATGTTCACCCAACCAAATTAGACCACCATACCTTCCCGATTTGGGCGGGCGGCAACAACGAGGGTGGTTGCGGGCAAGGTGATTGGTCGCATGCGCGAATTTGCGACATCAACTACTACATCAACCGCAAGACCGGCGCGGAATCCAACGGCAGTTTTGGCAGCTACCATCCCGGCGGCGCGTTGTTCGTTTTCGTTGATGGTTCGGTCCATTTCTTCCCCCAAACGATCGACACGACGGTCTACCGCAACTTCGCCATGCGTAACGACGGCAACGTAGTTACATTGCCGTAACGAAATCGCCAGCAGTTCAAATCAGCCGTCCGGATGAGCCTTTGGATTCACTCGGACGGCTGAAGTTTTTTTATCTTCCCCTTGTACCAAGGATTGTTTATGGCTGTTTCTTCTCGCAGTTCGCGGGTGCTGGCGTCGATCGTCTGCGTTCTTGCAAGCCTCGTGGTCGTGCTTACAGGTTGCGGATCAGCCGGCGATTTTCCCACGGCGCCGGTGAGCGGCAAAGTTACCCACAATGGCGAACCCGTCCAGGGTGGATCGATTACGTTTGCCCCAGTCGCGACCGGCAGTGAACTGGAAGTGGGACAACCCGCGTCGGGCGCCGTGCAACAAGACGGCACGTTTGTCCTGGGGACCCAGACCGAGAACGACGGGGCTGTTGTCGGTCGGCACCGCGTACTGTATTCGCCGCCGCCCGTGGCGCCGGTCGAAGGCGGGGCCGGTGGGCACTCGCAGACGCCGCCGTCGCCTTACGATGGTTTGTCGCCCAAGGAACAGGAAGTCGAAGTCAAGGATGGCGCCAACAACGTCGAAATTGAATTGGTGAAGCCCTAGCCCCTCTTTGGAGAAGGGCGCCGGCGCGGGCGAGGCAGTTGGCCAGGGAGGCAAGTTTTCTCGGGCGCAACCTCGCCCTGTTTTATGCGCCGCTGCCGCGTTCTTGGGATTGAATGGTCAACGCACCTCGTCGCAAGCGCGTTCCCACACCACCTCTCAACCAGGCGACCGCGGTCGCCTGGAAAGAGCGGCTAATCCAGCCGGTGGATATCGCCGGGCTGGTCTTCTTTCGGATGGCCTTTGGCGCCGTGTTATTGTGGGAAATCTGGCAATTTTTTAGCCACGACTGGATCCACGAACTTTACATCGCGCCGCGGTTTCACTTCACGTTTTGGGGATTTGCTTGGGCCGAGCCGTGGCCGGACTGGGGGATGTACCTCCATTTCTTTCTGCTCGCCCTGCTGGCGGGGATGATTCTCGTCGGGTTGCGTTATCGCCTGGCCGCGCTGCTGTTTTCGGTGACGTTCACATACCTGTTTCTGATGGAGCGGGCGTTTTATCTCAATCATTTTTATCTGGTCTGTCTGGTTAGCCTGCTGATGGCCCTGGTTCCGGCCCATCGCGCGGCCTCGGTCGATGCGTGGCTTAATCCCGCGCTGCGCTCGCATTTCGCGCCGGCCTGGTCGCTGTGGCTGCTGCGTCTGCAAATCGCCATTCCCTATTTCTATGGGGGACTTGCCAAATTGAACGGCGATTGGCTGCACGGCCAACCCATGCAGACGTGGATGGCGCGCATGGACAACGTGCGGGTGGTGGCGCCAACCTTTGGCGAGCCGTGGTTGGCGGTCCTGTTTAGCTGGGGCGGAATGTTGCTGGACCTGTTCATCGTGCCGCTCCTGTTATGGAAGCGGACCCGGGCGGTAGCGTTTGTGGCCGCAGTTAGCTTTCATCTAATGAATGCGATCATGTTCCGCATTGGCATGTTTCCCTGGTTCATGATCTGCGCGACCACCTTGTTTCTGCCGCCCCACTGGCCGCGAACGCTCTTGCAAATGGCGCAGCCGGCGCCGCCTTCCACGGGTGGAGACCGCCCGCAGCTTTCGCGCCGGGGTAAGATGCTTGCCGCCGCCGTCGTGGCGTTATTCGCCGTGGAACTGACATTGCCGTTTCGCCACTTTCTCTACCCCGGCGACGTAGATTGGACCGAGGAAGGGTCGCGGTTTTCCTGGCGGATGATGCTTTGCGACAAAGTGGCGGCGACCATGTTCTTAGGCGTCGACGCCCAGACGCGCGCCGTCGCGCCGCTTGACATTCGTTCGTACCTAACCGAGCGGCAACTCACCAAGATGAGTTACGATCCGGAAATGGCGCGGGAGTTCGCCGCGTTCTTGAAGGAGGAAGCCCGACATCAAGAAAAGGATCTCGAAGTCCATGCGATCTTGCTTTGCTCTTTGAACGGGCGCAAGCCGCAACTGCTGATTGACCCCGCCGTCGATCTAGGCGCGCAGGAGCGGTCGTTGGCTCCCAAGCCGTGGATTACGCCCGACCCGGGACCGCTTCCCTCGGAATCGTTTACGGCGCCTCCTCAGGAATGGATGAATGATCCCGATGCGGCGGCCCTGCTTCAGCGGGCTTTGCGGTGCGTTGGCGACCGCGTCGAGAACGCCGGCGCGTAGGATCTTCTTTGAACTCGGCGTCGAACCTTCCGCTCGACAAAGGCCCGTCTCCTTGGCGCCAGGGCGCCTCTCGCGCGGGTGTAGCGCCCCCATGCCAGCCTCCAATCGTAAACAACCGAATCTTGCGCGCGTCTCATGAAGACGTGACGGGCTTCTCAGGATGACACACTTGCTTGGTGAGTGCGCTTTTGGGAATGTCCGAACGTCACAACGACATGCATGCGTTGAGCAAGCGGCGCCACACTTTTCGGCCCACTTCACCATGCTAAGAGCGCTCGGGCGGTTTGAGCTACGCACCCCGCGTTTTCGCGTGCGGTCCACGGGGGAACTCTTGACAAGACAGCGATGCCGCCAGACAATAGATAATTCGATCTTATTATCCTCTTCTTTCAGCAGTCTGGAGGTTTCCATGAGTTCGCAGCGCTCGTCGTCACCGCGTGGCTTCACGCTTGTGGAGCTGCTGGTGGTGATCGCGATCATTGGCATCTTGGTCGCGTTGCTCCTCCCGGCGGTGCAAGCGGCCCGCGAAGCCGCTCGTCGCATGAGTTGCAGCAACAATCTCAAGCAGATCGGCATTGGACTGCACAACTTCCACGACACCTACAAGAAATTTCCCGTTGGCGAACACGACGACGACAACCGGAGTTTCTCTTGGCGTACTTGGATTCTGCCGTTCATGGAACAAGCTCCCGCGTACGATCAAATGGTGGCGAACGGTCTGTGGATCCCGCCGAAGATGGGCGGCGGATCGAACGGCGGAAGCGTCGATAGCCAACCCCAGTCCGAAATCAGCTCGGCGAATGCCGCGATTCAAGCCATTTGCAAAACGAAGATCGAAGTTTATATGTGCCCCTCGGATAACCTTCCGGAGTTCGACAACGACGGTTTTGGCAAAGCGAACTACTGCGCCAATGTGGGCCATTCGCCCTTAAATGGCAGCGCCGATGCGAATCTTGGCGGCTGCGCCGACGCGACCGCACGACCTCAAAATCAAACCGGCGTGATGCACTTCTCTAACGAGAACGACAACACCTGGGTTCAAAACATGTCGGGCATTACCGACGGAACGAGCAACACGATCCTGGTGGGGGAAGTCAGCGAATCGCAGGACGTTCGCGCCAATAACGCCGGAGACAGCCGCTTCCCGATTTGGCCTGGCGGCAACAACAACGGCGGTTGCAGCGGCATCTTGAATTCGGGCGCGGTGTTCCGCTTTGCGGGCGATGGTCTCGACCTGACGACCACGAGCAATCGGTTTCACATCAACCGCCGGACGGGCGGCGAGTCGAACATGTGTTTCGGCAGTCGTCACCCCGGCGGGGCAATGTTCCTGCTGGGCGACGCTTCGGTGCGGTTCCTTCCGCAAACCATTGACCGCTTGGTCTACCGCGCCGCCGGTTCCCGGAATGGCGGCGAGTCGGTACAATTGCCGTAATGAATGATGACTTTGCGAGGGCGGTTTGTTTCCGATGGGAAGAAACCGCCCTTCCGTTTTTATATTTCCCCACTTCCCGCCAAGTATTTCCACTATGAAAAGAGACAGGTCCAGAGCCGCCCGTCAACGCTTTTTTCTGATAACCGCCCTCGGTACGCTGGGGCTTGCGATGATCTGGGGATGCGGCGACGGCTTTAGCACCGCGCCGGTCAAGGGAACGGTCACCTTCAACGGCGAACCGGTGAAGGGTGGGTCGCTCACGTTTTCGCCCACGGCCGCGTCGAGCGACGGGTCCAACGTTCCCGCCTCGGGTGTCGTGGCGGACGATGGAACGTACACGCTGGCCACCTTCGATTCCACAGGCGCCGTGCCCGGCGAATATGATGTGTACTATTCGGCGCCGCCGCCGGAAGTTCCCGAAGCCGCGGCCGGCGGCCATGCGCAGACGCCTCCGTCGCCTTATGCCGGTTTGGTTCCCAAGGAGCCTAAGGTCCAGGTCGCATCGGGCAGCAACGAGATTAACATCGAATTAGTCCAACCCGGCGGCCAGTAAGCGGTCTTGGCCAGCCGTGCGAGAGTTCAAGGGTGGCGCCGATGACGCCACCCTTTTTGCATGGTGAGTAGCTGCCCGGTTTTCACCCATGGCGAACCGATTGCCTAATCCGCGAAGGTCGGCCGCCGAACGAACCCATTTCCGTATTTGCGATACGGGGATCGAGAGTCGGCCTTTATTCACGAGCAGTTTTTGCAGAGTCTTGTGCGGCAACGTGCAAAGAAGCCGCCTACCCACGCGCCGCGTTAGCTTATTTGCTCTGGCCATGTCCGTTCGCTCTTTCGGGCCAGAGGGACATCGCACCTTCGTTTGGCTGCCCTAAAGTCTTGCCCCCATGATGGCTCGTGTGTGCCAATTGTTTCGGGCAATCGCACAACGGATGTCGGCGCGCGCCGGGTGATGGCGTCGCACTTGTGGCCAGCGACCGCCCGCGTTTCGTCACGTCCCTCGCCCCGTTCCATCAGCCAGCCGTTCGCCCTGAAATCTTACCCCGCACGGGCGCCTTCCCGCCTTGGCCACGTTGATATATATTGGGAGTAAGGTTGCAACGTTCTCGCCAATGCCATAAAGCCGCGTGAACGTCGCCCCTTCAAAAATCCCTCCAAACGACCCCACCTGACCTGCGCGCCACCCGTTCCCCACCAGGCGCAGCAAAATCATGAGTTGACGGAAGCAACACATTGACAATTTCTGCGGCTCTATCTATTTTAGATAAAAATATCTTTTATTCCCTTTTTCTGAGGAGAGGCCCTCATGAAGGCGCGTACTTCGTCGCCACGTACCGGTTTTACGTTGGTGGAACTGCTCGTGGTGATTGCCATTATTGGAATTCTGGTGGCGCTCTTGTTGCCGGCCGTGCAGGCCGCGCGCGAGGCGGCCCGGCGGATGCAGTGCAACAACAATTTGAAGCAACTTGGCTTAGCGCTGCAGAACTTCCACGACACGTACAAGAACTTCCCGACCGGGCAAACCGACAACGATATCGATAATCTTGGGTGGGGATTTTACATCCTGCCGTTCATGGAACAGGCGCCGCTGTACGACCAAATGGTGAACACCATTACCACGGGGGGCGACCAAATCGTCGTGAGACCCGGCGCGCATCCTGGGATCGACTCCTACGAACTGCTGCGGACCTATGACGCGGCAATGACGCCGTTCACTAACACGGTGCTCGAAGGTTACTTGTGCCCGTCCAATCCAATTCCCAACAGGTCCGCGAATGGACGGGGCGCGTCGCATTACGTCGGCAGTGTGGGCACGTCGTACAGCGATGAGAACAACCCGACGGGGTCGATGATCAATTTTGGGTGCGGCGCGGGAGGCTCGAACCAAACGGGAATGATCCCGTTTGACAACAGCGACAACTATACATGGGCGTGGCGCATGGCCGACTGCACCGACGGCACCAGCAGCACGATTATGGTTGGCGAAATCGGGCTGTCGGAAAATGTTAAGCCTACGATGATTGACCACCCGGCGTTTCCGCTATGGTCCGGCGGCAATGGCAAGGCCGGGACGGGCACTCCCGCGACGAATTGCGGTGGCGGCATCGACAACCTGTGCAATCTGCGCGTGGGCGATATCGATCACTTCATTAATCGGAAGACTGGTTCGCAGTCGAACGGGTCGTTCGGTAGTTATCATCCCGGAGGCTCGCAGTTTGTCCTAGTGGACGGATCGTCGCACTTCCTGGCGCAGACGATCGACACGCGGATCTTGTTCCGGCTCTGCAACCGTCAAGACGGCAACGTGGCCAGCGTTAGCGATTGACCCGCGGACGATGGCAGAGCCTGGACCGCGGACCGAAACGGCGGTTGAACGTTCGGGGCTCTCAGGATCAACCCAGGGCGGCGTGTAAAACGCCGCCCTTTTTGTTGCGCGGCGCTCGGCTTGCGCTACGGCCGACGCGCTCGCGGGCAGCCAGTGCGCGCAGCACGGGTGGTGGTCGCGGCGACGCCACTTGCGCGCCTGGCGCTCTCTGGTTCGACCAGCGTCGGATGGGTGGATACGGTCCTTTCAACCGACCAGGAGCGAAACCCCTATCTTTTTTACGTCCCGGCGCGATGATTGCACGCCTTCGGGGGACGGACTCTTTTCTTCCCCATGCTATGGAGGTGTTCAGCATGCGAAGTTCACGATCTTTTTTCTCGGGCGCCGCGGCCCTGGCTTGTGTGGCCTTTCTGGCGACGCCAGCGGCGGCTCAGCGCTCCGCCGCACGCGATCGAGCCGACGCCGAAAATCGCACTGCGGGAAACTCGCTGTCGGTTCCTGGCGGCGAGCCAATCATTCAAATCACGGCCGACGCACCACAAGAAGTCCGCATCGGCCAAAGTTATGACTACCAGATTCAAGTCAAAAACGTCTCGCAAAACATCGTGGTGCATCAACTGGTGATCGCCCAGCACGCTCCCGAGAAATTTGAGATTCAATCTTCCCAGCTTCAAGCCGCTGAGCAATCTCGGACGGGGCAGGCTCGGTCATCGCAAAACGAACGCTCGCAATCCGCAGCGAAACGCCAACCGCGACCCCAGGAACGCCCCACTCAAGACCAACAACAAGACCAGCAGGGACAGTCCGCCCAAACGGGCCAGGGACAGTCGCGGTGGACCATCGATAAGCTGAAGCCGGGTGAAACGCGCACGATTTCGGTGACCGCGATTTCCGATAGCGAGGGGCAAGGCAACGTGTGTATCGCCATCGAGTCCTACACGCCCGCCTTGTGCCTGACCACCAAGTTCACCAAGCCGGAGCTGGAAATCGTCAAGCAGGCGCCGGAGACGGTTGATGTTTGCGAGGAAATCGAGTTTACCTATCTGGTCAAGAACTCGGGAACGGGAAATCTGGAGCAGTTCACGGTCGAGGATCAGTTGCCCGAGGGGCTGCAAACCAGCGATGGTAAGAAGAAGCTCCAGTTCACGTTGGACGACGGTCTGAAGGCCGGCGAGGTGCGGAAGTTTGTCGCCAAGCTGCACGCCACGAAAACCGGCAAGTTTTCCAGCCGCGCTACAGTGCGCGCCGGAGAGGACCTCCAAGCCCAGTCCAACAACGTCACCACCCGCGTGCAGAAGCCCGAACTGGCGGTGGCCATCGACGGTCCCTCGGCGCAACAAGTGGATGCGTTGGCGAATTACACGATCCGCGTCACAAACCGCGGCGAAATTGCCGCCCCCAACACGCAGCTAACGCTGTACTTTCCGCGCTCGGCCGATTTTGTGCGCGCCACCCAGCCGCGACAGTCTTCCCGCCAGGTTAGCCAAGATTCGTCCGGCAGCCAGGCCTCGGCTGGCGCTACGTCGCGGTCCGACAGCCAACGTCGCGAATCCGAAGCGGACCTGAATGCGCAAGAGACGTCCTCACAACGCGATCGCCAAGCGCAAGGTCGCCAAGCGCAGGGGCGTCAAACACAAGCCCAGCAGGCCGGCGCTGAAAATCAAAACGCCGCCAACCGTAACCAGTTGGCGCGCCGCCGTTGGGATTTGGGAACGCTGGACGCCGGCCAAACGGTCGAAGTTTCGTTTTCGTTGCGCACCTATGACGGCGGTCAAATCAAGCAAATCGCGGTGGCCGAGTACGTGTGCCCGGCGTCCCGGGAGCGTGACTTCGCCAAGGACATGTTCCGAGCCGAAGACTACGTCACGACCGAGATCGTGTCGTTGCCCGGCCTGCGGCTAACGGTGATCGACAGCGACGACCCGGTCCCGACCGGCGAGCAGTTGACCTACACCATTCAAGTCGCCAATGAGGGCAACGCCAAAGCAAGCGACATCCAAGTCAGCGCTCACTTGCCCCAAGGATTGGAGTTTGTTGAAGCCAGCGGCGACACCAACGGCAAGAACACCCAAAGCGAGGTTACCTTCGAGCCGGTGCAGGTGCTTGAACCGGGCGAAAGCGCCACTTGGAAAGTGGTCGTCAAGGTCAACGAACAGGCCGATGCCGCCTTCCGCGCTGAAATGACCAGCGCCGAGTTCGACAAACCGGTTTCGGCCGAGGAACCGACCACGCTCTTTGACCAAGGCCAAAACGCCAGCCAGGGCCAGTCCAAGAGGCAAAACCAGGATACGGAACAACCGAAGTCCCAGGAGCAAGAGCAACGGAAACCCGCTCCCAACAAGCAGGAACGGTCCGCGGAGTCCCCAGAGGCTGAGAGCGTCCAATAACCCGCCACCCTCCGCCTGAACGCTGAACTTTCAATAACGGCTGCCCCGCGCGCAGCCGTTTTTTCTTGCGCGTGACGATGCGGCAGCCGGCGCCTGCAAGACGAGGCGGCGCGAAACCGCAAGCGGTATCGCTTGCGGTTTCGCGATCCCCATGCTTTCGTGTCGCGGCTAATCCCAAAACTAGGGCGCCCGGCCGAGTCCGAACTGGTCGCCAGCGGTCACGGCGTCTTGGCCTTGGAAGTGGATTTCGACCATCTTCTCGCTTTGCACCGCCGCGCCGGTTTCGTCGGACAACGTCGCCACGATCTTCCGCGTGGCCACGTCAATCACTTCGCCCGTGGAAGGCCAGGCGTGTTGGCCGTCCAGGCGGAAAGTGATCCAACCTGGTTCGTCGCGCAGCTTCACGTTGGCCACTTGCTTGGGCGGCGTCACGGTCGCATCGAAGACGTGCATGCGCTGGTTGGCGGCGTCGCAGACCCAGACTTCTTTCTCGTCGGGTGTAAGTCCGATGCCGTGGCTGGGACAGCCATGCCGCTTGATGGGTCCTTTCTGAAAACCTTGCACTTCCACGCGATGAAGCCGCTCGCCGGTGGTCAGGTCGCCCACTTCAAATCCCAGCAAGTCGTTCACGGTTACATAGCACAACGTCTGGCGGCCATTCACGGTGAAGGGACGCACCGGCGCGCTAAAGGGGCCAACCTGTCGCGCGACGGTGTGCCCGGCTGTCTCGGCCACCGTGAGCAGCGGTGAACGCAGCCTGGCCAGGTAAACCTGCTTCCCGTCCTGCCCGTAAACCGTGTTGTGGGCGCCGGACCTGGGCGTGATCTGCGCCGCCACGTCGCCGGTTAGCGCGTCCACCACGTGCCAATGGTCGCGTTCCAAAGACGGCAGATAGATCAGCTTACCGTCGGGAGAAATGGCCATCCGGTCGCACCCGCCTGCGTACTCCCGCTCCCAAAGCAGCTTCTCCGTTGTTAGATCAACGCATTGCAGCGTCTTTAACGTGCTGACGTAGATGCGATCGGTCTCTTCGCTGGCGCATATGCCCTTGACATTCATTGGCTTGCCCGAGACGTCCAGGCCCGCCAGCGGAATCCGTTTCACAAACTGATACCCATTATCAATGTCGAACACCAGCAACCCGTGCCCGCCGTGCTCCAGGTAATTCCGAATGCCGGGCGTCGCCACGTAGAGCAACCGCCGCACTCCCGCCCCCGGTTCGTCGGCGCGCAGACCGTCCGCGAGAACAACAAGCCACACGACGGTCGCCAAAAGCAGGCTCCAACTCTTGATTCGAAGATTCATGAGGTTCAATTCAAGATCGGAAAACAGTGGTGACGTAAGGATGAAACCGCCTTGGGGATGAGGCGCAATGACGAACGAAAGCTTCCGTTAGTCTCGACCTTTTGCTGGACAATTTGCGGCACATTCTCGAAGCAGCGAAACCGCCAGCGAACTCGCTTGCGGTTTCGCCGTCCCCCGAATGCGTAAGATTTGTCAGTCCTCCTGGGGGCCTAGACTCACCTCGAATCGTCCGGTCGAGTCGGCGGCGGCGCGGGCCATGCCGACCGAGTTAAAGTCCATCACAATGCCGCCGTTCTTATCCACCGCGATCAGGCCGCCCGTGCCCGGTTGGAGCGTCTCGTGCAGCACCTGCCGCACCGCCTCGGCAAGCGATGCGTCTTGATACGCCATGCGGGCGGAAACGTCGTGCGCCACGGCATGGCGAATGAAGTGTTCGCCCACGCCGGTGCAACTGACGGCGCAGGTGGCGTTGTCGGCGTACGTGCCGGCGCCGACGATCGGCGTGTCGCCCACGCGGCCAAACAACTTGTGGGTTGTGCCGCCCGTGGACGTGCCGGCCGCCATGTCACCGTGTTGATCCAGTGCCACGCAACCCACGGTGCCCATGTGGCCGTCGTCGGCGTTCTTTTGCTGTTCGGCCTGTTTCGCTTGCTCGAACTTCTGGCGCTGGTACGGCGTCGAGAAGTAATCTTGCTCCACCAGTTCGACCCCCTGGTCTTGGGCGAACGCTTCTGCGCCGTCGCCCACCAACAGCACATGCCGGGTTTTTGTCATGACCAGCCGGGCCAGCGAGATGGGATTTTTCACGGTGCGCACGCCCGCCACCGCGCCGCAGGCTTTCCGTCGTCCTTCCATGATCGAGGCGTCCAACTCGTGTCCTCCCTCGGTATTGAACACGGCGCCGCGGCCGGCGTTAAAGTGCGGGTCGTCTTCCAAAAATCGCACCACCTGCTCGACCGCGTCCAAGCTGGCGCCGCCTTGCTTTAACACCCCAACGCCAATTTCCAGCGCTTTGCGCAAAGTGGCTTCCCGCGCCTGGCGCTCTTCGAGCGGGAGTTTCGCCGCGTCGTCGCCCGCCCCTCCATGAATGGCGATGGCGTAGGCAATTTTTTGCGGGTCAGCCGCGACGGTGAGATCAGGCAAGGCAACGATTCCTAAAAGGCAAAGGAGCGCACGATAGAGCGAAAAGCGAAGGTCATTCATGGCGGCAAGGGCATGGGGCAAGGAACGCCGCACGGCGACGGAGAACCCGCGGACAACCAACTCATCATAGCTGTAGCCAACGCGACAAGCCACGCACGAGGCCGACCTCGCCGCGCGCCGCAACTTCCTTCGACGGGGCGGACTTCGTACAATCGCAACCAACGCGGTGAGCCGCGCTGGCTTTTATCACCCTTGGTGGACGTGCTTCCTCAGGTATGGCTTCTTCGCAGTACGATTGCATTATCATCGGTGGCGGGCACAACGGCCTGGTCACGGCGGCGTACCTGGCCAAGGCCGGCAAGAAGGTATGTGTGCTAGAGCGGCGGCACGTACTGGGCGGGTGTGCGACCACCGAAGAGCTGTGGCCAGGTTACCAAGTCTCGACCGCCGCGTATGTGATTAGCCTCTTTCTGCCAGAAATCATTCGCGACCTGCGCTTGAAACAATACGGGCTGACTATCCTGCCGCGCAATCCGTCATCGTTTACGCCCTTGCTGGACGGGCGGTCTCTGACGATGGGACCAGACTTGCGGCAGACGCGGCAGGAGATCGCCAAGTTCAGCGAGCGCGACGCCGAACGCTACCCGCGCTACTGCGAAACACTCGAGCGGATCGCCGCAGTGCTGGAGCCGGTGCTGGCCGAGGCCGCCCCCGATCCGCTACCGCTGCCCAAGGAACGCCGCAAGATCGGCCTGACCAAGCGCATGCGCGATACCGGCAAACTGTGGCGCGCCTACCAAGCGCTCGCGGATCTGGGCGAGTTGCAGGTTGACGCCCTGGAGTTGCTGACCGGCGCCGCGCGGCCGATCCTGGAACGCTGGTTCCAGGCCGAGGTGCTGCGGGCCACGCTGGCCACCGACGCCGTGATCGGCGCTTTTGCCTCGCCTTCCTATCCCGGCACGGCGTACGTGCTGTTACATCATGTGATGGGTACGGCCGGCGGTGCGCGAGGCGTGTGGGGCTATGTGCAAGGCGGCATGGGCGGACTGGCGAACGCCTTGGAAAAGGTGTGCCGCGACTTGCACGTCGAGATTCGCCGTGAGACGGCGGTCTCGCGCATCCTCACTCGCGACGGCAAGACGATCGGCGTGGCGTTGGCGCAAGGCGGATTGATCGAGGCGCCCGTGGTAGCGTCCAGCGTCGACGCGCACCTGACCTTCGAATGCTTTCTTTCGCCCCAAGAATTGCCGGCCGAGTTTCGCGAAGCCGTGGCGAAGATCGATTACGCGTCGGCGTCGGCCAAGATCAACGTAGCCCTCAGCGAACCGCCGCGGTTCACCTGCTTGCCTGGCGATGGCGTGGGACCGCAGCATCAGGGCACGATCCACATTTGCCCGACGCTGGACACCATTGAACGTGCGTTTGATGATGCGAAGTATGGTTGGCCCAGCAAAGAGCCAATCCTGGAAATCACGCTGCCCACCAGTGTGGACGACACGATCGCCCCGGCGGGAAAACACCTGATGTCGATGTTCGTGCAGTACGCGCCCTATCGCTTGGCTCGCGGAACGTGGGACGAAGTGAAAGAAGATTTCGCCGATCGCTGCATCGAATTACTGGCCCGCTACGCGCCCAACGTGCCGGGGGCGATTGAACATCGGCAAGTGCTAAGTCCCCTGGATCTGGAGCGGACCTTCGGCCTGACAGGTGGGCACATCATGCAGGGCGCGATGACGACAAACCAACTGTACGCCTTCCGCCCCGTGCCGGGTTGGGCGGACCATCGCACGCCGATTGACGGACTATACCTGTGCGGCGCCGCCAGTCATCCCGGCGGCGGCGTGATAGGCGCCTGCGGGCGCAACGCCGCCCAAGAGATCCTTCGTGACTTTCCGTAGGCTCTACATTTTCATCTAGCATTTGTCTTGAATCACGCCATGCAACTTCAAGTTGGCTATTGCACGAACGTCCATGCTGGCCCCACGTGGCCCACCGCGCGCGAGAACCTGGAGCGGCACGCGCTGGCCGTGAAGCGGGCCGTGCGCCCGCACACGACGATGGGCGTGGGGCTATGGCTCTCGGCCGAGGCCGCCCGCCAACTGCTGGCCGAGGGTGTGGAAGAGGCGCGGGACTGGCTGGACGGAGTCGGGCTGCTGCCGTTCACCTTCAACGGTTTCCCCTATGGCGACTTCCATCAGCCGGTGGTCAAACATCGCGTCTATGAGCCGATGTGGTGGGAGGACGCCCGGCGCGACTATACCTTCGATCTGATCGACATCCAGCACGCGTTGCTGCCGCCGGAGATGGAAGGCACGATCTCGACGATGCCCATTGCCTGGGGATCGCCGCGCCCTGACGACGAACTCCTGCGGGGCGCCGCGGCGCGGTTGGCGGAAGTCGCGGCGCGCCTGGCGCGGCTGGAACGCGATCAAGGACGCTTAATCTCGGTTTGCCTGGAGCCGGAGCCAGGCTGCGTGCTCCAGCGCAGCGACGACGTGGTGCGGTTCTTCGAGGACTTTCTCTTGCCCGCAGGCGACGAAGCGGCCGTGCGCCGCCACCTGCGCGTGTGCCACGATGTTTGCCACGCCGCAGTCATGTTCGAGGATCAAGAAGACGTGCTCCGCCGCTACCGCACGGCGGGCATCGCGGTGGGTAAGGTGCAACTCTCGGCGGCGATCCATGTCCCGCTGGACCGGCTGGCCGCGACACAACGGGGGCAAGCGTTAGGCCAACTGGCCCAGTTCGCCGAAGACCGTTATCTCCACCAGACCGTGGTGAGGGATTCCGATCAGCCGCCGCGTTTCTTTGAGGACCTACCGCCGGCGCTGGCGGCGTATTCCGATTCGGCCGCGGCGGCGGGAACCTGGCGGATTCACTTTCACGTTCCGATCTACTTGCGGCAGTTCGGCGCGTTGGAAACGACGCAGGACGAAATTCTCCGCTGCATGAAATCGGTGCGCGACCTGTCGCAAGTCTCTCATTTCGAGGTGGAAACCTACGCTTGGGGCGTGCTGCCGGATGAATTGAAGCAACCGCAACTAGCCGATGGGATCGCCGAAGAGATGCGCTGGTTCGACGGCGTGTTGTCGTCGATCATCGCGGACTAAGTCGCTTTTCACGAGGGCGCGACGGATTTTTCGTGTGGTGCACTCGCTCCGCGAGTGCACTCTTCCGTGACGTCCTTCGGACGCCGCAACGAAAACGCACTCGCGGAGCGAGTGCACCACAATAAAATCCGCCATGCCTGCCTGACAAACACGCTAGCGGGTGAACGTGCACACTCCAGCGCCGAACCGGCGGCGCAGCGATCGTTGCCGGTCGTGGGCAACGCGATTGTTGCGCAGGTCGAGTCGCGTCAATCGATCCAAATAGGGCGACGCCAGCAGGGCATCGGCGGCGGCGTCCGTCAGGCGGTTGTCGTTCAAGTCCAGGAGTCGCAGTTTCTCTGCGCCGGGCGACTTCGCAAGTTCCATCACCGCCTCGTCGCCGATACGACAACCATACAAGCGCAGCGTGATGAGCGAGAACGTCTCCAGGATTCGCCGGAGCGAGAGGCCATCGACCGTGACCACGTAGTTCAAGTTCAGGTGTTCCAGCCGCGCCAGCGCCGGAGCGGCGGCCACCAAGGACACGGCCTCGGGCGGCGGCGGGTTTTGCGCCAGGCAGAGCTTGGTGATTCGCGGCGTATGCAGCTTTGCCAAGAGCTGTTGGAGGCCGTGCGCATGGAGGGCGTTGTCGGTCAGGTCAATCGCGTCGAGTTGTTGAATCTTGGAGCTTTCCGCCAGCAGGTGCAGCCCGTAATCTCCGATCCGGTTGTGCGCCAGGATCAGTTCGCGGAGATCCACCAACCACCGTGTTGATGCTAAGTAATGGGCGCCTTCGGCGCCGATCCCGGCCGAAGAAAGATCTAGTCGCCGCAGCGAGGGATTGGGGCCGATCGACTCGAACAGGCGCGCTCCCGGTCCACCTAGGTACACGCCATCGAGGGCGAAGCTTTCCAGCGGCAGATGCTCCAAGGCGGCGGCGAGCGCGGTACGTACCGAAGGGTTCATGTCGCCGCGCCACGTCAAGCAGCGCAACTGGGTCCAGTGGGGCGACGTGAACAGGCTATCCGTCATCTGCCCGTTCACCCCACCGCCGGCAAGGCGCAGTTCGGTGATTCGGCGTAAGTTTTCCTGGGCGGCCATCTCGCGGGCCGCATCCTCCGATAGCCCCGAGAGGTTCACTCGCTGAATCGGCGCCAAGCGGAACAGCGCCTCTTGATTGCGGAGAAACTGCCGCGGCCCGGCCGTAACTTCGCGCACGAAGCCGCGATGGAATTTGGCGTCGAAAATCATCGCCGTAATGGGACCGAGCCAGTCGTTCTTGTAGCGTCGCAAGAGCGCCAGTTCGCGTTGGCGCAGGCGGCGAAATTCCGGGTGATGCTCCTCCATGCCCCACACGGCGCATTGGACCCGAATCAATTCGCAGCGCACGTCGCCCTGCTCCTCCAGCCAGTCGGCGTAGATCAGGCGCGGGACGTCGTCGTCGGGGCGCGCCAGGATTTCTTGTAGGAAGGCGTCGTGCGGATTCATGACTTCTCTACAATAAAGGAGAGGAACTACTTTGGGTATCGGATGAGGAATAAAGAGCATGGCGGACGTTTCGCCGGAACGCGAAGACTTATTGGAAGAACAACCTAGCCGCTACGTGGTGGGGATCGACCTGGGGACCACGAATTCCGCGATAGCGTATGTCGATGCGCGGGAGTCGTCTTGGAAGGTGCGCACCTTAGAGATTCCGCAACTGGTCGAGGCGGGACTGGTTGAGGCTCGAACGACCTTGCCATCGTTCCACTATGAAGTAGCCGCCGGTGAATTTTCACCCGGTGCGCTGCGTCTGCCTTGGAGCCGAGAAGAGCCAAACACCGCCGTGGGCTTCTTCGCCCGTAATCATGGCGTGCTGGCGCCGGGGCGGTTGATCGCCTCGGCCAAGTCATGGTTGTGCCATACGGGCGTCGATCGGACGGCGGCCCTCCTGCCTTGGCACGGCGCCGAGGACGTGCAAAAACTATCGCCCGTGGAGGCCAGCAGTCGCTATTTGCGGCATATGCGCGAAGCGTGGGACCACCGCTTTCCCGGCGAGCCGCTCGCCCAGCAAGACTTGGTGCTGACGCTTCCCGCATCGTTTGACGAGGTGGCCCGCGAGTTGACCATCCAGGCCGCCGCCCGTGCTGGCTTGCCGCGGGTCGTGCTGATCGAGGAACCGCAAGCGGCGTTCTACGCTTGGATACACAAACACGCGGAGCAGTGGGAGCAAGAGGTCTCGCCAGGACAGAAAATCCTGGTGTGCGACATTGGCGGCGGCACGTCCGACTTCACGTTGATTCGCGTGCGGCGCACCGAGGGCGGTAAAGTGCAGTTCCACCGAGTCGCGGTGGGTGATCACCTGCTGCTCGGCGGCGACAACCTCGACTTGGCGCTGGCCCATATGCTGGAGCCGAAATTTTCCCAGCGCGAGAAGCTGACGCCGCGCCAATGGGCCATGCTGGTGCGATCCTGCCGACAAGTGAAAGAGACGCTTCTGAGCGATAACGCGCCGGAAGCGACCACCGTCACGCTTCCCGGTTTGGGCGCCCGGCTCCTGGGCGGCGGAAGACAGGTTGAGGTCACGCGCGAGGAAGTCCACCGCTTGCTAGTCGAGGGCTTTTTGCCGCGTTGCGGGCTGGACGAAAAACCGCGGGGACGTCGATCGGGTTTCCAAGAATTTGGTTTGCCGTTTGCGGCCGAGCCGGCCATCTCGCGCCACTTGGCGGCGTTCCTGTCTGCCCACCGCAATGTTGCTCTGGACGAAGGCGACGCAGGCGGCCACGACCCGGCGCGGCCCGACCTGGTGCTGTTCAACGGCGGTTTCTTCGCTTCGCCCGTCCTGCGCGAGCGACTGCTGGACGTGCTGGCATCGTGGTTCCGCGACGAGGCGCCCGGCTGGGCGCCGCAAGTGCTGGAGAACGAGCGGTTGGATTTGGCGGTCGCACACGGCGCCGCGTATTACGGCATGGTGCGCCGCGGCGAGGGCGTGCGCATCGCCGCCGGGCTGGCTCGCACGTACTATGTGGGCGTCGAAAGCGACGAGCCCGTGGCCGTGTGCCTGGCCCCGGCCGGCGTGGAGCCGGGGCACGAGGTGCGCCTGACCGATCGGCGGTTTCATCTGCTGGTGGGCCAGCCGATCGAGTTCCCGCTGTACTATTCCAGCGTGCGGCTGACCGACAAGCCGGGGCAGGTCGTGCCCATCGACCGAGAGCAAATCACGCCGCTGCCGCCCATCCGCACCGTGCTGCGCACGCGGCGCAAGAGCGAACGCGGCGCGATTGACGTGGAGCTACATGCCCGGCTCCTGGAGATTGGCGTATTGGACCTTGGGTGCAGCGAAGTCGGCGGCGACCGGAGCTGGCGTTTGCAATTCGACGTGCGCAGCGCCACGCAAACCGATGTGGCGGCGCATGTGTCGGCGGCCGAAGCGGAAGGCTTGTTCGATGAATCGCTGTGGGAGGAGTGCCGCCGCTTGCTGCACGCGACCTTTTCCCCCGACGGCCAGGACGACCCGCGCCAACTGGTCAAGCGTCTGATGGAAGCAACCGGCATGGACCGCGACGAGTGGCCGACCTCACTCTTGCGACGGTTCTGGGAAGAACTGCTAACGCTGGAAGCAGGTCGCCGCAAGAGCCAATCGCACGAAGCGCGGTGGTTGAACCTGCTAGGCTATGCGCTGCGGCCGGGGTTTGGACTGGCCGCCGATGATTGGCGCGTTGCCGAAACATGGCGACTGCTCCAGGGGAAGCTATATCACCCCTCGCCCACCTGCCGGAATGAATCCTGGATTCTCTGGCGCCGCATTGCGGGCGGGCTGAACGCGGGACAACAACGTGCCGTGGCCGATCCACTGTTGGCGTCGCTGCGTTCCATGCACAAACGCCTGACGACTGGCCGCGGGCGCGGCGGCGAGTTCGACGTGGCGCCGCAAGAGACGCCCGAGTTGTGGCGGTTGCTCGGCTCGCTGGAGTGGCTGGACATCGGCGCGAAGACTGAGTTGGGCGGGATGATCGGAGAGCTGCTCTCGCGCCGCAAGTGGGAGCCAATTCGCCCGGCGCTGGCCTGGGCGCTGGGGCGGATTGGCGCGCGGGCGCCGTTGTATGGCCCGTTGAACACCGTCGTACCTGCGAAGACGGCCGCCGCCTGGCTGGCCAACTTGATGCAACTGCCCTCGGACGATCCGACGATCCATCTGGCCGTGATGCAGCTTGCCCGCAAGACCGAGGACCGCTACCGCGATCTGCCTGACGGCCAACGGGAAGAAGCGGCGCAGTGGCTCCAAACGCACGGCGCCGCCGCGCATCTCGTGGCGCTGGTCCGCACGGGCGGCGCGCTTGACACGGAAGAACAAAACCGCGTCTTTGGCGAGGCCCTTCCCAAGGGGTTGCGGCTCGCTTAACCCTTATCTTTGGGACCAATTTTGGACCTCTTTGCGTACTCCATTCGGCGCGCCATGATAGTTTTGGGCGCTAAGCTAACATTCCGCCGCGCACTTTTATCTTTGATGCGTAATGAATCCCGAAACGCACGCTGCTTCGCGTTCGCAGCCTACCCTTCCGGTTCACTGCCAGGAAATTGTTAACGCGTTTGATCAGGCCTGGAGCGAGGACGAGACGCCGCGGATCGAGCAGCACTTGGACGACGTGGCCTCGCCCGTGCGAGAACGCCTGTTGCGCGAACTCCTGGCCGTGGAAATTCGACGCCGTAAGGACCGCGGAGACATTCCCGCTTACCAGGACTACCTGGTTCGCTTTCCCGAGCACCAGGAGGTTGTCCAAACGGTCTTTCAGAGCGAACAACTTTTCGACACGCAACCGTTTGACGGCGACAGCCCGACTTTAACAGCGGCGTTCGCGGGAGGGTCGTCGGAACCGACTTCGGCTTCTGGGCCAAGCACGCGGCCCGAGGCAATCCCCTGGCGACGCTTTGGCTCCTACGATCTCTTGGAGGAGCTTGCCCGCGGAGGCATGGGCATTGTGTACAAGGCGCGTCAGCACAAGCCGGATCGCATCGTCGCGTTGAAGATGATCCTTAGCGGGCAGTTGGCGAGCGAAGAAGCGGTGCAACGCTTCCACGCCGAGGCGGAGGCCGCCGCCGGGCTTGACCATCCGAACATCGTCTCGATTTACGAAGTGGGCGAACGGGAGGGGCGGCATTTCTTCTCGATGACGTACGTGCCCGGCCGCAGCTTGGCGACGCTCATTAGCGAGGGCCCGCTTCCGCCGCGTGAGGCGGCGCGGCTGCTGCGCGACGTGGCCCTGGCGGTCGATTACGCGCATCGGCAGGGAATCATCCACCGGGACCTGAAACCCGCGAACATCTTGCTCGACGAAACCGGCCAGGTGCGCGTCACTGACTTTGGGCTGGCCAAGAAGATCGACACCGATAGCGGCCTGACCGCATCGGGCCAGGTGATGGGCACGCCGAGCTATATGCCGCCCGAGCAAGCCGCGGGACGCACCGACGGCGTGGGGCCGCTGGTCGATGTCTACGCGCTTGGGGCGACCTTGTATTGCCTTGTGACCGGCCGACCGCCTTTTCAGGCGGCCAACGTCATGGAGACGCTCAAGCAAGTGCTGGAGCGGGAGCCGGTTCCTCCGCGCCACCTCAATCCGGACGTGGACCGCGACCTGGAGACCATTTGCCTCAAGTGCTTGGACAAGGATCCCGCGCGGCGGTATGTGTCGGCGGCGGCCCTGGCCGAAGAGTTAACGCGGTTCCTGCAAAACGAACCCATCCGCGCACGCCCGATCGGCCGCGCGGCGCGCCTCTGGCGGTGGTGTCGCCGTCGTCCGGGCGTCGCCGGATTGACGGCCACCGCGTTAGCGTCGCTCATCGCGGGCATTGCCATTTCCACGGTGTTCGGCCTGGAAGCGAATCGCCGAGCCGAGCAGGCGGCGGAAGCGGAGCGCGAGGCTTTGCAATTAGCCAAAGAGAAAGGCCAACTCGCAAACGAGAAAGCATCCCTGGCGCGCACGGCCGAGACGCGCCGCCAGGACGCGGAACGTCAGAAACGCGAGGTCGAGCGCCGGACGCAAGAAGCCTTGGAGCGGCAAGCGGGGCAGTATGTGCGGTATGCCTGGGAAGCGGTTGAGCGGGGACGTCAGACGGATTCGCTCCTTTGGCTGGCGGAGGCGGCGCTGGCGTCGGAGCAATTGCTCGCGCAGGCGGCGCCGGAAACGCCGGAGGAAGTCATGCAGCGGTATGGCGCGCACGCCGTTGCGAACCAGTATCGTTTGGAGGCGGCGCTGCGCCAGTATCCGCTGGCGCACGTGTGGCCGGGGGCGCGGGCCGCGATTTTCAGTCCTGACGACCGCTGGGTCGCCACTGGCGGCAACGATGGCTTGTTGCGGGTTTGGGATCGTGAATCGGGGGCGTTGGCCGCCAAGTGGGAACACGCCGACCCCGTGTTGCGCGTGGCGTTCAGTCCAAACGGCCGGCGAATTTTAACCACGTGCACGGATCACAAGGTCCGCGTTTTCGATCTTGAATCGCGCAAGTCGCTCGAGTTCGCGTATCCCGCGGCCGTAACGCACGCTGCCTTTGCGGATCAGGGCCAAGGCATTGTCGCCGCAACGGACGCCGGAATCGTTTACCGGGGCGCCGGCGCGGTGAAAGCGCTGGAAGTGGGACGGGTTTTAGATTTGAGCAGCGACGGGTCGCGCCTGATCGCCGTGCGGGAGGTTCACGCCACGCCCAAAGAACCATCCACGAACGACTCGCCCGATTTTCCCTCCGCCACGCTGGAAGGTCGCCTGTACGATGTGCAAAGCGGGGACTTCACGGTGCTTTCCCTGGAAGATGCCGAAGACATTCAAGGAGCGAGGTTCAGCGACGACGGCCGCCGTTTGGCGATCTGGACCGTGCGCGCCGTGCCGCACGCACGCGAAAATTTGGCGCGCCGGCATCCAAGTCAAGTTGAACCAAGTCAAGTTGAACCAAGTCAAGTTGAACCAAGCCAAGATGCTTCGGCGAACGATCTTGCGATCTCGCAAGCGGGGCCTTCGAATACGCTTGACGAACGGGCGGCCGACTTCTGGTCCGAAGAGTCGTACCGGACTTACATTTGGGATACCGAGTCGCGCGAACCGGTCGGAAGTCCGTTGCAGGCGCCGCGTCCGATTGTGGGGGCGGCGTTTTCGGGTGACGCGACGAGCCTGGCCACGCATGATCTTGACGGCGAGGTCGTCGTGTGGAGCCTGCCGAACGGCGCTCGGCGGGCCGCGTTCCAGCACCGGCTGCCGGTGTTCCAGGTGGCCCTTTCGCCCGACGGGCGGACGCTGGCCGCCGCCTGCGGCGTCTCGCTTGCCGCGCCGGAATCCTTCCGCGATCAAGAGCCGGGCGAGGTCCATCTTTGGGATATTGGCGCCCAGGAGCGTCTGGCGCCGATCTGGCGCCACAGCGCAGCGGCGGTTTCCGTGTCGTTCAGCGGCGAGGGACGTTTTGTTCTCGCGGCGGGCGACTTGGCGGGGCCAGGCGAGGCGCGCTTGTGGGATACGTCGAAGTTCGCCGGTGCGGCGACGGAACTGCCCGGCAGCAATCAATTGACCATTGACGAGCATTCGGTTTCGTTTTCGACGGCCGGAAATCAGCTTGCGGCTTGGGAAGGCGATCGCGTCGTGACGTGGGATCCCGGCACGCGCCAGCAACTGCGCGACGAGCGCGACTGGCCCCACTGGGGCCGGGATTTCCGTGTCGAGCCAAAATTCGAGCTGCGTGAAACCGTACAGACGTTCTTCACCCCGGAAGCCCGCCAGGAATCGTTGCAGTTGACGTACACGCAATCGGTTCCCAATCATCGGGCGAGACGCATTCCCGAGCGCTTGTTTGAAATCGCCAAGTCCGAATTCCCCGTCAGCCGGACCGGTTTCAGTACCTCGCTCCCGGCTCTCGCCGGGTCGTACTTTGTCGTTCACATCAGCCCGCGATTTCTGGTTACCGACAAAAAGAACGATCGCGGGCTGGCGCAGGTTTGGGACGCGCGCACGGGACGTCCCGTGACGCATCCCTTGCGACACGCGACCGGCGAATGGATCGTGTCGGCGCTGTTCACGGCGGACAATCAATTACTGTTGACGTACGCCAACGACAATACCCTGCGGTTGTGGGAAGTCGCCACGAGCCAACCGATTACTCCTCCGCTTAAAGCCGATCGGCCCTTGCGGCCCCTGGCGCTGGGGCCTGACGGTCGCTACGTCGCGGCCATTCCTTGGGAAAAGCCTTACAAAGTCCTCGAGAACGAAGGCAAAAAGATCCTCGACGGGGACGGACCCGTACACCCAACACAGAATTCCGCGCGCAGCCTCTACTTGTGGGAGCTTTTCCCCGCCAGGACGTTCCAAGGCGAGGAGTGGCGCCGGCTCGCGCAGCTCTTGAGCATGCGTCGTATCGATGAAGCGGGGAACCTGGAGAGCCTGCCTCCCAAAGAGTCGGCGGCGCTGTGGGCAGCCTTGCACGCGGAATGATCGGCCGCGCTGGAGTTGACCAGCGGCGTCTTACTGGATCATTTCGTCGTCTTCGCCGTTCGCGTTGAGGGTGAGTTGTCCGGTGTCTTCCAGTTTGCGAATGACGTCCACAATTTGTTGTTGAATCGCTTCGACCTCGGAGGCCCGGACCGGGCCAAGGTAGTCGATTTCTTCGCGCAGCATTTCGGCGGCGCGCTGCGACATGTTGCCCAGGATTTTGGCCCGCAGTTCTTCCGAGGCGCCTTTGAGCGCCATGGCCCATTGGGCGCTCTCGATGTTCTTGAGAATCGTTTGAATGTCTTTATCGCTAATCTTGACAATGTCGTCAAAGACGAACATCAAGCGGCGAATTTCTTCGACCAGGTCGGGGTCTTCTTGCGCCAGGTTCTCCAGCAGTGATTTCTCAGTAGCGCGGTCGGTCACGTTGAGAATCTCGGCCACCGAGCTCACGCCGCCCGCCTGGTCGCCCACCGACTGGCTCATGACGCTCGCCATGCGATGCTCCAGGCCACGCTCCACTTCTTCGATGACTTCGGGGCTGGTTTGTCCCATGTTGGCGACGCGGCGAACGACCGACAACTGCCGCTCGGTGGGTAAGCCGGCAATGATCTCGGCGCCGTACGACGGCGGAAGGTGCGACAGGATCAGGGCGATCGTTTGCGGGTGCTCGTCAATAATGAACGTGAGCAAGTTTTGCGGATCGACACGTTTGAGGAATCCGAACGGCAGCGCGTCGAGCGATTGCTTGACGTTATCCAGCGTTTCCCGCGCGTTCTTGCCCAGCGCTTTTTCGACCAGGGCCTGCGCCAGTTCCAGGCCGCCCGCCTCGCCGCCCAAGGCGTTCGGGTTGGATTCCGCGAAATCGGTAATGACCGCTTCTTGCTCGTCGCTGCCAAGCGCCCCCAACCGGGCGATCTCGACCGACACCGCTTCAACCTGCTTCGGCTTGAGACGCTTGAGCAGGTTTGCCGCGTCCTCTGGCGAAAGGCTCGTTAGCAGGACTGCGGCTTTCCGAAGATTCGGCGAGGAAAACATGGCCGGCGGGGGGTGGCAGGGGGCGTTTGTCGAATGAGACAAGCCGTGCGCGCGAGGGCGCTTCCTCTTCCATCGGCCGGCGCCGAACGCGAGCTACACGGCTTCGCGTTCCCGCAACTTCTCCCGCGCATTAGACCGGACCGGCGCCGATAGGACATTCGGTATTATCGGCCCCGTTATCAAACGCCGCGTAAATCGATATGCTACAATCGCGATTGATTGATCGTTGCCGGCTGGCATGTCGTTTCTATTTCGCTTCGGATGAGTGCATGACCGTCGCCGCCCAGGATGAACTGCGCCGCACGCTCTTCAATGTGCCAAACCAGCTCACGATGCTGCGACTGCTGCTGGCCGTGGCTGTGTTCATTTTAATTCCCTGGAAGGCGTATCTAACGGCGCTGGTGGTATTCCTGATCGCCGCATCGACCGACTGGATCGACGGCTACTGGGCGCGCAAGTACGGTCAGGTCACGCAGTTGGGACGCATCTTCGACCCGTTTGTCGACAAAATCATTATCTGCGGCGCCTTTATCATGCTGGCCGCCGAGCCTCGCTCGGGCATTGCAGGCTGGGTGGCCGTGATCGTGGTGGCGCGGGAGATGTTAGTCACGGCGCTGCGGAGCTTCATTGAACAAAGCGGCGGCGACTTTTCCGCAAACAAGGCCGGCAAGCTCAAGATGGTGTTCCAATGCGCGGCGGTCGTCACCAGCCTGATGGCCCTGATGGCGCTCCGGACCCGCGCCGGCGCGCAGCCGCCAGTCTTGCCGCCGTGGCTGTATTGGTCGCTCGTCACGTCGGTCTGGGGAGCGGTGCTCTTGACGGTCTATTCGGGCGCGGGCTACGTGGTCGCGGTGTTCAAGTACCTTCGCGACGCGGGGTAACCCGATGCCGCTGCACATGCTGTTTGCGGGCTTGGCGATGCTTGCCTTGTTCGTGTTAGGCGTCATGGGCTGGGCGAACGCCCTGATCCGGCGCCTGCGCGGCGAACCGCTCTTGCCCCTAGAGCCGCGCCAGCCGGCGCCGTGGACGCTCCTGGACTTGCTGGTGGTGCTGGGCGCTTTTGTGCTGATTCAAGTCGCGGCGGCGTTGGCCGTGCGAGCCGCATTGGGCGGAGAGATTTCTTTGGAGAACGCCGGCCCCCGCCAACTCGCGGCGCTGGTGTTGGCGCAAGGCGTGGCGAACCTAGCCACCCTGGCGGTTGCGGCGGCGGTCGTCCTGCTGCGCGCAAGGGCCACGATGCGCGATTTGGGCTTCTCTTCCGCGCAGCTCGCCAGCGACGTGGCGCTGGGCGTGTCGGCGTTCTTTATGCTGGCCCTGCCGGTGCTGCTGCTTCAAGGATTGTTAACGCAGTGGTATCCGTCGGAGCATCCCCTCGTGAAGATGCTGCGCGAAAGCCCGAATTCGCTTCTATTCGCCATCTGCGTCTTCGTGGCGGTGATCGTCGCCCCCGTGGCCGAGGAGTTTTTCTTTCGCGTGCTCTTGCAAGGTTGGCTGGAGAAGGCGACCGGGCGGCCCAGCCGAAGCATGGAAGCCGCGTCGCTTTCCGGCGACGCGTTGCCTTTCCCTGGGGAAAACGCGACGACGAAAACCGAACTGCTTCCCGCCAATCCCTATCAGTCTCCGGTTCCCGAGCGCGAGAACGGCAAGGAAATCCACGGTGCGGAAGCGCTACCCGACGCGGCGCCACCCTACTGGCCGATCTTCGTCAGCGCCGCAGTCTTTGCGCTGATGCACTTCTCGCACGGCCCCGACCCGATTCCCCTGTTCCTGCTGGCCATCGGACTAGGCTACCTCTACCGGCAGACGCACCGTATTGCGCCGTGCATCACGGTGCATTTCCTCCTCAACGCCCTGAGCATGACGATGCTTTGGATGGAACTGACGTTTGGGAAGTAATCATTGCCGATGCTTCCGCCCGGAAAAGCCGCAACATAACAGCCCTGGGCGCAGCCTCGGGAACGAAACTCTTACAGCAGAGTGTCGAGCTCCTCCACCAGCGCGGCGAAGTGGGTCAGGGCCGTGTGGATTGGCTCGGGTTGCTCCATGTCGACGCCGGCCCCGCGCAACAGGTCGAGCGGGTCTTTCGAGCAGCCGCCTTGGAGAAAGCCCAAGTACTCGTTGAGTTCGCGTGGGCCGCCTTCCAGCACGCGGCGGCTGAGGGCGACGGCGGCCGACATCCCCGTCGCGTACTTGTAGACGTAGAAGGCCCGATAGAAGTGCGGTATCCGGAAGCACTCGCGCGAGAGGTCTTCGTCAATCGCGAACTCGGGTCCAAAGTACGCCTCCAACAACTGGCGGTAGACTTCTTGCAGCGTCTTGACCGTGAGCGGTTCGCCGTGTTCGGCCATGCCATGCGTGAGCTTCTCGAACTCGGCGAACATCGTCTGGCGGAAGATCGTGCCGCGAATGTCGTCAATGGCGCGGTTGATCAGGTACGCCCGCTCGCGGTCGTTGGCGGCTCGCTCCAACAGATAATGGCTGAGCAACTCTTCATTGAAGGTGCTGGCCACCTCGGCCACGAAGATCGTGTAATCGTAGTATTGGAACGGCTGCGTCTTAGCCGAGAAGTAGCTGTGCATCGAATGGCCCGCCTCATGGGCCAGCGTGAACACGTCGTCAAAAACCGTGCTCTTGTAGTTCATCAGGATGTACGGGTCGCCGTCGTAACTTCCCGAGCTGAAGGCCCCGCTTTGTTTGCCGCGGTTGGGGTACCGGTCGCACCAACGGCCGCTCAAACCCTTACGCAAGACCGATACGTATTCCTCGCCCAGCGGGGCGACCGCCGCGGCGACCAGGTCCACCGCTTCGCCCCAGGGGCGGTTCACCTCCAGGTCGGTCAGAATGGGCACATAGGTGTCGTAGTGGTGGATGTCGGGCAGCCCCATCTTCCGCCGCCGCACATCGTAATACGTATGCAGCGCTGGCAGGTGCTGCCGCACGGCGGCGATCAGGTTGTCGTACACCGACTGCGGCACGTTGTCGGGATACAAGGCCATCGCCAACGCGCTTTCGTAGCCGCGGGCGCGGGCGTAGTAGACGTCTTTGTGAATTGAGCCTTGAAGGGTGGCCGCCAGGGTGTTCTCGTGTCCGCGGAACTGCTCGTAGTATTGATGAAAGGCGGTTTTACGCACCTCGCGGTCTGGCGATTGGAGGAACTCCATGAGCGTGGAGTTGGTCAGTTCGACTTCTTCGCCCTTCTCGTTGCGGACATGGCCGAACTTCAAATCGGCGTCCAACAGTTTGCGGAAGGCGTTGCCGGCGGCGCCGGCCATTTCGCCCTGCATCGCCAGCAGTTGTTCCTCGCGCGGGCTGAGCGTGTACTTGCGATAACGCACCAAGCGCTTCAACGCCAAGCGGTAAGGCTCCAGTTCTGATGACGCAAGGAAGGCCTGCATCCGGTCTTCCGGAATCGCTAGGATCTCGGGCCGAATGTAGCTGGCGGCTTCTCCGGCGCGCGTGGCGACGTTCTGATACCGCGCCACCATGGCTTGTGCGTCAGCGTTGGTCTGATCCTCCGAGGTGCGCAGGAAGGCATAGACGCCGATCCGCTCGGCCTGGCGCTCGAACGCGTAGTCGAAGTCCAGGCACGCCGCGAGCGCTTGCGCGCTGTCGCCCAACTTGCCACGGTGCGTCTCATACTCCGAAATTCGCTTCTCCCAGGCATCGAACTCCTGCCGCCAGGCGTCGTCCGAGTTAAACAAGGTGGACAAGTCCCAGGTATCGCCCGCGGGAACTTCCGACCGGGCAGGCAGCGTCTTGGGCGCGTTCATGAGCGAATCTCCGTTGGTTTCGCGAGAGAGGTTATTGGGTGAGTCTCACGTTTTTGAGACGCACCGGCAAGGGCACATCCGCGAACGGGGGAAGGCGGGAAGGCCCGAAGTCGGAAGGGAAAAGAGGGAAAGCGGCGATGAATCGCCGCGCTCCAGATTTCGACCTTATGACGACGCTCCACGCCGTAAGAGTTCTGCGCCTACGCCGGGGAACTGCAAATTAGGGAGCCGCAAATTGAAAAATGAAGATAGATGGCAGATTGCCACGTTGGCGCCAGGTGGTCATCTTCAACTTGAAGTTTTCATTTTGCAATTCCCACTCGTGACCGCTCCCCAGAAAAATGGGTCAGGCATGCGCAGTGAGAACCTGCCGAGACGCAATTCAATCCAGAACCACATCGATCTTCCAACCAACGCCGAGAATGGTAGTGCGTCTAAAACTTGTGGCCTTTTTGCGGCCCGCGGACCGTGTGCGTTAGGACCTCAGGCCCGTCTTCCGTCATCAGAATCGTATGTTCAAACTGCGCTGAGAGGCCGCCGTCTTTGGTTGTGACCGTCCAGCCGTCGCGCTCGTCAAGCACGGTCTCGCGCGAACCGGAGTTGATCATCGGCTCGATGGTGAAACAAATGCCCGGTTCCAGGCGTTCGCGGCGGGACGAGGGCGTGGGAACGTGGGGAATGTTGGGTTTCTGATGAAACGCGCGGCCCACGCCATGACCGACGTATTCCTCTACCACGCCGAAGTTGTGCTTTCTGGCGCGGCGGACGATCGCCTCGCCGATGTCCGCCACGGGACCGCCCGGCCGCACGTTGTCGATCGCCGCCCACAGGCAGTCAAACGAACACTGGGTCACGCGCCGCGCCACGGTCGATACCTTGCCGATCAGAAACGTCTCCGATTGATCGCCAAACCAACCGTCGACGATGGTCGTCACGTCGATGTTGACGATATCGCCGTCTTTCAGGCGATACGGTCCGGGAATGCCGTGACAGATCACGTCGTTTACGCTAGTGCAGCAACTTTTCGGGTATCCCTGATAGTTGAGCGGCGCCGGTTTATGCCCGTGAGAAACCGTATAATCGTATACCCACTGGTCGATTTCGCCGGTGGTGACGCCGGCCTTCACAAACGGACGGATGTAATCCATCAGTTGGGCGTTGAAGCGACCGGCGGCTCGCATCGCGTCGCACTCCGTCGGCGTCAATCGTAGTCTTCGTCGGCCAATAAGCATGGAACCAGCGCTGAGGCGGTGTGGAGGCGTCAAAAAACGTAGTTTAGCAACCAGCCCTCGTCCAGCCAACGGGAGCGTTCAGGAATCTTCACTTTGCTGGGAGTTATTGAGTCGACGGGAAATGCCACACGCGTGGCGGTCGATCGTCTTTGCCCAACCGATTTCCCTGATGGTTGGGCGGCGGCGTCAGGCGGCTCCCGAACCTGCGCCCACGTTTTTCCGTCCTACCGAGGATGGGATGGAACCGGTATTATGACGTGCGCCGTCTTGGGCATTCGCCGCACGAGACGCGCTTGGCGTCCTCGTCCCTTCTGGCCCCCCGCATTCCTTCTCGACGCTTATGCCCCGTTACAACCCCGCCGAAATCGAACCTCGCTGGCAAAAATACTGGGAAGAGCACCAAACCTTCAAAACCCCCGATTTGCCGCATGGCGAGAAGCTGTACGTGCTAGACATGTTCCCCTATCCGAGCGGGCATGGGCTGCACGTGGGGCACCCGGAAGGTTACACCGCCACCGATATCGTGTGCCGCTTTAGCCGCATGAACGGCCGATCGGTATTGCACCCGATGGGTTTTGACGCCTTCGGTCTGCCGGCCGAGGAGCACGCCATCAAGACGAACACGCCGCCGCGCGACTCGACCGAGCGGAACATCGCCACGTTCCGGCGGCAATTAAAGATGTTGGGGTTCAGCTACGACTGGAATCGCGAACTGGCCACCACCGACGTGGAATACTTCCGCTGGACGCAGTGGATATTTCTGGTGCTGTTCGACACGTGGTTCGACCCCCAGCAACAAAAAGGCCGCCCCATCGCCGAACTGCCGATCCCGCCCGAGGTGCAATCCGCGGGCGAAGCAGCGGTGCGGCGCTTCCGGGATGAGCACCGCCTGGCGTACCAAGCCGAGGCGCTGGTGAACTGGTGCCCGGCGTTGGGCACGGTGTTGGCGAATGAAGAGGTGGTGGATGGCAAGAGCGAACGCGGCGGCCATCCGGTGCAGCGCATCCCGCTCCGCCAGTGGATGCTGCGAATCACGGCCTACGCCGATCGACTCGAGCGCGACTTGGACCCGCTCGACTGGTCCGAGAGCATCAAACTGCTCCAGCGAAATTGGATCGGCCGCAGCACCGGCGCCGAGGTGGATTTTTTCATTGGCCCGAAGGAGCAGTTCACGGCCTGGACCGCCCAACGCTCCAAGAGCGGTTTCCCCGCCAAGCCGGGTGACGACGTGCTGCGCATCTACACCACGCGGCCCGATACGTTGTTTGGCGCCACCTACATGGTGATCGCCCCCGAGCATCCATTTGTCGAACTGTTGACGACGAAAGAGCAGAAGAGCGCGGTCGAGGCGTATTGCCAAAAGGCCGCAGGCAAGAGTGACTTGGAACGCACGGAATTGTCGAAGGAGAAAACCGGCGTCTTCACGGGCGCCTACGCCATCAACCCAGTGAATGGGCAAGAAACGCCGGTGTGGGTGGCCGACTACGTGCTTATCAGTTACGGCACGGGCGCCATCATGGCGGTCCCGGCGCATGATGAGCGCGACTTCGAGTTCGCCCAGCAGTTCGGTTTGCCGATCATTGCTGTCGTGGACCCTGGCGACGCGCCCGAAGTCGATCGTGACCGCGTGCTGGCGGGAGAGGCGTGTTTTCCGGACTTGGGAGTTGCGATCAACTCGGGCGAGTACAACGGTTTGCCTACCGCCGAGTTCAAGCAGAAAATCTCCGAGGATTTAACTTCGCGCGGCTTGGGTCGTGCGGCGGTCAACTATAAACTGCGGGACTGGCTCTTTAGCCGCCAGCGGTTCTGGGGCGAGCCATTTCCGATCCTGCACGAACTGGACGCCCAAGGCCAACCCACAGGGCTGCTGCGGGCTGTTGATCCGCAAGACCTGCCCGTCGATCTTCCGAAGTTGGACGACTTCAAGCCGCACGGTCGGCCTGAACCGCCGCTGGAGAAGGCGCCGCAGGACTGGCTGTACATAGAGATGGACGGCAAACGCTATAAGCGAGAAACGAACACCATGCCCCAGTGGGCTGGCTCATGCTGGTACTTCCTGCGGTTTATTGATCCACGCAACGATCAAGTCTTTGTCGATCCCGCCAAGGAAAAGGCGTGGATGCCGGTCGATCTGTACGTGGGCGGCGCCGAGCATGCTGTGCTGCACTTGCTGTATTCGCGGTTTTGGCACAAGGTGCTTTATGACCGCGGTTACTTGAGCACGCCCGAACCGTTCCAAAAGCTGGTTAACCAAGGGATGATCCTTGGCGAAACCGAGTACACCGCCTTTCAACTGGCCGACGCCTGGATCAGCGCCAAGCACGTGGGCGAAGACGCGGAAGGCCGGCCGGTGTACAAGAAAACCGGCGAGACGTTGACGGCGGTCAAGGTGTCGCCCGACGACGTAGAGAAACAGGGTGACGCATTCGTCTTGAAAGTCGATCCTTCCGTCCGTGTCGATAGCCGCGCCCACAAAATGGCCAAGAGCCGCGGGAATGTGGTCAACCCAGATGACATCGTCCGCGACTTTGGCGCCGATGCGTTGCGGTTGTACGAGATGTTCATGGGACCGCTGGAAGCGACCAAGCCCTGGAGCATGACCGGCGTCGACGGGGTAGCCAACTTCCTCGGGCGCGTGTGGCGCATGATCGTGGAAGATCGGGCCGAGGAATTGCAACTGAATGCCGCTGTTCAAGACACGGCTCCCACCGACGAGCAAAACCGGGTGCTGCACAAGACCATCGCCGCCATCACCAAAGACACCGAGGCGATGAAGTTCAACACCGCGATCGCGCGGATGATGGAGTTCGTCAATTTCTTTACTGGCCAGTCGGTGCGGCCCAAGGCGTGCCTGGAGCCGTTCGTGCTGATGCTGTCGCCTTACGCCCCGCACATCGCCGAAGAGTTATGGTGCTTGCTTGGCCACCAGCAAACGCTGGCCTATGAGCCGTGGCCGCAGTATGACGAACGCCTGGCGCGCGACGCGGCAGTAGAAGTGCCCGTCCAGATCAAAGGTAAAGTCCGCGCGAAAATATTCGTACCGCCCGATCTTGGCAAGGATGAATTGGAGCAAGTCGCGCGGAACGACACACGCGTGCAAGAGCTACTAGCTGGCCAACAGGTGGTGAAAACAATCGTCGTGCCTGGCCGCCTGGTGAATTTTGTCACCAAGTGAGCTTTGCCGGCGCCCGCGCTGTTGCGTTGCGACTTCAACCGATCGTTTGTTCCCTGGCGTCGGCCCCTGATGCGCAGCGCACCAGCGCTGTTTCCATCAGGGGTTGATGCTCCTTGCTCGCCAAAGGCGTGTGTACTCAGCCAGGGGCTTTACTCGCCCGGTTTCCACGCGGGCGGAGCGCCGGGCCGCAAAGTGCGCATCTTGTACACGCTGGTCGTGGCGGTCAAAAATAAGTCGCGGCCATCCTCTCCGCCGAAGGCGACGTTCGTTGAAAACTCCGGCATCGGGCGATGCAACAGCAATTTGCCTTCTGGGCTAATGACAAATAGGCCCGTAGTGGCGCCTTGGCCGGCCGCGCCGTAGATGTTGCCTTCCGCATCGAGCCGCATCCCATCAATGCCGCGATCGGGCGAGAAATCGTAGATAACGCCATCGGGCCGTAAATCGCCGTCGTTCTCCACGGCATAACGGTGCAGCTTCTGTTTGCCGCGATCGGAAATGTAAACCAAGCGGTTGTCAGGCGTGATAACAATCCCGTTGGGACGCTGGAGGTCGGAAACCACGAGCGCCGCCTTGCCCGGCGCGTCGATCCGATAAACCCCGCTGTGCGGTTGGGACTGTTCGATCTCGCCGCCGTAGAACGGATCGGTAAAGAATACGCGGCCTTGGGCGTCAATGCATAGATCGTTCGGTGCGATGAATGGCCGCCCGTCGTACTTCGCCGCCAAGGTGGTGATCGTTCCATCCGGCTCACGTCGCGCTACTTGCCGGCCTCCTCCTTTGCCTGCCGACTGGCACATCACCAATCTGCCTTCGCCATCGAAGGTCAGGCCGTTGGCGCGTCCGCAAGGATGAAGAAAGACGGTGAGTTCGCCATCGGGCGAAAGCCGCAGGATGCGATCGTTCGGACCGTCCGAGAAATACAAGGCGCCGTCCTTGCCCACTGCGGGGCCTTCCGTAAACTTACAGCCGGAGGCGACCTTTTGCACGCCAAACGCAGCGTCGAGCACGTCTTCTGCACGGGAGCGGTCAAGCAAGGTTACGACGAGGAGAAGCAACGCGAACGCGAAAATACGGGCGGTGAACATGGATGTTGACATGCAACCAAGGTGGGGAAATGGGAGCCAAAGTTTGCGCGCCGGACACTAGCTAGCGCGGAATGGTTCAATGCGCGAGACTCGCTACGCGTTAGGGCAGCGGTTGGGTGGAACGCAGGTAGGCGAACAAGTCGCGGATTTGCTGATCGGAAAATTTGTCGAGCGTCCCTTCCGGCATGACCGACCGCGGAATCGCTCGCAAGTCTTCAATCTCCTCTTGCGACACCGTCAAGCTTTGGCCATCAACGCCGCGCAGCACCAGCACGCGGTTATCGCGATCGGCGATAAAGCCCGATAACTGCCGTCCGTCATCGGTCACGACCAGGTAGTTCTCATAACCTTCGCGGATCTCGGCGCTGGGGTTGATAACGTTCACCAGCATGGCTTGAAGATCGTCACGCTTGTAGCTGGTCAAATCGGGGCCCACCTGACCTCCTTGACCGAACAAGAGGTGGCACTTGCCGCAGTGCTGCAAGTACAACTCTTTGCCGGTATAGGGATTTCCCGAGGCGCCCTCCAACACGGCGGCCACCTGACGAATCCGCTCGCGGGCTTCGGCCGTGCTGGCGCCAGCGACGTCGCCAAAAGTTTTTTGCACCAGCGCCGCCAATTGTTCATCGTTATGGAGCAAGAGCTTGCGCACCAGCGCCACCGGGACGAGGTCCTTTTTTACCTTGCCATTCGCCACCGCCTGCAAGTAAGTCAGGGACCAAGGCAAACGGCTGGCCAGGAGCGACTGGGCCGTTTCGCGCACGTCGGCCGAAAAACCATCGTGCAGGCGCACCACCTGTTCGGCAATCTCGGCGTCGGGATAGCTTTGCAGCGCCGTCAACGTCGCAATGCGCAGCGCGTCGTCCCGCGAGTTTTGCAAAAGCGAAAGCAAAACAGGCACGCAGGCGGGTTGCCGGATTTGTCCGACCACTTGGATGAGCGAAAGGCGCCGGCGCGTTTCGGTCTTGTTGTCGCCAATCAGGCGGAGCGCTTCGGCGAGGGCGTCGGCGTCGCCTTTCCGTAAACGCAGTTCCAGCGATACCCCGCCCACCTTGGCGATGGCGTCAATCAGTTCGGGAGGCAGGTTCGCCAGTGTCCGACCCTCAAACGCTTTTTCAAAGCCCGACATCAGTCGCTTCCCGTCTTCCGGGGTGGGCGCCATTTCCAGCAGCCGGGCGCAACTCAACAGATCGCGCCGGGCGCCGGCCTGTGCGTATCGCCGCATGACGCGTTCCAGCAGGTGCTGCTGCACGATCGCCTCCCGCCATACCTCGGGATTGGCGAAGAACTCCAACACGGCGTCGCGGTCCGCATCGGCCTTGTCTTCAATAGCCCACCACAGAAGCAACGGCAAATGCACGTCGCTAGCGTCTTCACTGCGACGCACCAGTTGCCCCACGATTGCCAGGCCCGGTTTTGCGGGAAGTCGTTTTGCAGAGCATGCCAATTGACTGCGCACCTCGACGTGCGGCTCACGATACGCCAACTCCGCCAGCCTTGCCGCCAAGTTATCCGAGATTTTCCCTTCGTCGCACAGCAATCGCACCGTCCACAGCCGCACATGCGGGTTGCCATGGTCAAGCAAGTCGATTGCGGTTTCTTCATTCAGTCCGCCGCTCAAATGGAGGGCCCACAACGCATCGAGTGCGACCTGGCCTTCATTCTTTTCGATGAGTTCTTTCAGCTTAGGAACCAGCGCGTTATCACGTCGGTCGGCGATCAGCCGCAAGGCTTCCTGTCGATGCCACTTGTTTTCGTGATGTAGCGTTTCGACCAGTTCCGGCGCCGGCAATTTCGCCAGGCCGATGGCTGCCGGCGGTGTGGCGTTCTTGCCGCGAATGCGATAGATGCGCCCGCTCTCGCGATCAATGCGACCTTGATAATGGCTGGCATGGTCAATGCGCTGCTCGTAAAAGTCGGCCACGTAGAGAGCGCCGTCCGGGCCGATTTGAATGTCCACCGGCCGGAACCAGGTGTCGGTGGTCGTCAGCACGTGGCCCAGGTCGCGGGTCCGGAACGAGGAACCGTTCGACTCCACCGCGCTTTGCACCACGCGGCCTTGCAGCGGCTCTACGCCGAATAGTTGACCCGAGTAACGGCCGGGCAAGCTGGCGCCTTCGTAGATCACAAAAGTATGCGTGAAGCGCGGGACCGCGTGATGCTCCATGTCGGGGAAGTAGCCAAAGGCGTAGGGGTTGGACAGGTCGCCGTGTTTGCCAAAGGACTTCTGAAAGTACCCCCCCTGCACGTAATGAAATCCGCGGCTATCGCCGCCGTTGGTTCCCGAGTACAGACGCCCCCGCGCGTCGAACTCTACGCCGAACGTGTTGCCGCCGCCTTCGGCGAAGATTTCGTAACGCCGCGATTCAGGATGATACCGCCAGATGAGTTGCCCCATTGAAAACACGGGCGGCGTTTTGCTTCCCGGTTGCTTGATGTTGCCGGTGACGGTGCTTCCTTGCGCGGCGTACAGCCAACCATCGGGGCCCCACCGCAAACTGTTGGCGACGGAATGGGAATCTTCGATGCCAAATCCTTCCAGGTGGACCTCGGGATCGCCGTCGGGAACGCCGTTGCTGTCGCGGTCGGGGTAGAACAGCAGATAGGGCGGATTCAAAACCCACACGCCCCCCCGTCCCAGCGCGAACGACGAGGCGAGGCTTAGCCCCTCGACAAAGGTGTGATGCTTGTCGTAAACGCCGTCGCCGTTGGTGTCTTCGTGGATCGAGATGCGGTCCTCGCCGCGATAGTGGTTCGGCGGCGCAGGCGGGGTCTTGTCGTACACGGTGCGCAGGAACTTGTCGCGACTGACCATCTTGAGGCCCGCGGGACTCGGGTACTGCCGGTACTCGGCTACCCATAGGCGACCGCGTTCGTCCCACTTCATCGAGAGCGGCTGGCCGATTGCCGGTTCCGCGAGTGCTAGTTCGACCACCAGGTCATCGGCCGTGCGCATCGTCGCGAGCGCGTCGCGGGGCGAAAGCGGCCCCTGCTCTCCGTCCAGCTTCTTGAGCGTTCGGGCGACCTCGGCGGCATTCTCTATGGTGTGAAAGACGACCGCTTCGGTGTTGGGATCGTCCGGTTTGGCCCAGGCCAGCGCATCGCCGACACGCATTTCCCAGTCGCCTTGCAGGCGAATAGCCTCGCCCGGCCCGAACAGCACCGGCGCGGCGACGTTAAACCCCGTCCGCCCCGAGTTTTGGTACACCCGAATCGCCACCGTGTTCGGGGAATCGAACCGCACGTTGCGCGCGGGGACGGCGAAGCGACTTGCCCCGTTGAGTCCGCTCTCGTAGGTAGGCGGGAATTGGCCAATTTGCCCGACTGGTTCACCGTTGAAGAAGATTTGCCGCGCGTCGTCTACTGGTTCGACGAACAATTCCAGATCATGGCCTTTCCACGAATCAGGCGGCGATACGCGGCAGCGGAACCACACATAGGCTTGTTGAACCGCGGCATTCTTCCAAGTCGCGGGAATCGGGACGCTCTTCCACGCGGTCGCGGCGTTCTCGTCGGACAGCGCATCGGAGCCAAGCAGCAGCCACGAAAGAACGAACGACGTTAGAATTGCGAGAGGGCGATTTCGCGTGTGCGGCGTGTAATACGTCATGGTTTGGCGCGTCGGGAGGCGGGAAATTCGAGAGGTTAGGGTGGTAGTTTAGCAGCGCCGCCTTCCCAGGTATAGTTTTTGTCGGCGCGGGATCACTCCGACTGCTCACCGCCTCACCGCGCCGCTGGCCGTGCGAGGGACAGTGCGTTATGCTTGGCTCCACTTCCTGAATTGCTCCTTGCCGTTTCCCCCACCCGATGATGCAACTGATAGGAAAGCGTTATGACACCGCTGAGGCGGTCGCAATCGACATCGTTGGCGGCGCCGTGGAACAGGTCCGGCCGTTGGTCGATCCCGCCGTATCCACCGACTCGCTTCCGTGGATCGCGCCCGGTTTTGTGGACGTGCAGATCAATGGCTACGGCGGCCACGAATTGGCCGATCAGGAACTGAGCGTCGACCAAGTGGAAAAGATTTGCGTCGCCCTGGACGCCGACGGCGTGACGCAGTTTTGTCCCACGGTGACCACGCAAAGTTTTTCCGTTCTTTCTCATGCACTACGAACGATTCGCGAGGCCATCGAATCACGTCCGGCGGCCGCGTCCCGCGTCGCGGGAATTCACTTGGAAGGCCCGTATATTTCGGCCGAAGACGGCCCGCGCGGCGCGCATCCACGGTCCCATTGTCGGCCGCCCGATTGGGACGAATTCCAACGCTTGCAGGATGCGGCGGGAGGGTGGATTCGCATCCTGACGCTTTCGCCCGAATACGAGAGCGCGCCCGCGGTGATTTCCAAGGCGGCTGCAAGTGGCGTGGTGGTCGCCATCGGCCATACGGCCGCGACGCCGGAACAGATCACGGCGGCCGTGGACTCCGGCGCCCGCATGAGCACCCATCTAGGTAACGGCGCACATGGGCAAATTCGCCGCCACCCGAATTACCTTTGGACGCAGTTGGCCGACGACCGCCTGGCGGCGAGTCTGATTGCTGACGGCCATCACCTGCCTCCCGAGGTTGTCAAGGTATTTTTGCGAGCAAAGACGCCTGCCCGATGTATGCTGGTGAGCGACATTACCGGCATGGCGGGAATGCCGCCCGGGCGTTACGAGACAAGCCTGGGCGCGGTCGAGGTGCTGGAAAACGGTCGCATGGTCGTCGCTGGACAACGGCAATTTCTGGCCGGCGCGGCCCTGCCGATTGGCGTTGGCGTTGCGAACGTGATGCGATTTGCCGATGTCGATCTTAAAACCGCGGTTGAAATGGCTTCGACGCATCCGGCAGCGATCGTCAATGCCCGGTGCGGCGGGTTGGCGCCTGGCGCCTCGGCCGACTTGGTGCTGTTTGATCTCCACGAGGAATGCCAAGGGCGACCAAAGGGTTTATGCGTGCGTAAGACGGTCAACCGCGGGGAACTTGTGTATGACTTTTTATCCGAGTGAACCAGACGTCGCGGGGTGTGTCGCTTCGTAATGTGTAAACGCATTTTCGGAGGCGACTATGATCGCGCATCAATGGATCAACCACGATATTTTCACGCTCCGCGGGTTCTTTACGCTCGACGAATGCGCCGCAGCGATTCGCTTGAGTGAAGAGCAGGGCTATACCAATGCGCCAATCAACACCGCGTTTGGGCCGCAGGTGCGGGCCGACGTGCGCAACAACCGGCGCGTCATGGTGGACGATTCCGAGCGCGCCGCGGGACTTTGGGCACGCGTTGCGGATTTCGTTCCCACGCACGTTGGCGCCTGGCGGGCGGTGGGCGTCAACGAGCGGTTTCGCTACTACCGGTATGACGTCGGCCAGCAATTTGACTGGCATTTGGATGGATATTTTGAACGAGACAACGGCGAACGCAGCCACCTGACGTTCATGATCTATCTGAACGACGACTTTGAAGGCGGCCAAACTTCGTTTTCCGATTGCCACGTCGAACCCGAGCAAGGAATGGCGCTCCTGTTCACCCATGCCATCTGGCACAAGGGCGAGCCGGTGGCGCACGGGCGGAAGTACGTCCTGCGGACCGACGTGATGTACCGCCGCGCGTAGTATGCCAAGAGCGATCACCAGCCAGGACGCGGAGAACAATCGCCGGGACGCCTGCCCCGCGGGGAATGAAAAATGGTAGAACACGAAGGAAGTACGTAGATCCTTGGGACTTCAATGGTATGAACGGGCGTCAAACTTCCAATGGCGTTACTCCGCCGTGGGCTGCGGCGGGGAATCGTCGCTTGCGCGCTGTACTGATCGGCGCGGGCGATCGTCCCCATGTGTTTGAAGCGGCCGAGGAGTTGCGTCCGGCTATTGAGCAGAGCGTCGATCTTCTTCTTTGCGACTTTGAATTTCAGGCGGATCTCAGCGAAGTCGAAGCCGACTTGGCCATTGTGCTGGGCGGCGATGGATCGATTCTCCGCGCGACCCGCATGATGGGGCCGAACCAAATTCCGATTTTCGGCGTCAACCTGGGGAAACTAGGATTTCTAGCGGACCTTCGCCCTGAAGAAGTGGCGGCAGCACTGCCGGATGTTTGTTCCGGCAAGTGCGAGGTGATCGAGCATTTGATGCTCCATTGCCGGGTGTTTCTCGACGGCGAAATTGTGGGCGAAGACGTGGGCATAAACGAGATGGCGATTTTGGGCGGCCCACCCTACTCCATGCTCGACGTGGAGCTTTACGTCGATGGCGAACTGGCCACCACCTATAGTTGCGACGGGCTAATTGTCAGCACCCCGGTCGGGTCGACGGCGCACAATCTCTCGGCCGGCGGTCCCATCTTGCGGAAAAGCCTTCAAGCGTTTGTTATTTCCGCCCTTAGCCCGCACACCCTGACGGTGCGGCCGGTGGTCGATGCGGCGGATCGGGTTTATGAACTGGTGGTGCTGCGTCCCAACGAGGCGACTTCGGTAGTGGTCGATGGCCGGGTGGTGCGACGTCTGACTGGCGCCGAACGGGTACGGGTAGAGCGCGCCCCGTGGCAATTCAAGCTTGTTCAGGTTCGCGGTCACAGTTATTATCGCACCCTCCGCGAAAAACTCGGCTGGGGCGGCCACCTGCGAACGGCGCAACGCCCGGCCGGCACCTCGGAAGAACGTCCCGAATAAGCGGTCGTTACTTCCGCGGAGCGGTTTGTCAATCCGGACGCCTATTCATTACGGATTGACTAACCGACCTCCATTTCCCCTTGTTTGCAGGGAGGCAGACTCATGCGCATGCTCTTGGCGTTGTTCGTCCCGGTCATCGTCATTTCTGCGGCCGACGCGCGGGCCGACGAAAAGGCGGAAGAAAAGTTCGAACTGCGGTACAAGTTCACGCAGGGCGAGACAATCCGCTGGGCCACGGTTCACCAAGGCGCCTGCACCACCAAGATGAAGGGGCACGAGCAGAAATCGCTCTCCACCAGCAAGTCGACCAAGGCTTGGAGAATCACGGCTGTCGAAAGCAATGGCCAAATCTCCTTCGCCTACCTGATTGACGATGTCGAGATGTGGCAGCAAGTCGGCGACCGGGCCGAAGAGCGCTACAACAGTAAAACCGACGCCAAGCCGCCCGCCGCCTACGAGATGGTCGCGGCCACGGTCGGCCAGACCATCACGGAAGCCTTAATCGACGACCGCGGCGGCGTTATCGAACGGGAAGACAAGTTTCCCAAGATCAACCCCAGCATTGGCGACCTGGTGGTCCCGCTGCCCGAGCAGCCTTTGGCGGTAGGCGAAGAGTGGTTCGCCTCTGACGAAGTCCGCATACCCGTCAAGGGTGCTGTCAAGCGCGTCAAGATTCGCAAGGCATTCAAGCTGGAAAAAGTCGCCACGGGCGTGGCCACCATTTCGATCGTGACGCAGGTTCTCACCCCGGTGAACGACCCGCAGCTAGAAGCGCAGTTGATGCAATACGTGACCAAGGGCGTGATGAAATTCGACATCGACGCGGGACGTATTCTCTCGCGCCGCTTGGATTGGAATGAAACGGTGCTGGGCTTTGACGGCGCCGACAGCAGCATGATTTATCTCGCCCGCTTTACCGAGGAACTGATTCCCACCGAGCCGCGCACCGCTTCCAAGGCAGACGCCGCCGCCTCGCAATAGGTTTTCGCTAGCCGCTATAATTTTCCCCGAGCGACGCCAGGCAACTTGGGGACGGACGAGTGACAAGCGGCAACGGGACACACAACGGAACATCCTCCTCTTCCCGGCGACGCGTCGAGGTTCGGTTGTTGGCGGCAAGTGCGGCAATTCCATTGCCGCTGTTGTTGCTTGCGCCAACTCGCGAGCAGTGGCTGGCGATTAACTCGCTCATCTTAGCCGCGGCAACGTGTTGCTTCGCGCTCCCGGCCGGCTTACTGCTGGCGGCTCTCTTGGGACGCACGGACCTGCGTGGCCGGCGCGCGGCGCTGTTTATTTTGGCGGCGTTGCTGTTGATGCCGCTGTACCTGCAAACCGCGGCCTGGGACGCCGGGTTTGGGCGGCAGGGATGGTATTCCGTGGTTCTCGGCTCATTGGCGGCGCCGCCGTTGGTGGGTTGGCGCGGCGCGATCTGGATTCACGCCATGGCCGCCATCCCGTGGACGACGTTGATCATCGCCGTCGGACTGCGGAGAATCGATCCGGAGTGGGAGGAGGCCGCGCTTCTCGACGCGGGACCAAGCGTTGTGTTTTGGCGGATAACGCTTCCGCACGCGTGCGATTCGATCGCTTTGGCGGCGCTGTGGATTGTGATTTCCACGTTAGGCGAATTCACCGTAACCGACATGTACCAGGTGAACACCTACGCGCGTGAACTGTACTTCGGTTTTGCACTCGGCGAAGTGGGCATGATTGGCAGCGGTGCGGCAACGGCGTCGGGCGCGCCGTTGGGCGTCTGGGCGGGAGTGGCGATTACAGGTTGGTTGGTTATCGCGGCGCTAGCGTTCTTCAATCGATTGTCGCGTTGGGAGCGTCCCTCCACGCTCCGCCGGCCACATACGTTTCGCTTGGGCAGCGCACGGTTAGCGGCCACGCTGCTGGTGATCCTGGCGTGCATGCTCGTAGCGGGCGTTCCGTTGGCGAACCTGGCCTATCAGGCGGGTATCTCCGTCGAACAATGGAATGGCGAAAGGACACGAAATTGGTCCGCGACGAAGCTCGCCTTGCTGCTTGTGGAAAGCCCAGGGCGCTTCTCTCGCGAGATTGGCTGGACGCTTTTGATCGGGGGAGTGACGGCTTCGCTGGCGGTGTTGCTCGCGGCGCCACTGGCCTGGCTTGCCCGGCGAAGCGGGGTCAAGTCATTACCCGCCTTGGGCGTGGCCGCGGCCGGAGTCGCCATTCCTGGGCCAATCGTGGCGTTGTTGGTGATCAACGCGCTCAACCACGAAGATGCGCCTTTGCTGGTGTGGCTTTATGACCGAACCATCTTCGCGCCGACATTCGCGTTGCTCGTGCGAACGCTGCCTTGGGCGATCGTCATTTGTTGGGTTGCATTTCGCTCGCTCTCCGCCGAGACGCTGGAAAGTGCGGAACTGGATGGCGCCGGTCCCGTGGCCCAGTTCTTGTGGATCGGGGCGCCCCAGCGCCGGCCGGCGCTGGCGCTGGCGTGGCTGGTGTCGTTCGTGGTGGCGTCTGGCGATCTCGCGGCCACGATTCTGGTGGCGCCGCCCGGCGTGGAAACGCTCCCGATCCGCATCTTTGGCTTGATCCACGCGGGCGTGGACGATCAGGTGGCGGCCGTTTGCTTGATGGTGGCCCTGGCCGTTATAACCCTGGCCGCCATTGCTCATTTCTTATGGCGTCGTACGACGCCGGCCTAGCAGGCTCCTACCGATGAGCGAAAGTCCTGGCGTAAGCGAACTTGCGGAGTATCTTGCGGCGCCGGCGCCAACTACCTGGTGGGGCCGGTTCCGTGAAGGCGCCGCCGCTCCCTGGCGCGGTCTGAAGTTTCTCAACCGTCGTCCGGCGCTGTGGCGTTACGCGGTCGCGCCCGCGGCGATCAATCTCTTCATCACGGGAGCCGTACTTGTGCTCCTGGTGTTGTCGGCGACCTGGGTGCTGCGGATCGTTCACCCGTGGTTTCAATCCGAGGCGTCGACAAGTTATGCGTTGGCGCTCCGTGCCGCCGAGATCGTGGTGGCGGTCGTGCTGGTCATCACGTGCATTGGGGCCGCCGTCGTGGCGTGGAAGGTGCTGACTGGCATTCTGTGTGGATATTACTACGGCATTCTATCAAAACACGTTGAAGAGGAACTGGGCGTCGCGGCGGGCGAACTTTGCGATCTGTCGCTCCGATATCAGGCCATTGACACAGCCTATGATCTGGCCTCGCTGCTGACCGTGCATGCCGCGTTCTTCGCGGTCGGATTGTTGCCGCTCGTCGGCGGGCCTTTGGCGTTGGTGGGCGACTTGACCTTGACGTGGTTCATCCTGGGGCTGGATTACCTCGATTTCCCGTTGGCGATGCGCGGGTGGCGTCGCCGGGAAAAGCGGCAGTTTGGCCGGCGCAACTTTCCGCATACGTTGGGATTCGGAGCGATAGTGATGCTGATGCAGTTCGTGCCCGTCATCGGCTCACTGTTTCTGACGACCGCCGTCGTGGGCGCTGTTTTACTCCACCGAAGACTGCAAACGGCGGTTTGATTGACGATTGTTCGTCGCTCAGCGTTTGTGAATCTTTCCGTAGCGGCAGCGCGAGCGCTGCCGCTACGAAAATTTGACAGAACGTTCACAACTTCTCAGGACGCGTCTTCTCGGTTGGAGTCGAGGACAGATGGTTCGGGCGCATTATCCAGAAGCCAGTCTTCAAGAATGACGTGGTGGACGAGCGGCGCGCGAAGCAGCGCGGTCCGGGCGGGGAGCAACGATTTGAGCCACGGTCGGCCCACCATCCCCGACACCGCCCGGAGGCCCAAGCTGGCTTTCATTTGCACTTCGACGTTTTCCTGAAGTCGGTGAAACGTGGCGGGAATGATGTTCGGCTCTGGACCGACGTGAATGATCGTTTCGACGCCTTGCGCCAAGGTTTCATAGACGGCGTCCCAAAGTAGTTGCGTATGGTCGGTCCACCGGTAGAGCAAGTCGCGGGCGTTATAGTCGTTGTAACTGGCTTTGCCGGTGACCAGCGAAAGCACCGGCGGCGTGGGCGCCGTGAGTCCGCCGCTCATGGTAGCCATCAGGAGCGCGGCCCGATTGGGAATGTGCTTTTGCCAGACAATGGGAGTATGGAGCGGAGGCCAGGAATGTTCGTTCTTACGAAGAAAAATACGGTCCTCGGCCACTTCATCGATCTGGACTTTGAAACGGTCGAGGGTGTCGCCCTGCCCGATGAGCAACACCGAGTTGGGCGAGAGCACCGCCGAAACCCCAATCATCCCACGCCCCTCTTGGTTCAAACGCACGCAAATCCGCCGCACGTGGTCCATAGCAAGCGGCGTTCGACGGCAAAACAACACCGCCAGAGTCAAGTCTTCTGCCAACTTGACGCAGTCATCCGCCAGGGCAATGGGAACGTGCAATGCACCGGCCAAAGGGATGGCCCCGGCTGCACATAAGGCGCCAATCTCGCCCAGGCTAAAGCCAAAGAATAGCCGTGCTCCCGCTGGCTCCACCTGGTGAAACCGCCGCAATAACTCGAGCTGAGCTACTTCCATGGCCACGATTAACGCGATCGCGTCGGCGTACGTTTCCAGCGATGTTTCTGCCCGCTGGCGCACTCGCTCGACCAGATCAATTCTACGTCCTACCGCTTGAGAACCGACTTCCGAGGCGATCTCCAGGTAGTGCGCGACGACCGGCCCATAAACCTCATGCTCCAAGAGTTCCGCGCTGCGGCCCAGGTTCGTCACGTTGTAGCCGCGAAAGGCAAAGGCCGTTGCGGCCAGTTTCGCGCGAAGTTGCTGTCGATCCATAAAACCGGTACAAGCGCAGACGGAACAAGTTACCCAGCAGGTTTACCTTACCATGATGGTCGCGGTTACGGGACGGCTTGTATCAAGGTAAAATGATCGGCATAGCCTCGTTTCGCATTCCGCAATCCGCATTCGTACGCAGTTGCAAACGTGGTGCGGCACGGCTAGAATCTTTGGTTAATAGGGAGTTGTGGCCGCTTGCAGCCTTATCTGCTAAAGTGCCGTCGTCCAAAACGCAAACCCCTTGGACGATTCACTTCAACAGACCACGCCGCCGCAAATCCCCATTTGCGGCGGCGTTTCTTCTTGGCCGACGCTCCTGGCTATTTCCTCAGTAAGCTCCATGACCATCGCTATGCCCAAGACCCGTGCTTCCTTGCTCCCGCCCGATACGCCCCATGCGCCAGGACCATCGACGGTGGCGGTCCATGCGGGCGAGATGCGGCAGAAGCCTGGCGACTCGATTACCGACCCCATCTTCTGCGCTTCCACCTACACGTTCGAGAGCACGCAGAGCGTCATTGAATTTATCGAACAGAAGCAGCCTCGCGAGGAGTATGGCCGCTATGGCAACCCCGGCGAGAAGGTGGTCGAGGCGAAGCTAGCCGCCTTGGAAGCTGGCGAAGACGCCATTTTGTACTCCAGCGGCATGGCGGCCATTGTCGGCTTGCTGATGACCAAATTGAACTCGGGCGACGAAGTAGTCTTCTTTGATGAGTGTTACCACCGCAGCCGCGAGTTTTGCACGAAGCACATGGCGCGGTTTGGCGTAGTGACGCGGCAAGTGAAAGCGTGCGACTACGTCGCGATGGAGGCGGCGATTTCCCCCCGCACGCGGTTGCTCATCAGCGAGTCGCCCACCAACCCCCATTTGAGCGTGGTCGATCTGGAGCGGTTCGCCACACTGGGCAAGAAGCACGGCGTTGAGACGTTGATCGACGCGACGCTGGCCACTCCGTACAACGTGCAGCCCATCCAATATGGCGTCGATTACGTGCTCCACTCGGCGACCAAGTACCTGGGCGGCCACAATGACCTGTTGGCGGGTGTGCTGATCGGTACGCGCGAGAAGTTGGAGTCGGTGCGGAAGCTGCGCGGCATCATGGGCGCCATCAATTCGCCGCATAACATGTACTTGCTTTCGCGTGGACTGAAGACCTTTGAATTGCGGATGCAGCGCCATAACGCGAACGGTCAGGCGGTGGCCGAGTTCCTGGCGGATCATCCGCGCATCGAGCGCGTGTACTACCCCGGCTTGCCGAGCCATCCGTATTACGAAGTCGCCAAATCCACCATGCGCGGCTTCGGAGGGCTGATCACCTTCTTGGTCAAAGACGCCGACTGGCGTGAAACGGCGAACGTCATCGACGCGGTGCGCATTCCGCGGATCGGGCCAAGCCTGGGCGGAGTGGAGTCGCTCATCGAGCAACCCCTGGTTATGAGTTATTACGAATGTAGCCCCGAAGACCGTCGGCGCTATGGCATTCCCGACAACATGATTCGCCTGTCCTGCGGCATCGAGAACGCCGAAGACCTGATCAATGATCTGAAGCAAGCGTTGGAACGCTAACCGGTAAAAATCCTCGCTGCAGCGAAACCGCAAGCGCCATCGCTTGCGGCCAGCGCGGCATCGGCAAGGGGCCTGATCGCCGATTCTGCGTGTCGCGAATGATAAGACACCCCACCTTGTAACGCCACGATGCAATTTCGCACGCGCGCCATTCATGTCGGAAACGAGCGCGACCCGCGCACGGGGGCGGTTGTGCCGCCTATTCACCTGGCCACGACCTTCGTCCAGCCAGGCGCCGGCGTCTGGGGCGAATTCGATTATTCCCGCAGCGGCAATCCCACGCGCAAAGGCTTGGAGCGCACGCTCGCATCGCTCGAATCGGGCGTGGGGGCGTTGGCATTCGCCTCCGGCATGGCCGCCACCCACTGCGCCACGATGTTGTTAAAAGCCGGGGATCACATTGTCGCCGGATCGGATATTTATGGAGGCACCTATCGGCTGCTTCACAAGATTGTTAATCGCGCGGGCGTTGACGTTACGCTGGCGCCGTCGAACGATCCCACACAACTGGAGGCCGCAATCCGTCCCACGACGCGCCTGGTGTGGATCGAAAGCCCTGGGAATCCGCTGATGTCGATTAGCGACATCGCCGCCTGCGCCGCGGCGGCGCACCGGCATGGGGCGCTGTTGGCGGTGGATAACACCTTCGCCACGCCCGTACTGACGCGGCCCCTGGAATTGGGCGCCGATATCGTCATGCACTCGGTCACCAAGTACCTGGCCGGCCACAGCGACGCGCTGGGCGGGGCCTTGGTGGTGCGGGACGAGCAACTTTATAAAGACCTGTACTTCATTCAAAACGCCACCGGCGGCGTGCTGGCTCCGCTGGAGTCGTTTCTTACCAGTCGTGGCCTGAAAACACTGGAACTTCGGGTGCGCGAGCAGTGCCGGACGGCATTGCGCCTGGCCGAATGGCTACGCGGCGATCCGCGCGTGACGCGGGTCCTGTATCCTGGCTTGCCCGATCACCCCGGCCACGACATCGCCGCTCGGCAAATGCAGGGCGGATTTGGCGCCATGCTGACGTTCGAGGTGGCGGGCGACTTTACCAAGACCAAGCGCGTTGCCGAAGCGACCGCCCTTTTCCAACTGGCGGTCAGCCTGGGGGCGGTGGAGTCGCTGATCGAACAGCCGGCGTCCATGTCGCACGCCAGCTACGACGCAGCCGATCGCGCCGCGCATGGCATTACCGATGGGCTGATTCGCTTGTCGGTTGGCTTGGAAGCATTTGAGGACTTGCGCGACGACCTTGATCAGGCGCTTGATGCGTAATTGGCCGAACCCGCGAAGCCCGCTGTTCCTCATACCCAGGCCCCAAGAATGCACACAAGGCCGGAGTTCCGACCTTGTGGCGGGAGAGCGCTGCTCCTATTCAAGCCTTCTGATCGCCATCCATCAACTTGGGTATGTCGAACGGCGTGAAGTTCTCGTTGTCTGGCGCGACCAGATTAACGGCCGTGACGCTGCACCGCCGGTTGCAGGCGAGCGCCGCGAACGCGAACCTCCGTCGGCGACATCGGGGGACGCGGCGGTTGCTCGGGATCGTCTAGAAATGGATCCGTTGGTGCTTCGCCACGAGGCCGCAAGTCGGCAGGATCGAACGGCGCGGGCGGTTGCGGGTACGCATGCACGGCGCCAGGTTGGCAGCATTGGCCCACGCACGGCCATAAGTCGTAGCCACACGGATCGCGTTGCTCGCAACATTTCTTCTTCCCGAAGAGGGCTCCGTCCATGCGGCTCAGGAGTTTCTCCAAGGGATATTGCTTGGGACAGCACGGTCGGCACTGTACGGGACAGCAGGACGAGCAACCCGCGTGCGACTCACACCCGCAGGCTGGAGGACACGTGGGCGCCGGACAACACTTCGGTTCGCAGGTTGGCGCCGGACAACATTTGGGTTTGCATGCGGCCGGTTGGCAGACCGGCGTGGCGCAACATTGCGACTGACCTCCGCATCGCTGCGAGCTGGACGAGTTGCTTAATCCGATGAATTGTCCCAAGGTCGGACGCGCCGCTCGCGGCGGACCGGCAAGCGCCGCATTTGCGGCAAGCATGGCCACCGCCAAACCGGCGGCGCAAATCGCGAGTCGCATGATTGTGTCCCTCCTTGGACCGAAAACCAGCGTTTTACTTAACTTAGGCCAAATGCGCTGGTCAGTGGGTGAAAACGTAAAATGCGCGTTTACGGAATAAGTGATCGAACTGATGCTGCGAGAAAAAACAAATCTTTCGGCGCCCGCGGCACAGACGTCCTAGCCATCGCCGCAAGAGATTTCCGTAGATTCCTCCCACCTTACCAGGTTTCGCGCGGTAAACGCGGCTCGCGTCGAGCGGGTCTTTCAATCGCCCGACGCCCAAACTGCAACTTGAGGACGTTCACTACGGCAACGGGGGGCCAGCCGCGGGGCCAGCCCGATTCGCTTCGCCTTGACGGCGAATTTCGTCGGCCAATTGCCGGTACGTGGGATCGTCGGGACGAAGGTCCACCAGACGATGCGCGTGGGTGGTTGCCTCGGGCCACTTTTCGAGTTTTTGATACAGCAGCGTCAGGCCCAAAAGAAACTCGGGCGTATTCGGTGCGAGTTCGACCGCCCGGCGCAGCGCCGCTTCCGCCTCTTGCACTTGTCCTTGGAGATACAGTGAAAGACCATATCGATACTGCACTGGGCCGTTATCGGGCGCCAATCGCGCGTCGCGGGCCATCAGTTGCAGTTCTTCCTGGCGGAGCTGATCGATCTTGGCCCGATGCTCGGCGGCGCGCTCCAGTGTTTTCACCGCCTCGTCGCGGTTTCGTTGATAAATCTGTTGTTGGGCGAGGCGCTCGTCGCGCTCCGCCCAGCGTTCATACAGGGCCGCCAGATTGGACCGAAGGCCCGTCGCACTTGGTTCAACACGGATTCCCGTGCGATACTTTTCCGCGGCTTGCTCCTCTTCTCCTAAGTTTTCGTCAAAGATGCCGAGCACCATCCAAGCGCCGGCTCGGTCGTTATTGACCAGCACGCCCGTCTTGAACTCCTCGGCGGCCGCGCGAAACGCCTGCCGTTGCACGCCATCGAGCGCGCTAAGCGGCGTCGCCGCCAACACACGGGCCGCTTCCGTGCGCACCAGGCGCACGGGATCCGTCAGCAGAGGCGGCAAGAGCTTAATCAGCGTCTCGGGCGGCGCTCCTTGCAGGTTGCCGATGGCGACCGCGCGCACTTGCGGATCAGGATCTTCAAGCAATCTAGCCGCCGCCGCCAAACTTTCCGGCGTAGGAAATTGAGCCAGTTGCGCGGCGCAACTGGCGCGCACCATGCTTGACAGGCGACGGTTCAACGCGAGTGAGATTAACGGGGCTTGAGCGGCCGCATCGCCATCCCATGCCGCTTTCAGCGTAGCGGCGAAGTCCGGCAGTTCGCGCTTCTGGGGGCCGTACCACTTCTCGACGGTTTCCGCCGCCCATTGATCGAGCCGTTTCAATTCCTTCGCGATTTCCGCATCGCCGGCTTCCGCCGCGACGATCCAATCGGCGTATTGCTTGAGCGAGTCTCGCTTCTCAACTGGTACTCGCTCCGGCTCCAAGTGACAACCGGTGCAGGCATTGGGCGTACCCAGCTCGACCGATAGGTCGGGCCGCGGCGTGCGCAGGCTATGGTCGCGCCGCGGATCGACAACCATATACGTGGTGGCTGGCATGTGGCACTCGACGCACTGCGCCCCCGTGGAGCCAACGCGATGATTGTGATGCGCCGGAGTATCGTACTTGCCCGCCGGATGTTGATGGCAGGAGGTGCAAAGGCGGTTGCCTTCGTGTTTTAGCCTGGCGGTGTGGGGATCGTGGCAATCGGTGCAGCGAATCCCCTTGTGATACATCTTGCTTTGGATGAACGAACCGTAGTCAAACACCTCGTCGCGAATCTGACCATCGCAGTGATAGGTGAGCGGCTGGAGCAATTCGTGGACGTAGTAGTCGTGGTATCGGTCGCCGGGCTGGAAGTTGGGATGGACAACGCGTCGCCGGGAATGACATTTGGCGCATGTTTCGATCTCGACCTGGGAGTCTTGAGATTTAAGCTGCGGAAGGCCGTACCCAAGTTTGCGATCCCAAAACAACGACGCGCTTTGAGCCAGCTTCACATGAGTTCCGCCGGGGCCGTGACATGCTTCGCAACTGACGTCGATTTCGGAAAACGTCGTATGATACGTCCCCGTTTCGGCATTAAAATTCTTTTGCAGGTTCGTTGAGTGACAATCGGCGCACATGGTGTTCCACCGCTGCGCAACTCCTGTCCAATGCAGATCATCGCCCGGTTCCAATTTTTCGGCTACATCCGGCGGCGGCTGATAGAACCATTCCTTGCGCTCGGTATCCCAGGAAATGCGCAGCACTTGCAACCGGGCAATCTCGTTGTCCGGCATGTCGGCCGGTCGGTCGAACTCGACCATATACTGCTGTAGCGGGGTGACGCCGAAGACATATTTGACTTCGAAGTCCTCAAGTTCGCCAGTCGGCCCTTCTGTGCGGATCATGTACCGTTGCCCATCTCGGTACAGGCGCGACGCGACCCCATGATGGGTGAATTCCACGTCGTTAAAGTCTCCCAGCACTGTCTCAGGCGTGGCGCGGTCCATGGCCAAGTCGTGATGCGAGCCGGTCCACTGCCGATGTTGCCCTTGATGGCATTCCAGACAGGTCTGGCGTCCCACGTAGGTCGATTGGGCCTCGTCTTCGGAAAGCACCGTCCACCAGTCCGCAAACACCAGGCTCCCACACAGTGTGGCAACACCAAGGATTACGAGGAGCACAAAATACCGGCGTCGCGGATGGTTGGGCGCACGGCGTGAAGAAGCATCACTCATTTGGCGAAAAGTCGACCAACTGTACCAGGAAACCAAAGCCAATTCCTGTTCTATCCTAACTGAGGCGGTGACATTGCCAAATCCCCTGCGGTTGTTGAGAATGAACTAACTTGATTTTGTGGGAGAACCAATGGACCTACCTCGTAACCCGACGCGCGCCGTGCGCATTGGCTCGATTGTGATTGGCGGCGGCAACTCCATCGCCATCCAAAGCATGACGGCCACCCACACAAAGGATATTGAGGCAACTGTCGAGCAAGTCAACGCCTTGGAGAAGGCCGGTGCAGGTGTGGTGCGCATCGCGGTCGATAGTAAACAAGACGCGCAGGCGTTGGCCGAGATTCGTCAACGCACTTCGGCCAATCTCGTGGTCGATCTCCAAGAGAACTACCGCCTGGCCGAGGTTGTTGCCCCCCATGTCGACAAGATTCGCTATAACCCCGGCCATCTTTATCATCATGAGCGAGAAAAGCCCTGGCAAGACAAGGTTAAATACATCGCCGAGGTTGCCGGCGAAAACGGCTGTGCATTGCGCGTGGGGGTGAATTGTGGGAGTGTCGATCCCGCCCAGCGTGAAAAATACGCTGAGGACGATTCGATTGCCCCCATGCTGGACAGCGCTTTCGACCACTGCGAATTGCTCGATGCGCTGGGCTTCTACCGCTACTGTGTATCGCTGAAGGACTCTGATCCGCGCAAGGTTATCGAGGTTAACCGTAGATTTGCGGAGCAGCGCCCCGATGTGCCTCTTCATTTGGGGGTCACGGAAGCCGGAATACCTCCCGACGGCGTTATCAAGACGCGCATCGCCTTCGAGCAGCTAATTAGCCAGGGAATAGGCGATACGATCCGTGTCTCGCTCACGGTGCCTAATCCTCGAAAAATCGAGGAAATTGAAGCGGGTCGACAAATCCTCGCCGATATCGCCGCGGGCCGAGTTCGCTCGGTCGTTGATTTTGGCCGGAATACGTTGAACATTATTGCCTGCCCCAGTTGTTCCCGCGTGGAGAACATGGCGTTCATTGAATTGGCGGAGCAGGTCAAAGAAATGACGCGCTACGCGCAGGAGCATGCCGTAACAATTGCGATTATGGGGTGTCGGGTGAATGGCCCCGGCGAAACCGACGATGCGGATCTGGGCCTTTGGTGCGGTCCGAACCACGTCAACCTAAAACGCGGTAAAGAGTCGCTGGGCGCGTTTCCTTACGATGAGATCCTTGGTCATTTGAAACGAGAATTGGACGTGCTGATTGCTCAACGCGAAACTGCCCACGCCTGAAGTTTGTTCAATCCGGCGAGTTGGTTTCTCGTTGCAATCATGCTACGTTGCGTCCCTCCGGGGAAAATCCCAGAAATCCAGGTTTTTGCCTCTCCTTTAACTGCTTCATGCCGCGATGGACCGCTGGTTACCCCTGGCAGGATGCTTGCTATTGGCCGGCTGCATGTTGGGCCGTAGCGAACGCGCCACGCTGCCCGTCTCGACCACCCTGGTTCGGAATCCGCTGGTGATCCAAGCGGACTTTGACTTGGAGGCGGATCATCCATTGCTGGGGGAATTGACCCAACTACGAGAACGGATTGCTCAAACGCTCGTCCTGCAACTCTCGCCGCAACCCATCGAAGTGCATCTGTTCGCCACGTCGGAGCGTTTCCACGCAACGCTGGCCGAGCGATTTCCCGATTTTCCAGTACGCCGGGCGTTCTTCGTCAAGACCCCCGGGCGGTACGAGGTCTACGCTCAGTGGAACGAGCATACGCCCGAAGACCTGCGCCACGAAACGACACACGCCTATCTCCATACGACGCTGCCCGACTTGCCGCTCTGGCTTGACGAAGGCCTTGCGGAGTATTTTGAAACGCCGCCCGCGACTGCTGGCTGGCACGCCTCGCATGCCGATTTGCTTATGCGCGAATTTCAGCGGGGTCATTGGCGCCCGGACTTGCGTCGTCTCGAAAACCTCGCATCGTCTGGCGACATGACGCAACTGGACTACGCCGAATCATGGGCGTGGACGTATTTACTGCTCAACACGACGCCCGCGCGTCGCGACTTGCTGGTGCATCAGCTTCACGCCCGGCAACGAGGCGAGGTGGTGGGGCCGGTGAGTGAACCGCTTCACCGATTCGAGGCGGCTCCCCAGGAAACGCTCGTGCATATGCTCTTCAGCGTCACGCAAAAGTGACGGGCAACGCGATCGCGTTTGCTAGCCGGCTTTGATATTCAGTTCGCGGAATCTCGATGGCGCCCAAACTTCCCGTATGCGGCGACCAGACTTGAATATCGAGCAGCGTGAACCCTCGTCCGCGCAGCCGCTCCACCAAATGATACAGGGCCACTTTGGAAGCATCCGTCTCGCGGTGAAACATCGACTCGGCGGCGAACAGTCCTCCGACCGCCACGCCAAAGACACCGCCCACCAGCCGACCGTCACGCCATGTCTCGACACAGTGAGCGTGGCCAGCTTGATACAAATCCCGGTAGGCACGCTGAAGATCCTGCGTAATCCATACGCCGTCGTCTCCGTGACGCGGCATGGCGCATGCCGCTACGACTTCGTCAAACGCGGTGTCATAGCGAGTTTCGAAGCATTCGCTATCGATGCGCCGCCGGAGGCTCCGCGAAACGTGCAACCCGTGCAACTCGATAATTGCCCTTGGGTTCGGCGCAAACCACGCCAAGACTTCCCGCCGTCCCAGGCACAGAGGCCAAGCAAACACTCCCTGCCGATACCCTTCCAGCATCCACGTTGCCGACAATTCGCCACCGACCAAGAGCAAACCATCCTCGTCGGCGGTCTCCACCGGAGGAAAGTCAATTTGGCGCCGCCCAAACCAACTCATAAGAGGTTGTCCTGGCGATATCCTGGAGCCGTCGTTGCACGGACTCGGCAGTTGTTTTTGCTACCATAACATGCGCGACGGCGCCATTCGCCATCGCCAGAACGTCAACGCCACTTCGCCTGCTGGCCATGTGGTTCTTCGCGGCGATTGTCGTAGGCCGCCAATCATTCGCCCATCACGCAGTCGAGTTCAATCCGGCCGGACTTCGTCTTCCGCGAGTCTCGAAAAGTGCGTTCTTTCAGCCACGACAGCGATATTGCCCGCCCAGACGCCCGATGGTTACGAAAGATGGGCGTTGGGTTGGTAAGATGCGGCCGCCAGGGAAAACGCAAAAACGATATTTACCGTTTTGTGCTTGGGAGGACAGACCGCTTTGCCAATTATCGGCAAATAACAGAAGTGGTTGTTTGGGCAGGACTTAGATTAAGTGGGCGTTACAGGGCTCGAACCTGTGACCTCCGCGATGTCAACGCGACGCTCTAGCCAACTGAGCTAAACGCCCGGCTTGTTGTGGATAATTTTACCTTCCGCGAGCTTACGTTTCTAGAGGGTGTTCGGGACGGATTCAACAGAAAGCAGTGGTGAACGACTGCCCCCTCTAGGACACGGCGGGCCGGCTTGGGTTCACGGGCGCATGCGGAAGACGTGTGCGACTCAAGTTCCACGAGGACTTCCTGATAGGATTGTTGAATCGAGCGCGAGCGTAGGGTATCGTTCAGCGCATGGTGATCGAAGTCGAATGCGCGGGATGCGGACAGCGGTTGGAGGTGGATGAGCAGTTCGCGGGCAAGACCGCAACGTGCCCCGTATGCCATACCGAATTTGAAGTGCCTGCTTCTCATGTCGTTGCTGCTGTCGCCGAACCGGCCGTTTGGTACATGAAGACGCCCGAGGGACGCACCTACGGGCCGGTCACCAGAACGGAACTGGACCGCTGGGTCAGCGAGGGGCGCGTATCGCACGATTGCGAACTCCGCGAAGAGGCGGACCTTCGCTGGACCATGGCGGACGACTTTTACGCTGTGCTTCGACCCGGCTTGAGTGTGTCGTCAACCCGCGGCAATCCGTTTGGACCCTCGGCATTTCCCTCCGAAATGCCCGCCCCGGCCGAGATCGAGGGAGCGGAGCGCCCCAGGTACCTGGCGCCGCATCGTGGCGGCCTGATCTTGGCGCTGGGAATTTTGGCGTTTGTCGTTGCCTGCCCGGTATTGAGTTTCCTGGCTTGGACGATGGGCGCCAATGATCTGCGGGAAATGCGAGAAGGTCGCATGGATCCCTCGGGTATGAACATGACGCACGCCGGCATGGTGCTTGGGATGTTGTTGTCCGTGGTGACCATTGTCGGGATCATGGGCCTGGTGTTTTACGTTCTGTTCTATGTCGCGATTTGAGGAACTATCCCACGACGTCGCACAGTCGCTTGCGGTCATAGTTCGGGGTCTGCGTACGGCCTGATGAAGCGATTGCCGTCCGTAGGCGCGACGCAATGCTGGAGTGGACGTTCGGGGATTCACCGCAGCACGTAGCGACGGCACAACGTGGCAACGCTCTCGCGGTCCACAAGTTGCCGTACCTCGACGCCTTCCGCCAAGAGCTTCCCCGCAGCTTCGGCGTATTCGAATTCGTCGTAGAGGTTCACAAACGCGGTGATGGCGAATCCGCGGCGGCGGAGGTTGCCCAGCGCGATCGCCGCTTGATCGTCCACGCGCGGGAGCAAGACGATCACCGTCGCATCGCGCGGCATGCGGTTGGCCGTTTCGCCGATCAACTGCGCGAGCGTCAGGCCATCGGTCAGTTCCAACCGCGCCAAGGTTTCCAGGATGCGCATGAATTGCTCGGGACCTCGTTGGGTCGGCACAACCAAGGGCGCCAGGCGGTCGCTCTCGGCGCGCATTGCCGCGGCGCGGCGGGCCGCGTCCCGAGTTCGAAGATCGTAGTCCCAACCTTCCTGACGAATGCGGTCCGCAGCGTCACGGGCATTGGTGACTAATCCCACTTGCTGCCCGAGTTGATACACGGCGTTCGCCATCGATGCGACGGCGGTAATCGCCAATTCCGACCGAAATGGTTCGTGCTTGGGATCGTACGCGTCTTGGTGAAAGTCCAGCACCAACGTAGCGCCAGCGATCGTGGAAGGTTCGTACACCTTGCTATGCAGTAGCCCGGTGCGAGCAGTGGCTTTCCAGTGAACGCGGTTCAGCGGGTCGCCCGCTTGATACGCACGCACGCCCGCGATGCGCGTGGGGTCTTCAAACAGCCGGTGGCTCATGCGCACTTCGCCGATAGGTCGGCGCGAGGCCAACTCGAACCCTTCCAGCGGAACTACTTCAGGATAAACGAGCAAGAAGTGCGGCTCGGTCAGTACACAATAACGGCGATGCAGGCCGAACAAATCGCCGGTCTCCAGCACCAATGGCCCGATCTGGTAGTAACCGCGACGATTGCACTCCAGTTGATACAAGAGCGACGTGCGACCGCGTTTTTTGAGCATCGTCAATTGCACGCGTTTTCCATAAACTCCCAGGTGCGGCGGCCTGTAGAGAAGCGCATGTCGCGGCAGCAAGTCTTCCAAGAACGCCCATGCGACCGGGATGGCGCCTTGGTTCTTGACTGTTACAACGACGGCCACCGTTTCGCCAATACCCGCCGTGAGCTTGTTACATTCGCGCGTGGCGACGACATTCTCCGCCCAAGTCCGAGCCAAAAACCGGCTGACGATCATCACCGCCAGGAGCGCGTACATCGAGTACGCCAGCAAGCCCAGGTCGAGCACGATGGCGACGAGAAGAACCAACAGCGCTCCGGCGAACCACTTCATGCCCAGTGAAGGTCAGGGGACAGGGATCAGGATTCAGAGCTTGTAAATCATTTGCATAGTAGGTCTCGCCTGCCGGGCGGGACCTTCTTTCTGCCTACGATCTCCGTGGTTTTTTCTGGGAAGGCCCCGCCCGGTAGACGGGACCTACCAAACATTCACAACCTCTCACGGATCAGGAGACAGGGGTCGGTATTCGGACAATGGGGAGTTGGCGCATGGGAGTTGTGATGGGACTGGCTACTCGCCGGATAACGTGGGCACGGGCGTTAGGTTCACAATCTCCTCGACCACGCTGGCGGCGGTCACTTTGCGGAGTCGGCTTTCTGGTCGGACCACCAGGCGGTGGGTGAGCGCGGGCGCCACAATGCGTTTCACGTCGTCGGGTTGCACGAAGTTGCGACCGCGGATGGCAGCCATCGCCTGCGAGGTGCGGAAAAGCGCGATCGAGGCCCGCGGACTGCCGCCCAAGCTGAGGTCTTCGTGCTGCCGCGTGCGGTGGACGATGTCGAGGATATAGCGACGTACTTTTTCGTCCACGTGCACCTCGCGCACCGCGCGTTGGCACGCCAGCAGTTCTTCGGCGGGCGTGACCGTCGGTAGACGGTCGAGGGGGTTCCCCTGGTGCAACACTTCCAGCATCTTCAGCTCTTCGTCCAGGGTGGGATAACCCAGCGTGAACCGCAAGAGGAATCGATCAAGCTGTGCCTCGGGCAGAGGAAAGGTGCCTTCGTGGTCCACCGGGTTTTGCGTTGCGATGACCAAAAATGGCGGCGCCAGGTCGCGGGTCACGCCGTCCACGGTCACGCGTCCTTCCGCCATCGCTTCAAGTAGCGCGGCTTGCGTTCGCGGCGTGGTGCGATTGATTTCGTCGGCCAGCACGATCTGCGCAAAGATGGGACCGGGCCGAAACTCAAATTCCGCCGTCTTTTGGTTAAAGATCGAAGCTCCCGTGACATCCGTCGGCAGTAAGTCCGGCGTGCATTGGATGCGTTTCAAAACACAGCCCACGCTCTTCGCCAAGGCGCGGGCGAGCATCGTCTTGGCCACCCCAGGCACGTCTTCCAACAGCACGTGACCTTCGCAAAACCAAGCGGCCAGCGCTAGTACAATCTGCTGGCGCTTGCCGATGATCGCACGTTCCACATTGGCGATGATCTTCTTGGCGGTTGCGTTTACGTCCGTCATGGGCAAATGATGGAAATACGATGGAAGTAGCGGTGTTATGCTAATCGGGCAATGCCATGCGGTATAGATGGCGCGGATCATTCATCACGCCCCCTTGCCAGCGCGCCGAGGCCGTCCCCTACTTGGAGACAGACGGTGTATCTGGTGCAATGGAGCGTCGTCGTGCAGCGCCCCCTTATCCAGCTATGCAATGAACGCAAACTTTTCCGCGTTGCCGCCTCCACAGACCATCGAGGATTTGGAGGATGTGTTAAGCACGCCGCCCCCAAGGTTGATCGACGCGTTGGGCCGAATCTCCGGAGACTTGTTGATTTTGGGCGTGGGCGGAAAGATGGGACCGACGCTGGCGCGGATGGCGCGGCGAGCCAGCGACACGGCTGGGGTAAAACGGCGGATCATCGGAGTATCGCGGTTTGCGTTCCCGGAAGTCCGGTCGCAGTTGGAGGGCTGGGGGGTGGAGACGGTGGCGGCCGATTTGCTGGATGAAGATGCGCTGCGGGGCCTGCCCGACGCCGAAAACGTTGTCTTCATGGCCGGCTTCAAGTTTGGCGCCGCCGCCAATCCCTCGCTGACTTGGGCCATGAACTGCCACATCCCGGCACTGGTGGCCCGGCGCTATCGGTACAGTCGGATTGCCGCATTTTCGTCGGGCAACGTGTATGGCGCGGTTTCCGTGGAAAGCAACGGCTCGCGAGAGACGGATCCGCCGCGTCCCGTGGGCGAGTATGCCATGTCGGTCCTGGGACGTGAACGGATTCTTGACCATTTCAGCCGCACGCAGGGCACGCCGATGACCATCTTGCGGCTCAATTACGCGGTTGAACTCCGGTACGGTGTGCTTCTGGATCTGGCAAAGAAGATTGACTTGGGTCAGCCGGTTGACGTGACCATGGGCGCGGTCAACGTGATTTGGCAGGCCGAAGCGAATGCAATGGCGCTGGAATCGCTGTTACACGCCACGTCGCCGCCGTGGACGGTGAACCTCGCCGGCCCCGACATCTTGCGCGTGCGCGACGTGTGCCGCATCCTGGGCGAGTTCCTTGAAAAACCCGTACAAATTGTGGGGTCCGAGGCGCCGGACGCGCTGTTAAGCGACGGTCGGGGAGGTTATGAACTTCTGGGGCGCCCGCGAATTTCTCCGGCCCAAATGATGCGTTGGACCGCCGACTGGGTGCGGCGCGGCGGCGTCACCCTGGGAAAGCCAACGCACTTTCAAGCCCGCGACGGTAAGTTTTGAGGGAAAGCCCGAAACATCGCCCGAGGTCGCAAGGTATCGTTATAGGTAATGCGGAATGCGAAGTGCGGAATGAAAACGGATAACGCCGCCGTCGGGGGTCATGGGTTTTCGTCTCCTCGTTCGCATTTGCCGGGGGAAGCGGTTGAACGGTTGTGCAAGAAATATCGTCCGACACTATGACGCTATCGCCGACGATTGCGGTCGATTCGTTGACGAAGGATTATCGCGACGGCTGGCTGCGGCGCCGGGGCGTGCAGGCGCTGCGCGGGATCACGTTTTCCGTTGCTCCCGGCGAAATCTTTGGATTGCTGGGGCCAAACGGCGCGGGGAAAACGACGTTCATCAAGATTTTACTAGGCATCGTCCGTAAATCGGGCGGCGATGCAAACTTGCTGGGGCGACCCGCGGGCGACCGGCAGGGACGTCGCTTGATCGGCTATCTTCCCGAGCACTTGCGCATTCCCGCCCACCATAACGCCCTGACCGCGCTGGAGTACTACGGCAAACTGAGCGGGATGTCGGGCCGTGAAATTCGCGCCCGCACTCCGAAACTCCTGGAGATGGTCGGCCTTTCGGCGCGGGCCAAAGACAGCGTGCGGAAATACTCCAAAGGAATGTTGCAACGGTTAGGGCTAGCGCAAGCCTTGCTGCACGATCCACAGTTGCTGATTCTGGACGAACCGACCGACGGCCTTGATCCCCTGGCTCGTTCGCAAGTTCGCGCCATCTTGAAGCAGTTGCGTGGCGAGGGGAAGACCATCTTTCTCAATAGTCACCTGCTGCTGGAAGTCGAGTTAGTTTGCGACCGCGTGGCAATTCTCGATCACGGAAAGCTGCGGTATGTCGGCCCGGTCGATACCGTCCACGCCAGTATCGCCAAAGCGGCCGATTTGGAAGTGCAACTGGAATTAGCGGGCGATGAAATGAAAGCCCGCGAGGCGCTGAACGGGCGGACCCTCGATATCTGGGAGCCCTTGGGAGAAAGCCGTTACCGCGCCGCGTTGAAACTGCCGGATCAAGAGGCGGTGGACGCCTGCCTCGACCGCTTGCGGGCCAGTCGCGTAAGCGTGATCGCCCTGGCGCGGCGCAGGGTGTCGTTGGAGGACGCCTTCCTTCACATGCTGGATCAACCGCACGAAGAATAATCCATGCGTCCTTACTTGGCCGTTATTAAAGACTCGTTTCGCGAAGCGTTGGCCTCGCGCACGTTGTGGATTCTGCTGATCCTGATCGCGCTCACGCTGGCGGCGCTGGCTCCGTTCACCTACCATCAGGTGCTCACTTCGGGGCTGCAAAGGCGTGACGTTGCGGACGTCGACGAGTTCATCGAGGAATTGCGGCGGGCGGAAAACGCTTCCAAACCCTCGCCGGCCCGGCATGTGTGGATGCAGCTCGATCCCGCGCTGCGCGCTAAGGCGCGCCAACTTGAAAAGCCGGCGCGCGACGCATCGCCACCAGTACGATTTGCGTATCAACAGACCGTCGAGGAACTGTGCGACGCGCTCAACACGTTGATGCAACGTGAAGATTTTTATGATCCCCAAGCTTGGCGCGGCGTGGACATGCAGCCCGAAGGGCGGCGTTTGGCGGTATCGGACCCGGCAACGCTAAACGACGAGGAAATCGGGAGGCGTAATCGCCTGGCTCTGGAAGCGGCGTTCCCCCAGTTGATTCGCCTGAGTCGGCCACTCTCGACGCAATTCACGTACTTGGGTTGGGAGCTTGCCTGGCCCGTGCCCATTGCGCCGGACGATCTGCAACAGCAACTTCTTCCCTGGATCGTGTTTGTATTGGATTGGGTCGTCGGGCCGGTCGGTGTTTTTGTGGCGGTGCTGGTCACGGCGTCGATCATCCCGCAAATGTTCGACGCGGGGGCGCTGAACTTGCTGCTCAGCAAACCGATTTCGCGCTCACTGCTGTTCTTATTCAAGTTCCTGGGCGGCTGCGCTTTCATTCTCATCGCTGCGACGATCTTGTTCACGGGTTTGTGGTTGATTTTGGGAGTGCGGC